>Ga0310914_10001386_pt1 | contig 15525 bp, 16 predicted proteins | sample GREbulkMGAN108_FD_203450 | JGI IMG/M metagenome (GOLD analysis project Ga0310914, IMG submission 203450) | Lab enrichment of tropical soil microbial communities from Luquillo Experimental Forest, Puerto Rico - GRE.bulkMG.AN108 | ecosystem: Environmental > Terrestrial > Soil > Tropical forest >... | reverse complement strand
CCTCGGGCAGCAACTCCTTGAGCAGCTCGACGGTCAGCGTGTTGGCAAGCCAGCGCCATTGGTCGTCGGTGCGTACCCAGACCCCGACGTTGGCCGAACCGCCCTTGTCGCCGCTGCGCGCCCCCGCGATGCGGCCCAGCGGAACCCTGCGCACCGGACCGGCCGGCAACGGCTCGGGCAAGGGCGGGGGATCGGCGGGCGCGAGTTCCAAAGTATCGGTGGCGCAAGGGATGTCGACGCGGCTGCCATCGGCGTGCACAGCGACGTGCGGCACCTGCTTGGCGTCGACGTAGCCCGGGGTGAACACGCCGTACACCTGACCTTCGCCCGGCGGGGCGGTCACATGAAACCCCGGGTAGCTGGCAAGCGCCAATTCAACTGCGGCTGAGGAGAATTGGCGCCCGACGTTGGCGGGGTCGGGATCGCGGACGACGCAGTGGAGCAACGCGCTGGCGGCCTCTTCGGTGTCCGCGTCGGTGTGATCGGTGCGGGCCAGGGACCACTGCAGCTCGGCCGGCTTGACGGTGAGCGCGGCCTCGAGCTGCCGGCGGACCAGGTCGGCCTTGGCCTCGATGTCCAGGCCGGTCAGCACGAAGGTCATGGCGTTGCGGAAACCGCCGATGCTGTTCAGCGACACCTTGTACGTGGGCGGCGGTGGTTCGCCGAGCACGCCGCTGATGCGCACCCGGTCGGGGCCGTCCGCGGACAGCTCGACGGAGTCCATCCGGGCGGTGACGTCGGGGTTGGCGTAGCGGGCGCCGGTTATCTCGTAGAGCAACTGCGCTGTGACGGTGTCGACGCTGACCAGACCGCCGGTTCCGGGATGCTTGGTGATCGTCGACGAGCCGTCGGCGTACACCTCGGCCAGCGGGAAACCCGCGTGGCTCAGGTCGGGAATTTCAGTGAAGAACGAATAGTTGCCGCCGGTGGCCTGGACACCGCATTCGATGACATGCCCGGCGACCACGGCGCCCGCGAGTTGGTGGTAGTCCGTGCGGCCCCAGCCGAAGTGCGCCGCCGCCGCCCCGACGATCACCGAGGCGTCGGTGACCCGGCCGGTGACGACGACGTCGGCGCCGTCGTTGAGGCAATCGACAATGCCCCACGCGCCCAGGTACGCGTTTGCGGTCAGGGGGGTGCCCAGGTCGAGTTCGGCCGCGCGTGGCTGCAGGTCGTCACCTTCGACGTGGGCGATCCGGGCCGGGACGCCAAGGCGCTCGGCCAGGGCGCGGATCGCGTCGGCCAGCCCGGCGGGGTTGAGACCGCCGGCGTTGGCAACGATGCGAACGCCGCGGTCGCGCGCCTCACCCAGGCAGTCTTCGAGTTGAGTCAGGAAGGTCTTGGCGTAGCCGCGGTCGGGGTGCTTCATCCGGTCGCGTCCCAGGATGAGCATGGTGAGCTCGGCCAGGTAGTCGCCGGTGAGGTAGTTAAGGTCGCCGCCGATAAGCATCTCGCGCATCGCCGAGAGCCGGTCGCCGTAGAAGCCGGAGCAGTTCGCGATACGCACGGCACCAGAGGCTCCAGCCGCAGAAGCCATGCGTGTTCTCCCTTCATTGGGATTATCGGTGGGCTCAACCAACCAACCGGTAGGTCAGCATAGCCGGATGCCGACTGCGGTGCGAACCCCGGTCGCCGCCCATTTTGGACGACCAGCAGGTCACCGACTATCCTTAGCCGGAATAGTCGCCGCTCGGCCCACCGGCCATGCCGCGCGACAGAGACCCGAAACCCCCGACTGAGGAGTTAGGCCCGACCATGGCCGTACCCAAGCGCAGGATGTCGCGCGCGAACACCCGAAGCCGTCGCGCGCAGTGGAAGGCCGCCAAGACCGAGCTCGTCGGCGTGACGGTGGCGGGCCAGAAGCACAAGGTGCCGCGCAGGCTGCTCAAGGCGGCCCGCCTTGGCCTCATCGACCTCGACCGCCGTTAATCTCGGCAAATACCCGGCGCGCCTCTCAGGCCGCTCTCAGGCGCTAGGACGAAACTAGTGGCCGTGCGGATACTTGTCGTCGACGACGATCGCGCGGTGCGCGAGTCGCTGCGCAGGTCGCTTTCTTTCAACGGGTACTCGGTCGATCTGGCTCACGACGGCGTCGAGGCGCTCGAGATGATCGCCAGCGATCGGCCCGACGCGCTCGTCCTGGATGTGATGATGCCGCGTTTGGACGGCCTCCAGGTGTGCCGTCACCTCCGCAGCACGGGCGACGACCTTCCGATCCTGGTGCTCACCGCCCGCGACTCGGTTTCCGAGCGGGTCGCCGGCCTGGACGCCGGCGCCGATGACTATCTGCCGAAGCCGTTCGCACTCGAAGAGCTGTTGGCCCGGATGCGCGCATTGCTCCGTCGCACCAAGCCCGACGATGACGCCGAATCGGTTGCCATGACGTTCTCCGACCTGGCCTTGGACCCGGTGACCCGAGAAGTCACCCGCGGGCAGCGCCGGATCAGCCTGACGCGCACGGAGTTCTCGTTGCTGGAGATGCTGATCGCCAACCCGCGGCGCGTCCTCACCCGCAGTCGCATCCTCGAAGAGGTGTGGGGATTCGACTTCCCGACCTCGGGCAATGCCCTGGAGGTCTACGTCGGTTATCTGCGCCGCAAAACCGAAGCCGAGGGCGAGCCGCGGCTGATCCACACGGTGCGTGGAGTGGGTTACGTCCTGCGGGAGACACCGCCCTGATGATCCGGTTCCACCGGCACCGGCGCGCTCCGCTGCGAGCCCCGAGCTCGTTGTCGTTGCGCTGGCGGGTCATGCTGCTGGCGATGTCGATGGTGGCGATGGTCGTCGTGCTGATCTCGACCACGGTGTATGCGGTGGTTTCGGCGCAGCTGTACGGGGCCGTCGACAATCAGCTCGACAGCCAGGCGCAGTTTCTCGCCAACGGCGGCCTGTTGGAGGCGGACCCTTACACCGCAATCCAGGGCATCGGCTACTCGGGAGTCAACGCGATGTTCGTGGGTCCGGGCAAACCGGGCTATCTGGCCCATGTGCCGGGCCAGACCATGCCGATCGGGCCGGAGGAGCACGCGGTCATCCGCGGCGAGTTGGTCATGTCCAAGCGCACGGCATCCGATCAGCGGATATTGGCGATTCACATGCATAATGGCAGCTCGCTGATCATGTCCAAGAGCCTCAAGCCGACCGAGGCCGTGATGAACAAACTCAAGTTGGTACTGCTGATCGTCGGCGGCATCGGCGTCGCGGTCGCCGCGGTTGCCGGAGGAATGGTCACCCGGGCCGGATTGCGTCCGGTCGGTCGGCTCACCGAAGCGGCGGAACGGGTCGCGCGTACCGACGACCTGCGGCCCATCCCGGTTTTCGGCAGCGACGAATTGGCCAGGCTCACCGAGGCCTTCAACTTGATGCTGCGGGCTTTGGCCGAGTCCCGGGAGCGGCAGGCGCGGCTGGTCACCGATGCCGGACACGAATTGCGGACCCCGCTGACGTCGCTGCGCACCAATGTCGAGCTGCTGATGGCCTCGATGGAGCCGGGGGCACCCCCCCTACCCGAGCAGGAGATGGTCGGCCTGCGCGCCGACGTGCTCGCGCAGATCGAGGAATTGTCCACGCTGGTAGGCGATTTGGTGGATCTCACCCGCGACGACGCCGGTCAGGTGGTGCACGAGTCGGTCGACATGTCCGAGGTGATCGAACGCAGCCTGGAGCGAGTTAGGCGGCGGCGCAACGACATTCACTTCGACGTCAAGGTGGTCCCCTGGCAGGTCTACGGCGACGGCGCCGGGCTGTCGCGCGCGGTGCTCAACCTCATGGACAACGCGGCCAAGTGGAGTCCGGCCGGTGGCCACGTCGGTGTCACGATGAGGCAACTCGACCCGTCGCACGCCGAGCTGGTGGTCTCCGACCATGGACCGGGGATTTCACCGCACGAGCGCCGTCTGGTATTCGAGCGGTTTTACCGATCGACGACGGCCCGGGCGTTGCCCGGTTCGGGGCTTGGGTTGGCGATCGTCAAAAAAGTGGTACTCAACCACGGTGGATTGCTTCGCGTCGAGGACACGGTGCCGGGAGGGCAGCCCCCGGGTACATCCATTTACATGCTGCTTCCCGGCAGGCCGATGCCGACTTCGACATACCAGACGCCTGCGGCCGACAGTAAGATCGAGGCCGAGACCGACCCTGTCGTGCAAGTGGTGGGCGGCGGGGCGAACTCTCGGGAATCAGCGAACGTTATCTCAGTGGACTCTCAGTCCGCGCGGGCAAGGTAGTCCTGCAGTTACTGTTGGAATCGAGCCGGGTCGAGCCGACCTAGGCCGAAATAGAGGAAGAGCGACGTAGCGACATGACGAATGACCCGAGGTATTCGCCACAGCCGCAGCAGCCCGGATACCCCACCGGGCCTAATCAGCCTGTGCACCCTGGCTATGCGCAGGGCCCGCAGCAGCCGCCATACGGCCAGCAGTTCGATTGGCGCTATCAGCCTTCGCAGCCAGGCCAGCCGACTCAGACGATGCAGACGACTCAGTACCGCCGGCCCTACGAGCCCTTCAGCGGTACCGGGACGGGACCGATTCCCTTGGGCACCGGGCCGGGTCCGATTCCCTTGGGCACGGGGACGGGTCCGATTCCCGGGGGCACCGGGCCGGGTCCGATGTTCGGGACCACCGCAATGGGTCCGATGCCCGGGATGCTCCCGCCGATGGCCCCCCCGCCTCCGCCGCTACCCCAAAAGCGTTCCCGCGCAGGGATGTTGGTCGTAAGCGCGTTGGCGATCGCGGTGGTGTCGGCCGGCATCGGCGGCGCCGCGGCGACAGCCGTCGAGCTGGGCACGCACACCGCCGGCAGCGGCGGCCACGGGATCATCCCGGGGGCCGCTCCCAGCGTCCCGGCCGCGAACATGCCTCCCGGCAGCGTCGAACAGGTCGCCGCCAAGGTGGTGCCCAGCGTCGTCATGTTGGAGACCGATCTGGGTCGTCAGTCGGAGGAGGGCTCGGGCATCGTCTTGTCGGCCGACGGGCTGATTCTGACCAATAACCACGTGGTCGCGGCGGCCGCGAAGCCGGGCGGCGGCGCCCCCGGCGGGCCCGGTGGCCCCGGCGCGCCCGGTGCGCCCGGTGGTCCCGGCGGTCCGGGTGGTCCCGGCGGTCCGGCACCAAAAACGACGGTGACCTTCTCGGACGGCCGCACCGCACCCTTCACGGTGGTCGGCGCCGACCCCACGAGCGATATCGCTGTGATTCGGGTGCAGGGCGTTTCGGGCCTGACCCCCATCTCGATGGGCTCCTCGACGGACCTGCGGGTCGGTCAGCCGGTGGTGGCGATCGGGTCACCCCTGGGTCTGTCGGGCACGGTGACCACCGGAATCATCAGCGCACTGAACCGGCCGGTGTCCACGACCGGTGAGTCCGGTAACCAAAACACCGTGCTGGACGCGATTCAGACCGACGCCGCAATCAACCCGGGTAACTCCGGTGGTGCGTTGGTCAACATGAGTGGCCAGTTGGTGGGCGTCAACTCGGCGATCGCGACCCTGGGGGCGGATTCACCGGATGCCCAGAGCGGCTCGATCGGCCTCGGCTTCGCGATTCCGGTCGACCAGGCCAAGCGCATCGCCGACGAGTTGATCAGCACCGGCAAGGCGACGCACGCCTCGCTCGGCGTGCAGGTGACCAGTGACAAGGGCACCCCGGGTGCCAAGGTTGTCGACGTGGTGCAGGGCGGCGCGGCGGCGACCGCCGGCGTGCCCAAGGGCGTCGTCGTCACCAAGGTCGATGACCGCCCGATCAGCAGCGCCGACGCGTTGGTTGCCGCGGTGCGATCCAAAGCGCCCGGCGACAAGGTATCGCTGACCTATCAGGATCCCGGTGGTGGGATCCGCACCGTGCAGGTCACCCTCGGCAAGGCGGATCAGTGATGAGAGTCGACGAGCCGCTGTCGGAACTCGGATATACGGTTGCACCCATGGAAACGGGTGCGGAATTGGTCCTCGGCCGGGCTCTCGTCGTGGTGGTCGACGACCGGACCGCGCACTGCGACGAGGACCACAGTGGGCCGCTGGTCACCGAGCTGCTGACCGAGGCGGGTTTTGTCGTCGACGGCGTGGTCGCGGTCGCGGCCGACGAGGTCGAGATCCGCAACGCGCTGAACACGGCGGTGATCGGTGGGGTGGACCTGGTGGTCTCCGTCGGCGGGACGGGGGTCACCCCCCGCGACGTCGCTCCCGAGGCCACCCGCGAAATCCTGGATCGCGAAATCCTGGGTATAGCCGAGGCCATCCGCGCCTCGGGGCTGTCCGCAGGAATCATCGATGCCGGATTGTCCCGCGGTTTGGCCGGAGTCTCCGGAAGTACGTTGGTGGTCAACCTCGCCGGGTCCCGTTACGCGGTGCGTGACGGAATGGCGACGCTGAATCCGCTCGCCGCCCAGATCATCGGCCAGCTGTCGAGCCTGGAGATCTAACCGCCCGACTGTGATTCGGCGTCCGCGCGAGGTCCGTACTCCGGTGGGGGTGTCGTAGCGGCCCCACCGTGCCTGCCGGACGAGGATCCGTTGGTTTGCGCGAGCAGGTCGCGGATTTCGGTGAGCAGCACGATCTGGGCGTCGTCGGCCTGCTCGACCTCACCCTTCTTACGCAGCGTGTTGTAGGGGAGCACGACGAAGAAGTACACCGTCGCCGCGACCAGGAAGAAGTTGATCGCGGCCGACAGCAGGATGTTCAAGTCGATGTACTGACCGCCCCCGATGCTGATCTTCAAGGCGCCGACGTTGGACTGCTGATTGACACCGATCCGGTTGATCAGCGGCGTGATGATGCTTTCGGTGAACTTGGTGACCAGTGCGGTGAAGGCAGTACCGATGACCACGGCGACGGCCAGGTCGACGATGTTGCCCCGCGAGAGAAACTCCTTGAACCCCTTGAGCATGGGAGGTCCTTCCTTGGACTGGACAAAGTTTGCTGCGGGCGGTGTGACGAGCGCGGAGCAGGCACTCAGTGCAGGGTGAGAGTCACCTCTTGGCCCAGCGCCGAGCCTGCCACCGTGTTCGCCACGCGAGCCGGCAGCGCAACCAACACTACGCGGTCGCTGTCCGCAGCCTGGACCTTCTGCTTGGCCGAAACAAGCACGACGATGGCGTCAGTTGCTACCACTTTGGTTACGGCCTGGGTACCGGCCTGCGCATCGGTGGCCGGCGCGGCCAGCACGTCGACGACGTCGCCGACCCGAACGAGGTCGATCAGCGCGCTGTCCGCCAGATGCAGCGGCACGATGCGGGCATCCGACCCGGCCTTCGGTCCGATCGCGGCCTCGGCCAGCCGGCTGCCCAGCAACCGGACGTCGGTGAGCACCTCGCCGCGCCTCGCCGGGCCGGCCAGAGTCGAACCGACGACGGCGCGCAGATCGGCTTCTGACCCATCGGGAACCGTTGTAGCCAAACGGTTTTCGAGCCGGACATCATCGGGGGTCAGCGCGGTGCCGGGACGCAGGTCGCGGACGGCCACCACCACCTCGGCGCGGTCACCGTCCGGATTCGGCCGCAGCGCCGCGATGCCGGCCAACGCGACAAGGCCGCCCGCGGCAACCCGCCGGGCCAGCACGGTCCGGGTCCAGTCCGGGCGCAGCGACGACGAGATCCGGCGCAATAACGCCGGATTCAGCGATTCCCCCACGCCGCAACGGTAAACGCAGCGCGTCTCCGGTGGTGCCGGCCAGGAATGGTGTTGTGGATAACCGCTAGGTCGACGCGGCCGCGGTGGACGGCGCGGGGCTGCTGCTCGACTTCTCGCTCGACCCGTTGGTCTGGCTGGATCCGTTCTTTTCGCTCGATCCCGAACTCGACCCCGAACTCGACGTCGCGTCGCTCGTGGACCCGTTGACCGACGTCTTCGACGACTTCTTGCCGTCCTCACGGCTGTCGGTGCGGTAGAAGCCGCTGCCCTTGAACACGATCCCGACGGAGTTGAAGAGCTTGCGCAGCCGACCGGAGCACTTCTCGCACGTGGTCAGCGAGTCGTCGCTGAAGCCCTGCACGATGTCGAAGCGGTTGTCGCACTCGGTGCAGGCGTAGCTATAAGTCGGCACAAAAACCTCCGGATGATTTCAGCCTCTTAGCACTCTACTTTCTCAAGTGCTAAAACCGCCACGTGAGCTGTCTCATTCCCAGGTATGTCCGCCGGGGAGCAGGGCCATCACCCCGCCCCGCGGCGTGATCACGTGGGTCATCGGCACGTCGTGCGCCTCCGCGGGCAGCTCGCCAACGAACTCCGCGTCGCGCACCATCGCGACCAGACGCGCCTGCGGGTCCCGGCCGCCCAGCGAGCGGTCGTAGAAACCGCGCCCGCGGCCCAGCCGCACGCCCTGATGGTCGACCGCCAGCGCCGGGACGATCACCAGGTCGGCCTCTCCCAGGGCCGACACCGGCAGGACGGGCTCGGCCGGCTCGAGCAGTCCCCACGGCCCGGGAACAAGCGCGCCCGGCCGGTATTCGCCCCACCGCAGGGGCAATGGCGCGTTATCGGCGGTCGTCCGCGCGACCGGCAGCAGCACCCGTCGCGCCCGGCGCAGCAACATGTCCACCATCTCGATGGATCCCGGCTCGGTGCCCACCGGCACATACGCGCAGACCGTGCTGCCACTGGTCACCACGAGCTCCAGGTGCTCGCTGAGCATTCGCGCCTCGGCGGCACGGACGGCATCGGCAACGCCTCCGCGGGCCGCAAGCAACTGTTCGCGCAGCGCGGCCTTGCTCGGGGTCGTCATGCGTCAACCATGTCAGCATGGGTATTCGGCCTGCCATGCGGATTCGGCAGACGCCATGAGCGCTATCGTGTGAACGATGTCGCGACCAGAAGTCCCCATCCCGTACACGGCGATCGTCCCCGCGGCCGGTCTGGGCACCCGCTTCCTGCCGGCGACGAAGACGGTGCCCAAGGAGCTGCTGCCCGTGGTCGACACGCCCGGCATCGAGCTGGTCGCTGAGGAGGCTGCCGCGGCCGGTGCCGAGCGGTTGGTGATCGTCACCTCCGAGGGCAAGGACGGGGTCGTCGCGCATTTCGTCCAAGACCTGGTGCTCGAGGGCACGCTCGAGGCGCGAGGCAAGAAGGCGATGCTCGACAAGGTGCGTCGTGCGCCGCAGCTGATAAAAGTGGAGTCCGTCGTGCAGGCGGAGCCGCTCGGGCTGGGACACGCCATCGGCTGCGTGGAGTCCACGCTGGCCGTGGACGAGGACGCGGTCATGGTGCTGTTACCCGACGACTTGGTCCTGCCGACCGGCGTGTTGGAGATGATGTCGAAGGTGCGGGCCGACCATGGCGGCACTGTGTTGTGCGCCATCGAGGTAGCTCCCGAAGAGATCAGCGCCTACGGGGTTTTCGATGTCGAGCCGGGGCCCGACGGCGACAATCCCGACGTGCTGAAGGTCAACGGCATGGTCGAGAAGCCGAGCACCGAAGACGCCCCATCGATGTATGCCGCGGCGGGCCGTTATGTGCTCGATCGCGCCGTCTTCGACGCTTTGCGTCGCATTGATCGGGGGGCCGGCGGCGAGGTGCAGCTCACCGATGCCATCGCGCTGCTGATCAAAGAGGGCCACCCGGTGCATGTGGTCGTGCATCGCGGATCCCGACACGACTTGGGAAATCCTGGCGGCTACCTGAAGGCTGCGGTTGACTTTGCATTGGATCGTGACGACTATGGCCCGGATTTGCGGCGATGGTTGGTGGCGCGATTGGGTCTGACCGAGCAGTAGCCGGGCGATAACGCCGGGGCCCGGCGAAACGAGGCGGATCGGGCTCAGGTCCGCGAGACGGCTGGACGGCAGAGAGGCGCGCTCGTGCGTTCTGTGGAGGAGCAGCAGGCCCGGATAACGGCTGCCGCAGTGGCCCCGCGACCGATACGCGTCGCCATTGCCGAGGCGCAGGGATTGATGTGCGCCGAGGAAGTGGTCACCGAGCGGCCCATGCCCGCATTCGACCAGGCCGCGATCGACGGCTACGCGGTGCGCAGCGTCGACGTGCTAGGCGTCGGCGAGGTGGGCGCCGAAGGCCTCGGCGAGCCATCCGACGAGTCCGGCGGCGATGAAGACGTGCGTGACGGACTGGTCCTGCCGGTAATGGGAACCGTCGAGGCCGGTGCGCGCACGCCCAGCCGGTTGCAGCCGCGGCAGGCCGTCCGGGTGCAGACCGGAGCCCCGCTGCCCACGCTGGCCGACGCCGTCCTGCCGCTGCGGTGGACCGATGGCGGGACGTCGCACGTGCGGATCCTGCGCGGGGCGCCGTCGGGTGCCTATGTCCGACGGGCCGGCGACGACGTCCAGCCCGGTGACGTTGCCGTGCGTGGCGGCGCGATCATCGGCGCGGCACAGGTCGGGCTGCTGGCCGCCGTCGGGCGCGAGCGGGTCCTGGTGCATCCGCGTCCGCGGTTGTCGGTCATGGCCGTGGGTGGCGAACTGGTCGACATCTCGCGCACCCCGGGAAACGGGCAGGTGTACGACGTCAACTCCTATGCACTGGCGGCCGCGGGCCGGGACGCCGGCGCGGAGGTCAGTCGCGTCGGCATAGTCAGCAACGACCCGAACGAACTCCGCGATGTCGTCGAAGGGCAGATCAATCGCGCCGAGATCGTGGTGATCGCCGGCGGCGTCGGGGGAGCGGCCGCCGAGGCGATGCGGTCGGTGCTTTCCGAGCTCGGCGAGATGGAGGTCGTCCGGGTCGCGATGCATCCCGGATCCGTTCAGGGCTTTGGGCAGTTGGGCCGCGAGGGCGTTCCGACATTCCTGCTGCCGGCCAATCCGGTCAGCGCCCTGGTGGTCTTCGAGGTGATGGTCCGGCCGCTGATCCGGCTGTCGTTGGGCAAGCGCCAGCCGATGCGACGGATCGTGCAGGCCCGCGCCCTGTCGCCGATCACGTCGGTCACCGGGCGCAAGGGTTATCTTCGCGGCCAACTGATGCGTGACCAGGACAGCGGTGAGTATTTGGTGCAGGCATTGGGCGGCGCCCCGGGGGCGTCATCGCACTTGCTGGCGACCCTGGCCGAGGCGAACTGCCTGGTTGTGGTTCCCACCGGCGCCGAGGCTATTCGCACCGGTGAGATTGTCGACGTCGCCTTCCTGGCGCAACGCGGCTAAACGGAACGACCGCACCCCCCCGTGAACCTGTTGCGCTCCAATTCCCGTCATCCGGGTTGGCCCTTGGATGTCGGGCCGCTGCGGGTCCCGTCGGGTGTCGTCCGGCTGCGGGCGGTGCGGATGCGCGACGGGGCGCAGTGGAGCCGGATCCGCTTGGCCGATCGCGCGCATCTCGAGCCGTGGGAGCCCAGCGCGGAAGGCGATTGGACGATGCGCCATACCGTTTCCGCATGGCCGGCGTTGTGTTCTGGTCTGCGTGCGGAGGCCCGTAAGGGGCGCATGCTTCCGTACGTCATCGAGCTCGACGGGCGCTTCTGCGGCCAGCTGACCATCGGCAACGTCACCCATGGGGCATTGCGATCGGCGTGGATCGGCTACTGGGTACCCCTGTCGGCGACCGGCGGCGGGGTGGCGACGGCGGCGTTGGCGCTGGGTCTCGATCACTGCTTCGGTCCGGTCATGCTGCATCGCGTGGAGGCCACCGTGCGTCCGGAGAACGCCGCAAGCCGTGCCGTGTTGGCAAAGGTCGGGTTCCGCGAAGAGGGTCTGCTGCGCCGCTATCTCGAGGTCGACCGGGCGTGGCGGGACCACTTGTTGATGGCCATCACGGTCGAAGAGGTTCAGGGGTCGGTTGCATCGACCCTGGTCCGCGCTGGTCACGCGAGTTGGGCCTGATCGCTTCGGCGACTGTGTCTGTCGCGACACGAGTGACACTTGGTGCTTGTGAGAGGCAAATTACAGGTGTGTAATTGTGCTGGTCACCTTTGGCCGGCCGCGTTGGCCACCGAGAGCCTCGCGGGGGCCGGACCAGTTAGGAGCAGTTCATCATGCCAAGCATCCCGCAGTCATTGTTGTGGATTTCGCTCGTGGTGCTCTGGCTGTTCGTGCTGGTTCCAATGCTCATCAGCAAACGCGACGCTGTGCGCCGCACCAGTGACGTGGCGCTGGCGACCCGGGTGCTCAACGGTGGTGTCGCGTCCCGGCTGCTCAAGCGTGGTGGTCCGGCCGCGGGACATCGCAGTGATCCGCACTGGAAGCCGGACGAAGGCGCGGCCGAAGACCAGGACCAATACCACGACACACATGAGGGCGAACGGGAAGACGACACCGACGATCTGCAGGCCGCGCGTCCGGTCGTCATGCAGGTTGCGGCGCCCGAGATCACGGAGCCCGACTACCTGGACGTCGACGTCGTCGAAGATTCCGAGGCGCTTCCGGTGGGAGCCAGCGCCGAGGCGTCGGATTCCGGGGCCGAGGGCGTCGACGAGGACGTCGTGGTCGACGAGACGGAATCCGACGCCGAGGCCGACCAGGATGACCGGTACGAATACGTCGAGGACTCTTCCGGTTTGGAGCCCGAAGAGGATGCCGACGAGGACGAGGATTCAAGGGAGTTCGTCGCACCGGGCAGGTCGCGGCGGCGTCGATTCGACACCAAGACCGCGGCCGAGGTCAGCGCCCGGAAATACACCTTCCGCAAGCGGGTGCTGATGCTGATGGCGGTCTTCTTGGTTGGCTCGGCGACCACCGCTTTCGAAGTGTCGCGGACGGCCTGGTGGGTGTGCGGAAGCGCCACCGCCTTCACCCTGCTCTACCTGGTCTATTTGCGTCGGCAGACCCGGATCGAGGAGAGGGTGCGTCGTCGCCGGATGCAGCGGATGGCGCGCGCGCGGCTTGGCGTGGAGAACACTTACGACCGCGAATACGACGTGGTCCCGTCGCGGTTACGGCGCCCTGGCGCGGTGGTCCTGGAGATCGACGATGAGGATCCGATATTCGAGCATCTGGACAACGCGATGCCGATGCGGACCTTTGGTTGGCCCAGGGATCTGCCGCGCGCCGTTGGCGAGTAGTGCCGGCAGTTCGGCGGTTGGTGCCGCGGCTGGTAGCCTGCTAGCGATCAGGGGCTATGGCGCAGTTGGTAGCGCGACTCGTTCGCATCGAGTAGGTCAGGGGTTCGAATCCCCTTAGCTCCACCAGGTTTGAGCAGGTCAGGGCTTGTGTCGCACGCTAGGGAACTTTGGCCGTCCGCAGAGCGTCCGCAGTAATTTGAATTGCTGCGTCCAGACGGTCCGCTACGCCGTCCAAGTCTTCATCGAAAAGGTCGGCATAGGTATCGAGCGTCATCGACGCTTTTGCGTGGCCAAGCATCCGCTGAACCGCCTTCACATTGGCGTGCGCACTGACTGCGAGGCTTGCCGCAGTGTGGCGGAGGTCGTGGGGCGTGATTGTCGGAAAAGTCTCGTCCGCAGCCTGGCACTTCGCGACTGCGGGCCCGGTTGTTTTGCTGGCCCCGCACGGCGCCGAACGGCTCGCCTACGCGCTCCGCAGCGCCGCACTCAAGGCGCGGGAGCTAGCCGCATTCATCGCTCGCGCCACCACGGGAGAGATCGAGTGACGATAATTCACAATGGGACGTGGCTGGACAAGCAGGTGTTCCCGGAAGCGGCGTGGTCGGTACCGGGGATCATTCCTGAGGGATGTTGCATTCTGGCCGGGCAGCCGAAGATCGGGAAATCGTTCCTTGTCCTGGCGATTGCGCTGGCCGCCGCCGGTGGTAATCCCGTTCTGGGAGTGGAGGTGCAACGCCGCCCGGTGTTGTACCTCACCCTGGAAGACAACGCACGGAGGCTGCAAACTCGTGCGCGCATGCTGCTCGATGACGGCCCGTTCCCCCACCGGTTTTATTACCTCACGCGGGAAGGTACCGACGGTGCGATGGATCTCGCTCGCGGATGGGTGAAAGAACACAACGATGGCGGACCCATGGTGATCGTCGACACGCTGGAAAAGGTTCGTGGGCAACGGGGGAACAACCCGTACGCAGATGACTATAAGGCGGGAACGTCCCTCCAATCGCTACTTGCCTTGGGCGGCAGCGTGATTGCGGTGCATCACACCCGCAAAGGCGAGTCGGAAGATTTTCTCGACGATGTGTCGGGCACTCTTGGACTGGCCGGCTCGGTTGACACCGTGATCACGCTCAAGCGGGTGCGGAACACCAACACCGGCACGCTGAATGTGACGGGCCGCGACGTCGAGGAGAAGGTCTATTCGCTCCTTTTTGTTGACGGTGTGTGGAAGGCCGACGGCGGAGAGTTAGCTGCCGCCGCCATGAAGGCGACCGAGCGAAAACTCGGTGAGAAGATGCGCAATGTCCTCGAACTGGTTGACTCCCGTTCCCAGACGACGGCCGCGGATGTCGTCATTCATATGGGTATTGAGCATTCGACTGCGCGGCAGTACCTTCACCGACTCGCCAACGACCATGGCCTGATCGCCCGGCTCACCACCGGCGCATATGGCCCTGTCACGCTGTCACAAGTGTCACGCGAGCAGGACCCCGCCGGTTCGGGGGACCACGAACCAGCCGACCCTGACGACTCCCGCGACATCGCGGACGTGATCGATCCGTCACAGAATGAGCTTGTGCTGTCAGGCGGATAACCCCACAAGCGTGACACCGTGACACCGTGACACCGCTATGCCCAACATATTTCCAAAACTCGTACCGCCACACACAAACCCGCCAACGGTCGGCACGGGTCGCGGTGTAGGGATTTAGACGCACCCCCGCCAGGGCTTGGCCGTGAAGCCAGCGAAGGCGTGCTGAACTCGCCTCGGGCAGCCGCGCCGCGGGCGTTTAGTCACGACGGGCTTATCTCTGGCACCCGCGCAGACCCCTAACGGCTCGGTTCCTGTCTCAGGGTGCGAGCCCGACAAAGCCCGGCGGCATGGATGGCGCCGGCGACGGCCCCGCCGGACCGCCACCGCCGCGAGCGCTACCACCGCCGTTGCCGCCACCGTCGGTGCTCCCACCGCCGCCACTGCCAGCAGCGTCCCCCGGCTGAGGACCAACCGCAGGAGGCTCCACCTGTCGCGGTGGAGGCGGCGGCTGTTTGGGTAGAGGCGGTGGCGCGACTGGCCGGGGTGGTGTCTGGATCTGCGCCCTCGGCGGCGGTGGTTGCGGAACCTGCGGCGGGTCGGGCTGGGTGATATCTCCGGAGGGAATCGCTTCGATCTGCCAAGCCAGCACTGTGCCATGCGCGTCACCGTCGGACCGGTTCGCTGCGTAGCAACCCGACGCGAAAACACCGCTGTCCATTAAGTGTGGCGTCCACACCGCACCGATCCGCGTCGGTAACGTCTGGTGACCTACCCCTGCCACTGGACCAAGGATGGAGAAGCCGGCGTCGTTGGTTACATACGGATCGTAAAAATGGCTTGGGCAGTAGACTTGAATTGATGTGGCGATGAATCTGACCGCGGTCCTATGGACCCGTGCGGACACTTGGTGGTATTCCGGATTTTGCTCGAATATACCGTTCATCTCTTCGTCTACCACGGCATAGACCGAGGCGCCGCCATCGAGTTCGCTACAAATTTGATGGGCTCGGGCGACGAGAGCAGGCAAGTTATCGATGGCGGGAATCTGATCTGCTGCGA
>Ga0310914_10001381_pt1 | contig 15546 bp, 22 predicted proteins | sample GREbulkMGAN108_FD_203450 | JGI IMG/M metagenome (GOLD analysis project Ga0310914, IMG submission 203450) | Lab enrichment of tropical soil microbial communities from Luquillo Experimental Forest, Puerto Rico - GRE.bulkMG.AN108 | ecosystem: Environmental > Terrestrial > Soil > Tropical forest >... | reverse complement strand
GACAGCGGCCCGAGCAGGCCGCGCACGCACGCGGCCGCCCGGCACCGCAGATCCGCCCGCGGGAAGATCCGCCCCACCTCCAGCAGGAGGTCTTCCAGCTGATCAGCCCACTCATCCGCCCGCTCTTGGCCGGTGACCACCGGCGGGACATCCAGTACCTTCGCCTGCATGCCGGGCTACTACCCGCCACCAGCGCTCTCGAACTACAGCAGCGCCACCGATCTACAACTGAAGGGACGGACAACCAAGTATTCAGGATTGTGATTGAGCTCGTCCTGGTCGTCATCGCCGTCGTGCTCGTTGTGATGCTCATACCCGGCGCTGTGTGGATGCTCGCCGCGCTCAGCCATTAGGAAAAGCCATCCCCCTGCATAATGCCCGGCCGCCAGACTGCATAGTTTCCGGCCATTCCGAAGATGGTCAATCACGGGGATGGCACCGCGCGTCGCCGCCAGTAGGACTTTTATATGCAATCAGAATCGACCTGCCCGCGGTGCGGAACGGGCCGCGGTGTGGGGGCGGGTGCGCCGGACCGCCCGTCGGGCGGCACCCGGTGGACCCTGCTCAGGGGCGCAGCGGAATCACGCGGCATCCCGCTGTGGACGATCGTCACCATCGTCGGCCTGGCTGTCATGATTTACATGGGCGGCAAGGTGCTCTACCGCCTCCGCGACATTCTGATCTTGCTGGCCGTGTCAGGGTTCATTGCCTTGATCCTGAATCCGCTCGTGGTGATGCTGCAGCGCCGGATCGCGCCGCGCCGAAGCGTCGCGGTGGCAATCGTTACCGTTTCGGCCGTGCTGATATTTGTCGGCGTGGCGGTGGGATGCGGTTACCCTCTGGCCGCGGGAATCAGTCACCTGGCGAATCATTTGCCTGGTTATGTGGCCAGCGCCGAGCGCGGCAAAGGCTGGGCCGGCCACCTGCTGCGCCGCTACCACGTCCAGGCGTGGGCGCAGCGAAACGCGCCCACGCTGGTGAACGCGGCACAGGGACTCGGTAAGTCGGCACTGGCCGTAGGAAAAAACGTGGTGTCGCTTGCGGCCACCCTGACGACGGTCTTCGTTCTCACGGTGCTCTTGCTGCTCGAGGGTCCGAAGCTGCGATCCGGGATACTGGCTCGAATGCCACCTGAGCGGGCGGCGCGCTACGTCGGAGTGGCGGCCGAGGTGCGCCGGTCCGTCGTGGGCTATGTGATGGGCAACCTGCTCACGTCGGCCATCGCCGGGACCGTCGTACTGGTCACGTTGCTGGCCGTGGGGGTTCCCTTCGCCCCTGTGTGGGGATTGTGGGTCGCCCTGGTCGACTTCCTCCCGATAGTCGGCGGTGCGCTGGCAGGCATACCCACCATATTGTTTGCCTTTGGCCATTCAGTTACCGCAGGGATCGTTACCCTCGTGGTATTCGTTGTCTATACCCAGGTCGAGAATCACATTTTGAACCCCTTGGTCATGAGCAAGACTGTGAAAATCAGTCCGCTGCTCGTGCTCATATCTGTACTGGCCGGGTACTCGATCGGGAGCTGGATCGGCGGGCTCTTCGGTGGCTTCGTGGCATGCTTGCTCGCTATCCCCTGCGCCGGCGCAATTCAGATCCTCGGCCGAGAGGCCTGGCGCGCAACCGCAGGTCATAGCAAGGCTGGGATGGCCGGGATCGATCAAGAGGCGGCCGGCGGACCCAGCATGGATGGCCAGGGGCGGCATCCTGGTTCGTCGCCGGATCAAGGACATGCCGTCCAGCACGTCGCCGGCCGTGACCGTGTTGCCTCGCGCCGGACGTGACGCCATGACCACTCCGCCACCGCCGATAGCACTCACCTGCATAGCGCGGCGACGTTGCCGGGCCACTACACATCCAGGCCGGCCTTCTGCATAGCGGTCAAGATGGTCGATTGCCGGGATGTCACGGTCGGGGTCCTGCGATGAACTTTCTATGGCGCGCCACCCACATTTGCATGCCACAGCCCTTTACGGCTCATACAAAGGAGACCCATGACATCGTGCCGTCAGCGGGAAATCCGCCCGGCTCGCGCCACCCGCTGCAACCACGTGAGCGTGCCATGAAGGGCCGCCTGCCCCGGCTGCTCGGGGCGTTCCCTGACGCCATGGTGATCGTGGACGCGCAGGGCAGGATCCGGCAAGCCAATGCCAGGGCCGCGTCTCTGTTCGGCTTCGGTCAGCGTCAGCTCAGCGGCGTGCTCATCCAGGACCTTTTCCCGGGTCAGCCAGTGCCTTCCTGTGGCGGGTGGTCACGGTGGCGAAATCAAGCCGACCGCTGCCTCGATCTGGTGGGGAGCCGCGGCGGCAGCCGCAGGTTCCGCGCAGCTGTCGCTGTCATGCCTATAGACACGAAAGATGACGCAGCAGCCGTCATAACCATCAGAGATCTCACCGAGGCGCAGGAGACTCAATTCATCCTGGAGCGGGGCCTGGAAATGTTGAGTGCTGTCATCTCATCCAGGTAAGGGGAAAAGCCATTAGATCGCCGTGGGCATTCATGGACGATACCATCCGGATGGCCCCGCTCAGTGAACCAGGCGGCGGAATCGCGCATGGTCCGGCCAGGACCGTGCCAGCACTCTTATTAAGGAGACCACATGATATTGAGCACGGATGCAGAATGCGGCGGAATGTTCGGAGATTTCGCAGGGACGATCGACAGGATCAGCGTAGCGATCCAGTCGGTGATCGAAGGAAAGGCCGAAGTCGTCCGGCTTGTCCTCGCCGTGCTGCTCGCCGAAGGGCATGTGCTAATCGAAGATGTCCCGGGCGTCGGCAAGACAATGCTCGCCAAGGCCCTGGCGCGGTCGGTGGACTGCTCGGTCAGCCGGATTCAGTTCACTCCGGACCTGCTGCCCAGCGATATCACCGGAGTCAGCGCTTACGTCCCGCAGACGCGCGAATTCGAGTTCAAGCCAGGGCCGGTGTTCGCCAACATCGTGCTCGGCGACGAGATCAACCGCGCCCCGTCCAAGACCCAGGCCGCGCTACTGGAATGCATGGAAGAGCGGCAGGTGACAGTGGACGGGAAGACATACCAGCTCGAGCCGCCCTTCATGGTCATCGCAACGCAGAACCCCTTGGAGATGGAAGGCACATATCCGCTACCGGAAGCGCAGCGGGACAGATTCATGGCCAGGATTTCCGTCGGCTACCCGACGCTTTCCGCCGAGCTGGGCATGCTGGACATCCACTCGGCGTCCTCGCCCCTGGACCGGCTCGTCCCGGTCGCTAATGCCACCGAGCTACGTGCTCTTTCCCATGCAGCGCGGAGCGTGCACCTATCCGAACCGGTCCGCCGGTATGCCGTCAACCTGGTCGCCGCGACTCGTACCCATCCGGGCCTGCGGCTTGGCGCATCGCCCCGGGCGACCCTGCACCTGGCCCGCGCGTGCCGTGCATATGCGGCGCTCGACGGGCGCGACTACGTGATCCCCGACGACATACAGGCGCTAGCCATGCCGGTGCTCGCGCACAGGTTGTTTCCCGCGGCCCAGGCCGAACAGGTGCTAGCAGATCTGGTTAACGTGACTCCGTTGCCGGGATGAACCATGGAACCGACCGTCATCGGCCACGAGGCCGTCAACCATGACGACCTGCTGGTGCACGCCTGGCGCGTGGCCCAGCTCACCCGGCTCGGCATCCCGCAGTCACTGGCCGAGGCCTACGCCGACCACCTCGACTGGCATCAGATCGCCCGGCTAGTACAGCGCGGCTGTCCTCCGCGCCTGGCCCTCCGCATCGTCCGCTGATAAGCACTCGCGCCCTTCCGCCTAGCCGGCAGGAAGCCCAACGCCAAAGGAAGACAGAATTGTGCAAACCTTCATAAGCAACTACGGCTACCTGGCCATCTTCGTGCTCATGCTGGCGGAGTCTGCGTGCATCCCGGTGCCCTCCGAGCTCATCATGACGTTCGGCGGGGCCCTGGCCGCCGGGGCGGTCCCGGGCACGCACCTCAACCTCATCGGCGTCATCCTTGCCGGGACCGCGGGCAACGTGGCCGGCAGCTACATCGCCTGGGCAGTGGGGCGCTACGGCGCCGAGCCCGCGCTGCGCCAGCTGGCACAGGGGCGGTGGGGCAGGCGGATCGGGATCCGGGCGCACGACATCGACCGCGGCACCGCCTGGTTCGACCGGCACGGCAACAAGGCCGTGCTGATCGGGCGGGTGCTCCCGGTGGTCAGGACGTTCGTCTCGCTCCCGGCCGGGATCGCCGAGATGCCCGCGCCGCGGTTCGGCATCTACACCACGATCGGCTGCATCCCGTGGACCACCGCGCTGGCCGTGGCCGGCTACGCGGTGGGCAAGAACTGGGAGTCCATCGTCAACGCCTTTCAGGGCCCGACCCACATCATCGCGGCCGTCGCGGTGGCCGCCGTGGTGATCCTGGCCTGGCGTTACGTCTGGAGCCGCCGGCCCGAGGACGGCAGCGCGGACGGCGGCGGCGAGCCCGTCAGCGACCGCAGCGGCCAGCGCCGCCGGGGCGCGCACCGCCACGCACCAGGAACGGGGCCAGCCTCAGCGGCCGGTGAAGGCTTCAGCGGCCGCTGAAGGTGGCCTGGCCCGGGCCGTTCTCGAGGAAGCTGCACCCTAGCGTAGGTCGCCGTTGGTTATGCCGGCCGGGGCCTACGGGTAGGTGACCAGACCCAGCTCGGCGCGGCTGTCCAGCAGCGGGTGGTCCGGCAGGACCCGCTCCGCCTGCGCCTGTTCGCCATCTCCGGCCGTCTGGCCCGCAGCGGCCGCCGGCTACAGCTCGCAGAGCGATGGCCATGGGCCGGGAGATTGCCGCCGCGGTCACCTGGCTGCAGACTCGTTGGCCTGGCAATCCGGCGGAGGTTGTTGAATTTCCTTCTGCTCAGTGTCACGGGGCTCCGGCGGCGTACGTAATTGAAATGACAGCGTGCGAATAAACCAGCGAAAGGGACAACCATGCGACAAGTCCAAGTCAGGATCAAATCTCGGCTGCGCCAGGCAACGACGGCCGACCCGCCAACCATTAGCCGGAAGATAGCGCGGATCTGGTTTCCCGAATCGGCCGCGTGATCTTGCCCAGTGCGCAGGTTTCACTCACTCATGGCTGCGGTTGCCGTCCTTGCATTTACCTGGGGGTTCCTGCCAGGTGCAGCGGCCAGCGCTTCGGTAACGCCAAGCCCGCGAGTACTTGGGGCGAGTCTCGTGCCATGGTTCGGCGCGGTCGACAGCGTTAACGGGCTGGAGGCCATCCATAAACTGAAAGCGGACCACGGCAACACCCTGTCGATAGTGCTCCCGCTCTGCCAGGCCAGCCTTACGTCGTCGTTTATATGGGCGTGCCCTGACATGCCGAGCGATGCCAGCCTCATCCGGATTATCAAGTTCGCCCGGTCGATCGGGCTTGAGGTCATGCTCAACATGCACATCGACGTGGCAGGCCAATCTGTATGGCGCGCCCACATCGATCCGGCTGAACGGACGGCCTGGTTTCGCAACTACGGAGGATGGCTGGTCCATTACGGTCGGATCGCGCAAGCGGCTGGCGCCAGTGGGATCTGCATTGGCACCGAGATGATTGACGTCACCAACCCGACCGTCCACGTTTCAAACACCGCCATGTGGGTTCGCTATATTATCCGCCCGCTGCGGTCAGTGTTTACCAGGTGGCTGACGTACTCCGCGCAGCACGGCGTGGACGCGCTCCAGGTTGGCATCTGGCCGTATCTTGACCGAATCGGCGTGTCGGTTTACTTCAGTCTTGGCGGCAGCGGATCACTGGGTAGTCTGGTAGCTGATTGGCAGCGCATTAATAAAAGTTATGTATCGCCGCTGCGCCGCTATGATAAGCCGATTTTCTTTACTGAGGTCGGTTACCGCAATGTGGCAGGGGATCATCTGACTCCGTGGTCATATGCTCCGGGGGGCACGCAGGACCAACCTGAACAGGCCAGGGACTATAAGGCGCTTCTTTGGTATTGGCGGCATTTTAGCTGGTGGGGTGGTGTCGTGTGGTGGGATTGGACTGCAGACCCAGGCCGTACCGGTCCAGCCGACATAGACTTTACCCCTCAAGGCAAGCAAGCCGAGACCACCTTGAGGCACTATTTCGTCCAGGGGGGATAACTGTCAGGGACGTTCAGCTAGGCGCCTGGGCTTGTATTGAGGTTTTCTTAGCAACGATGAACCGGGCGTTCGCGGCGTAACGGTCATACGGCTAGACACGCGGACATGCATGGAGATTCCTGGGGAAACGCAGAGCCCCCGGTAGAAGAGGTCTCGACCAAGATCCCTCGCCGGCCCGGAGGCTCCGCGTGCTGTCCTATCGTGTCATCCTTGACGTCCCGCTGCCACTGCCGGTGTTCGTATCGGACCTGCTGGCGGCTCAGCGCCGGGAGATCGGCACCCGGAACGGGACACGTGCCCTGACCTGCTGGAAGCAGGCGGTGTTCACCCTGGCGTGGTTCCGGGACCGGCCGGACATCCGGCGGCTGGGCCAGGGTTCCGGGATCTCCCAGGCCACCGCGTACCGGTACAACGACGAGGCCGTCGAAGTGTCGGCCGCGAAGGCGCCCGCACTGCGCGAGGCCCTGGAAAGGGCCGCTGATCAGGGGCTCCCCTACCTCATCCTGGACGGCACGCTGATCTCCTCGGACCGGTGCGCGGACAAGAAGACCAGCAAGAAGGGCAGGGAGATTGACAAGTGGTACTCCGGCAAGGCCCATGAGCCCGCCGGGAACGTGCAGGCCCTGGCCGCCCCGCGCGGCGTGCCGCTATGGGTCAGCGACGTGCTGCCCGGCAGCACCCACGACCTGACCGCGGCCCGCGAGCTCGTCCTGCCGGGAGCCCGGCCTTACCTGACCGGTCGAACACGATCGGCTTCGCGCCAACGGAGAGGTGTTCCGGACGGCGTTTCCACAGCTCGGATTAGATCGTGAAGCCGATTGCGCGCAACTGCTCACGGCCACCGTCAGTAATGTCGGCGGGCCGCCAGGCCGGTATCCACTGCCAATCGATGCGGAAGTCTTCGATGCAGCCGAGCGCGACCAGTTCGGTGCCGATTTGATTCTCCATGACACCGGTAAGAGGGCATGCCGCGGACGTGAGGGTCATGGTGATGACGACGGTCTGCCCGTCGACAGCGACAGCGCGGACGAATCCGAGATCGACGATGTTCACGCCTAGGTCAGGGTCTATTACGTTGGCCAGCACCTCATATACCGCGGTGACCCGTTCGTCCGCCGAATCTGCCGGAATATGAGCGGGCGGCGTGACAGGAACGCGGCCCTCGGGCAGCAACAAATCAGTGCTGGCCGCCGAATGCAGACCGGCCGGCCGCAGGACGATTTGTACGCGGCAGGTCGGACTTCGGATCCAGTCCGCAATTCCGTAAGCCCTACGACGCACCCGGATGATGTCCTCCGCCGCCTGCGCACTGCCCGCAGCGACCACCAGCAATCCGGAGTCGAGACCCGAGCCCTCCGCCTGCACGATGGCGCGGTCGAGCAGTCGGGCGACCGGCTCGCACGTCCGGCCGGGGCCGAAACGCAGCCTGGCTCGGGCGGCGACAACGGACATGCCCACGACGGTGCGCAGGGCAGTCCAGGCGTCGCTTTCGACGATCCGCACCTGCGGCTCGTCAATGTGCAATTCAGCAGTAAACGTTATGCTCAACCGCCAATATCCACGTATATGGCGCCGTCGTCACCGACCTGGCAGCCGAAGCTCTTGAGCTGCGCGTCGTGCGGGTTGATGCCGCAGCCAGTGAGGGCGTCGAATTCCCACAGGTGTTTGGAGCAGGTCAGGGTCTCGCCGTCTAGATAACCCTCGTCCAGGGCGGAGGCCTGGTGGGGGCACCGGTTAGAGTAGGCCCGGACCGTCCCGTCGATGTTGACCAGCAGCACGGACTCACCGTCGACCATGACAGCGGTCATATCGCCTTCCCACAGGTCATCGAGGTTGATCGTTTCCCGCCATCGCCCGGCCGTCGCGATCTCCATGTTCAGCCTGTCCGCACCGTCCCGTTTCCGCTCGCGGTGTTATCGAGCAGTCCGGCGAGAAAAGCCTCCCGGGCCGTTCTCGCCCGAGCGGCGGAATAGGTCGCCGGAACCCCGCCCGCCGCTTCCAGGATCGTCCCTAGGCCGAGGGCCGCGTTGTCGGCCATCGCGGACCAACGGCTGATCCACTTGCCCAGTACAGTGCGGTTTTCCGGGCGCTGCGCTACGGCCAAGTCCGCCAGGGACCGGCTCCACTGGGCGCGGCGCCTGGAGTCCTCGGCGAGGAAAGTATTGAGCATCCAGGTCAGGTCGTCCTCACGGTCTTTAGCGACCAGGCCCAACTGGGTCAGCAGCACGTCGTCCAGGGTCGGGGCGAGCACCAGGTTAAGGGCCGTGAAGGCTTCGCCCCAGTCGTAGCTGACCAGCGCGTACTCGATCGCTCTGCGGGTCGGCTGCCAGCTGTCATGTCCTTCCCACAGGGCTCGTTCGGCCGAGCCGATACCCGATTCGGGATAGGCGATCTGCAGTTCCCTCGTGCGGTACGCGATGGCCGTCACCCGACGCAGGAAGTCCGCCGCCGAGTACCCAGCCGCGCTGGTGATGTAGGGACTGGGCGCCATGAACCCGATGTAGGCCTCTACCTGCTGGAATCCGTGATACAAGTAGCGCGACGGGGTGAACAGCTGGCCAAGTAGCGTTACCGACCCCGCCTCCATGGCCGCGTCAGCGCAGGCCTCCAGGGCTCCATGTACCTTGGTTTCGGCGTCGGACTGCAGGGTCACGTAGGCCCGGTACGTCAGCGCGGCCGGATCGCGGAAGGCGTCCCAGTTATCGGCCTGCAGTGGCGAATTGTCCCGGTAGGTCAGGAACCATAGGTTGGCAGCCGACGACGGGTTCTGCTCGAAGGTGGCCACCCGGTTCTGCCGAAGCGTCCAGTTCTGTCCCTGGGTGACGATCTCGTATTCGCTCGGCATCCGGCGCACGTCGCCGAACGCGCTGAACGTACGGCGCGCGCGGAGCTTACGAACGGGCGTCTCAGTCATGCCGTCATCGCCTTGTCCAGGCCGACGCTCTGCCAGGTGATGGAGTCGCTGGTGGTGATGGCCTGTCCGCTGAAGGCGGACATGATCCCGCCGAAGGCCCTGATCTCGTAGTCCGCGCCGAGATAGCGGCGCAGCGTTTCCTGGGTCACCGTGATCTGGTCCTCGCCCTGCACCCGGACGTAGGCGCCGCGGTCGATGACCTCGATCTCGGTGCCGGGGTTATCGTCCTCGATCGCGGCGATGATCTGTTCGACCTCATCGCCCATCCGCAGCACCGGGCCCACCGGGTTCTTCATGACCCCTCCGGGGTGTCGTACTCGACCGTGATGTGGTCGAGCGGCTTGATTCCGGCGGCGGCGACGGTCATCTCGGCCGGCAGTCGCTCGCCGTGGTAGATGACGACCTTGTCGTAGGGCAGGGCCCGCACCCGCTTGCCCTCGACGTGGTAGGCCACCGCGGCGGCCACTTCCCGCATGGTGTTCGCGGTGGTGACCGGCACCAGGATCTGCACGAAGTCGGTGGCGAAGATGGCGTTCAGCGGGACCAGTTGCGGCGCGAGGTCTTCCGCGCCCGGTTCGGCGGTCATGACTGCACCGCCGACGCGATGCCCTCGGCGGGACGTCCGGCATAATCCTTGGTCCAGGCCTCGTAGTCGGGGTCGTCGCCCATCACGTCCGGGGTCAGGCCCATATAGCCGAGGATCCCGCCGACGTCCATCGGCTGGATCTGCCCGGCCAGGAACCGGTCGATCAGCGTCTCGTGGTTGACGTTGTCCCGGTCCTTCCAGAAGATCTGCCGGCAGCCGTTGGTGCAGAAGTGGTAGATGCGGCCGTCGTAGGTGAGCTGGACGTCCCGGACCCGCCAGGTCCCGTCCCGGGACTGGGTCGCGTTGCACGCGGGCAGGTGGCAGGTGCTGCACAGCCAGGGCAGCGTCTCCGGCAGGGTCGCCTCAATGTTGTTGGAATTGACGTTGTCGATGATCACGTCCCACTTGTCGCCGTAGATCTTCTCCCAGTTGGGATATTTCTCCACCAGCCAGGCCCGCTCGTCCGGGCTGACCGCCGCCATGGGCCGCCACCAGATTGTCGGCCGCCAGAACCACAGGCCCATGTGCAGCCCGTGGTGCCAGATGTCCAGGCCGCGCAGGAACTCGTCCCAGTACCACGGCTTCTTCAGCCCGTACTGCTCGACGGTGCGGACGAACTGGTCGATGATCCACTCCTCCATGAACTCCCGGTAGGACTGCTTGCGGTGCTCCAGCGGGGTGTAGTAGTCCATCGCGGGACCCGTCAGCGCGGACAGCGCACGCGCCGAGCCCCAGAAGGCCTTGTCGACCACCCACTGGGCGCGGACCGGGTCGTGCTCGACCAGGATCTCCAGCGTCGGGCCGCCCTGCTGGGAGTGCCGCGCCTCGTCGGTCTGGATCGAGGAGATCATGTTGGCGAAGTTGACGTCGCCGGCCGCTAGGGCGTCCGCGGCCAGGGCGACGAACTGCAGGTTGGTGAACCCGGTTTCGAACACCAGCGGCAGCTGCAAGGCGATGTCCACCACGTTGGACGCGGTCATCATCGCGTCGAACAGGTTGCGCAGCGCGATCGCGACCCAGTTGTTGGTGTGGAACGTCTTCTGCGTCCAGTCGTACTGCGGGTCCTTGGCGATGAACTCGTGCCCGAAGAACGTGGTGATCGCGGCATGCCGAAGCTCATCCAACTGGCCGAAGACAGCCATGTTGCGCCACGCGCCGGCCAGCCCGAACCGCGCCATCTTCAGCTCGGCCAGCACCCCGGTGAATTCGGCCAGGGCGACGCCTCCGAAGTGCATCTTGGTCGCCGACTTCCAGCCTTCAGTCAGGCCGTCCCAAGTGGCCGAACGCTGCAGCGCGGCCTTCACCGCGTATGCCGCCGCTTCTTTCTCCCGCTGGGTCGCGACGTACTCGGGGTAGCTGACCTTGTAGCTCTCCTCCCAGGCCTGCCAGGCCTCCCGGGGGACCTTGCCGGTACCGCTGTGCCATTCGGGATAGACGGCCTCGTCGTCGACGTAGCGGTAGGACCAGTCCACGTCACGGACGAAGCCCTGCCATTCTTCTCGCTTGAGCAGTGCCATCGGTGGGTCCTTCCGGTCAATCGACTTCGGTGTGGCCGAGCTGCTGGCTGATGCTGGCGTCGTTCCAGTAGGCGGTGATGCTGTCGATGAGCAGGTCCTCGTCGACGTGGAAGATGAACAGGTGCGGCTCGCGGTAGTGCTTCCCGGCCGGCGCGACCAGGCCCCAGGCCAGCTGCTGGGTGCCCTCGATGTCGACCTGGGCGACCACGTCGCCGTCGTCGTTGCCGGTGACGGCGTGCACCGTGTTGGACAGATCCGGGAACGCGGCGATCAGCCCGGTCCACAGCGGTTTGCCGATGCTGCAGACCTTGCCGTCGCCGCGCAGTACCCGCTGCTTGCCCCATAGCTCGACCGGCACGTAGGAGAAGCCGGCGTTCATCGAGCACAGGTCGGCCATGCCGTCGACGTCGTGCGCCCGGTACCGGTCGAAGAACTCGGTCACGACCGCGATGGCCGACTCGGCGGTGCGGGAACGCTGGGTGGTTTCGGTCATGTCGGTCCTCCCGGCCTCAGGCGATCGCGATCTCGTCGTAGCGCTTGACGGCCAGGCGCCGGTACAGCTGCGCCTGGCACCAGTAGGCGGTGACCTCGGTGATCAGGCCGCCAGCGACGACGAACCGCCAGGCCTGGTCGATGTCCAGGTGCTTCTCCTGATTGATGGCGCCGACATAGCTGGCCGCCTGCGTTCCCTCGGCCTTGAACAGCGCGGTGACCACGTCGCCGGTGGTGATGACCCGGCTGACGCTGATCATCAGGTCCGGAAAGCCCCGCACCAGGTCGGCCAGGATCTGGCGCAGCGCGTCCGCGCCGACCTCGCGGACGCCGAGCGGATGGACGGTGACCGATACCTGCGGGTCAGCCACGGCGATCGCCGCGTCGATGTCGTGCCGGGAGATGGCCGCCAGGAACGTCGGTACCGTCTGCATCGCCGTGTCCGTCTGGGTCATGCGGGGTGCTCCTTAAAGCGGCCACTCACGCCGCCTGGCGCGCCGGGGCCGTCAGCTTCTTGATGACCGCGTCGGCAGTGGCCTCGGTCGATCCCGGGTTCTGCCCGGTGATCAGGTTCCGGTCGACGACGACGTGCGAGGCCCACGCCGAGGGACCGTCGTCGAACACGGCGCCCGCATTCTTCAGCGCCACGTCGAGCAGCCAGGCCATGCCGAGCAGGCCGGCCTCGGTCTGGTCTTCCTCCTCGTCGGTGAACGAGGTCATCCGGTAGCCGTCGAACAGCCACAGCCCGTCACCCCGCTCGGGTGCGGACAGGAGCACCGCCGGCCCGTGGCACAGCGCGGTGATGGGAGCGTGCTTGCGGTGCAGCGCGGCCAGCAGGCGTCCGGCGTCGGGGTGGCCGGCCAGGTCGACCATCGGCCCGTGCCCGCCCGGCACGAACACCGCGTCGAACTGGTCCATATCCGCGTCGGTCAGCGAGGACAGCGCGACGGGGTGCTGGAAGCCCGGTATGGCCTGCAGCGTGCGGTACCGTTCGTTGGCCAGGCGCTCGCTGTCGGCCCGCTGCGCGTCGAGGGCGGCCTGGATCTGCTCACGGGTCAGCCCGTGCGACCCGTCCTCGGCGAGCACGTCCGCGAACTGCCGGTCCTGCCGCGACGCGGTCCGGGCGGCGGCGCTGACGATCCGGTGGGCCTCGGCCGCGGTATGGCCTTGGGCCTGCAGCAGCGCGGCCGCGCGGCGGGCGGCGGCCAGGCCGAGCTCGGTGTTCTGGTGCAGGGTCAGCCGGATGTCGTCGACGTCGCGGGCGAAGGTACGCACGACCGAGGCCAAGTAGTCCTTGTCCTCATCGGGATAATGGAAGAACCAGGACAGCCCGTACGGATCCGCGTACGGCGGCTGCCCGTCGGGTGTGATCACCATGACGTCGAAGCCGGCCGCCACGAACCGCTCGTAGGGCTTGAGCGCCTCCTCGGCGAAGTAGCCCGTCGGGTGGGATGTGCCGTCCGCGAGCGTCATCTCATGCGCGCTGGTAACGAGGTATGCGATCCGGGTCATGCTGTCCTTCGCCATAAGTCCGCCCGGTGCCGCGTCTCATTGGTCTTGCCGGACATCACGGGACTATGCCGGGCCCGTGGACGTCATAGGCTGTCGGGAACTGCGCAGCGGGCGGTAGTACGGATTGTTGAGAACCAGCCCATTGACGAAGATCCGGGGATGAGTCCTGAGCACGTACATGACCGTTTCACCGACGAACAGGTCAAGGTCGTACAGGCACATAAGGAACTGCGGGTACCGCGGCGCGAACTCATTCAGTTCCGATTCGGCGGCGAACCAGGTCTTCACGCCGACCGCCTTCCGGATGACGAAACTCACATTGCCGAGCACCCAGCAGCGGCCGAACCCGTCGGAGAGCGCCCCTTGGACCATCGCCTCCAGCGCGCGGAACAATTCGTCCTTGGAGAAGTAGCCCTCAGGCAGGTACGCCTCGTCCTCGGTAAGGAATTGCAGGATGCCGTCACGCGATATGAGCTCGGGGGGAATCCGGTCCCGCACCGAGGACGCCGTGTCGATGAAGCAGACGCATTTGTTCCCCGCCTGCAGCCCCTTGGAGGCATAGTCCACGACGATATCGTCCAAGGCGTTGCCGCCCCCGGTATAGAAGGCGCAGACGTGGTCGCCGACCTGGAGGTCAAGGTCAGCGATGTCCGGTGCTCGCGAGCCCATGGTTCACCTCTCGGGACTGCTCGCAAGGCTGAACTAGGGAGGGATTCGGGCCCTCCCCGCCGGGGGTGGCTGGCCGACCGGATCAGCCCTCGTCGTGCGGGTAGCGGCCGACTCGGCTGCCGCCCAGGTGCTCGGCGTGTGCGGGTCCTGGGTGAGGAGCAGCTTGCCGCACCGCTGCCAATACGACATGAGCTCTGGCTATGGGTACAGAGAAAGTCTCCTCCTCATGGAGGCGCGGCGCTGCCGGATACCTGCTGGACTTGTGCCCATTGCTGCATGGTTGGATCCGGTTGCCTTCCCGCCGCCGGCGCAGGCCGCAGGACGCTTCCGCCGACGATGAGGCGTTCGTAGACGGTGCGCCCGCCCGAAGACGCGGACCAGAGCTAGCCAACACCGCGGGGATCCTTGCCGTTACTCACCAGACCCCGTTGACCAGGAGTGTCCTACGCTGCGCACCGGCAGGGAGGCCGGGAGTGGCTAACTTGCCTAATCGACGTCCGGCAACAGTGCCTCAATGTTGCCGTCTGCCACGAGGGCTTCGAACAGGTTCAGCCCGCCGTTGCCAGGGTTGGCGCCCTCCCTGGTCAGCGCATCGAACTCCCACAGCTGCGCCGCGTACGTTAGCGTGCGGCCGCAGATCACGCTCACTGAGCCGGTAAGCCGAGATAGGGGCAGCGGTTCCCGAAAGCGCCCAGGTAACGCGGTAAGGCTCCTCCCACCTGGACCACGCCTCACGCGGTATTTTGCCCTGCCCGGACATCCACTCCGGGAATACTGCCTCGTAATCCACGTAGGAGAGTTCCCAGCCAAGGTCGCGTGCGATGCCGAGCCATTGTTCCCGCGCCATGCGTGCCATCTGTATTATCCCTTGTCAGCGGCCTAACGTTAGTCGATCTCGAGCCAGCCGAGTTGCTTCTTCCAATCCGCGTTGTCCCAGTCGGCAGCGATGTCGTCGATCAGGCCATCGGAGTCGACGTGGAACACGAACAGGTGGGGCAGGTCATAGTGCCTACCGGTGCAGCCGATCACGCCGAAGGCCTTCGCCTGCGTGCCGCTAACGCGGATCTGGGCAGCTACGTTCCCTTCGTCGTCAGATTTGACGCTGGTCACCGCGTTCGACAGGTCGGGGAACGCGTCGATCAGCGCGGTCCAGATCGCCTTGCCCACGGTGCAGACTTTGCCGTCCCCGTGCAGCACGCGCTGCCTGGCCCATACCTCGAACGGGATATAACGAAAGCCGGCATTGTCGGCACATAGGTCTACATGCGTTCCACGTTCTGAGCCCGGTAGGCGTCGAAGAAGGCATTGATGGCTGCTCGCGCGGCGTCCACGCGGGACGTTGTGCTGCCAGTTGAGGTGGTGTCAGTCGCCATCGCCGTCCCACCTCGCTGTGATTGTGATCTTGTCGAGGCGCTTCACGCCGAGCCTGCGGTAGACCTGGTTCTGATCCCAGTAGGCGGTCACCCCGCCGATCAGGTCTTCCGCGGTCACCTCCAGCAGCCAGCCCTGGTCGAGGTCGAAGTGCTTCTCCTGGTTGGTCACCCCCAGGAATCGGCGGCCTGTGTGCCGTCAATGGTGATCTCGGCGACGGCAGCGTTATCGGTAGTCACGAACAGCCGCCGTACCCGCACCAGTAGTCTGGGAAGGCTCGTGCCAGATCGCGCAGGTATGATGCGCCCGCCTCAGCCATGGAACCGTGCGCGTGCAACGGCACCAGGGACACAACCGCGCCGGGGGCGGTCATACCGATGATGTCGTCCA
>Ga0310914_10001377_pt1 | contig 15563 bp, 14 predicted proteins | sample GREbulkMGAN108_FD_203450 | JGI IMG/M metagenome (GOLD analysis project Ga0310914, IMG submission 203450) | Lab enrichment of tropical soil microbial communities from Luquillo Experimental Forest, Puerto Rico - GRE.bulkMG.AN108 | ecosystem: Environmental > Terrestrial > Soil > Tropical forest >... | reverse complement strand
GTGATCTCCTGCAGCCGCCCTTTGTCGAAGCGGCTGAGCGCGATGGCGCTCTCATAGTTAATCGGCTCGACGACGCCCCGGGCCTCCAGCCCGCGCACCACGCTCTCGGCCTGCGTCACGTCGCCGCTCGGCGTGAAGTTGCAGTCGCAGCTCCAATCCCACTCGCGGAAGAACTCGCCGAGATCGTAGAAGATCGGCTTTCCCTTATAGATTTCAATGCCGCGGAGAATGTGCGGGCCGTGGCCGACGAAGGCGTCGGCCCCGTTGTCGATCGTCGCGTGCGCCAGCTCGACGAGGAAGTCGGGGGGATGATCCTCGAACAGGAACGCCTGCAGAACCGAATCGCCCTGGTGGGCGTGGATGGTCGCGATCATGAAGTCGGAGTACTGCTTGCCGCTCTTGACGCTGCGCAGGTTCTCCTGCAGATCGCGGGCGTTCATGGTATAGGTGAGCTCGCCCGGCCGGGCACCCGCCTTGTACGTCGTCCCGAACAGCTCGACGGCGCCCGCCGGCTCCTGGGCCGGCGAGCGTACGGCGTTCGAGTACTCATTCCGGTGCACGTAGACGGCCGTCTTCACGTTCTTGAGCAGCGCCAGATGATCGGCGCTGACCGTGATGGCGCGTGTGACATTCACGACATTCAGGCCGGGCCGGCCACCCGTGACGCCCACGCGATACGTTGCCGCGAGCCGCGACTGGGTGCCGCCGGTTTCGCTGTACATCCCGACGAGCCCGATGCGGCCCTTGGGCGTCTCGACGAATCGCGGCGCGCGCGCCTCGTCGAGGTTTCGTCCGACGCCCGCGTAGACGAGACCGGCCTGATCCATCAGGCGTACCGTCTCGAAGAGGCCCTCCTGACCGGAGTCCATCAGGTGATTGCCGGCGCGGTTCATCAGCTTGAAGCCCATCGCCTTCAGATCGGCGGCGACTTCCTTCGTGCCGATCATGCTGCCGCCGAGCGGACCGTAGAACGTGCGCTCGTCGCGAATGAGCGATTCGAAATTGCCGAAGCCGACGTCGGCGTCCCCGATGACGCCGATCGCGCGCTGCAGCCCGGCGTCATGCAGCTGTGACGCCGGCCGGACGATGATCACATCTCCGACGCTGGCGAGCGTGAACGGCTCGGTGATCTTCATCGGTGCGTCCTGCGACCAGTCGCGGGCGTCGGACCGGGCGCCCTGCGCGCCGAGCCCCCCGGGCGCCTGACCGGTCAAGCGCATCGAGCCGGCGTAGATGGCCGCCAGAGCGGCGAGGATCGCAATGCGGGACGTCTTGGTCTTCACGGGTCCTCCCTATCCGAGCTGATCGCGTCGATCGCCGACCATCCGTGAGCCCTCGCGGCGCCGCGGAGCTGGAATCAGAACATCGGCAGACGAGGCAGCGACAGCAGCGCGAGCCGCTCCTCGCGGTCGGGATCGGTGACGACGGTCCATTCGTTGTTCATGTGCATGGTCGAACGCTCGGCCGCGCTGTACGCCGGCCAGTTCGGGATGCCCGAGTGGCTTGGATTGCCGGTGCGCGCGAACGCGACCCATGCGCCGCTGACCTTGTCGGCAAGCGGCTGCAGCTCCGGCCCCGTCCCGACCATCTCCGGCAGGTGCCAGTGGTTCTGCATCGCGAACGGAATCTCGATGCAGTGCGGCGAGAGCCGGCGGCCGCCATCGACCGGCGTGCGCCACCGTATCTGGTACAGGAACGCCGGCGTGCGACGCTGGGCGGCTTTGCGCTCGGCCTGCAGATGCGCGTTCGACGGAAACGCCGAGATCGTGAAATAGATCTCGCTCGGCGTTGCCGCGGGGCGACGCTTCTTGAACAAATCGTACATGCGGTCGCCGTCGGCGGCGAGCCGTTCCTTCAGCCGGGCGCGGACGGCCGCTTCGTCGAGCGAGAGGAGATCGGGCGGCGCAAAGTACGACCCTTCGGTTTCCGTCGTGCCGATGATCATCGGCACATCGGCCGACGTCTCCGGTGCGTCGGGATCGAACGGATGGCGCGGCAGCGAATGGCCGTCGACGACGGGACCAAACCGCACGCCGCCGCCGCCCGCATTGGCGGCGCCGCCGATCGCGGCAAGCAGCTTCGCGATCGGCACCTGCTGCAGCTGAGCGACAGCTGTCGGCTTCAGGCCGAGCTGCGAGGTGACAAGGTCTGTCGTCTTCTGTGCCTCGTCGCGCGTCATCTGCTTCAGTGTCGACCCGCTTTCGACGATGGCCTTGTGGAACAGGCCCCTTGCCGCAGGCATCGCCACGAGCGTGCTGACTTTGCCGCCGCCGCCCGACTGCCCGAAGATCGTGACGTTGCCCGGGTCTCCGCCGAACTGCGCGACATTGTCCCGCACCCATTGCAACGCCGCGACGATGTCGAGCATGCCGACGTTCCCCGAGTCGGCCAATTCGGCGGCCGCGGCGCCGAGATAGAGGTGGCCGACGACGTTGAGGCGGTGGTTGATGCAGATGACGACGACGTCGCCGGTTCGCGCAAGGTTTGCGCCGTCGTACCCGAGCGACGAGCCGGAACCGTACGTGTAGCCGCCCCCGTGGATCCACACCATGACCGGCCGCTTGCGGCCGTCGTTCACGCCGGTCGAGAAGATATTCAGGACGAGACAGTCCTCGCCCTGCGCCGCGCTCCCGCGAAGACCCCATCCGATGGCGCTCGGTGAGGGCGCGACCTGCGGCGACGAGTGGCCGTTCTGGAAGGCGTCGCGCACGCCGGTCCAGGGCTCGACTTTCCGCGGCGGCATGAATCGATTCGAACCGACGGTCGGCGCGGCGTACGGGACGCCGCGATAGATCTGGACGCCGTTCGCGGCCACGCCGCGGATTTTCCCGCTCGTGGTCTCGACGACGGGCGCCATGGCCGATGACGCGGCGGGTGCCGCGAAACCGCCCTCGGCCCGCGGACTGCCCGCGCCCCGGGAGCGCGTCCCGTCCGCCCGAGCCCCAACCCACCGGGCACCCGGCGGCATGACCGCGAGCGCCGTGCCCCAAATCGAGGACTTGAGGATCGTCCGACGACTGAGGATCGTCGGCCGACTGACGTGAGACGACGTGGCCGCCATGGTTGCTCTCCTTTGTTCACCAATCACTTAGATCCCGGAAGCTTCACGAGGAAGCGACCACGTGCGCCGCCGCTGAGCAGCGTCTGGAATGCGGCGGGCAGCTCGTCGAGCGAGATCTCGCGCGTCATCGTCGCGAGGGGGCCGGGTCGCGCCCCAGATGTCACATCCCGTGCGAGCCGTCGCCAGGCTTCCAGACGGACATCCATGGGACACAGCACGGAGTCGATCCCGACCAGTTTCACCCCTCGCAGAATGAAGGGCATCACGGTGGTGCGCAGATCGGTGCCGCCGGTCAGGCCCGAGCAGGCGATCGCGCCGCCGTACATCATCGTCCGCGTCAGCCAGGCGAGCGTATCGCCGCCGACGGCATCGACGGCGCCGGCCCACGTTGCCTTCTCGAGCGGCCGGGTACCCATCTGGACGCTGCCGCGCGCCAGCACCTCCGCCGCGCCGAGCGATCGCACATATTCGTGCTCGGCATCCTTCCCCGTCAGCGCCGTGACGCGGTAACCGCGCGTCGACAGGAGCTGCACCGCCATGCTGCCGACGCCGCCGGTGGCGCCGGTCACGATCACCGGTCCGGCCTCGGGCGCCAACCCGTGTCGTTCGAGCTGGAGAACCGAGAGCGCCGCGGTGAATCCGGCGGTGCCGATCGCCATCACGTCAGCAGGCGTCAGGCCGTCGGGCACGCGGACGACCCAGTCCGCTGGAACACGCGCGTATTCGGCGTAGCCGCCGTCGTGTGCGACGCCAAGATCGAACCCTGTGACGAGGACCCGGTCGCCAGGCTTGAATCGCCCGTCAGCGCTCGATTCGACAGTGCCCGACACGTCGATACCGCCGACCAGCGGGAACCGTCGCATGATCTTGCCGGCGCCCGTGCACGCGAGCGCGTCCTTGTAGTTCACGCTCGAGTACGCCGCGTGGATGACGACCGCGCCGTCGCTCAGCTCGTTGAGCGACATCGACACGATGCGCCCGGCAACCCCGCCCCCTTGTCCGTTGTCAAAGACGCGAAACGCGCGGAATGCCGACGTCATCGCGCCAACTCCGTCTTCATCCGCCGCCAGGCCGCGCGCGCCTCGTCGACCGAGCCTTCCTCCTCGATCGTCGTGATGTCGCCGGGATCGCGATCGAGGATCACCGCCTTCAGGACGCGTCGCATGATCTTTCCGCTGCGCGTCTTGGGCAGCAGCGTGACGAAGTTCAGCTCGCCCACCACGGCTATCGGCCCCAACTCGCGGCGAATCGTGTCGACGAGCGCACGCCGCAGGGCGTCCGACGGTGTGTGGCCGTGCTTCAACAAGACGAAGGCCGAGATCACTTCGCCGCGCGTGTCATCGGGACGCCCGACGACGCCGCATTCGGCGACCGCCTGGTGCTGGAGACACGCGGTCTCGACCTCAATCGTGCCGATGCGGTGGCCGGCGATCTTGATGATCTCGTCCGCGCGACCGCCAAACCACACGTAGCCGTCCTCGTCCATCCACGCGGAGTCGCCGGTGTAGTAGACGCCTGGAATCTTCTGCCAATAGTCGCGGCCGTACCGCTCCGGTTCGCCCCACAGCGCGGCGGTCAGGCCCGGAAAGGGGCGCTTGAGGACCATGACACCTTTTTCGCCCGGGGCGCACGGCGTGCCGTCGGGGTTCACGACGGCGGCGTCGATGCCGGGCAGCGGAATCGTGGCCGAGCCCGGCTTGATCGGCAGGAGCGCGATGCCATAGGGGTTGCCGAACACCGGGCCGCTCGTTTCGGTCTGCCACATGTGGTCGATGACGGGCGTTCGCCCGCCAAGGATGGTGTTCTGCAGCCAGTTCCAGGCCGGCGCGTTCAGCACTTCGCCGGCGGAGACCACGCGCTCGAGCCGCGAGTGATCGACGCCGGCGAGTGGCGCGTCACCGTAGCGCATCAGCGCGCGGATGGCGGTAGGCGACGTGAAGATGCCCGTCACGCCGAACTCTTCGACGGCCACGCGCCAGTTCGCCGCCGCGTGGGGATGATCGAGCGCGCCTTCGAAGGCGATCGTCGTGCAGCCGGCGAGGAGGGGGCCGTAGACCATATAGCTGTGGCCGACGATCCAGCCGATGTCCGACGTCGCCCACCAGACATCGGTCGGCTTCAGGCCGAAGACCCAGCGGCCCATGGCATGCACGTGCACCTGATAGCCCCCGTGCGTATGAATCGCCAGCTTTGGCTTTGCCGTCGTTCCGGAGGTCGCCAGAAGGAAGGCCGGCTCGTTCGCCTCCATGGCGATCCAGTTGGTGTTGTCGCCGTCGGCCAGGGCGAGAAACGCGTCCCACGTAATGTCACGCGACGGCTCCATTGGGACGGCGTCACTCGATCGACGAAGTACGACCACGCGCTCGACCGAGCGGCGGTCCACGGGTGACGCGGTGGCGAGGGCCTCGTCGACGATCGACTTGAGGGGCACCTCCCGGCCCTTGCGATATGTCACATCTGCCGCGAAGACAGCGCGTGAGGCGCTGGCTTCGATACGATCGGCGAGCGCTTTCGCGCCGAAACCGGCGAACACGACTGAGTGCATCGCGCCGATCCGGACGGTCGCGAGCATCAGTGCGATCGATTCCGGGCAGGGCGGCATGTAGATCGTGACGCGATCGCCCCGACCGATGCCCAGGCCGCGCAGCGCGGCCGACAGCCGCTTTACCTCATGGAGCAGCTGAGCGTAGGTGAGCACGCGCCGCTCACCGCGTTCGTTGATGTACACGAGCGCGGCACGGCCGCCCTGGCCAGCGGCAACGTGGCGATCGACCGCGTTGTAAGCGAGGTTGGTCTCGGCGCCAACAAACCAGCGGAACGTCGGCCGATCCCAGACGAAGACGCGTTCCCACGGCCGGAACCAGGGAAGCTCGCGCGCGGCACGCTCCCAGAAGCCGTCGGGATCCTGCAGACCCTCGTCGATCCACCGCCGAACCATCGGCGAAACGAGCGACACCGCGCGGACGATAACAAATGCGACCCGGGGCGGCAAGGGTGGAAATACTATGGAATGACGACCAACGTGGGACAAGCACGCAGGAAGGGACGCACCGTGATTCGATCGACGGGGGCACTCTACCTCCTTTACGTCTCGGCGGTATTCCTTTGCGGCAGTCCGACGCCCACACACGCGCAGGAGCTGCGTCGCTCCGGGTTCCTTGGGGTCCAGGTCGTGGCAATGCCCGAAGCGGTCCGCACCGATCTAGGGCTGCCGAATGACGCGGGCGTACTCGTGCAGGCGCTGGTCGAAGGCGGCTCCGCGAAGTCCGCAGGGATCGAGCCGGACGACGTCATCACATACGTCGGAGATCATCGAGTGACCGGCGTGGCAGACTTCGTGCAGGTCGCTCGGGGTCTCCGCGAGGGTGACACGCCGGCCGTGGTCATCCGACGAAGACTGGCGTCCGTCACGCTATCGGTGTTGGTTCGCCCGCGACCCTACGAGCGCGCCTCTGACGTCAACGTCGAGTACGGGTCGATCACCGTAGACGGCACGCTGCGACGGACCATCATCACGGCTCCCCGAACACCGGGGCGCCATCCTGGCGTGTTGTACGTCAACGGCCTCGGCTGCTTTTCACAGGAGTCGCTCGACATCACCAGCAACGACGCCAAGCTGCTGTACGGGTTGACCCGGGCGGGCTTCGTGACGATGCGCGTCGAGAAGAGCGGAATGGGCGACAGCGAGGGTCCCGCGTGCAGCAGTCCGGCGGTCGACTTTCGGGCGGAGCTTCGTGGTTACGCGGCGGGCTTACGCGCGCTCAAGCAACGGTCCTTCGTCGATCCGCGCGCCGTGTTTCTCGTCGGCCTCAGCCTTGGCGGTGTCGAAGCGCCGATTCTCGCCGCCGAAGAGGAGGTTCGCGGCATCGTGGTTGTCAATACGGTCGCAAAGCCGCTCTTCGAGTACCTGCTCGACACTCGGCGTCGACAGATGGTTTTACAGCACAGGCCGTTCGATGAGACGGATCGCAGCATGTTGCTCGCCGAGCGGTGCAACCATCGAATGCTCATCGAGAAGCAGGAACCAGACGCGATTCTCGCGGCGACGCCCGAATGCGCGGACCACATTCAGTATCCGGCGCCGTTCACATTGCTCCAGCAATGGGCAGACGTCAACGTCGCGGCCGCGTGGAAAGCCGTTGACCGCCCGGTTCTGATTGTCTTCGGCACGTCCGATTACGTCTCCACCATCGCGGATGATCCATACCTGGCGGCGATGATCAACGCGTTTCATCCGGGAGCGGCGACGATGGCATCAATTCCAAACATGGATCACAGTCTAAGCATGGCCACGTCGATGGCTGAGAGCCTGGCGAGAAAAACACCTGGAGAATTCGAGCCAGCGGTGCTCGAAACGATCGCGACGTGGTTGCGCGCCCACATCCCGGCGTGAAGAACGGCTCGGTTGAATGCAGGTGCGGAGCCTCAAAGCCTGTTCCCTCCTGCGAACCACGTCTCAAGATATCGTTCGAGTGAATCAAGACGATGACCGCTGCACCGGAATCCTATGTAGCCATCCGGCCGCACGAGGTACTGCCTCGCGTCTTGTACGCCGAGCCGCGTAAACCCCTCTCCTTGATCATCGACGAGCGAATCAACACGCGTGGTAACCGGTAAGGCGTCCGGCGCAACCTGGCTGACACCGTAGATCCTGACGACATCTCGGTATCGCTCTCCTAACTGCGTCAAACGGCGTCCATCCCACATGCGTAGATCGCCGCACAGGAGGAGTGAGAGATGAGGTCCTGCGATCGCCTCCTGCAGCCACACGGCACGCCCATGCCTCAACACGCGGGCATCCGGCAGCCGGTCGCCCGCGCGTGGTCCCCCAACCTGCCGCGGTTCGCCCTCCGCGACTGCGGCGCTTCGCCGGTACCGGACGGCCAGCTCCGACACGAACGCGAACAGCGCTCGACGCAGTCGAGGCGACGCGACTATATGCGGCAGGACTCGCGGCGCGAGGACACGGCGGGCCCAGGCGGCGAGCGGCCCGTTCGAGATTGCGCCGGTGAACGTGCGGAACGCACGATCGGTGTAGCGGAGAAGAAACTGCCCGACCGGCCAGCGTTCGGCTTCGTACGAATCGAGAAGGCGCGGATCGGCGGAGCCCCGCGCCACCAGCGCCAGCTTCCAACCGAGATTCCACGCGTCTTGGATTCCAGTGTTCATGCCCTGGCCGCCAACCGGACTATGAATGTGCGCCGCATCGCCCGCGAGGAACACGCGCCCTTTTCGGTAGTGAGCGGTTTGCCGATGGTGGAGGTGGAACCGCGTGAGCCAGGCTGGATCGCGGAGGCGAACGCCACGGGCGGTTGGGGCATTCACCATCGCCTGCAGGTCCGCCAGCCCAAGATCGCTGGCTGTCGCCATCGGTTGATCTTGCCGCTCGCGATCGCTGCCGTCGCCAGCACCAGAAGCGCCGTCGGGCTCGGATGCCATGGCGATGACGCGCCAGGTCGTCGGCCGGCCAATCGGGAAGAACATCGCGACGCCGCCGCCACCGATAAAGGCGTTGATGGTCCCGGACTGCAACACGTCGCGGCGAACGGGCCCCGCGGAAGGCAACACGTCCGCTTCGACGTCACCGAGCATGAAGTCTTGCGGGTAGCTCCCCCCTTCGAACCTGATGCCTGCGCCCTTCCGCACAGTGCTGTGGGCGCCATCACAGCCTGCGAGAAACCGTGCTCGAACCTCCTCCTGACGGCCATCGTCGTGCCTGATGAGACAACGGACGTGATCGACGCTGGCGTCGAAGGCTGCCAATTCGGCGCCGCGCTCGATGGTCAGTCCCGCCGACTGAAGATGATCGGCGAGGATCGCCTCCGTTTCGGTTTGCGAGACGAGCAGAATGAACGGAAAGCGAGTGTCGCCGGCGCCGATGGCGCCGTCACCGAGCCGGACTTGGGCGACGGCGCGCCCCTCCACGTGCGGCTTGAGGCCCGAGGTGGCCATGCCACGAGCGACCAGCGGCTCGCCGAGCTGTACCATCTGCAGCAACTCGAGGCTTCGCGCTTGAACCGCGAGCGCCCGTGATTCGCGCGCCCGATCGCGCAGACGATCGATGAGTCGGATTCGGACGCCAAATCGGTGCAGTTGTGTGGCCAGAGCGAGGCCCGTCGGCCCCGCGCCGACAATCAGGACGTCCAGCACGTCAACTTGCAACATACACATGCCCGGCCTAGGCTGTCGAGAGATGAGAAAGCACTTCCTCTTGTTCTACGACATGTGCGACGACTATGTGTCGAAGCGGCCCGCCTTCCGCGATGCGCACTTGATGCTCGCCTGGGCGGCGCATGACCGCGGCGAGCTGATTCTTGCGGGCGCGCTGGCGGACCCCGTGGACAGCGCGGTCCTGCTCTTTCAAGGAGAGAGCCGAGCGGTCGCGGAACGGTTCGCTGAACGCGACCCGTACGTGACGAACGGCCTCGTGACGCACTGGCGGGTCAGAGAATGGACGACGGTCGCGGGCCGGGAGTCGGCGACACCCGTGCGCCCCACAGCGAGTTGATTCGGCGCCTAGGTATGGCTGGCCTCGCCCGCCCGGCGGGCGTTTATCCGGTGAGCTCATCATGATCGTTCGCCTATGGAAAGGGCGGACGCGCCCTGAATTGGCCGACGCGTATCAGCGCCACGTGGCTACGAAGGTGTTCCCCAAGCTGAAGGCGCTCGACGGATATGTTCGCGGCCGCGTTCTGCGTCGCGATGTCGCGGGCCATGTCGAGTTCCTGGTCATGACCGAGTGGGCGTCCGTGCGCGCGATTGAGGCATTCGCGGGAGACACGCCCGACCGCGCCGTCGTCGAGCCAGCGGCGCGAGCGGTGCTGGCAGACTTCGATGCGCAGGTGGATCATTTCGAGGTCGTTGAGGAGAGCGGCGGCAGGCGGGCCGGCGGACCAGAAAACGATTGACACCAGATGCGTGAAGACCTGGAAAGCGACCGCCTCGTGGCCGCCCGCCCCTGACGCGCCGCCGCCTGCCGCCGGAGCGGGCGGACGGGGGCGCGGTCCTCAGGGCCCGATCATCGCGGCGTGGTTCATCGTTATCAAGTCGTGAGTCGGCCGCTCGTGGTCACGCCGCGGCTAACGGGTGGCGTCGAGGCTCGGCGGTCGCGGCGCCCCCGTTCAGGGTAAGCTCAAGAAGCGGCAGCATCGCGCTCACGCGCTTCGCGCGAATCAGCCAGTCCCACAGCGGCTCGAATTTCTTCCAGCCGGCGGCGTACGCCAGGTGCCTCAGTCCCCCGCCGAAGCTCTCGTGCGTGCACGCGCCCCGGGCGATCGACCGCCATTCATAGAAGCGTCGATAGGCGCGGCGGTATCCCAACTCCAACGCCTCCGCCGACATGCGCGCCGGACGAAATACCGTGTGGCGCGTGTCGTAGAGATCCCAGTCGCCCGTAAGGAGACGCCCCTGACCCGAGATGCGCTCGTAGAGCGCCGTGCCGGGATACGGCGTGAGAATATGGAACGTCGCCGTCTCGATTCCCTGCCCGATAGCCCACTCGACGGTTCGATCGAAGACCGACTCGTCGTCTTGATCCATACCGAACACGAAGCTGCCGTTGATCATCACGCCGAGGTCGTGCAGCCGCGCGATCGCGTCCGCGTAACTGCGATGGAGATTCTGGTACTTTCGCTGGTCGCGCAGATTCGTCGGATCCAGCGTCTCGAAGCCAACGAACAGGCTTCGCAAGCCTGACGCCACGGCCTGCTCGATGAGCTTCGGCGTGAGCACGGACGTGACTGTGCCCGCGGCCTGCCACAACCGTCCCATACCCCGCATGGCTTCGAAGAGCGCCGACGCAAAGCGCGGGGCGCCGAACAGATGATCGTCGAGAAAGTAGAGGTGACGGCCCGGCAGCCGGTCGATCTCCGCGAGCGCCGCCTCCACCGTCTGCGTGTAGAACGAACGCCCACCCTGGAAGAACGCCTCCTTGTAGCAGAAGTCGCAGACGTGCGGACATCCGCGCGAGACGACGATGGAGTTCGGGACGAGATACAGGTCGCGCTTAATCAGGTCGCGGCGAATGGGCGGGAGGGCGGACAGCGTGCGCGTCCGCGACCGATAGACGCGATTCGGGCGGCCGCGCCGGAAGTCGTCGAGAAACGCCGGCCAGGTGTCTTCGCCGGGGCCGAGAAAGATCGTGTCGGCGTGACAGATGGCTTCCGCGGGCAACGACGTGACGTGGAGCCCGCCGAGCGCGACGTGCGCGCCGCGCTTCCGGTACCAGTCGGCGAGACGATAGGCGCGGTGCGCCGACGTGATATAGACCTGGATCACCACCAGATCGGGACACCCGGCAGTCCGCGTTCCGTCCATCGGATCGCCCGCGGCACGGTCCACGTCATCGACGACGTCGGAGGTCTCGACATGCTCGTCCTTGATCTCGACCTCGTCATCGTCGCGCAGGTATGCCGCAAGCGTGGCGAGTCCAAGCGGGGGAAAGAGTGAGTATTTAATGGGTCTCCAGAACGGGCTCTTCGCCTCGGTGAGCGCCGGCAAGATCATCTTGACCTTCATCGCCGCCCCTCACTCCCCCACCACCATGATCGACACGGCCCGGTCTCGCGCGCCGTCGAGCTCCACGAAGAAGATGCGTTGCCATTCGCCGAGCAGCAGCCGGCCGTCGACGATGTTCAGGCAGGCGGAAGTGGCCAGGAGCAGTGCTCGGCAGTGCGCGTGGCCATTGGTTCGCTCGTTCGGCGTCAGGTTCTTGACGCGCAGGCGTCGATCATCGTGGCGATAGGTGGCGTCGATTGGCGCGGTCTTGTTCAGCGTCGCCTCGAAATCGGTGAGCAGGAGCGGCTCGGCTTCATTGACGATGATTGCCGTCGTGGTGTGGAGGGCCTGCACGTTGACGAAGCCCAGCGAGATGCCGCTGGAGGCGACGAGCGCGCTGACCCGGTCGGTGATGTCGATGAACTGGGTGGGATGGACGCTCCGAAGGGAGATCAGCGCGTGCCCGCACAACCCTTCCTTCGGACTTGTCGAAAATGTCGAGCGCGTCGAAGTTGCCCGCAGTGGCGTTTGCATCGATGTCCTCCGTGGCCACCAAAATGACGGAGGCGGACTGCGAAGTCTTGAGCGGCAGGTGAGCGATGCGTGAGATGTTGGTGAGCGCCGACTCGTTGGTGCTCAGTACTTGGTTCTTAGTACTTGCTAATGTGGCCGGTAGGTCAGGCCGAGCGCGAGACCGAACCCGAACAGCAGGCCTTCCCCCGTGCCGATCACGGTCCGCGTCCACGGACCAAAATCGGGCTCGCCGATCAGGCGCCCGATGGGGGTCAGGACCGCCTGTGATCCTGCGGAGGCCTTGGCCACGGCGTGAATGGTCCCGCCAACAAGCGCGTGGTTGCCAAGCGTCAGCGCCAGCGCGGCCATGGCACATGCGCAGCCCATGAGCCCGGCCGTCTTCAACCGGTCGCGGCCGCGAGGGGCTGCAAGGCCTCCCGCTGCCCCCCGGGTGGCGAGAGCGTAACCCGCCCCGGCCGCGGCGCCCATGACGACTCCCTCGACGCCGCCGCCCAGCGGGATTCGCACGCCGACGAGCGTCACCAGGATCGCGCGGGCGAGCCACTCTGTGGCATAGCCGACGGCGCCCCCACCGATCGTCCCTCCGAGGAGGAGCCAGAGGGCGCGATGTGACCGAGTGACCGCCTCGGCCATCGAGAGGCTGGCGCCGACGCCGGCGCCGCCAACTGCGCCGCAGAACCCTCCGATGATGCCCAGTACGGCTGCGACCGCGGGAGGGGCTTGGCTGCCTGGTGCGATGATGAGCACGAACCCGCCGAAGATCCCGCCGCAGAGTCCAGCGAGACCGCCGCCGATCGAAGCCGAGAGAGCCCGCGCCGCGGCGGGCCGGGCCAGGCGGCCGAGCCGCAGCAGGATGAGCGATGCGGCGGCGGCAGCGGCGCCCGGCTGGTGAAGCAGCGGGACCGGCCCAGCGCCTGCGACGTCCCAGCGTGTATCGCGAAGCAGGGCCCGAGCCCGGGCATGTCCGCGGCGAACGCCGAGGCGTTTGAGTGCCTGGGCCGTGCCCAACGCGTGAAGCCGTTCCGCCGCGTCGCGCCGGTCTTCCTCTGCAGCTGAATTCGACGCGGGCGCGACGAGACGCTGAAGCAGCGGCTCGAAGCAATCCTCGGTCCCCCCGACCACCCGGGCGGCCGACGATCTCGCATTCTCGTCGCCGGTGTGATCGTCGATCGCCTGCTCGTTGCTTTGTTCACCCGCGTTCTCATCGGCCTCTTCGATGACCTTGCTCACGAACCGATAGCCGTGTCGCGAGACCGTCCGGATGTAGGTGGGATCGCGCGAATCGTCGCCAAGCGTCCGCCGTAACGTGCGGATCGCCTGACTGAGTGCGCTGTCGGAGACGATCACATCGGTCCAGACGCGATCGAAGATGTCGCGGCGATGGACTGCCTCCGCGCGATGCTCGACGAGGAAGACCAGCAGATCGAAGTAGCGAGGGATCAGTCGGAGCTCTCGGCCGCCTCGAGTGAGGACGCGCTGGCGCGGCGAGAGCATGAAATCGGCAAACCGGTAGCGCGGCAAGCCCCTAAACCATACCGCGAAACATGGAACCGGGAAGACTCCTGAGAGGACGCTGTCAGGAGCCGGCCGGGCGAGCGGGCTCGTCGCGCTCGACGAGGCGTTTCAGGACGAGGCTGGAAAGACGCTGCGCGATCTGCTGACGCGTTACGGCCCCCGAGGCCGTCAAGTTGCTCGGCTAGCCTTCCTGTTGTAGTCGAGCGCCAGGCCAATCCAGTAATCCAGATCGCGCTTCGACCTCACGGTTTCGGCGTCGACGTGCACAAACCCTCGATACTCCCGGCCCTTCATGACGACAGTTCGGCAGCCTTTGTGTTTCAGCGCGTCGTCATGGATGGCCGGATCGATGCGACACATGATTCGACCTTTCCCCACGCTCACGCACATTCTGCCGCGCACCATGAACGTGATGCCGCCGAACATTCTCTTTTCCTCGAGAGGCCGCGTGCGCCCCAGCGCGGTCTTTACGCGGCTCACCAGCGCGGCAGTGCCTGAAACGGGTGCCATTCGTTCTGACCTCGCCCTATTTAGGAAACGGCGCGCTGTCGAAGTAAATATCGAACGACCGAATCTTGCCCTCCCGAACCCCGAACACTTCAGCCACGTCGCTACCGAAGGCCGGGGCGCCGCCCGGCGGTTGGAGCTCGTACCGAGTCAAGGCGCATGCGCGGTCTCCGTCGACCATCAGCTCCTTGACCTTCATGGCCGTGATCATCGAATAGAAACGCTTGGTCGACTCGAGGTACGCCTGGCGCCCGCTGATCCGCCTGATCGGGCTCGTGAAGCTGGTGAAGGTCATGTCGTCGGACAGGAACGACTCCCAGCTCTTCTTCTGTTCGAGATTGCTGAAATACCCTTGAATCGTCTCTTTGGTCGTCATGCGTGTCTCCTGAGCGTTCATCTGTCCGCGTTCAGCTCCGACCCCTTGGCGGCGCTGATGGCGAATCGGTCGAGCAACCGGAGGAGCGCCGTCCACCCCTCCTCGTGACGGCCCATTCTCACCGCATCGGCGAACCGTTCGTGAGTCACGATCACCTCGGTCTGGTTACGATCGGCATTCTTGAATTCCACGGTGACGAGCGTGTCGCCCACGCGACTCGCCGGGTCTTCCCAGTCCCAGGTGAAGACGAGGCGGATGGGCCGCCGGACCTCCTGATAGGCGCCAACCGCCACATATATCTTACCGTCGGGGCCGGTCATGCCCAGCCGATAGCGCCCGCCGACTCGAAGATCAATCGACGCTTCGGAGAACGCCCAGCCGTCGCCTTCGAGGCGCCACCAGTGCATGAGGGCCTTTGGATCCGTCCAGGCCCGAAAGAGCGTGTCGGCGTCCGCCCTGATGATTCGTGATACGCGGAGCGAGTGAGGCGCGGGCATCATGATCGTGTCCGTTCGATGTAGCGAGCGAGCGCGTCCAGTCGTCCCGTCCAGAACGCACGGTAGCGGTCGACCCATTCCGCCGCGTCGCGGAGTGCCACCGCGTCGAGCGCGCACCGGCTGATGCGTCCGTCTCGCGCGCGGCGGACCAGGCCGGCCCGCTCGAGCACACGGAGGTGCTTGGAGATGGCTGGGCGAGACACGCGGAAGGGTCGCGCCAACTCGCCGACCGTCGCCTCGCCAAGGGCGAGCCGGCCGAGGATGGCGCGCCGAGTGCCATCGGCGAGCGCGCCGAACGTGCGATCGAGCTTCTGATTACTGGTAACCAATCGGTTACCAATATGGCACGACACGATCTGCCTGTCAAGCCGTCACGTCGGGGGGCAATATAGGTAGCCGCAGCGCGGCACCGCGGTCGTGATGCAGCGTGTCGTATGCTTCTTCGGTGCCTGACGTCTCACGCCTTGGCCTGTTCGTCGGCGCGGCAATCGCGCTTCTCATGACGCCCGGTCCCGCGGTGCTGTACATCGTCACGCGAAGCATCGAGCAGGGTCGCCCGGCCGGTCTGGTGTCGGTG
>Ga0310914_10001376_pt1 | contig 15565 bp, 12 predicted proteins | sample GREbulkMGAN108_FD_203450 | JGI IMG/M metagenome (GOLD analysis project Ga0310914, IMG submission 203450) | Lab enrichment of tropical soil microbial communities from Luquillo Experimental Forest, Puerto Rico - GRE.bulkMG.AN108 | ecosystem: Environmental > Terrestrial > Soil > Tropical forest >... | reverse complement strand
AAAATACAGCGACTACCAGCACCTGGCCCGCGTGCGCGAATGGGCGACGGCGGGCGAGGAGGCGGAGGAATGAGCGCCGTTGCCCCTCCCCCCTCCGCCCTGCTGGCCGAGGCCGCGTCGAAGCAGCGGCAGGCCGCCGATCCCGAGGCATCGGTGTGGGTGGCCGCGTCGGCCGGCACCGGCAAGACCAAGGTGTTGACCGACCGGGTGCTGACGCTGTTGCTGGCGGGGACGGCGCCGCATCGCATCCTGTGCCTGACCTTCACCAAGGCCGCCGCCGCCGAGATGAGCAACCGCATCGCCGCGCGGCTGGCGGAGTGGGCCATCGCCAGCGACAGCGAGCTTGCCAAGGACTTAGGCACACTGCTGGGCGTCATCCCCGGCGAGGAGCTGATGGTCGTTGCGCGGCGCCTGTTCGCCCGCGTGCTGGACGTGCCCGGCGGCATGCACATCGAGACCATCCACGCCTTTTGCCAGTCGCTGCTGCGCCGCTTCCCACTGGAGGCCGAGCTGGCGCCCCACTTCCAGGTGATGGACGACCGCGATGCCGGCGAATTGCTGGAGGAAGCCAAGGAAGAGGTGCTGATCCGCGCCCGTGGCGCCGCCGACACCCAATTGGCCGCCGCACTGGCCGAAGTGACCGGCCGGGTGCACGAGACCGCCTTCCCCGACCTGATGGGCGAACTGGCCGCCGAGCGCGGCCGCCTCAAGCGCCTTCTGGAGCGCGAAGGCGGCGTGATGGGCGTGATCCGCGCCGTTCGCGCCCGAGTGGGCTTGGAAGAGGGCTATACGCCCGAAACCATCATTGCCCGCGCCTGCGATGAATCCGCCTTCGACGCCGACGGCTGCCGCCATGCCATGCGGGCGCTGCTGGCGGGCAGCAAGACCGACGCCGAGCGCGGCCAGGTGATGGAGCGCTGGCTGGCCGACCCTGCGGGCCGTGCCGCGGGCTTCATGACCTATCAGCTCGCCTTCCTGACCGCCACCGACGGCACCATCCGAAAGACGCTGTGTACCAAGAAGCTGGCTGAGATGCCGGGGGTGTTGAGCGCCCTAGAGGCCGAGGCCGAGCGCGTCCTGCGGATCATGGACCGGCTGAAATCGGCCACCATTGCCCACACCACCGCCAGCCTGCTGATCCTGGGCGAGGCCCTGCTGGCGTCCTATGAGAGGCGCAAGCAGGCCCGCGCGCTGATGGATTACGACGATTTGATCCTGGCGGCGCGCGACCTGCTGGCCAAGCCGGGCGTGGCGCCGTGGGTGCTGTTCAAGTTGGATGGCGGCATCGACCACGTGCTGATCGACGAAGCGCAGGACACCAACCCCGACCAGTGGGCGGTGGTGGCGGCGCTGACCGAGGAATTCTTCGCCGGCCTGGGGGTGCGGGAGCGGCTGCGCACGGTGTTCGCCGTGGGCGATGTCAAGCAATCCATCTATTCGTTCCAGCGCGCCGATCCCAAGGCGTTCGAGGCCATGCGCCGGCGCTTCGCCGAGCATGTCCCGACGGCCGACCGCAAATGGGCCGAGATTCCGCTGAACCTGTCCTTCCGCTCCACCCGCGCGGTGCTGGACGCGGTCAACGCCGTGTTCGCCCCCGGGCAGCCCGCCCGCGACGGCGTCGCCGGACCGGAAGAGGACATCACCCACTTGGCCTTCCGCTCGCATCAGGCCGGCATGGTGGAAATCTGGCCGCCGATCGAGCCGCGCGCCGCCGACGAGGTGCCGCCGTGGAAGCCGCCGATCGAGCGCATCAGCGGCGATAGCCCGCGCACGCGGCTGGCCCGGCTGGTGGCCCGGCGCATCCATGCCATGGTGGGGCACCAGCCGCTGGCCTCGCAGGGACGCCCGGTCCGGGCGGGCGACGTCATGGTGCTGCTGCGCCGGCGCGGGTCGTTCGTCGAGGATCTGGTGCGCGAGTTGAAGGCGCTGGAGGTGCCGGTGGCCGGCGCCGACCGCATGGTTCTGGCCGAACAGATGGCGGTCATGGATTTGATGGCGCTGGGCAATTTCCTGGTGCTGCCCGACGACGACCTGACCCTGGCCACCGTTCTCAAAAGCCCGCTGGTCGGCCTGACCGAGGACGAACTGTTCCGGCTGGCGTGGAACCGGGGCGAGGCACGGCTGTGGGACACCCTGCGCCGCCGCATGGGCGAGGAAGCCAGCTTCGCGCGGGCCTACGAATTCCTGTCCGATCTGCTGGGCAAGGCCGACCGCCTGACCCCGCACGCGCTTTACGCCCACGTGCTGGGGCCGCTGCGCGGCAAGGAGCGGCTGGTGGCGCGCCTAGGAATCGAGGCCGAGGACCCGCTGGACGAGTTCATGGCGCTGACGCTCGCCTTCGAGCAGGGCCGCGCGCCCAGCCTGCAAGGCTTCCTGCACTGGCTGGACAGCAGCGCGGTGGAGATCAAGCGCGACCTGGAGCAGGGCGGCCGCGATGCCGTACGCATCATGACCGTGCACGGTTCCAAGGGCTTGCAGGCACCCATCGTCTTCCTGCCCGACACGCTGCAGATGCCGACCCAGGGCTCGCGCCTGCTGTGGCTGGAGAACGACCTGCTGCTGTGGCCGCCGCGCGCCGAGATGAACGACGAGGTGGCGCAAGCCGGGCGCGACGCCCAGAAGCTGGCGCGCGAGCGGGAATACCGCCGCCTGCTCTACGTAGCCATGACCCGCGCCGAGGATCAACTGATCGTCTGCGGCTGGCAGACCAAGAAGGCGCCGCCCCAGGGCTGCTGGTACAATCTGATGCGCGACGCCCTGGCCCCGCAGGCGGAAGAGGTGGAAGACCCGTTCCTGGCGGCGCAAGGCGAGACCGCCGACGGCCGCATCCTGCGCCTGACCTGCCCGCAGGAGGCCGAGCCCGATCGCAAATCCGCCGCCCAGGCCGCGCGGCCACCCTCGGCGCCGCTGCCGTCCTGGGTGCACATCCCACCCGAGCCCGAGCCGGCGCCGCCCAAGCCGCTGGCGCCGTCGCGGCCCGACGGCGAGGAACCGGCGGCGCGCTCGCCGCTGGCCGGCGCCGATGGCCGCCGCTTCGCTCGCGGCAAGCTGATCCACAAGCTGCTGCAAAGCCTGCCCGACCTTCCCGCCGACAAGCGGGCGGCGGCGGCCGTGCGCTTCCTCGCCAAGGCCGGGCCGGAATTCGACGCCGCCGAGCGCATCGCCATCGCCAACGAGGCAAGCGCCATCCTGGACACCCCCGCTTTCGCCCCCCTGTTCGCACCGGGCAGCCGGGCCGAGGTGCCCATCGTCGGCCTGATCGGCGAGGCCCGCGCCATCAGCGGCCAGGTGGACCGGCTGGTGGTCACCGACACCGACGTGCTGGTGGTGGATTACAAGACCAACCGGCGCCCGCCGTCCGACGCCGCCGACATCCCCGACATCTATATCCGCCAGATGGCCGCCTATCGCCTGGCGTTGGCCTGCGTCTATCCCAGCCACCGGGTGCGCTGCGCCCTGGTGTGGACCGACGGCCCCATTCTCATGGAAATTCCCGCCGCCCGCCTGGACGATGCGCTGGCGGACATGGTGGGTATGCCCTCTTCTCCCACATAAGCGCTTCAAAAACTGAACCGCTTAGTTTAGTTTATTCACATGCTCAAACCCTGCTCCGCCCGCTCCTCGGCCAAGCGCGAGGCCATCCTGGACGCCGCCAAGGCATCGTTCGTCGACAACGGCTATGCCGCCACCAGCATGGACATGGTGGCGGCCAAGGCAGGCGTGTCCAAGGCCACCATCTATGCCCACTTCCAGAGCAAGGACGAGCTGTTCGCCGCCATCATCCGCCGCCGCTGCGACTCGCTGGCCTGCGCCATCGATGAGCTGACGGTATCGGAAAGCCTGGACGCGCGGGCGACGCTGACCGCCGTGGCGCACAAGCTGCTGACCATGCTGCTGGACCCCGACACCCTGGGCATCTACCGCATGGTAGTGGCGGAATCGCCGCGCCATCCGGACTTGGCCAAGGTGTATTTCGACGCCGGCCCGTCGCGCGGCAAGGAGCGGATGGCCGAGGTGCTGAACGCGCTGAGCCGGCGCGGCCTGCTGAAGGTTCCCGACGTCTGGCAGGCGCTGGATCAGCTGATCGGCATGCTGCGCGGCGAGCACTTCACCCGCGCCCTGCTCGGCCTGCCCACCAGCGACCACACCAACCTAAACCGCACCGTGGAAGGCGCGGTCGAGATGATGCTCAGGGCCTACGCCCCTTAAGCGCCAGCATCTCGATCAGCGCCGCCGCCAGCCCCATGGCGGCGCCCAGGGCGCATACGCCGTCCCAGCCCCAGCCGGCCCAGGCCCGCGCCCCCAGCGCCGACCCCAGCGCGCCGCCGGAGAACATCACCGTCATGTAGACGGTGTTAAGGCGCGAGCGCGCCGCCGCATCCAGCGCATAGACCCTAGTCTGGTTGGCGATCATGCAGACCTGAAGGCCCAAATCCATCACCACGACACCCGCCACCAGAGCCACCAGGGAATTGCCCCACAGGCCCATAGGCAGGAAGGCGCCACCCGCCAACGTCGCCCCGAAGATCACCAGGGCCGCCGGCCCTCGTTTGTCGGTCAGACGCCCCGCCAGCGGCGCGACCAGGGCTCCGACGGCGCCGATGATTCCGAACATACCCGCCACCGAACTGCCCAGGCCCAAGGGCGGCGCCTCAAGCTTGAGCGCCAGCACCGACCAGAAAGCGGAAAAGGCGCCAAACAGCAGCGCCTGAATCAAGGCGGCGCGCCGCAGCACCCGGTGGGCCAGGAACAAATCCACCAGCGACCGCATCAGCTGGGGGTAGGACATCGTGATGGTGGGCGCCACCCGGGGCAGACGCCAAGCCAGCAGCAGGCCCATGGCGGCGGTCAACGCCGTCGCCACCGCGAAACTGGCGCGCCAACCCGCCAGGCCGGCAACGAAACCCGACAGGGTGCGGGCCAGCAGGATGCCCAGCAGCAATCCCATCATCACCGTGCCCACCGAACGGCCGCGACGGGCCTCGGGCGCCAGTTGGGCGGCCAACGGCACCACCTGCTGGGTGACGGTCGCCAGCACCCCGATCAGCAGGCTGGCGCCGGCCAGGACCGCCAAGGTGGGCGCCACGGCGGTCAGGACCAGCGCCACGGTCAACGCCGCGGTGGTGGCAAGGATCAGCCGCTTGCGCTCCAACCGGTCGCCCAACGGCGACAGAAACAGCAATCCCAGCGCGTAGCCGACCTGGGTCAACACCGGCACCACGGCGATATCGCCGCCGCCGACGCCGAACTCGCGCGCCAGCAGACCCAGCATGGGCTGGTTGTAATAGATGTTGGCCACCAGAATACCGGCGGCGGCGGCCAGCAGGGCCAGAAGCGAGCCGGGCAGCGGATTGGGTTTGGACTTAGGCATTCAGGCCCTTCATGCCTTCGGCGGGATAACGCTCGCCCGCGGCAGCGCCGGGCGGCAGCACGGCGTTGAGGGCGGCCAGTTCCTCCGGCGCCAAAATCACCTGCGCGGCGCCCACATTGTCCTCAAGGTACTTGATCCGCTTGGTGCCGGGAATGGGCAGGACATCGGCGCCTTGCCCCAACAGCCAAGCCAACGCCACTTGGCCAGGGGTGCAGCCCTTGGCCGCCGCCAGTGCCTTGACCTTGTCCACCAGCTTCAGGTTGGCAGCCAGGTTGTCGCCCTGGAAGCGCGGACTCATGCGGCGGAAGTCGTTGTCAGCCAGATCGTCCGCCTTGGTAATAGCGCCGGTCAGCATGCCGCGCCCCAGCGGCGAATAGGCGACGAGGGCCACACCCAGCTCGCGGCAGGCCGGCAGGACCTCGGCCTCGGGGTCACGGGTCCACAGGGAATACTCGCTTTGCACCGCCGCAATGGGATGGACGGCATGGGCGCGCCGCAAGGTCGCCGCCGACACCTCGGACAGACCCAGCGCGCGCACCTTGCCCTCGCGCACCAACTCGGCCATGGCGCCCACCGTATCCTCGATGGGAATCTCCGGGTTGCGGCGGTGGGCGTAATACAGGTCGATGACGTCAATGCCCAACCGCTTCAGCGAAGCCTCGCAGGCCTTCTTGACATAGACGGGGCTGTTGTCCACCCGCCGGGCATATTGGCCGGGCTCGCGCACGATGCCGAACTTGGTGGCGAGCACCACCTTATCCCGCTTGCCCTTGAGGAAGCGCGCCAGCAGCAGCTCGTTATGGCCCGAGCCGTACATGTCGGCGGTGTCGTAATGGGTCACCCCCAGTTCGAAGGCCCGTTCCAGCGTGGACAGCGACTGCGCCTCGTCGGCGGGGCCGTAGAACTCGCTCATCCCCATGCAGCCCAACCCGAGGGCCGAAACCGTCAAACCGCTGCGACCGATCTTGCGCTGTTGCATTTCCATCTCCCACGCCGGGCTTCGGCGCTTTAAGCTGAGGGGAAGGATGATGTAAACTACACTGTGCAGTGTACTTCCTGGAGCACCCCATGTCAAACCCCTGCTGCCCCTCTCGCGGTGACGCCAAGCGCCAGGCCGTCATCGACGCCGCCGAGCGGATTTTCCTGGGCCAGGGTTACGCCAACGCCTCCATGGACGGCATCGCCGCCGAGGCCGGGGTATCCAAGCGCACCGTCTACAATCATTTCACCAGCAAGCGAGACCTGTTCCAGGCGGTGGTCTGCCGCCTCTATGCGGGATTGAACGGGGCGGAGGGCAACAGGTTGCCGACGGACGAACCGGCGGAGACCGTGCTGCCCCGCTTCGCCGTCCAAGTGCTGGCCCATCTTCGCCGCCCGGAAATCACCGGCTTGCTGCGCCTGATCATCGCCGAACTGCCACGCTTTCCGGAATTGGGCCCCACCTTCCACGCCGCCGGCAAGGGGCCGGCGGTGGCCTTGCTGGAGAACTATCTGGCCGCCCAGAATGCCAAGGGCAGCTTGAACGTGCCCGACGCGTGGCTGGCCGCCGCGCAGTTCCTGGGCGCGGTCAAGGAAGGGGCGTTCTGGCCCGCCCTGCTGGGCTTGCCGGTCGCCGAGGATGAACGGGTGATCAACTCGGCGGTGGCCGCATTCCTGCTGGTCCACCGCCCGCAAGAAGCCGGCTGATTACTCGCCCGCCGCCCGCTGGGCCAGGCGGAAGGGATGCGCCGGGTAGATGCCGAGGATGCGCACCTCGTGGCTGAAGAACTCCAGTTCCTCCAGCGCCAGCCGCAGGTTCCGCTGGGCCGGGTGGCCCTCGACGTCGGCATAGAACTGCGCTGCCACGAACTCGCCGCCGACCAGATAGCTTTCCAGCTTGGTCATGTTGACGCCGTTGGTGGCGAAGCCGCCCATGGCCTTGTACAGCGCCGCCGGCACGTTGCGCACCCGGAAGACGAAGGTGGTGACGCAAGGCTGGTTGGGATTGGGCTCGATGGCGTCGCGCGACAGCACCACGAAGCGGGTGGTGTTGTGCTCGGCATCCTCGATATTGGCCTTCAGCGATTCCAGCCCGTAGATCTCGGCCGCCAGCTCCGAGGCGATGGCCGCCTTGGTGACGTCGCCGCTCTTGGCCAGTTCGGCGGCGGCGCCGGCGGTGTCGGCGCCGACGATCACCTTCAGGCCCAGCTGGCGGATCAGGTTGCGGCACTGACCCAAAGCGTGGACGTGGCTTTCCACCGTGGTGATGGTGTCCAGCGTCGCCCCCTTGGGCGCCAGCAGGTGGTGGTTGATGCGCTCGAAATGCTCGGAAATGATGTGCAGCCCCGAATAGGGCAGCAGGTGGTGCACGTCGGCCACGCGGCCCGCCACCGAATTGTCGATGGGGATCATGGCATAGCGCGCCCGGCCCTCGCGCACGGCGGCGAAGGAATCCTCGAACGTGTCGCAGGGCAAGGGCTGCATGGCCGGGAAGGCGTTGCGGCAGGCCAGGTGCGAATAGGCGCCGGGCAGGCCCTGGAAGGCGATGGAGTTCGACGGATCGGGCTTGGTCATGGACTGCCTGGAAATCAGAGGCCTGCGCGAATCAACTCGCGGGCGCGGTCGAGGTCGGCGGGAGTATCGACACCCAGCGGAACGGTGTCAACCAAGGCGGCATCGATGCGCATGCCGTTCTCCAGCGCGCGCAACTGCTCCAGCTTCTCGCGCCGCTCCAGCACGCCCTGAGGCAGCGTGACGAAACGCTGCAACGCCTCGCGACGATAGGCATAGAGGCCGATGTGGTGGTAGTGCGGCCCCTCGCCCCACGGCGCGGTGGCGCGGGTGAAATAGAGTGCGCGGCCGATGCGGGCACCAGCGTCGAAGCCCACCACCGCCTTGACCACGTTGGGGTTGGTGCGCTCCTCCTCGACCTTGATCTCGGCCACCAGGGTCGACAGGTGGACGTGGTGGTTTTCCAGCGGCTGGAACACGGCGCGCACGATCTCGGGGTCCAGCGTCGGCAGGTCGCCCTGCACGTTGACCACGGCGCCGAACGAGTGCTCGGGGTCGACCTTCTCCAGCGCCTCCCACACCCGGTCCGAGCCCGAGGGATGGTCGGGGTCGGTCAGCACCGCCGTGCCGCCATGGGCGATCACCGCGTCGGCCACCTCCTGCTCGGCGCAGGCCACCACCACCGGCCCGATACCGGCCGCCACCGCGCGCCGCCACACATGCACAATCATGGGCTCGCCCTCGATGTCGGCCAACGGCTTGCCCGGCAGCCGGGTGGCGTGCAGGCGGGCGGGAATGACGACGACGGGGTTAAGGCGAGGCGACATGGGCGGACATCCATTCCGAAGCGGCACTGGGGTGTGGAGCTTATATCGGGTGTCCGAAGAGGCAAACCACCTTTCGCCTCTGGTCAACGTCGGCGGTTCGGGCCAAACTCCGGCCTGCAAAAGTGAAATGCCCTGGGGGTTCCATGCATCCCTGTCCCAATGAGTTCGTCGCCCTGGCCGACCGCTTGGCCGAAGCGGCCCGGCCGGTGATCCGCAAATATTTCCGCACCCCCGTGGCGGTGGACGACAAGCCCGACGCTTCGCCAGTAACCATCGCCGACCGCGAGGTTGAATCGGCAATGCGCGCCATCATCGCCGAGACCTACCCCCAGCACGGCATCCTGGGCGAAGAACACGGGCGGCAAAACGTGGAGGCGGATTACGTCTGGGTGCTGGACCCCATCGACGGCACCAAGGCGTTCATTACCGGCAAGCCCAGCTTCGGCACCCTGATCGCCCTGGCGTACAAGGGCACCCCCATCCTGGGCATCATCGACCAGGCCATCCTGGGTGAACGCTGGCTGGGCGGCGTCGGCCATCCCACCACGCTGAACGGCCAGCCGGCGCGGGTGCGCGCCTGCGATGCCCTGTCCAAGGCTTATGCCTACACCACCGGGCCGGAATTTTTCGACGCCGAGACCCTGCCGGCGTGGAACCGCATCGCCGCCAAGGTGAAGCAACCGCGCTATGGCTGCGACTGTTACGCCTATGCCCTACTGTCTTCCGGCTTCGTCGATCTGGTGGTGGAGGCAGGCCTGAAGCCCTACGACTACGCCGCCCTGGTGCCGGTGATCGAGAATGCCGGCGGCACGGTAACCGACTGGCACGGCAACAAGCTCACCATCCATTCCAACGGCCGCGTCTGCGCCGCCGGCGACGCCCGCCTGCACGCTCAGGCATTGGAGGTACTGGCCGGCTGATGCTTGTGCTGGCCGCACCGCGGCGGCACACTTCGCCCGTCCATCCACAAGGGAAAAGCATGCGCCTCGCCGCCGCCCTGCCCTCTTGTTTGCTGGCCGCCTGCCTGTTGCTGGCCGCTCCGGCCCTGGCCGAGCCGAAGCATGGCATCGCCATGCATGGCGAGCCCAAATACCCGGCCGGCTTCGACCATTTCGACTACGTCAACCCCAAGGCCCCCAAGGGCGGCGATCTGCGGTTGGCGGACCAGGGCACCTTCGACAACCTGAATCCCTACATCGTCAAGGGCCAGGCTCCCGACGGCGCCAACCTGCCGTTCGAGACACTGCTGACGCCCTCGGCCGACGAGCCCTTTTCCATGTACGGCCTGGTCGCCGAGAGCGTGGACACCCCGCCCGACCGCTCGTGGGCCACCTACGTGATCCGCAAGGAGGCGCGCTGGCACGACGGCCAGCCCATCACGCCCGAGGACGTGATTTTCAGCCTGGACATCCTGCGCACCAAGGGTGCGCCCAATTACCGCTTCTATTATGCCGGAATCGCCAAGGTGGAAAAGGTGGGGCCGCGCAGCGTCAAGTTCACCTTCAAGCCGGGCGACAACCGCGAACTGCCGCTGATCGTCGGCGAGATGCCCATCCTGCCCAAGCACTACTGGCAGGGCCGCGCCTTCGACAACACCACCCTGGAGCCCCCGCTAGGCAGCGGCCCCTATAAGGTCAGCAGCCTCGAGCCGGGCCGCTTCATCGTCTACGACCGGGTCAAGGATTACTGGGGCAAGAACCTTCCGGTGCAGAAGGGCCTGTGGAATTTCGACCGCATCCGCTACGACTTCTATCGCGACTCCACCGTGGCGCTGGAAGCGCTGAAAGCCGGCGAGTACGACTTCCGCGAGGAGAACGAGGCCAAGAAATGGGCGACCGGCTATGAGGATTGGGGGGCGCTGAAGGACGGCCGCGCCAAGAAGGTGCGTCTGGACAACCAACTGCCCGCCGGCATGCAGGCCTTCGCCTACAACCTGCGCCGGCCGCTGTTCGCCGATCCCAAGGTGCGCCAGGCGCTGGCCTATGCCTTCGATTTCGAATGGACCAACGCCAACCTGTTCTATGGCCAGTACCGCCGCACCGAAAGCTATTTCGCCAATTCCGAACTGGCCGCCACCGGCCAGCCTGGCCCCGACGAGCTGAAGGTGCTGGAGCCCTTGCGGGAAGGGGTGCCGTCCGAGGTGTTCACCGCCCCCTACCAAGCCCCCAAGACCGACCCGGCCGTTGGCATCCGCCCCAATCTGCGCATCGCCATGAGGCTGCTGGAGGAGGCCGGCTGGAGCGTGGTGGACGGCAAGCTGGTCAAGGACGGCCAACCCTTCCGCTTCGAGATTTTGCTGTCCAGCCCGGCTTTCGAGCGCGTCAGCCTGCCCTTCGTGCGCAACCTCGCCCGTCTCGGCATCGAGGCCAATGTGCGCACGGTGGATACCACCCAGTACGTCAACCGGGTGCGCACCTTCGACTTCGACATGATCATCATGACCTGGGGCGAGTCGCTGTCACCCGGCAACGAGCAGGCCATGTTCTGGAGCTCGGAAGCGGCCGACCAGCCCGGCACCCGCAACGTGGGCGGCATCAAGAACCCGGCGGTGGACAAGCTGGTGGACCTGGTGATCGGCGCCCCCGACCGCGAGCAGCTGGTGGCGCGCACCCGCGCACTCGACCGCGTGCTGCTGTGGAATCACTACGTGATCCCGCAATGGCACCTGGGCTCGAACCGACTGGCCTATTGGGACAAGTTCGGCATGCCCGCCACCGTTCCCATGAAGGGCTTCCAGTTGTTCAGCTGGTGGACCAAGTCGGCCAAGACGGCTGCGGGAGACTGACCGTGCTTGCCTATGTGCTCCGCCGCCTGGCGCTGATCCCGCTGACCCTGTTCGGCATCATGCTGGTGAACTTCATCATCGTCCAACTGGCCCCCGGCGGGCCGGTGGAACAGATGATCGCCCGCGTCGAGGGCACCGCCGGCGCCGAGTCGCAACGCATCTCCGGCGGCGGCGGCGACGTGCAGGCACAGGCGCGCGCCATGCGCGGGTCCGAGGCCAGCGGCGCCTATCGCGGCGCCCAGGGCCTCGACCCCGCCTTCATCGCCGAGATCGAGAAACAATTCGGCTTCGACAAGCCGCCGCACGAACGTTTCATCCAGATGCTGGGCAACTACGCCCGCTTCGATTTCGGCAAAAGCTTCTACCGCGACACGCCGGTGGTGGACTTGATCCTGGAAAAGATGCCGGTGTCCATCTCCCTGGGCCTGTGGACCACGCTGATCATCTATCTGGTGTCCATCCCGCTGGGCATCGCCAAGGCACGCCGCGACGGCTCCACCTTCGATATCGCCACCTCGTGGGCGGTGGTCGTCGGCTATGCGGTACCGGGGTTCCTGTTCGCCATCCTGCTGATCGTGGTGTTCGCCGGCGGTCGCTATCTCGCCTGGTTCCCATTGCGCGGGCTGACCAGCCCCGACTGGGGATCGTTCAGCACGCTGGGCAAGGTGATGGACTATTTCTGGCACCTGACCCTGCCGGTGACCGCCCTGGTCATCGGCAGCTTCGCCGGCCTGACCATGCTGACCAAGAACTCGTTCCTGGAGGAGATCAACAAACAGTACGTGGTCACCGCGCGGGCCAAAGGCCTGTCCGAGGCCCGCGTGCTGTACGGCCACGTCTTCCGCAACGCCATGCTTCTGGTGGTGGCCGGCTTCCCGGCGGCGCTGGTGGGCATCCTGTTCGCCGGCTCGATCCTGATCGAGATCATCTTCAGCCTCGACGGCATCGGCCTGCTGGGCTACGAGGCGGTGGTCAACCGCGACTACCCGGTGATGTTCGGCACACTCTACATGTTCAGCCTGCTGGGCCTGGTGCTGAACCTGATCAGCGACCTCATGTACCATTTGGTCGATCCCCGCATCGACTTCGGCAAGCGGGAGGTGTGACGCCATGACCCGTCGCTTCTCCCCCCTGACGCAGCGCCGCATCGAGGCGTTCAAGCGTAACCGGCGCGGCTTCTGGGCGCTGTGGCTGTTCCTGGCGGTCTTCTTCGTTACCCTGTTCGCCGAGCTGGTGGCCAACGACCGTCCCATTATGATCAGCTACCAGGGCCACCTGTATTTCCCGGTGGTGAAGGATTATCCCGAGGTCACCTTCGGCGGCGACTTCTTGACCTACACTGACTACCGCGATCCCTATATCGCCCAGAGGATTGCCGAGAACGGCTGGGCGCTGTGGCCGCCCATTCACCACGACTACCAGTCCATCAGCTTCGACGTGACCAGACCGCACCCTGCGCCGCCGTCAGCTGAGAACTGGCTGGGCACCGACGACCAGGGCCGCGACGTGCTGGCCCGCCTGATCTACGGCCTTCGGCTGTCCATCCTGTTCGGCCTGGCGCTGACCATCGTCAGCACCATCATCGGCGTGGCGGCGGGCGCGATGCAGGGCTATTTCGGCGGCAAGATCGATCTGGTGGGCCAGCGCTTCCTGGAAATCTGGGGCGGCCTGCCGCAGCTGCTGATCCTGATCATCGTCGCCAGCATGATCGCGCCCGGCTTCTGGACCCTGCTGGCGGTGCTGACCTTGTTCTCATGGACCAGCCTGGTGGGCGTGGTGCGCGCCGAGTTCCTGCGCGCCCGCAACTTCGACTACGTGCGCGCAGCCAAGGCGCTCGGCATGCACGACGGCCGCGTCATGGTGCGCCACGTGCTGCCCAATGCCATGGTGGCGACGCTGACCTTCATGCCGTTCATCCTGTCCTCGTCCATCGTCTCGCTGACGGCGCTGGATTTCCTCGGCCTCGGCCTGCCGCCCGGCTCGCCCTCGCTGGGCGACCTGCTGAGCCAGGGCAAGTCCAACCTCCAGGCCCCCTGGCTGGGCCTGACCGGTTTCATCGTGGTGGCGGCGCTGTTGTCCTTGCTGGTGTTTGTCGGCGAGGCGGTGCGCGATGCCTTCGATCCCAGGAAGACCAACCTATGACCGATTCTTCGATTCTCGAGGTGAAAGACCTCGCCATTTCGTTCGGCCGGGGTTCCGGCGAGGTCAAGGCGGTCCGGGGCGTCAGTTTCACCCTGGCGCGCGGCGAGACCCTGGCCCTGGTTGGCGAGTCAGGCTCGGGCAAATCGGTCACCGCGCTGTCCATCCTGCAATTGCTGCCCTATCCCCGCGCCTGGCATCCCAAGGGCAGCGTCAGGCTTGGCGGCCAGGAACTGGTGGGGGCGCCCGAGCGGGCGCTGCGGAGCGTGCGCGGCAACCGCATCGCCATGGTGTTCCAGGAGCCCATGACCTCGCTCAACCCGCTGCATTCCATCGAGACGCAGGTGGGCGAGGTGCTGGAGATCCACAAAGGCCTGCGTGGCCCGGCCAAGCGTGAGCGCGTGCTGGAACTGCTGCGCCTGGTGGGCATCCCCGAGCCGGAGAAACGCCTGGGCGCGTTGCCGCACGAACTGTCGGGCGGTCAGCGCCAGCGCGTCATGATCGCCATGGCGCTGGCCAACGAGCCAGACATCCTGATCGCCGACGAGCCCACCACCGCGCTGGACGTCACCATCCAAGCGCAGATCCTGAAACTGCTGAAGGATTTGCAGGCCCGACTGGGCATGGCGTTGCTGTTCATCACCCACGACCTGGGGATCGTGCGCAAGATGGCCGACACCGTCTGCGTCATGAACCAGGGCGAGGTGGTGGAAGCCGGCCCGGTAGCCCGCATCTTCGACGCCCCCCAGCACCCCTATACCCAGCGCCTGCTGGCGGCCGAGCCCAAGGGCAAGCCCAACCGCGGACCGGCCAACGCGCCGGTGGTGATGGAAGCCCGCGACGTGAAGGTGTGGTTCCCCATCAAGGCCGGCATCGTGCGGCGCACGGTGGCCCACATCAAGGCGGTGGACGGCATCTCGCTGGCGGTGCGCCAGGGCCACACCGTCGGCGTGGTGGGCGAATCGGGATCGGGCAAGACCACCCTGGGGCTGGCGCTGCTGCGCCTGATCGGCTCCGAAGGCGGCATCGTCTTCCAGGGCGAGGATATCGCCCCCTTGGGACCGCGCACCTTGCGCCCACGGCGGCGCCAGATGCAGATGGTGTTCCAGGATCCCTTCGGCTCGCTGTCGCCCCGCCTGTCGGTGGGCCAGATCGTCGGCGAAGGCCTGGAAGTGCACAACATCGGCGCCTCCCCCGCCGAGCGCCGGGGATTGATCTCCCAGGCGCTGACCGAGGTGGGCCTCGACCCCGCCACCCAGGACCGCTACCCCCACGAATTCTCGGGCGGCCAGCGCCAGCGCATCGCCATCGCCCGCGCTTTGGTGCTGAAACCCCGTTTCATCGTGCTGGACGAGCCCACCTCGGCGCTGGACGTGTCGGTACAGGCGCAGATCGTCGACCTGTTGCGCGACATCCAGGCCCGCCACGGCATCGCCTACCTGTTCATCAGCCACGATTTGCGGGTGGTCCGCGCCCTGGCCGACGACCTGATTGTCATGAAGGACGGCAAGGTGGTGGAGATGGGCAGCGCCGAACAGGTGTTCAGCACCCCCAAGACCCCCTACACCCGCGCCCTGATGGCGGCGGCCTTCAACCTGGAGACTGCGCCCGGAGTAGCCGAAGCCTAGGGTCAAAACCCAATTAATCCATCGTCAGCGTTGGCGTTCCAAGAGCGCCATGGCAGGCGCATCGCCGAGTGATGCAACGAAGCAGGGCGCCTTGGAACGCCAACCCTTCGGGCCGGGCAAAACTGCCCTCCCGGTGTGTCAGACAGCTTGCGCGATGCATCCAGCATCGCGCTGCGCCCTCTTCCTGCCGGGCGGGCAGTTTTGCCGCGGCGCTGGCGATGGATTAATTGGGTTTTGACCCTAAACCGGGCGGTAGGGGTAATTGGGCTTGATGACGAAGTTGATGAAGCGACCCTTGGACTCGGCCGCTTCAAACGCCTCGAAT
>Ga0310914_10001366_pt1 | contig 15648 bp, 16 predicted proteins | sample GREbulkMGAN108_FD_203450 | JGI IMG/M metagenome (GOLD analysis project Ga0310914, IMG submission 203450) | Lab enrichment of tropical soil microbial communities from Luquillo Experimental Forest, Puerto Rico - GRE.bulkMG.AN108 | ecosystem: Environmental > Terrestrial > Soil > Tropical forest >... | reverse complement strand
CGGGGATAATCTGACCGTAGGCAATAATGACGATGACGTCGGGCGCAAGCTTTTCGAGGAGCTCCTGGACTTCCGGCGCGCGAATCTTTTCCGGTTGGTGCACGGGAAGATGCGCGGCGCGCGCGACGTCCTTCACGGGGGAAGCGGAAAGTTGGTGGCCGCGGCCGCGCGGGCGGTCGGGTTGCGAGATTACCCCCAAGACAGGGAACTCGGGCCGCGCCAGAAGATGTTTGAGCGTGGGGACGGCGAACTCCGGGGTGCCGCAAAACAGGAGGCGCATGGTTCAGGCGTTCCGAGCCGAAATAAAGGGTTTGCGAAATACCGAGCGGACAGGCGTTCGAATCCTGCCGAAAGAGGGCACGGGATGCTGCGCCCCTACCGTGTGAAGTTTGTGACCGAAGTTACCATTCTCCTTGTTTGCGAAGCTTTTTGATTTTGCGCTTGATGAGGTCGCGCTTCAGCATGCCCAGATGCTGCAAGAAGAGGATGCCATTGAGGTGATCGATTTCATGGCAAAAGGCGCGCGCCAGGAGGTTTTCGCCGCGAATTTCAAAAGGCTCGCCTTTGACGTTTTGTGCTTTCACGGTGACGAATTGCGGACGCACGACGTAGCCGCGAAAGCCGGGAATCGAGAGGCAGCCCTCTTCCTCGCGGACCTCGCCTTCGGCGTGCGTGACCTCGGGGTTGGCCAAAATGATCTTGGCTTCGGGATTTTTCCCGCCGGTCACGTCCACGACCGCAAAACGTAGGCTCTTTCCGATTTGCGGCGCGGCCAGCCCAACGCCTTGCGCGGCGTACATAGACGCAAACATGTCTTCGGCAAGCTCTTCGAGTTCGGCGTCAAATTTTTCGACCGGCGCCCCGGGCTTTTCGAGCACCGGATCGCCGTACTTGATGATGCGATAGATTTTGCGCCGCGGCGAAGACACCGGTGGCGTCTCGTTGGCGGTCGCCGCAGGTGCTTTAGAACTCGTTGATTTGTCGGACATAACTGTCGAAATTCCGCCGCGTCTCAGCGAGGGAGTCCCCACCGAATTTTTGCAGAAAAGTATCGGCTAACACAAGAGCAACCATTGCCTCGCCTGCGACCGCGCCGGCAGGCACCACGCACCAGTCGGAGCGCTCATAGGCCGCCTCGACCGGCTCCTTGGTAACCATGTTAGCGGTGTGCAGCGGCTTGCGCAGGGTGGAGATGGGCTTCAGGTAGCCGCGAATGATGAGGTCTTCGCCGTTAGTGATGCCGCCTTCTAGCCCGCCGGCACGGTTGGTGAAGCGGCGAAAACGGTGCGCAGCCTTATCGTAGGAGATTTCGTCCTGGACGTCGCTGCCGTGAGCGGCGGCGATCGAAACGCCCTCGCCGATTTCAACCGCCTTGACGGCCTGTACGCTCATGAGCCCTTGGGCCAGGCGGCCGTCGAGCTTTTCATCCCACTGAGCGTGGCTGCCGAGGCCGGGCGGAACATTGTGAGCGACAATCTCGAACATGCCGCCAACGGTGTCGTTGGCCTTGAGAACCGCGTCCACTTCGGCTTTCATTTTTTCCTGAGTGGCCGCGTCCGTGCAGCGTAGAGGTGAATCCAAATCCGCGCTGACGGCGCGAATTTCCTTCCAGGCGGCGGGACGCTCCAGACGGATGTTGCCTACCTGAAGGGTATGGCTGGCGATTTCCGTGCCGAATTCCTTCAAGAGGATTTTGGCAAACGCGCCGGCGGCGACGCGCGCGGCGGTTTCGCGGGCGGAGGCGCGCTCGAGAACATAGCGCGCGTCGTGATAATTGAATTTTAAAGACCCGGCCAGGTCGGCATGGCCGGGCCGGGGCGCGACCAGCTTGCGCGCGCCGGGGTCATCCTCGGCGGGCTCCACGGGAAGGATTTTTTCCCAGTTGGCCCAGTCGCGATTCTCGATGCGCAAGGCCACGGGAGCGCCGATCGTCTTGCCGTGGCGGACGCCGGCAAAAACCTCGGCTCGATCCTGCTCGATTTTCTGGCGGCCGCCGCGGCCGTAGCCCAGCTGGCGGCGGTGCAACTCGGTGTTGATGAACTTGAGGTCGATCGGGAGCTGGGCGGGAAGGCCGGAAATGTATGCGAAAAGCGCCTGTCCGTGCGATTCGCCGGCGGTATAGAATTTCAGCATCCGCGCCTCTCCACTCGCGTGTCCTGTGACAGTGCAATCAGGAGGAAGAGACAGTCTAGCGACAGCGGCCTCCTGCGTCCAGCAAGCCCCCTGGTGCGCCTTGCGCGTGACAGATTGAAGTCGGGAGATTGCGGCCGAGCAAGCGCTCAAGGTGAGTCCGGGTGATGTCGTGCCTTGCGATCGGCGGGAAACCGGCGCCTGCTCAACAAGCCGGCGATGACCCAATGCCTCACGGTAAACGAGCAGGGGATTAGCGCGCTCTTCCTTGTCATTGCCATGCAGTCGGAGTCCATCTCGGTGTTTGGTTCCACTACCGGGGCAAGGTAACATTCCTCCTACCATTTCCGCCTCTCCTCTGTGGCGAAATATGAATCGAGATGACATTCAATTGCTGTTCGAATACGACCGCTGGGCGAACAATCGGGTTCTCGAAGCGGCCAGCGCCCTGAGCGTTGAGCAATTCACGCGGGACCTGGGCGGCAGCTTTCGCTCCGTAAGAGACACGCTCGTGCATATCCTGGGCGGCGAGTGGGGCTGGCTTGCCTACTGGAGGCAGCCGTCTCATACCGCTCGATTGCTGACGGATTTGCGGACGCGGCTCGACAACCTTTTCCATCCTGACGCATTTCCGAACGTCGCTGCGGTTCGGCTGAAGTGGGCAGAAATCGAGAAAGAGCAAACCGAGTTCGTGAATCGCCTGACCGAAGCGGCCCTGGCAAAAATGCTTCCTGTTCGCGAAAAGGAACTGAGCTTGGGGCACCTGATGCAGCATCTCGCGAACCATTCCACTTACCACCGAGGTCAAATCGCGCTGATGATGCGACAGCTCGATGCGGGGAAGGCCGCGTCGACCGTTCATGATTCAGCGATGCGTTTCTTTGCCGCCGACGTAGAGGGGCATGAGGATTTCGATGGCGATGCCGCGCCGCCCCTGGCCCAGGTCATCGATGCGAACCACTCTGCCGAGCGATTCGCGATTGAGGGAGCCGGGAGAGTCTGAATACGGGAAGGTAATGAACACCCGCAGGCCCTCGACGTAGCTCCCGTTTTTGGAGGCAAAGTACACGCTTTCCCGGGTCGTGTTGAGCGTAGGGAGAATCTCATCGAAGTTGAGATGAGCATCCGAAGGCCGGACGCGAACCACCTGCCGAAGCTTCAGGCGAGCCCGACGCCGGCGCTCTGGTGGATAGCCCATAGTGTCCTTGCAAACCAGATTACCGGACAGCGCCCGGCCGCGACACCTCGCATGTCGAGTAAGTTGCCCAGTTAACAAAGGGTGCGGCCGTTGGGAAAGACGCCTCCGAACGGCGGAAGCCCTGCCGACTGAACAACATACGGGAGGTGAGCACGGTAACATTCCGAAGGCAGGCCGTTTCCAACGAATGGTGCGAATCGCTCACTTGACGCACCGTTGCCCGCGAAGTTACGCTTCGGGTAGTGCTGTTTCGGCGAGAGGTCCAACGCAGCAAACGGGTGCAAGCAGGAACTTGTGGCCGACACTCCGCTCCAGGTAACAAGCAACCATGCAAAGCCGGAAGAAGTCCCTTCGGTCGTTGAAGTGCTGGAAGGCGCGACGAAACGAGCGGTAGCCGCTCTTCAGGACTACTCGCAGCTTTCCTTACGCGCGCTCAGCAATCTCGCGACGGCCCCGCATTATTTTCAAGACACGCTCGTGCAAATGGATGACGTGGGCGTTGGCTCGGTGCCGATTATTCTGCTCGCCGGGTTCTTCATCGGCGGGGTCATGGTGCTGCAGACCGGCGCGCAGTTCGTGCGTTTTGGGCAGACATCGTTGACCGGAGACGTGGTGTCGCTGGCGCTGGTGCGCGAACTTGCCCCGGCGATCACGGGCCTGCTCACGGCGGGGCGTTGTTCGTCGGGAATGGCTTCGGAGCTCGGCTCCATGCTCGTGACCGAGCAAGTCGATGCAATGCGGGCGATGGGCACGGACCCCAGCCGCAAGCTAGTCACGCCTCGCGTGCTGGCAAGCCTGGCGATGGTGCCGTTGCTGACGGCCATGATGGTGTTCGTTGGCCTGCTCGGTGGATGCGTCTCTTCGGTTTTCTCGCTGCAACTGAGCGCGGTGGAGTTTTGGCGGCGCGCGATCGATATATTGGAATTCTCGGACCTGATGCAGGGCTTTTCCAAAGCCGTGGTATTTGGGTTCATTCTCTCTACCGTGGGCTGCTACAAAGGATTAACCGTGCGTGGCGGCACGCAAGGTGTCGGCCGCGCCACGACCCAGGCGGTGGTCATTTCGTCCGTGTTTATCATTGTGGCCGACCTCTTCTTGACAAAGCTTACTCTGTACCTTGCCAACAGAGTCTTCTAAACCTAATTCCCAGTTGCAATCGACTCGCCCTTGACGAGAACCCGGTCGAAGAAGTCCGCACAGGCTTTGTAGCCGCGCACCCAGGAGCGCCACAGCAAAAAATCGTGGATCTCGTCGGGAAAGACAATCTGCTCGAAGGGAACTTTCTGTTCGCGAAGACGCTGCACGAGGTCCACCATCTGGCTGAAGTCCACGTTGCGGTCGTCATCGCCCTGAATCAAAAGCACCGGCGATTTCCACGATTTGATGGAGGCGTTGGGCGAAGACTCGAATGCCAGGCGCATGGCCTCCGCGCGGTCAGGAGGGCCGCCCTCCTGCCCACCCGGGCCGCCGCGGAAAATGCCGCGCGCGGACCAGTCATGCACCCCGTGGAAGTCCACGCCCGCCGCGAAAATATCGGAATTGCGCGCAAGGCCCATGGCCGTCAGGAAACCACCGTAGGAACCGCCCCAGAGACCGATCTTCTTCGCGTCGACGATCGGGAGCGTTTGCAGATATTTTGCGGCGGCGACGATGTCCAGATATTCCTCGGCACCGCGCGGGCCGCCCTTCTCGCGTTCGCGGAAGGCGCGGCCGTACATGATGCCGGTACGGTAGTTGACCGAGAGAACCACGAAGCCGCGCGAGGCGAGATACTGATTCTCCGCGTAAGCGTTGTGATAGTACTGCATGTAGTGAAAGCCGAGCATCATTTGGCGCCGCGAGCCTCCGTGCATAAACAGCAGTGCCGGGCCGGCTCGTGTGCGTCCGCGCGGAACAAACAGTTGGCCGTGAATCTGCAGCCCATCCTCGGCCGGGAAAATCACTTGGCTGGGAACGACGAGCTGCGCGGCAGGAAAATCCGCGGGAAGCTGCCCGCCGGCAATGATCTCGCGTCCCGAAGAGGTGAGGTGATAGGGCATGGCCGGGGCGATGGCGGTTGAGCCGAGGCAGACGATGGTGCGGCCGTCGGCAAGTTCCACCGGAGTCCACTCCATCGTTGCGCCTTTACTGAGCGGTTCCGGTTTGCCGCCGTCGGTGCGCACGCGCCACAGGTGACGCCGGTCCATGTCGTCCTGGTTCGAAGAATAGATCACCGAGTGCCCATCGCGCGATGCCGTGACGTCTTCGACCTCGAATTCGCCGGGAGTGAGCAGCGCGGCCGTGCCGCCGGCAGCGGCAATGGAGTAAAGATGGTTCCAGCCATCCTGCTCGGAAGCGAACAGGATGCGGTTTCCGGCGAAGTGAAAAGATTTGTTTTCCGTGAGATTCGGAAGCGATCCGATGAGCTCTCCGCTGCTGTGCCAGATTGCGTGAGCTTCGCCGGTAGCGGCATCAGCGACGTAAATGGCCCAAGGATTGGGGCGAATCTGAAGAAGGGGCAGATGCTCCTCGAGGCCGTGGATGCGGACGAAGGCGATTTGCTTGCCGTCAGCCGACCAGCGCGGCATGGAATCACGATCTACCGACGGGGCGAGGTAACGGATGGATTCCTGCCCGAAATTGTAGATGGCGATGAAGCTGTGATCGAGGCGATGCGAGACAAAGGCGATTTCCGCGCCGTCGGGCGACCATTGGGGCGAATCGTTTTCGCCGCGCACAAACGCAAGTTGATGCGCGGGCGTCGCGCCAGACACGGGGGCGACCCAAAGTTGTCCGCGCGCAGCCCATACGGCCACGGTGCCGTCCGGGGAAAGTTCGATGTCCTCGCAGCCTTCGCGCGCGCAATCCAGGTCGCCCAGGTAACGCGGCTCGCCGTTGTCCACGTTCGCGGCCCACACCTGCTGGTTGGGCCGCGTAACGCTGCTGGTGGGGTCTGCAACATCGCCGACGGAGTTGAGTTCGCTCCCGCGCGAATAAACGACGGTGCGGCCGTCGGGAGTGAGCCGAAGACTGGCCAGCGCCATCCCGTCGTCTGCCGAGTAATGCGTGACCGGCCGCGCCGCGAAGCCGGGAGCGTCAGCGATCCAGACGTTGCGTACGCCCCTGGCATCGAACACCCAGGCGACGCGCGGCACGCGCGCTGCGGCGGTCAAGTTGTCGGGAAATGGCGAGCTCATCACCTGTTCGACGGTGAAGCTTTGGCCCCAGGCAATTTGCGGAACCAGCAAGGCGCACGCGCTCGAAACAAGAAACGCGACAAGACCGAAGAGCGGCCCCCGTTTAGACGAGTCGGAAGTCGTTTTCACCGATATCTCCCCTTTGCTTCAAAAGCGGCTGTATTGTACGCCCATCTCGCTTGTTCACGCCTTGCGGGAACGATTGCACATTTGGCTCCCTTTCCGGAAACCAAAGGCCGATTGCCGCTATAATCGCAAGTATGATCGGAGATGGGTCTTTTCCCTTTGGAGAAGCGCGATCTGCGATTGTTTTCGACAACGTGCGCATCGGCTTCGACGAAGGAGAGATTCTGCGCGGGGTGTCGTTTTGTGTGCGCGAGCGAGAGACGGTGGTCTTGCTCGGCGAAACCGGCACGGGAAAGACCCTTACGTTGAAGATGGCTGCGGGGCTGTTGCGGCCGGACAGCGGATCGATTGACGTGTTGGGCCAGAAGGTTTCACAAATGGAGGAAAAAGAGCTGCTGGCGTTTCGCCGCAAGATCGGGTTCATGTTTCAGGAAGGAGCTCTGTTCGACTCCTTGACGGTTGCGGAGAACGTGGCGTACCGGCTGCATGAAGATGGCATGCCTGCCGAGGAGATCGAGCCGCGTGTGAGAGAAGTGCTGCGCTTTGTGGAATTGGAACATACCATGGACCAGCTTCCTTCCGAGTTGTCGGGCGGCATGAGGCGGCGCGTTTCGATCGCCCGGGCCCTGGCAAATCGCCCCCCCATCGTGCTGTATGATTCGCCGACGGCGGGCCTGGATCCGGTCACTTCGCAGACGATTATCACGCTGATCTTGCGCTTGCGCGACATGTATGGAGTGACGGCCCTACTCGCTACCCACCGGCTTCAGGATGGATTCGCGTTGGCGAACTTCCATTTCGACCCTCGCGCGGAACGCGTGGTGGCCAACTCGCGAAATGGGAGCGGGCCGGTAGCAAATGCCGCGCGCACACGGTTTCTAGTATATCGGGACGGTGAGATTTATTTCGAAGGGGAACCGGAGGAAATTGTGAATGCAAAGGATCCCTATCTAAAGCGTTACTTGGTCTGAATTGGCGATGGTGTTCTTTCTGGAATGCGGGAGGAAAGAAGAAAATGCCACAACGAAAACAACTTACCTGGACGGAGTTGCGCGTGGGGCTGTTCGTGCTGGTGGGCCTGTCGGTGCTGGCCGCCGGAATCTTCTACGTGACTGGCCAGGGGATTTTGGGGCCGAAATACCGGCTGAAGACCTATTTGCCGGAAGTTTCCGGGCTGGCCAAAGGGGCGACCGTGCGCGTGGACGGTGTGGAAGTAGGAAACGTGGAGTCCATCACGTTTTTGCCGCGAACCTCGGGGAAAGCTATGGACCGCAAGAAAAATATCGAGGTGGTGATGCGGGTGGACCGGAAGTTTCAAGGCGATATTTTGACCGATTCGATGGCGAGCCTGAGGACGGAAGGCCTGTTGGGGAACCGTTACGTGACTATTTCGCGCGGAATCACGGGGACCCCGATTCCTGATTCCGGAGTCATTCCGGGAACGGAAGAAAAGGCGATGGCGGAAGTGGTGGAGAGAAGTGCGGAAGTGCTCGGCAATCTTTCCGCCTTGTCTACCGACGTGCGCGAGCTGATTGCCGGCGTGCAGGAAGGTCGTGGCTCGCTCGGGAAAATACTGACCGATGATCAAGCTTACAACCACTTGAACGGGATCCTGGCCAAAGGCGATGCGATGATGAACGGCATTCGAGAAGGCCAGGGCACGCTTGGAAAACTGGTCGCTTCGGATGAACTATATACGAAGGTCGATAAAGGGATCGATGACGTGAGCGTCATGCTGACGGATGTGCGCGGCGGCAAAGGCACGCTCGGCAAATTACTGTACGACCCGACGCTCTATGACCAGACTAAAGAAGCGATGACGAATGGCAACGCCATGCTGAAGGATGCCCGCGCCGGCAAAGGCTCGTTGGGCAAGTTCATGACCGACGACAGTCTATACGAGAAGCTGCGCGAAACCAGCGCAAACGTTGCGTCTGCTTCCGCGAAGTTGAATGACAATACCACCACCGCGGGAAAACTGTTTACAGACCCGAAGCTGTACGACAATCTGGCCGGATTGACCGGAGACATGCGCCTGCTGATTGGCGATTTTCGGCAAAACCCGAAGAAATTCCTTCACATCAAAATCACCCTGTTCTAACGCCGCGGACTTTGCTGGAACCGCTGCAATGTGTTGTAATGCGGCTGTAACAATCGGTGCATACTCTTGCCGTTTGAATCGCTTCTCGTTCGAGGCCCATGGAAACTCAGGATGTGGCGCAAAAACCGGCGCGGACCGAGCCGGCCAAATCCACCCTTCCGCAGCCGGGGCGGCCGATTCCGAGCCGCGCCTATCCCGGCGCGTTAATCGTGGTTGAGGGCACGGACGGCTCCGGAAAAAGCACGCAGTTGTATTTGCTGAAGCGTTGGCTGGAAATCGGCGGTTACCGGTTGCACTTTACGGAATGGAATTCCTCGCCCCTGGTAAAGTCGGCGACGCGGCGCGGCAAGCAGCGCCGCTTGCTCACCCCGACTACTTTTTCGCTGCTGCACGCCGCGGACTTTGCCGACCGCTGCGAGCGCCAAATCATGCCGTTGCTGCAGGGGGACTACCTGGTGCTGGCTGACCGCTATATTTACACGGCCTTTGCACGTGACACGGCCAGGGGCTGCCCGCCGCACTGGCTGAGAAATCTCTATCGCTTTGCTCCCGTGCCGGACATCACCTTCTACTTCCGTGCGCCGCTCGACGTGGCCGTGAACCGCATTTTGAGCGGACGTCCCAAGCTGAAATACTACGAAGCAGGCATGGACCTGGGTTTGTCGTACGACCGGGCAGAAAGCTTTCGCTTGTTCCAGGCGCGGATTCTCGAGGAATACGACAAAATGGTAGATTCCGACAGTTTCGTCGTGCTGGACGGCACCATGCCTGTCAACAGATTGCAGAAGCAGATGCGCGAAATCGTCGCTTCGAAAATCGATCTCAAGCGGTTCGCTCCCCGCGCTGAGGAAGGGGAGTAAGCATGCCCGATCAGGAAAAAGAGAAGCCTGCGGCGACTGCTACCGCGACCGAGGCGGCGCCCCCGCCCTCTGCCCCGGCGCCACCCAAACCGGCTCCCGCCTTGGAAGATACCGGTCCGCAGTATTTTTTCGGCGAACCTCTGGTCGGATTCGACCCCAGCGAAATCACCGGCAGCCTGATCGTCATCGAAGGCATGGACGGCTCGGGACGCTCCACGCAGATCACGCTCTTGCAGGAATGGCTCGAATCGGAAGGCTTTGCCGTGCAGACCAGCGGCCTGCGGCGTTCGAATCTCGTGGGCCGCGACATCGACGAGTTGCTGGCCAAAAACGCGGTGACTCGGCTGACCTTGGCCTTGATGTACGCGACCGACTTTTTTGACCAAGTGGAACACCGCATCCTTCCCGCGCTGCGTTCCGGCACCATCGTGCTCGCCGACCGTTACATCTTCACGTTAATCGGCCGCGGCGTGGTGCGTGGCATCAACCGCGACTACATGAGCGGGCTTTATGCCATGGCGGTGCGGCCACATCTCACTTTTTGGCTGAACGTCCGCCCGGAGACCGCCTTCGGCCGCGAATTCCGCAAAGCCCAGGCCATCAGCTACTGGGAAGCCGGGCGCGACATGTCACTTTCGCACGATCTCTATTGGTCCTTCATCCGCTACCAGACTATGATTAAGCGCGAATTCGAGGTGATGGCCAAGAAGCACAACTTCATCGAGCTGGACGGCGAAGCCAGCGTGCCCGCCGTCAATAAACTCCTGCGCCAGCGGATTGCGGAACAGCTGGGCATTCGCTCGACGAAATACACTCCCTCCTCAGCCTTGTCTCATCTCTGGCGGTAGCATCGCCGATGCCTGAGCCGATCCACATCGCGGCTATCGACGCCGGCTCCAACGCCGTGCGCCTTTCCGTGGCGCGCGCCTATTCCGCTTTGGACATCGAACCGCTGCAAACGGAGCGCTACCCGCTGCGGTTGGGTGAGAACGTTTTTCTTCGACAGCACTTCAACAAAGATGTTTTCAAGAAGGCCACAAAGGCGTTCCGCTATTTCCACGAAGTCATGGACGAATTCGGAGTGGCGCGATATCGAGCGGTGGCTACCAGCGCCACGCGAGAAGCGGAAAATCGCGACGCGTTCGTGCGCGCGGTCAAGCGAAGATCCGGAATTCTTCTGGAAGTCATCAGCGCCGCGGAAGAGTCCCGTCTCGGCAGAGAGGCGGTGCTGGCGGCCATGGGGCCTGAGGAAGCCCCGCGCTGCATCGTGGATTTGGGAGGCGGCAGCCTGGAGATCAGCATCCTCCGAGATCACAGCGTGGAGCAAAGCGCTCAGTTGCCGGTGGGCACGGTTCGGCTCATGACCACTTTGGATTTGCCGGGAGTGATTGGTCCCGCGCAACGGGAACAGGTGCACAAATACGTGCGCGCCTTGCTCGAATCGAAACTCGTGCCGCGGCCCAACCTGGGAGAAGGAATCGCCGTGGCGCTGGGCGGCAATGCCGAAACGCTGGCCGATGTCGCCCCGGGCGAGCGCGTTCACGGCTTACAGACGATCGAGCTATCCCTGTTGCGGGAGCGTTTGCCCGACATGCTCGAGCGGGACGTGCACGAACGCATGAAGAGTTACGGGGTGCGCCGGGACCGCGCCGACGTGATGGGCATTGCGGGCATTATTTTTGTCACCCTCGGGCGCTACCTGAATCTTCGGCTGTTTGCCGTCCCGCGGGTCGGAGTGCGCGAGGGAATTCTGCAGGAAATCGCGCACGAAACGTTCTCGCGCAAAGAGCCGCACCGCTACAACGGCGCGGCGCGTCAGTTGCTTGTTGGGACGCGTAGTTTTGCTCGCAGGCTCGAATACGATCAGCAGCACGCGGAGCACGTGCGCGAGTTGAGCCTTCAGCTCTTTGACCAGTTGCAGCCGGTACACCGTTTGCCGGAGCAAACCCGCGTGCTCCTCGAAGCGGGAGCGTTGCTGCACGATGCCGGACACATGATCAGCCACCGTGGACATCACAAACACGGAGAATACTTGGTTTTGAACAGCGATATTCCCGGGCTGGGGGGCCGCGAACGCGCGATCGTCGCCGGTCTGGTGCGCTATCACAACCGCAAGTCGGAACCTGCTGGCCATCACCCCGCGTATTCCTCCCTGAATGACGCCGATAAACCCATCCTGCGAAGGCTGGCCTCGATTTTGCGGATTGCCGAGAGTCTCGATCATTCCCACCGGCAGCGCATCGTGAAACTTCGCGCTTCGTTTCAGCGCGGGGCCGTTGGCTTGGAAGTGCAGGCTCGCGGCGATGCCGGCGAAGACTTGCGCGACGCCGGGCGCAGTGCGGAATGGTTTGAAAAAGAGTGTCACGTCAAGGTTTATACGCGGCGGGCTCCCGGCATTATGAATCGAATCCGGCGTCTGTTCCGCCCGTCGTCGGCGTTGAGCGATTCGTGAAGGACTCCGTGGGTCGTGAAAGCGTGAGGAGAAAAGGATGCACCTCTATATCATTCGCCATGGCATCGCCATCGATCGGGAAGACCCGAAATGCCCTCCCGATCCGGAAAGGTATTTGACCGAAGAAGGTGTCGAGAAAACGAAGGCAGTGGCGAAGGGGCTGGCTTCACTCAGCGACTCGCCCGGCTTGTTCGTCACCAGCCCTTACGCGCGCGCGGCACAAACGGCGGAAATTTTCGCGGACGCCTTGGATTACTCCAGGCAGAAGATCCGGCGAAGCGAGTTGCTGTTACCCGGCGCCGAGCCCACGCTGCTTTTCCGCGAACTCGCACGGGAAAAGCAGGGTTCTTCGATTTTTTTGTTTGGTCACGCACCGCATCTTGACGATGTGATCGCCACCGCCTTGGGCTCCAAGAAGCACGTAACGACTTTGAAAAAAGCAGGCGTTGCCCTCCTTGAGCTGAAACGCATTTCTCCACCGGCCGGCGTCCTCGCCTGGCTTGCTACTCCCAAAATGTTGCGCCGAGCCGGAAGGTAGGCGGGCATAGACGGGCCGTTGCTTTGGGTTCCCAACGTGGTTGTCTAGCACTCTTGTTTCACTAGTCGGAGGCCACAGAAAAAGGGGGCGTTTGCGGAGCCGGCAAAGCAATGATTTTCGTCGGCTTGACCACGGGCTTCAAAAGCAGGGGCATGCCCAGGTATTCTTCGAGGAGATGCTTCCCGGCCGCAAGGCGCGCGGCGGTCTCCATGTCGTCCGCCAGTCCTCGAACGCGAAGCACGATGGTTTCTGCGGACTTTTTCGCATGGACGCCCGCACCACTTTCCACCCCGCATTTGCGTAGCGCAAGCGCCAATCGCAAAACGCCGGTCAAGGCGCAAACGCGATTCTGCTGGTCCGCAGACAATTTGGAAAACGGCCCGCTCTCTTTGGATGGTTCTGCGCCGCGGTGATAACGGATCACCGTTGCGAGCAATTCCCATTCCTCGTTCTTCCACCCAGGCGGGAGCGGCAGACCAAGGATAAATTTGCGTGCCGCCTTTTGCGGTGAGCGGTCCGCGTCAGCATTTCCGACCCCCTGCAGTCGGGCCGCGGTCAACAGGATGCGATGCAGCGTCGGCTCGCAAAAGGCTGGACTGGCATCTGCTTTTTTCAAGGCCTGGTAAACGGCCACGGCAATGCGGGTGACCTGTGAGGTGCGGCTCGGGTCGGGATCGACGGCCCGCGCCGTCGCGCGCAATCTGGCTTCCGCAGCCGCCTCGACGCGGCCATTCGTGGGCAGGCCGGCACGCCACAAATTCCAAAGGCTGGTCTTCCCGAGCGTGAGTTGCCGATACGTTCGAATAGCGCGCTGGCGTTCCTGGCCAATCGTTTCCCTCCACACGTTCAAGGAATCTTCCGTCTCCACGAAATCGGATTTCTTGACGATGCCCAGCAGCACGTCGAGGTCGTGCACTTCTCCGAGCAAATCCTGGACGCGCTTCAAATTCTCGCTCCACAACGCGTAATGCTCTGGTAGCAGGCTCTCAACCGTGTAGCGGAAGCGCTTCAGGCCGATGCGCAGCGCGTGCCAGGGCTTTGGTTTCTCCGTGCGCAGGGCTTTTGCATGAAGTTCCTTTGCAGCTTCGAATCGCTCAAGCGCCATGCACTCCGCGGCCAGACTACCCGCAGGCACCAACCGGCTGCGTTGCCGGAGAGTGCGTCCCATTCTTCTCCACGATCTTTGGTCGAATTTGTCGACGACGCGCACCGCTGCTTCCCTCAGCTCGGGTTCCTTGGACTCAAACGAAACCTGCAAATGCGCGCGGACGGGATCATTTTCCGGCCCGAGCTTCTTGACCCACTCGTTCATCACCTGGGCATCGCGCAGTGTACCCAAAGCGCGGAAAAGCTTGCGCGCTACTTTGCGCATCGCTGGCCAGGCCGGATCGGGGTCGATTTCTTCCATGGCTGCAGCGACCGAGCGGCACCGCCGGATGGCCACGCGGAGGTCGTGGACCGCGTCCATCTTAGGTGACGACCGGACAGAGTCCAACTCCTTCAGGACTTGGTCCATCCAGAAAGCAAGATCGCGGCGCTCTAGGTGAGCTCCCGCGGAAAGGGGAGTTACCGTAGACACAACCAGCCTCAGAGTGTCCGCCCGGATGTTTCTCTTTCGTGGCGAGAAAACCCCTGTCGGGCGGGCAGGATAGAGTAGCTCTTTGCGAACCTATCGTCCAGTCAGCCTGTGCGTACCTGTGCGTACCTTGTGGAAATGCTGATAGAAACTTGGGAGCCGCAAGGATGATCCCTTCCTTAGTTTCCCTTTTTTCCTGCGTGCCGCCTGTGGGCGATGCTATTTTGATGGTCCATTCGGAATGGCCGAACATGGCAGACGCGCTCGACTCCAAAACTAATCCTGGCGTGTTGAAAACAAACCGCTTGCAACAAAACTAAGCCAGTTAGCCGACGATGGCGTTCCTGAAGGCTGGTCACTCATAGTTCATGCATAGCCTTTCGGGCGAAAGCCTGCTGCCGGAAGCCATCGAACAGAAGGCCCTGCCTAATGCCGGAAACCGACGGCCTCGGAATGCGCGTCGAGTCCTGCCGAGTCCGCTCTCAAGGTTTGGGCTGCCAGGCCATCGCCGAGAAGCCGGGGTCGGAATCGGGACTCTTTATCAGATCGCTCCCGGGCGTTCGAAAATTCAGGAAGAGGCCTTTTTGGAACGCACCCGCGGGGAATAGAATGCTTGCCATCGGAGGGCTGACTCGCCGTGACGGATCCCAGCGAACAGCAAAGGGCTGCCATTCGGAACGCCTGCGTCAACCTGCGAAGGCTTTTGGCTTCCGTTAGGCCGCCTGACATGCCGGCAATCCTTCAGCAAGTCCGACAGATTGAGTCCGCCGCCTTGATGGCGAGCCCCGATCAATTTCCGGCAATCAGAAAAAGATTTGAATGCCTAATCAGCCAGCTGCAAAAAATCGACGCCGGCGACGGCGAGAAAATTATCACACATTCGCGCTGGCAACAGTTTTTCGGCGGAACATAGCCTGGCATACAAAGACAGCCGGCTGCCTGGACTCCGGCGGTTCTTGTTCGCAGCGACAGACTTCGGAGTGTAGAGATACGCCTTGCCACAATCGCCCCGACTGGGCCGAAGCAAGCCTTAATCACAGGGTACGTTGCAATGGCATCGGTTCTTCCTAGGGGTCCTGTGCCGGTGAAACAGATTCTGACGAATATGAGAGAGATGATTTGGTGCAGAGCAGTACCCAGCCAGCATCTGCCCACAGAGGAATCTCTTCTGAACTGGTTTGCCGATCTCTATAACGCTGAGCAGGGCAATCGACACGCCAAATCGTTCACGCCCGCAATTCCTTGTTTTTCAGTACAGAATCGAGGACGTCTAGCCATGTGGAACCCCTGGGTGTTTCGAAGCGCTCCACTATTGTGTTATGACGCCTCAGTCCGCAAGAGATTCTAGGAAGCATAAGTGGCTTTAAAGCATGGAGTTACCTTCTGGAATTTGACTTGCTCTAGGAAGAGTCGGTGTGCTCTGAGAGAACGATAGGAACACTGTCCTAGGAGGCTCCTGTGAAAAAACTGAAATACCTGTGCTCGGCATTC
>Ga0310914_10001361_pt1 | contig 15673 bp, 21 predicted proteins | sample GREbulkMGAN108_FD_203450 | JGI IMG/M metagenome (GOLD analysis project Ga0310914, IMG submission 203450) | Lab enrichment of tropical soil microbial communities from Luquillo Experimental Forest, Puerto Rico - GRE.bulkMG.AN108 | ecosystem: Environmental > Terrestrial > Soil > Tropical forest >... | reverse complement strand
AACCGAACTGATCGCGACCGCAAGAAAGTAAGGAGTGAACGGCAGTCGAAGCTGGGTCCGACCAGCATCGCGAGGTCAAGCTGAGATCGACGCCTTGAGCCAAAGCAGCTTGAACAAAAGTCAAACAAGAACAGCCCGCCTGTTGTGGATAAAGCGGGCTGAATTAGGAGGTTAATTATTTTGTACAGTAACGTATTTAGATTTCGCGGCTCGCGCGGTCAATATCTTAGTGCACGCGAACGCAAAAAACTTATTAGAGATTACCTATGGGCACGCGATAGCTACCGAAAGGCGATTGCGGATGAACGGCGTGCTTACGATGAACTCGTCAGGCGAGGTTTGATTCCTGACGATAGTAAAAAGTCAGAACAATGATTTATCCAATCGAGGACGACTCCGACGATTTCGCTGATATCGCCGAGCCGGAACCGACTTGGTTCCAATACCCGATCCTCTCTCGTAGCGAGATGCTCGCCTCGATCCAGGAACGTGGGAATCTGGATGGCCGAGCGGTGAACCTGTTCCGGAACGCTTTGCAGCGGCCAAAGAAATCGGACCTGTTGACGCATTTTATCGCGCTTAACCTATACCATCCCGGCTCGCACTACATTTACACGACCCCGGACCCCGATCAGGTCCGATACAAGAATCGACGAACTCGGGCTCGGCGTTGATTCTGAAAGCGGCGTTGTGACGGCGCTCGAAACCGATGGTCGAGGACGGTTTTCCACTCAATCGGCGACCGCACACCGAACCTGAGTATGCACCGGGCAAGACCCCGATGTGGTCGGGCAGGGTTTTCAGTCGTTGCAGGCTGGCAAACAGCGTGCGTGCACCACTGGCGGCGTCTTCCGCCAGTTCGGTGCGCCCAACATCACCGACCATGAGGGTGTGGCCGGTTAGCAGGAACCACGGTTCGTCGGCCCGAGTGCGGTCGGTGACGAGAAGGCTCATATGCTCCGGGGTGTGGCCGGGCGTGTGCAGCACATCGACCACGACATTCCCGAGTGGAAGCCGGTCACCGTCCTTCGCCGCATGGAAGGGAAATGACACTTCGGCGCTGGCGTGCAGCACATACTCGGCCCCCGACGCGCTCGCGAGCGCCCGACAGGCAGAGCGGTGATCGGCGTGAATGTGGGTATCAACGACGAACCGGATGCGCATCCCCGTTTGGTCCGCTACCCGCAGGTATGGTTCGATGTCGCCTAATGGGTCCACCACAGCGCAAGCGGCGTGCCCGCCGCAGCCGAACAGGTAGGAGATTGCCACAGAATCGGTATGAAGGAATTGACGCAAAATCACGCTGGCCCTCCTGCTGTGAGTGGTTGCGCCTTGACCGGCGATGCTCATTCAATCATTATCGTGATTAATCCAAAAAACGGTGCTGGATGTCAAGCCTCGGTCCCAAACAACGTGTGTTCGTTGGCCTCGCCGAGATCGCCCAGGCGCTCGGTCACGCCCACCGGCTCGAACTACTCGAACATCTCGGTCAGGGAGAGCGGGGCGTCGAAGACCTCGCCACCCGAACAGGGTTGACGGTCGCGAACACGTCCAGGCACTTGCAGATTCTTCGCCGAGCGGCACTTGTCGAGGGCACGCGCGAGGGGAAACGCATCTTCTACAGGCTGTCGAGTGAAGAGGCAGTGGTAGGGTTACTCCACGCGCTCAGCCGGGTCGGCGAGCAGAACAGTGCCGAGATCGCTCGCGTCATGACCACCTATTTCCGTGCTCGTGATGAGTTGGAGCCGGTATCCCGCGACGAGTTGGTTGATCGGTTACGATCCGGGACGGCGACAGTGCTGGATGTGCGTCCAGAGGACGACTTCCGCCAGGGCCACTTGCCCGGCGCGTTGAACATTCCCTTGGCGCAGTTGGAACGGCTGTTGGCCGAATTACCGGCAGATCGGGAGATTGTCGCCTATTGTCGCGGGCCGTGGTGTGTCCTGTCGTTTGAGGCCGTCGCGGCGCTGCGGCAGCGGGGTTATCGGGCGCGTCGCCTTGAAGATGGGTTTCCCGAATGGAAGGTGGCCGGGTTGCCGATTGCCCATGCCTGAGGCGGGGATGGATCTGGATTTGAGATATCGCGAGAGGAGCGCTGGCGTGACCTCACCGGCAATGAGGTTGAGTCCGAGCAGGTGGCATTACGCCTGGATCATTGTCGCGGTCACCTTTGCAGTGGTGGTTGTGTCCGCAGGCGTCCGGGCCACGCCGGGCGTGCTTATCGTGCCTCTTGAAGAGGAATTTCACTGGTCGCGGGCTACGATTTCCTTCGCCCTTGGGATCAACCTCCTGCTCTTCGGGGCAATCGGCCCCTTTGCTGCGACGGTGATGGATCGCTGCGGAGCCCGCCGCACGATGACCCTAGCGCTCGCAACCACCGCCGTCAGCGTTCTGCTAACCCCGGCGATGAGCGAACGCTGGCAGCTTATTCTTCTGTGGGGTGTCGTCGTTGGCCTATCCAGCGGCTTTATCGGTGGATATTTGGCCGCGTATATCGCTGGGCGCTGGTTCCGCTCGCGCGAGGGGCTTGTCGTCGGTCTGTTGACTGCGGCTGGTGCCGCGGGCCAACTCGTCTTCCTGCCAACGATGGCGTCCCTCGTGACGCATTTCGGCTGGCGGATGATGTCCCTGGTTCTGGCCTGCGCGGTCACTGCATTTCTTCCGTTACCCGCCCTGTTGATGCGCAATCGGCCAGAGGATGTCGGTCTTCGTCCTTATGGAGAGCACGGCACCTCGAGACCGGACGTTCCGCCCGCAGGCAATCCGGTGGCGGTCGCGTTCCGCGCCTTGACGGTCGGCGCACGATCGCGCGATTTCTGGCTCATTGCCAGCGGTTATCTCGTCTGCGGAGCGACGACCAATGGTCTCATCGGCACCCACTTGATAGCCGCCTGCATCGATCATGGATTGAGCGAGGTCGCAGGGGCCGGGCTGCTCGCGGCGACCGGCGTCTTCGCCGTGCTCGGCGGCACCATCGCGGGTTGGCTCAGCGATAGATGGGACAACCGCCTTCTGCTGTGCGCCTACTACGGATTTCGTGGCCTGTCGCTGCTTTATCTGCCATTCGCCTTCGATATGTCTATTTACGGCCTGCCGGTGTTCAGCGTCGTGTATTGTCTCGATTGGATCGCCAGCGCACCTCCGACCGTGCGCCTCCTAACGGGCGTTGTCGGCCCCGAGAGGATTGGGATCATGGTGGCCTGGATCACCGTCATCCATCAGATCGGAAGTGCCTCGGCGGCGTATTTGGCCGGCGTGCTGCGGATCGCGTTCGGCACTTACCTCGAAGCCTTCATGTTTTCGGGGATGCTGCTGATCGCCGCCGCGCTGATGGTGCTGTTCGTTGGCGTAGGCGGTCGGGTCCGGTCGCCAGAGGCAGCGGCGAATTCCCCCGGTTCCGTTCGGTAAAAGACCAGCACCTTGTCGGCTGGCGCAGTTGCCTGTGCCAACTTAGTTCTATCGCACTCTGATTCACTTTCGATTAGCGTAGCCGATATGGCACGTTGGCTTTGATGGTCTAAGCATCAACCCTCTTATTGGCGGTGAGACCATCGACCTTCGATCGCTGCGAAAATGAATGCGACCCGCGCTCCGAGGTCATGATCTTTTTCTAGACGGCTTGAAGCTCACCCGCCTTGATCAATCGAACGAGTTCATTCCACTCGGCATGTGACAGCCGTACGGTATTGGCATCCTCGCCGATCGTCACGCCCTGATCGGTAATCTCGACCTCCGGACATTCGGTGCAAAGCGGACAAAGGGTGACTTTGATCGGTTCCATCTCCTTGATCTCCTTTCTGATGGCTCATCATGGCCAACCTAAAGTCCTGTCGTCCGAGACGAACGCAAACCCGAGTGTGCAGCGTGGTGAGGCTCGTCCCGAGGATATAAGTTTGTTGAACTGGTAGCCAGTCAGTGAGCGCGAGAAGCTGCGGCACCGATGCGACATAAGAGCGGCTGCCCCGGAGCAAGCATGCTATTCTGCGGGTGCCGAGATCGGTTGAGGGCGTGCGCTGATCGCCAACAAAGCCACCAGGGCGCTGAGACTTAGACCAGCGGAAATCCACAGGGCACCGGCACCCAAGTGATCAATGAAGATGCCGAAAACGAAAGGTGATGCCGCCTGTGCAGCACGGGCGGGCGCTCCGATGACCCCGCTCCGGTGGCCGTATCCTATCGGCCCAAAAATCGACAGCGGCAGAGTTCCTTTCGCAATCGTCAGCAGCCCGTTTCCGGCCCCGTGAAAGACTGAGAAAGCGGTTATCCCCGCTGGTCCTGTCGTGAACAATACGAGCGCACCGACCGGATGCAGAACTGCGGCAATCCGCGCCGATATGAGCGGATGCACGTTCCGCAAAGCCCCGAACTCTACCAGCCGTGCGCCGACCTGTGCGGGACCGACGAGGGCCGCGGCGGCAATCGCCGCCGTCGCACTCGCGCCGACGATTTCGAGAAGGTGAGGCAGATGCGCAGCCATCGCGCCGGTGACGAACCATGTGGCCGCGAAGACGAAGGCGAGCAGCGGCATGGCTCCCCGCGGCGCGGGTGGGGCCTCCCCTTCGGCCTCTGCAAGTTTCTCAGGCGGCGGTGCCTTCGGTATCAAGAAACGGTTCAGAGGTAGTCCGACCAGGATGTGCAGGCCCGCCCATATCAGGCACGCACCGCGCCAACCGAAATGCCCGTCAAGAAACGCTGAGAGCGGCCAACCCACCGTGCTCGCGAACCCGGCAATCAGCGTAATACCCGTAATCGGGCCGCGAGCAGCGCGGCCATACAATCCGGTGAGTGTAGCGAACGCGGGGTCGTAGAGACCCATCGCCATGCCGACACCGAGGAAGGCCCACGCGATCGTCAGCGTGGCAATGCCTTGGGCCGTGCCGAGCAGCATCAGCCCCGCCGCGAGTACTACATTGGAGATTGCCAGTACGACACGACCGCCATGCTGATCAATAGCGCGACCGACTGCCGGGCCGAGAAAGGCAGAGATCAGAAGCGAACCAGAAAAAATGCCGAACACGATAGTTCGTGATAGACCCAGGCTCGCGGCTATGGGGTCCGCGAGAATCGCGGGAAGGTAGTAGCTCGATCCCCAGGCCAGCGTTTGGGCCGTGCCGAGGGCGGCTACTACCACCGTACGTGTCACTGGCGGGCCTTCTCGATCAGAAGCTCCACAATGACGCAATCCCGCCATTCACCGTCAAGTTTGCCATGTCGTCGATGCACGCCGATTTCGGAAAACCCAAACCGCTTCATCAATGCGCGGCTGGCGAGGTTTTCGGGAAAGATGCGGCTGGTGAGTTTATGCAGACCAGCCGACCGAGCGCTGTCGATCAGGGCAGAAAGCACCGCACTTCCTGTGCCCTTTCCGCGATGCTTTCGGGCGACATAAACCATGTATTCTCCAATACTCGCATAACAGGGTCGTGCGCTGTAGGGGAAGGATGCGGCGAAAGCACAATGTCGGGACCGGCCTCGCCAACGAGGATCAGCACGCCGGGTCTGAACCACTCTGAAATCTGCGACGCTGCGCGAGGTTCGGTCTCGAATGTTGCCACTCGATCGGCGATCCCTTGGTTATAGATTTCTGCTATCGCCGGGGCGTCGGCCAAGGTCGCGACTCGCGTTTTGAAGCGGGACATTAGGTTGTCTGAACACCCCTGTGATACCATCCGCGCGACCATAACACGATCCGAACAACCGAGAGCATGACGGGAACTTCGACGAGGACGCCCACCACGGTTGCTAGTGCCGCGCCAGATTGAAATCCGAACAGTGCGATCGCCGCAGCAACGGCAAGCTCGAAGAAGTTGGATGCTCCGATCAAGGCTGACGGACAGGCCACATTATGCGGGACGCCAAAAGTGCGGTTGAGGCAGTAAGCGATCCCAGCATTCAGGTAGACCTGGATCACAATCGGGACCGCCAACAACAGGATCACCACAGGTTGCTGCACGATCTGCTTCCCCTGAAACCCGAACAGGAGGACAAGCGTGGCGAGCAACGCGACCAGTGACGCCGGTTGCAGCCGCCGCAGTATGGCCGCGAGGGCTGCATCGCCGCCCGCAGACAAAAGAGAGCGACGCCATAGCTGTGCCACAATGACCGGCACGACAATGTAGAGGAGAACCGACAGGAACAGCGTCTCCCAAGGGACGGAGATCGAAGACAGCCCAAGCAGTAGGCCCACAATCGGTGCGAACGCGAAAACCATAATCGTGTCGTTGAGCGCCACCTGCGACAGCGTGAAGTTCGGATCGCCGTCCGTCAGGTTCGACCAGACGAATACCATCGCCGTGCACGGGGCGGCGGCGAGGATGATCAGCCCAGCGATGTAGCTTTCGATCTGACCAGCCGGGAGCCAGGGTCGAAAGAGCCAGCCCACGAAAAGCCACCCGAGCAACGCCATGCTGAATGGCTTGATCAGCCAGTTGATACCGACCGTGACGGCGATGCCCCGCCATTGCTCTGCGATCCGGTGCAGCGCCGCGAAATCCACCTTCAGGAGCATCGGGACTATCATCAACCAGATCAGGATAGCGACCGGGAGGTTGACCTCGGCCACAGTCATCCGCCCGAGAACTTGAAAGGGCGCGGACATCAACTCACCGAGAACGATCCCGGCGATGATGCAAAGCGCTACCCAAAGGCTTAGGTAGCGTTCGAACGTCCCCAATCCTGGTCGCGCCGTGCGCGGCGCAGCCTCACTTACAGTACTCATGCTTGTCTCCTGGTCAGCCCGACCTGCCGATTTCCTCGGAGCGACGCTGTATGGAAAGCCGATCGAGCTTGTCGATCGGGAGTGCGACGAATAGCTTGATCCGGCTTTCAAGCTGTCGGTGAACCTCGCGGAACGCCTGCCGACGTTGTTCATAAGTGCCCTCGACGGCAGCCGGATCGGGGACGCCCCAATGGGCGCTTATTGGATTGCCGGGCCAGACCGGACAGACCTCGCCTGCGGCCTGATCGCAGACCGTGAATACAAAGTTCATGACCGGCGCATCGGGCCGGGCGAACTCTTCCCAACTCTTGCTACGCAGGCCCGTTACCGGTAGGTAAAGCCGTTCGAGCAATTCAATCGCGAGCAGATGCACTGCGCCTTTCGGGAAACTGCCTGCGCTATATCCCTTGAATTGCCCTTTCCCCAGATGATTCAGCAACGATTCGGCAAGGATACTGCGCGCCGAGTTCCCTGCACACAGGAACAGGACGTTGTAGACCTTCGTATTCACGGGCGGTTTATCGATGGTTCAACGGTTTACGCGCTTGGATGATCGCTGAGACCACATAATCCTCGATCCCACGTCCCGGTGCCCAAGTCTTGATGAGTTCCCGGCTTTCCGAATTGACGGTTATATCGACATCCGCAAATCCAACTTCGGTAAGCCACTCCTGAATCTGCTCGATGCTGGCCGCGCCTGCTACGCAGCCGCAAATGAAGGACGGATCAGCGCGAATATCGGTCGGCAGAGGGGCCGTGTTCACGATGTCGGAGACAGCGACCCGCCCACCCGGCTTGAGCACCCGGAACACTTCCCGGAACACTTGTGCCTTGTCGGGCACAAGATTGATGACGCAATTCGAGATCACCACGTCGGCGCTGTTGTCGGCGACCGGCAGGTGTTCGAGTTCCCCGAGCCGGAACTCGACATTCGTTGCAGCGATTTTGGCGGCATTTTTCCGCGCCTTCTGAAGCATCTCGTGGGTCATATCCACGCCGATGACGTGGCCTGTTGGCCCGACCTGCTTAGCAGCAAGGAAACAGTCGAACCCGGCACCACTACCGAGATCGATCACGACCTCGCCTGCCCGCATCGCCGCTATGGCTTGAGGGTTGCCGCAGCCCAAACCAAGATTGGCTCCTTCGGGAACCGCCGCCAGTTCGGCCTCCGAGTAACCCATGCAGAGAGCCTTTTCCGATTGCGATGCTGTTACAGGCCCGCAGCACGACGGCTCGGTGGGTCCACAGCAATTCTCCGATGGGCTCGATGCCGCAATGCTGCCGTATCGCGCACCATCTCCTTGATCTGAGCTTCGTCCATATGCCTCTCCCGGTGATCAGGCTGCCGTGGTGTCGGGTTTTGTAGTCCCGCACGAAGCCGCAGAGTTGCAGACTGGCGCGGACACAGCCACTCCTCGACCGCAGCAATTTTCGGTCAAGTAGGCCAACAATTCATTCATCGTGCCATATTCGGCGGAGTAGATGATCTGTCGGCTCAACCGGCGCTGCGTGATGAGACCGGCGTGCGCGAGTTGCGCAAGATGGAAAGAAAGCGAGGAGGGTAGCACCCCCAGCCGCTCAGCGATCACCCCGGCTGGCAGACCTTCCGGGCCGCATGTCACGAGCAGCCGGAACAAGTCCAGTCTGGTCTCCTGGGCGAGCGCCCCGAGTGCCGCGATTGCCCGCTTCTGGTCCATGTTGCTCCTTGGTTTATATATTTCGTCGAGCGTCGAAATAACTTTGACAACGCGGGGTGTCAACTATAATTCTGCAATAATCAAAATGAGCGTTCGGAGAAACGTCCCCGAATCGCCGCGAACCCATAGTCACGACCGTCAGATGGCGGCGATGAACGGTGATAAGTTCGAGCGGAGTCCGATTAAGAGCGGCTGATCAGGATGCCTTTCCAGTGGACGATGAAACGATCGAACGCAGAAAGGGCTGGTAACGCCGATCCGTTACCATCCCTAGCGGTTCCTGCGTCAAAGAAAGCAGAGCGATGTGTAATCGCTTCGTGCTTAGGACTGGGAAAGCAGTCCTTTCCGTTTTTCGTATTCTTGCTGGTCGATCTCGCCCCGCGCGAAACGCTCCCGAAGAATCTCGAACGGCGTCGGGCGGCTATATTCTCCTCGCCGCGTTGGCGACATCTCGGTCCTTCTGCTGCGTAGCAACAAAATTATCAGAGCAACAATGCCGCTGATCACTATGATCGGCCATAGGATCATTGGCAGGAACATCGGCCAGGGTACTGTCGCGTCCGATGTGGCATTCCACCACTGTAGGCAATCCCACCATGACCACATGGCTACCTCCGCCGATTACAGGTTAAATTTACCCCACGCACAACGCCGGCAAATCACTGTCTAGATACCGCCTGCCGAAATTGACGGTCAGCCCGGTGGGGTCTTTGCCTCTGGAGGGTTCTCGGGGGCGGGCGGTTTGTGGTCGGCGCTCTCCATCATACGGTTACAATCTTCCATCATTCGCGTCATTTGGCGCATCATGTTCATCATGTCCGTCGTACTGCCATCGCCCATCATGCCAGGGCCTTGCGACGGATTGGTGCCGCTCATCATGTCGTGGTTCTGGTTCGGCGGATGGGCCACGGGTGCGTCTTGGGCGAAGCCGACAGATCCGGTCGCAAGGCTGCCTAGAAGGGTGAGAGCGATAGCCGATAAAGTCGTTTTCGACGACATTCCGTCCTCCGGACTCCGAGATGGCTTGAAGCAATCTATCATCGATAGCTAAATTAGCAAACACTAAACTATCGAGGCCGGATTGGGGCTTTGGCTGTGACCGAGGCGACGGATTGGAAGACAGGAAACAGATTGATGATGACCAAAGAGGCCCGGTCGGAACTTGAAACGGCGGATTGCACAGCGTCGGAATTGATGGAAATCGGCGCAATGGTTGGCTGCGTGCAAGAGGCGGCACGGCTGCTAAGACTACTTGCGAACGAAAGGCGTCTGCTGATTCTATGCTCTCTGGCGACCTCCGGTGAGATGCCAGTCGGGGCGTTGGTAGAGGCTTTAGGGCTTAGCCAGTCCGCCCTGTCGCAGCATTTGGCCAAGCTGCGCCGCGATGGCCTTGTCCAATACCGCCGAGAATCTCAGACGCTATATTATCGGCTGGCTGACCCGCGCACTGTGCGCGTGCTTAGCGTGCTCAAGGACATCTTTGGCGCCCAACCATTATTCGACGGTCAGGGTAAACGGTAACCGGCAGCACAGCCCACGCGATTCCGCACCTGACCGAACGAGATGATCTACAAGTAAAGGCCGCACTATACAACGAAGCATATGTGTGCGACACCGGACCCTTGTCGCCTTCAGGAATGCTGATCAACCCTTCAACCTGGCAAGTATTTTTTCCAGGCCGACCGGATCGGCAGCGACGCGGCTGTCGCTAATCGACGTTACGCCATAAGATCCGTGATCCGCATGACAGCAACGGCGTTCCCGTCGTTAAACGCTTGTTCCTTTGTGTCCTTGTTGCAGGTCCAGCAGAAATTCTTCGGCGCGGTAAAGATCTTGCCGTCCTGATCGATCCGCATCTCGCCTTCGAGGATATGGCACACCATTGGGTTGGGCATTGGCGGACCCATTGTCTTCGACCCCGGCTGCATGATGATGTCGCGCATCGAAACCGTCTTAAATCCAGGGATTATGGACGGGCTCTCGCCGTAGGTGCGCACTACCACGCCCGGCCAGGGACTCCTATCCTTGCCTGTAAGGCCACCAGTCGTTTGCTGCGCAGCCACAGGGTTGACCACCGCAGCCGAAGCAGCAGCGACACCGATTTTCAACGCTGACCTTCGATCAAGCTTCTTCATCGATTCCTCCCTCACACGCTTAGATCCGTTCCGACATCGAGAAATTGGTGGAGTTCCTACGTCAAAAGCACGATTAGGCCCATCGAGAAGTCTTTTTGCTGGAATCATCGTCGCCGCGACCAAGCGGCGGTATCACGGGGTGAGGCAGCGCTTCGACTAACAGATGCCGAGAAAAACGACCCGGTGCCCTTCCGAAACGGGTCCTCTTTTTGACGCACCGCTTCCTCGCCCCCCGTAGCTCGGAGGCGGCTCGGCGGTCCCGGCCCCCCGCAACGTGGCTGGTCAGGTTGCCGTCATCGAAGGACAGGAGCAGCAGGGATGTCCGTAGACCAGAAAGCCGTGATGATGACGGCTACACAGAAGTATCTCATCCCCCACCGTGCTTTAGGCCGAGGTCGTCGCCGATCGAGATCTTCTTCGTCGCGGAGAGCGTTGCTGCGGTGCTGGAGGGGTCTCGGGTGCGACTGCCTCTGGTTCCTCCGGGGATTCCCTACGACCTCGACCAAGGCCAATCTGCTTGGCAAGCCGGGATCGGCGTTCCGAATAGCCGGGCGCGACCATCGGATGCTCTCGGGGGAGGTTCCAGCGAGTACGATACTGCTCAACGGTCAACCCATGGCCGGTAATCAGATGCCGTCTGAGTATCAGGCCGCGCCAGCCGCACTCCAAGCAAACGACATAATCGCGATGAACGGATCGCCGGATCGGCACCGCTGGTGTCGGCTCAGTCTCGGTTTCGGCGGTCGGTTTTCCGAGTCCGGAGAGCGCCTGATGTACGGTGGAGATCAGGGTCGCGAGTTGATCGGACGCGATTTGGTTTCGCCGAACATAAGCTGCGACGATATTGGTAGTGAGTTCTCGATCGAGCGTTGCGGCGGGCGGTTCGTCAGCCATTTTTGGCTCTCCCCATAATGATCGACAAAATATCACACTCGATCGAGACGGGGATTCTAGGATCTCCATAAGGTATTACGCCGCTCCGCTTACCTCCTTTTGGTTCCTCGCGTCCGAATACCCTGGCTGAGTCAGTCAAGTCGGCTTGGGAGGTAGAAAGCGCGATCCTACTGCGACGATTTTTCAGCCAACGTGGGGAGCGGTTAGCACGAGGAAATGACATCTACAGATGCCAGAGGAGGTCATATACTGTACGAAGCGGCGTGCCACCGCTCAGCCAAGGACAGGGGAATCGAATCATGTCGGCAGCGCAGATCCAGAAGTGGGGCGTCCTTTATAACGCAGATGCCCTCTCCATTGATGACATGCTCCATTTTTCATCACTAGCTGACGCAGCCGGTGCTGATAGCATCTGGACCGCCGAAGGATGGCGCGATGCATTTGTACCGCTCACGGCCATGGCTGCGACAGCCAAACGTGTTCGCGTCGGCACGGCCATCGCCCAAATGGCCCGACCGCCCGTGCTAACGGCGCTCAGTGCTCTGTCGATGGCCGAATATAGCGGCAGGCGATTTGTCCTCGGCGTCGGCACTGCTCCACGAGATTGGAACAAGAACTGGCACGGTTTCGACGTGCCGCGCCCGGTTGCCCGCATCCGCGAATACATCGAGTGCATTCGCAAAGTGTGGACGGCTACACCAACCGCTCCAGTGAGCTATACTGGCTCATATTATAAGGTCCAGGGCTATGTCCCGTTTCTTGCATCATCGGTTCCCGATGTGCCGATCTATCTGGCGGCGGTAAACCAGCGGATGATCGAACTGGCAGGCTCTCACGCTGACGGGGTAATTCTTGGCCCATTGAACAGCGTCAGTTACGTAAGAGATGCTGTCCGCCCGAACCTGAAAAAAGGCATGGATCAAGGAGGCCGAAAAAATTGCGCGGTCTGTCTCACTCGGATCTGTGCGGTCAACAATGATCCCATGCAGGCTCGCGCCCTAGCCCGCCACGCAATCGCGTTCTACAGCGTGCTCCCTTACTACGATGTTGTCTTAACCCCGCTGGGCTTCGCACCCCAGGCACGCATCATTCGCGAAGCCTTTGCACGCAGGGATTTCGCGGCAATGGTAAAGGCCGTGACTGATGATATGGTCTCAGCGCTCGCGTTTGCTGGTGGGAATGATGATGTCCGCAGTCAAGCCCGACAGTTCGAAGGCTTAGTTGACACCATCATCCTCTATTCTCCTTATTTCGGAGTCGGAATCGAGGAAACCCGAGCAAATCATTCCGGCATGCTTCAGATTTTCGCAGCTTAGGGGTGGGCCTCCCGTTGCAGAGCAGTCGGGATTAGTGCCATCTTTTGGAGTTGGTTCTCTTTCATAATCGCTTTTCCGCCACTGACATTGAGGCCGGGTCACTCGTTTTAGCGAAGGGTGCCAGAAAGGGATCAGGGCCTCTGGGCCTACCGCCGACATAAACAGGCGGCAAAATCTGGAGAAGGATGATGGTCGGACGCTTGCAAGACAAAATAGCCCTGGTGGTCGGAGCCGGATCGGTCGGGCCGGGTTGGGGCAACGGAAAACCTACAGCAGTCTTGTTTGCCCGCGAAGGCGCGAAGGTATTATGCGCTGATATCAACGAGGACGCCGCGAAGGAAACGGTCCAAATCATCCATCAGGAGAACGGTACGGCCAACGCAATTTGCGCCGACGTGACCAGCCATGATGACATCCAGCGCATGGTGAAGGCGTGCACGGACATTTATGGCCGGATCGATGTCGTTGATTACAACGTCGGCCTCGCCCATGTCGGAGGCGTCGTGGAATTGCCTGAAGAGGAGTGGGATCGGATCTTCGCCGTGAACCTCAAGGGCTGCTTTCTGACGATGAAGCACGTCATCCCAATCATGGAAGAACAGGGCGGCGGCTCGATCATCAACATTTCTTCGGTGGCTGGCATTCGCTACACCGGTGTGCCCTATTCCACGTATTACGCCACGAAAGCAGCGATGATCCACCTGACCCGTACCACAGCCGTACAGTATGCGCCGAAACACATCCGGGTGAATGCCGTCCTGCCTGGGCTTATGAAGACTCCGATGGTTGAGAAGACTGCCGGGCTCGCTGCCGAATACGGCCAAGGCGACATGGGGGTTGCAGCCTTGAGCGCAGTCAGACCCTCGCCGGATCGCCGGCACGCCTTATTCAAAGTGCAGTGAGGTCGATCCAGAAGCGGGTGACAGAGCCGCTGTATAAGCGGGCGGTGCTGGTAATCGCAAAAGCCGATGCCCCGTATTACGAGGGTTCTGGCCCCGACCAATCGAATGGAATGTGCTTGCTGGACTTACCATCGGCCTCCCACTTCAGCCCCAAAGCGTCCACCCTATGCGTTGTAGCCTTGCCCCAGGTAGCCACTTGTCCAGGGCCGACCTCAGAGCCCGGCGCGTTTAGCAACTGCACCCTTTGGCCCGGAGGGGTCATCGGTCCGGTCAGTGCCTCGGCGCGTGCCGATACCTTGCCGGGCACTTCGGCCCGCCAGTAGGCGAGGTCACTGGCTACCTCGAAATCTATCGGGACAACTTCCATCCCGAGCACCTCTGGCGGACCCCAAATCGCCGATAGGCGTGCCGGGGTGCTCCCCGCTTGCCCGCTAAACACCGTTTGTATTGCCTCCTGTTGTCGAGGGTCGGCGCGGCTATCCACGAAGAGGCCAAGCTTGAAGCCGGTCGCCTGACTGGCCCAGAGGTTACCCTGGAAGGTAGCCACCAATACGAGCTTCAGATCTGCGAGCGTCACGTCGCCGAAGTGTCCCTCGCGGATGCGGTACGCGAGCACACCCTGGCAAACGTTATTCGTTGGCGGTTGCCCGAATATGCACGGACAGGCGATGTCGCAACTGCAGACATCGAACCAGTCCCCAGCTACATGCCACTGTGGAATTTCTGCCATTTTCGCCTCCCGATTCGATGAACGGGTCAGCCACCACTGGCCATCTTTTCGATGGGTTTTCCCGAGGTAGCCTCTCAGACGCGATTGGCCGAGCATCTGTGAAGCTCGTCCGCTCTCAGTCGTGCCCCGAGACCTCATCTTAGCCGATTTCCGGGCTCGCGTCAGTTATTTCCCGCAGATATCGACCTCCCGGCCAAACGGGAAGGCTATCAACGCCTTGCCTCGAACACGATTGCCTGGAGAGGTACGCGCATCGGATCGGTGCCGAATTCGCGAGGTAGTACCTCAGCAAGCTCCTCGATGACCCGTTCTGGATCAATGCTTCCGCGTGCTCGTATTTGGTCTACCAAGGGGTTGCCGAGCACGAGCGCTCGGGCATAGGTCGCGACATCGGGAACCGTCTTGTTCAGGCTCAGCACTGCGATCCTGAGGTCGGTAAACCCGGCTACATCCAGGGAATCCTTGATAGGATCGATGCTGTGATAGCCGAACGGCACCTGATAGAACTGCGGCGGGTCATGCGGGAAAAAACCGGCCATGGTGTCCGTGATCAGCCGACCGATCGGGTTATGACGATGCGAGTCCCAAACGCTGAACAGGTATCGGCCCCCACCCATTAGCACCCGGTACGCCTCGCGATGGCCCGCATCCTTATCGGGAAAGAACATGACGCCAAACTGGCATACAACCGCGTCGAAGCTGGCATCAGGGAACGGCAGTGCGGCGGCATCGGCAGGCTGAAACTCGACCGCCTCGTCGGGGCGAAATTTCTGACGGGCGACTTCCAGCATCGGCGGATTGAGATCGGTGGCGATCAAATGCGCCTCTTGTGGCAACAGATCGCGCAGGCGGCGGGTCACGATCCCGGTGCCCGCGGCAATTTCCAGAACGCGCCTTGGAGCCGACGCCGCGGCTCGCCTAGCGATGTCGTCGGCAAAATCGGTAAAGAATACGGGTCCAAGCCCGTGATCGTAAAATTGCGGAATACTGCCGGTGAAGTCGGTGGCTCGGTCGCTCATGACGCCCCTTTCTGTCGCGGTTTGAACCGAACACGGTTGCTAGACAGCGAGATCCGGCTTGTGCCCCCCACACGGCTTTGTGTAAGCAGCCGCGGCCTAAGATGACCGCCGACCGGTAATCCTACCGAGCAAGCCGGTCAAATTGGTATACGTAGTCGCACGTATTGTCCGGGCCCACGAACAGGCGAGTATAGGGCGGGTTGTCGATCCAACTGCCCGTTTTTGAATCCGAGCGGAGGGCCGTTTGTACTCGGGGGCGGGA
>Ga0310914_10001351_pt1 | contig 15706 bp, 12 predicted proteins | sample GREbulkMGAN108_FD_203450 | JGI IMG/M metagenome (GOLD analysis project Ga0310914, IMG submission 203450) | Lab enrichment of tropical soil microbial communities from Luquillo Experimental Forest, Puerto Rico - GRE.bulkMG.AN108 | ecosystem: Environmental > Terrestrial > Soil > Tropical forest >... | reverse complement strand
GGTGCGATCATGCAACGGCGGATCGGTCTCGAGCAGCAGACTCTTCGGCCGCCACGGTTCCTCTTTGGCGAAGTCGGACAGGCCGACGCCGCGGCTCGAGCAGAAGGTCTGCCAATCATTAAGCACCTGGTGGACTTCGTGATAGCGCGCCACGGCCCACACGTTGTAGCGCGGCAGACGGACGACGGGACCCGCCGCCCGCAGTTCCTCGTAGGCGGGAAACGGGTTCTCGAAAAACTCGCGGCAGAACGGGTCGACCTGCGAAACCGGCGCCTTTTGTGCCTCCAGGACCACGATCGCCTCCTTGCTGAGCCCCGATCGATCTTCGGGTATTATAACCTGATGGCCGATGGCTCTCTTCAAATCCGCCCGATTTCCGGCGCACTCGGGGCCGAGATTGTCGGGGTCGATCTGTCGCAAGACCTCGACGACGGCACGATCGCTGCAATCCGGCATGCCTGGCTCCGCAATCTGGTCATCTTCTTCCACGGCCAGGAGGTGCCGCCCGAGCGGTTTCTCGCTTTCGCAGGCCGTTTCGGCGCGGTCGTCGAGTACCCGTTCATCAAGGGGATCGAGGGCTTTCCGCTGATCACCCCGGTCGTCAAGCTCGAGCACGAGCGGGTCAATTTCGGCGGGCTCTGGCACAGCGACACGACCTATCTCGAACACCCGCCAATGGGCACGATGCTAATCGCCCGCGAGATACCGTCTTATGGCGGTGACACCCTTTTCGCCAACATGTATCTCGCCTACGAGACCTTGTCGGCAGGCATGCGACGGCTGCTCGACGGGCTCGTCGCGGTCAATTCCTCGGCCAAGGCCAATGTGACCAAGACGCGCGAGGACCGCATTCGCGATGGCGCCAGGCCGGACGCCAAGCGGGAATACGTCGCCGAGCATCCGGTCGTGCGCACCCACCCGGAGACTGGCCGCAAGGCGCTCTACGTCAATGGCGGTCACACGGTGCGCTTCAAAGACATGAGCGAGGCGGAGAGTGCCACGCTGTTGAATTATCTGTTCGCGCATCAGCAGCGCCCGGAATTCACCTACCGCTTTCGCTGGAAGAAGGACTCGCTCGCCTTCTGGGACAATCGCTGCGCCCAGCACACCCCGGTCAACGACTACCACGGCTTCCGCCGCGTGATGCACCGCGTGACCCTCGCCGGCGACCAGCCGCGCTGATCCCTCGCGCCCGGGCGGCAATCTAGGTAACGTTTACTCGCGGCGAGCGCGTCTGGAGACGAGCGTGGACATCGCAGCCTGGCTCCGCAGCCTCGGGATGCAGCAATATGAAGACGCGTTTCGCGAGAATGCGATCGATGCCGCGGTATTGCCGGATCTGACCGTCGACGACCTCAAGGACCTCGGCGTGAGCCTCGTCGGGCACCGCCGTAGGCTGCTCGGTGCGATCGCCGCGTTGCGCCGCGATCCGGGCCTGGTACCCGAGACCACAGCGCCCGCCGCCGCAGCCGAGCGCCGCCAGTTGACGGTAATGTTCTGTGATCTCGTCGGCTCGACGGAACTCTCCTCGCGCCTCGATCCCGAGGACCTGCGCGAGGTCATTGCGGCGTATCACGGCGCTGTCTCCAAGGTCGTCAGAAGCTTCGACGGGTTCGTTGCCAAGTATATGGGCGATGGCGTTCTGATTTATTTCGGCTATCCGCAAGCGCATGAGGATGACGCCGAGCGCGCGGTCCGGGCGGGACTGGGCGTCATCGAGGCGGTCAGTCGCCTCGATATCAAATCCGTCGAGCTGCAAGCACGCGTCGGGATCGCCACCGGACTGGTCGTCGTCGGCGATCTGATCGGCGAAGGCTCGGCGCAGGAACAATCGGTCGTTGGCGAAACGCCCAACCTCGCCGCCCGGCTGCAAGCCCTGGCCGTGCCGGACACGTTGGTCATCGCCGCGGAAACGCGCCGGCTGGTCGGCGATCTCTTCGAGTATCGCGATCTCGGCGCGGTCGAGGTCAAGGGGCTTGCGGTGCCGGTGCCGGCCTGGCAGGTGCTGCGGCCGAGCGCCGTCGCGAGCCGGTTCGAGGCGTTGCGCGGATCGACTTTGACCCGGCTCGTCGGCCGCGACGAGGAAATCGACCTGCTGATGTGGCGCTGGCAGCGCGCCAAGGCCGGCGATGGTCAGGTCGTGCTGATTTCAGGCGAATCCGGCCTCGGCAAGTCGCGGCTAACCGCGGAATTGGCGACGCGCCTTCACGCCGAGCTGCATCTCCGCCAGCGCTTTTTCTGCTCCCCGTATCGCCAGGACAGCGCGCTTTACCCGTTCATCGAACAGATCGGACGGGCGGCCGGGTTGACGCCCAGCGATCGCCCCGCTGTCAGGCTGGAGAAGCTCGAAGCTTTACTCGCCCACGGGTCAATCTCGGACGAGGATGTGGCACTCCTCGCCGATCTGCTGTCATTGCCCGGCTTGGAGCGCCACGCGCTGCCGAATCTCAGTCCGCAGCGCAAGAAGGAACGGACATTGGAGGCGTTGGTCCGCCGACTGAAGAGCTTGGCGAACAGGCGGCCGGTGGTGGTGATTTTCGAGGACGCGCATTGGATCGACCCGACCTCGCGAGAATTGCTCGACCTCACCATCGAGCGGGTGCGCGATCTGCCGGTGCTGTTGATAATCACGTTCCGCCCCGAATTCCAGCCGCCCTGGATCGGCGAGCCGCATGTGACGATGCTCGTCCTTAATCGCCTGGATCGTCGATACCGGGCTGCACTTGTGACGCAGATCGCCGGCGGCAAGGCATTGCCCGATGACGTCATCGCCCAAATCGTCGAGCGCACCGACGGCGAGCCCTTGTTTATCGAGGAGCTGACCAAGAGCGTCTTGGAAAGCGGGCTGCTACGCGAGGAAGGAAGTCATTACCTGCTCGACGGCCCGTTGCCGCCACTCGCGATTCCGACGAGTCTGCACGCCTCGCTGATGGCGCGGCTCGACCGTTTGGCGCCAGTGCGCCATGTAGCGCAGATCGGTGCGGCGTTCGGGCGCTGGTTCCGCTACACCTCGCTGCGCGCGGCCTCCGGGCTTCCCGACGACGAGCTGCAAGCTGCGCTCGCCCGCCTGGTCGCTTCCGAGCTAGTGATTCAGAGCGGTGCAGTGCCCGACGCGGTTTACACCTTCAAGCACGCGCTGGTGCAGGAAGCAGCGTACGGCAGCCTGCTGCGCGATAACCGACGGCAATTGCATGGGAGGATTGCCGAAGCGCTGGAGGCTCATTTTCCGGAGTTGATGGACGGCCAGCCCGAGCTGTTCGCTCGCCATTACGCCGAGGCTGGGCGCGTTGAGAGATCCGTCTTCTATTGGAGCAAGGCTGCTCGGAGATCCGACAGCCGCTCGGCAATGGCAGAAGCGGCCGCGCAGTACCAAAAGGGGCTGGACCAGCTGGCGCTATTGCCGGACTCCCTCGAACGTCGACGCCAGGAGCTCGAATTTTGTAGTTCCCTCGGTACCGTCCTGCAATCCGTCAAAGGCTATGCGGCACCGGAAACGGGACAAACGCTTGGCCGCGCACGCGAGCTGTGGGAGCAGCTAGGTTATCCCTCAGAGTTCTTGCAGGTTTCGTATGCGCAATCGCTGTATCATGCAATTCGCGGCGAACTGAATTTGGCGCATCGTCTGGACGAAGATTTCCTGCGTCTCAGCCGACAACGCAACGATCCCGCTGGCCTCGTTCTAGCGCACCAGTCCTGCGGGCGCAACCTGATGTACGCCGGCCGGCTTGTCGCTGCCCGGTCGCATCTCGAAGAGGCGCTGGCGCGATGTGGCTCAGAGTCCCAGCAGTCGCTTATTCGTCAGGCCGGGGTGCACCCTCAGGTCGCATCCCAAGCGTTTTTGGCGATTGTCCTGTTCTGTCTTGGCTATCCGGCTCAAGCATTGGCGCGGAGTACCGCGGCAATTGCCGAAGCTCGAAGGTTGGGTCATCCGCCGTCACTGGCGGTGAGCTTGACCAATGGCGCCAGACTGCTCTCGTTCACCGGCAATGACCCAGCCCTCGAGGAGTGGGCGCGCGAACTGGCTACCATGGCGGCCGAACAAGGCTTCCTCTTATGGCGCGCAACAGGAACGATCTATCAAGGGTGGGTCAGGATCAATAACGGTGACACGATTGAGGGCATCTCGCTTCTCCGCCGGGGTTCAGCGGCTTACAGCGCCACTGGGGCGCAGGCATGGGTGCCCTATCAGATCGACCTGTTGGCCAGGGCATGCGAGATCGCAGGCCAAATTGAAGAGGCTGCGGCGCTGTTGGACGATGCCTTGCAGATCGTAAAGAGGACAGGAGAACGCTGGCTCGAGCCTGAGCTCTACCGGCGCAAAGGCCAACTGCTGCTGCGGCAAGGGAATTTCGCAGCCGCCGACGAACTGTATTGCACAGCCCTGAGCACCGCCCGAGAGCAGGAGGCCAAGCTCTGGGAATTGCGCGCCGCCGTGAGTCTCGCCAACCTGTGGCGCGGCCAGGGCCGGCGCACCGATGCCGGCGAGCTTCTTGCGCCCGTCTATGGCTGGTTCACCGAAGGCTTCGATACGCCAGACCTCAAAGAGGCAAAGGCGTTGACGGAAGAACTGGGGAGATCGACATGAACTCGTTCGACGGACTGTGCGCGCTGGTGACCGGCTCGGCCACGGGACTTGGCGCGGCGACGGCGGTCGCGTTCGCCCGCGGCGGTGCACGGGTCATCGTCAATTACCGGTCGAGCGCGCGGGAGGCGGAAGAGACCGCCGATCTTTGCCGCACGGCCAAGGCCGCGGTCAAGGTGGTTCAGGCCGATGTCGCAATCGACGAAGATTGCCGCCGACTGGCCGCTGCCGCGTCCGAATGGGGCCGGCTCGACATGCTGGTCAACAATGCGAGTGCGACGAAGCACGTGGCGAACCCCGCTGATCTCGACGCGCTCTCGGCGGAGGACTTCCACCGCCTCTTCGGGGTCAACACAATCGGGCCGTTCCAGATGATCCGCGCGGCACGCCCGTTGCTCGAGGCGGGGGCACGCGCCGCGGGGCGTCCATCTTCGGTGGTGAATGTGTCTTCGGTCGCTGCCCTCAATGGGACGGGCTCATCGATCGCATACTCAGCGAGCAAGTCGGCGCTCAATACGATGACTTTATCGCTTGCCCGCGCGCTTGCACCGCTCATTCGGGTGAACGCGCTCTGCCCGGGCTACATGGATACGCCATGGTGGACGAGAGGTGTGGGTCAAGAGGGGGCTGACAAGCTTCGCGATCTCGTCAAGTCGGCGGTGCCGCTACGCGTGGCTTCCAAACCCGAAGACACGGCCGAGGTGGTGATGTTCCTCGCCAGCCCCGCCTCGCGTCACGTGACCGGAACGATCATTCCGGCCGATGCAGGGCAGCTTCTGCTGGTTCCCGTCGCCGCGACGGATGCCCGACGCTGATCATGTGACCGGATTGCCGGACTGAGGGCGCTGCTCGATTCGTTAATCATTGCTTGACAGATGAACCCGGCTTCGCTTAGAGACGCGCCCATGAACCGAAAGGTGCCAATTTTGACGTCGGAACTGGCCGCTGTTTGGACCCCCTGCGGGGGGCTTACGGAGGTTTGTGAGCGCTGAGTAATCTGCGCAGCTAAACAGCTTCCAGGGCCCCGCCGGACACGGACGGGGCTTTTGCTTTTCTTCTGTCCGATTTGTGCCCGGCGGGTCCCTGCGATTGAAGGACGTAGGGTCATGTTGGAGGATGTTGGACCTGATCTCGTCAAAGCTCTCGTCACCGGCTTGTTGGCCGGTGGCGCATCAGTCGCGGTTCAGTTGGTTTCGCCCAGGGTGGCAAGGGTCCTGAGGCGTCTTCGATTGAAGCCCCGCGGCGAGGCGACAAATCAACAGCGTGTCGAGCGCCGTCTGGCAGCAATCCTCGCCGCCGACGTCGCCGGCTACTCGCGGCTGATGACCGCCGACGAGGAAGGCACCCACTTCCGCCTGCTGACCCATCGGCGCGAGGTCATCGAGCCGAAAGTCCTCGAGCACCGTGGCCGGATCGTCAAATACACCGGTGACGGCGCTCTCGCCGAATTCAGCAGCGTGATCGACGCGGTTCGCTGCGCCCTAGAGGTCCAGCAGCTAATGCTCGCCCGCAATGCCGGGGTGTCACCGAGCCGGCGCATCGAGTTCCGCATGGGCATCAATCTCGGCGACGTGATCGTCGCGCCGGACGACATCTATGGCCACGGCGTCAACCTCGCCGCGCGTCTGGAGGGCCTCGCCCCGCCTGGAGGGATCTGCATCTCCGCCGATGCATGGCGGCATGTGCGGGGAGCGATCGCGGCCGAGTTCGTCGACCTGGGAGAGCAGCGGCTAAAGAACATCGCCGATCCGGCGCATGTATTCGCCCTTTCTCTGGCAGCCTGAAGTGCGTGCATCGTCGGCCCCGGTCTGCATGCCGAGGCCGACGATCTCCCAGGAAATCGGCATCCTAGCGATCCAGCCGCGGCACGCTGTATTGCGATAATAGTGATCAAAAATTTGCCTAATTCACATAGTATGCTTTGCCGCATTGGGTTCCGGAACGGATCACACCCCATGACGGGGCGCAGATGTCGCGCGATCTGACGGGCTCTCGGGCCAAGGCAGGTACTACAACTAAAACACGAGACTTTGCTGCAGATTTGCTGCAGGTGTAGCGGCCGGTAATATTTGAAACAACCGTTTGTTGCACCTGGTGAGGCAGGCGGCAACGCTGGCCTTTCGCCGGGTCATGCCGTACTCTCCGCACCGCGGCTGTGGGCAAGGAGTGAGGCGCGATGCCAGCACGGACGGGGGGGCAATACCTCAACGGGTTGCGAGAGCAGGACCGCGAGGTCTGGCTCGAGGGCGAGCGGGTCAGAGATGTCACGACCCATCCCGGGCTCAAGAACGGCGCGCGCGCCATCGCCTCGCTCTACGACATGCAGACCGACCCCAAATTGCGCGACGAGATGACCTACATCTCGCCGAGCTCGGGCGACCGCGTCGGGCTCTCCTTCATTATCCCACGCACCCGCGAGGATCTCGAAAAGCGTCGCGTCATGATGCTCAACTGGGCGCGCACAACCTGCGGCATGATGGGCCGCTCGCCCGATTTCATGAATGTCACCTACGCCGCGTGGGCGGGGGCTGAGGATTATTTTGCCGGAGGGGAGCATGGGCGGCCCGAATTTGCCGACAACATGCGACGCTACTACGAATACATCCGCGAAAACGACCTGACCCTGACCCATTCGCTGATCAACCTGCAGCGCAGCCGCACCGTTTCCGGCGTCTTTAACCTGCAGGAAGGGACGGCGCTCGAGGTCGTGCGCGAGACCGACGCCGGTGTCGTCGTGCGCGGCGCGCGGATTCTGGCGACCCTCGGGCCGCTCGCCGATGAGATCGGCGTCTATTCGCCGCGAATGGCGCGCCATGCCGAAACGCACAGCCCGTTTGCCGTCAGCTTTGCGATCCCGTGCGGCACGCCGGGCCTCCGGTTTTTATGCCGCGAGAGCTTCGACCTCGGCCGCTCGCATTTCGACCATCCGCTCGGCTCGCGCTTCGAGGAGATGGATTGCGTCGTCTTTTTCGACGACGTGCTGGTGCCGTGGGAGCGGGTGTTCCTGCTCGGCGATGTCGATCTCTTGAACCGCACCGCCACCGCGACCCATTCGACCGCGCATTCGGCGCATCAGGGGGCGGTCAAGAACCTCGCCAAGGCCGAGTTCGTGCTCGGTGTGGCATTGCTGATGACCCAGGCGCTCGGCAACACGCATCTGCCGCATGTCGAGGAGCGGATCGGCGAGCTGATGCTGATCACGCAATTGACGCGGGCCTGCATACGCGGGGCCGAAGCGGACGCCCAGCTCGACGAATGGGGGGTCATGTGCCCCGAGCCGCTAATGGTCGAGAGCCCGCGCAATCTGTTCATGACCGCCTATCCGCGGATGGTCGAAATCATCCAGCTGTTGGGCTCGAGCAGTTTTATGCTGACCCCGACCGAAGCCGACTTTAAGGGACCGTTGGCCGACCACATCGAGCAGTATCTGGCGACCGACAATTCGGAGGCGAGGGACCGGGTAAAGCTGTTCCGACTGGCCTGGGACATCGCGGGGACGTCGTTTGGCAGCCGGCAAGTGCTTTACGAGCGGTTTTTCGCCAGCGACCCGCTGACCCGCGCGCGGGCGATCGCGTCGATCTACCCGAAGAAAGAGGTCATGGACCGCGTCCTCGAATTCCTCGGGCGTGACGACGAAACCCTCTGAGGTCGGCGTGACATGACGGACCGCGATGAGCGCATTACCCGAGCCTTGCTGAAGCAGGAGATCGAGGATTTCCTGTATCGCGAAGCCGATCTCTTGGACGAGCGGCATTATGACGAATGGCTGGCCCTGCTCGCCGAGGATGTGCGCTATTGGATGCCGATGCGGCGCAACGTCAAACTCGACGACCGCGAGCGCGAATTCACCCGCGAAGGCCGCGACATCAGCTGGTTCGACGAGGGCAAGGAGACCCTGACCCGCCGGGTGCGGCAGATCCAGACCGGTATCCATTGGGCCGAGGAGCCGGTCTCGCGCATCTCGCACCTTATCTCCAACATCCAGCTCATCGAGGTAAATCCGTCGGCGGGGGACCCCGCCGAGGTGTCCGTCAGATGCCGCTTTCTGGTCTACCGCAACCGGGTCGAGACCGAGACCGACATTTTGGTCGGCAAGCGCGAGGATCTGTTGCGGCGCGCCGGAGCGGACTGGCAAATCGCGCACCGCAAGATCCTGCTCGACCAGAATGTGCTGTTGAGCAAGAACCTGACCTTTTTCTTCTAAGCCGGAGGACGCCAATGGCGACCGCGCGGATATCGGGCTACCGCCCCGGGCTCGTCGACTTGGCCACGGGGCAGATCAGCCGCGAGATCTTTGTCAACGACGAGATCTACCGAGAGGAGCTGGAGCGCATCTTCGCCCGCTCTTGGCTGTTTGTCGGGCACGAGAGCCAGATCCCGAACCCCGGCGATTTCTTCGTCTCGTCGATGGGCGAGGAATCGGTGATCCTATGCCGCGACCGCGCGGGCCAGGTCCATGTCTTCCTCAATTCCTGCCGACACCGCGGCATGAAGGTGTGCCGCTACGACGAGGGGAACGCCGCGGTCCTGACCTGCCCCTACCACGGCTGGAGCTATTCGACCGACGGCAAGCTCGTCGGCGTCCCCTATTTCCGCGAGGCCTATCAAGGGACATTGGACCGGTCGGCCTGGGGCCTCGTCGAGGTCGCGCAATCGTGCTGCTACAAGGGCTCGGTATGGGCGACCTGGGACCCCACAGCGCCGCCGTTCCTCGAATATCTCGGCGATTTCCTGCCCTATATCGACCTGACCCTCGACGCCTGGGACGGCAGCGACGGCGGCACCGAGATCCTGTGCGGCATCCAGAAATGGCGGGTGCCGTGCAACTGGAAATTCCCGGCCGAGAATTTTTCGGGCGACGCCTATCACAACATCAGCCACCGCTCCGTCGACCTCGTCGGCATCGGGCCCTCCGGCAGCGGCCGCCGCGACATGCCGGAGCTGAATATGGCGAGGAAGCTGCACATCGCGTTCCCCGAGCGCGGCCATCAGACGACCAGCTACCTCTTGCCAAAGGACGCGGCACCGCCGTCCGCCTACCAGCATTCCTCGGTCGTGTCGGACTATTTCCGCGAATGCGAGGAGGCAAGGCGCGAGAAGCGCGGCGATTGGGGCCGGATGATCGCGCTCGTCGGCGAAATCTTTCCGAATACCGCCTATCTCGCGCGCCAGCCGCGCACCTTGGCCGCCTGGCATCCGCGCGGGGCCCACGAGACCGAGGTGTGGCGCTGGTTTCTGGTCGACAAGTCGGCGCCGGCCGAGGTCAAGGATTTTCTGCGCGACTACTACATCCGCTATTCGGGCCCCGCCGGCATGACCGAGCAGGACGACATGGAGAACTGGAACTACGCGCACGCCGCGAGCTGCGGCACGATCGCGCGGCGCTATCCCTACAGCTACGAGCAGGGTTTGGGAACCGAGGTTGAGAATTACGAATGGGAGGGGTTCCGGGTTCCAGGGACTGTCTGCGACCTGACACAAGCAAAGTCGAGCGAGCACAATCTGCGCAATCTCTACCGCCGCTGGGCCGAATTCATGGAAGCGGACAGCTGGGACGAGCTGATGAGCTGGCGCCGGCCCGCCCGCGCCGAGGCGGCCGAATGAGCGAGCCTGTCAACATCCGGCAGATTGCACCCGGCACCAAGATTGCGCTGGCCGATGGCGCTCTTGCCGAGATCGTCTCGAACCCCGCAGACGGGGTCTGGGTGTTTGCGCGCTACCTCTCCTCGCCTGGCGACCCCTCGCGCGTCGGCGGCGAAGAGATGATCTTTGCCCAAGACATCGTCGCGATCCGCGAATAACTCGGGAGGCAAGGCCATGGCGACCGCGCGGATATCGGGCTACCGCCCCGGGCTCGTCGACTTGGCCACGGGGCAGATCAGCCGCGAGATCTTTGTCAACGACGAGATCTATCAAGAGGAGCTGGAGCGGCTCTTTGCTCGGGCCTGGCTGTTTGTCGGGCATGAGAGCCAGATACCGAACTCGGGGGATTACTTCGTCTCAGGTATGGGCGAGGAGTCGGTGATCCTGTGCCGCGACCGCACCGGCGAGGTCCACGTGTTTTTGAATTCGTGCCGGCATCGCGGCATGAAGGTCTGCCGCTACGACGAGGGCAGCACCCCGGTCTTCACCTGCCCCTATCACGGCTGGAGCTATGGCACCGACGGCAAGCTCGTGGGGGTCCCCTACTTTCGCGAGGCCTACCACGAGAAGCTCGACAAATCGCGCTGGAGCCTAGTCGAGGTCCCGAAGCTCTGCTGCTACAAGGGCACCGTGTGGGCGTGCTGGGATCCCGAGGCCCCGTCATTCTTCGAATATCTCGGTGATTTCGTCCGCTATCTCGATCTGACCTTGGACGGCTGGGACGGAAGCGAAGGCGGGACCGAGATCCTGGGCGGCATCCAGAAATGGCGGATCCCGTGCAATTGGAAATTCCCGGCCGAGAATTTCTGCGGCGACAGCTACCACAATATCAGCCATCGCTCGGTCGATCTGGTCGGCATCGGCCCTAGCGGCAGCGGACGGCGCGACATGCAGGAGCGGCTCATGGCGCGGCGGCTTCAGGTTTCTTTTTATGAGCGGGGCCATCAGACCGGCGTTTATCTTTTTCCTGGCAACCGCCTGACGCCGCCGTCCTATCAGCACTCCCCCATCGTCGCCGAATATTTCGCCCATTGCGAAGCGGAGCGCCACCGCAGGCGCGGCGCTTGGGGAAGGCTCATTGGCAGCCCCGGAGAAATCTTCCCGAATACGGCGTTGCATCCGCGCCAGCCCCGCACGATCGCCGCCTGGCATCCGCGCGGGACGCACCAGACCGAAGTGTGGCGCTGGTACCTGGTCGACAAGGCCGCGCCCTCGGAGGTCAAGGATTTCCTGCGCGACTACTACATCCGCTATTCCGGCCCCGCCGGCATGACCGAGCAGGACGACATGGAGAATTGGAACTACGCGCATGCGGCGAGCCGCGGCACGATCGCGCGGCGCTACCCCTACAGCTACGAGCAGGGGATGGGTTTCGAAATCGAGAATTACGAGTCGGAGGGGCTACCAGTTCCAGGGACGGTGATGGACATCACCGAGGCCAAGTCGAGCGAGCACAATCTGCGCAATCTCTACCGGCGATGGGCCGAGTTTATGGAGGCCGAGAGCTGGGATGAGCTCGCCACCTGGCGCCGCAACGGCGAGGCGATGCCCGCCCGCGCCGCGGAATTAAAACCCCAGGCCCACCACCCGGGCCGTTGCCGGGTGGTGTGCCCGTCGCAGTCGGTTTAGGCTTGCTTGAAGAACCGGTCGGCGTTGCCGCCGAGCAGCTTCTTTGTTGTCTCCGGCTTCAGGCTCTTCCACGCCAGGATGTTGTCGACCGAGTCGGGAAACTGGCACTCCGAGTGCGGGTAGTCGGAGGCGTACATCAGCACGTCGTCGCCGAGGAAGTGGGTGACATGGTTGAACATGTCTTCGCCTTCGTGATGCTCGATGCTGCAGAAGAAGCGGCCGCTCGTCATGTATTCGCTCGGCTTTTGCTTGAGCGGTGCGGTGCCGCCGACATATATCGCCTGCTCGTCCATGCGCCGGGCCCAGAACGGCAGCCAGCCAAAGCCGCATTCGAGCACGCCCATCCGCAGGCTCGGATACTCGTCGAAGAGCCCGCCGCCGATAAACGAGCCGACAAAGCGCATCGCCCCCCAAGGGTGGGCCGCCAGCCGGCCGAGAAAAATGTTGTCCCAGAGATCCTGGTAGCCGGGATAGTAGGGCGGGTTCCAGGTAAAGCTGTGGTTGGCGATCGGCAGGTCGTGGTCCGCGGCGGCCCGCCAGATCGGGTGCAGGTCGGGGTGATCCGCCGGGAGATCCTTGGCAAGCAACGGCATCACTGCCACCGCCCATTTCGAGTTCCCCCACTCGCGGATCTCGCGCACCGCCTCGTCGGGGTTGCGCGCCGAGGCGACGATCATGCTCTTCAGGCGGGTCGAGAACTGGCCGCAGAAATCCGTCATGTGACGGTGGTAGGCGCGGATCATGCCGATCTCGAGCGCCGGGTCGGGCAGGCCGACGACGCTGAGCCACGAGGTCGGGATCAGGAAGTGGACGTCGGTCCCCTCGTCGTCCATGTCCTTGACGCGGTTCGCGGCCTGGTCGTCCTGCACCCCGGGGCGCGGCATCTTGCTGCCCATCCAGCGCGTCTCGCGGCCGGTGAAGGTCTCGCGCGGCGCCTTTTCACCCAGAACCCGGCGGTAGTATTTCGTGCCGACACGGTAATTATGGGTTCCGCCGACACCGGCGACGGCTCCTTGCCCGACCGGCAGGCGGTACTCCTCGAGCTCGGCGAGGCGCGGCCGAAAGCCCGGGTCGACATATTTGTCCAGCACCTCTGCGATTGGATTGACGTGGGTATCGGCATCGTACACGCGGAAGCCGTTTTTCATATTGCCTCTCCTTTGTTCGGCGCTCACCCTCGGTGCATCATAGGATCGCCAGGCGTGGTTGTCGACGACGGGCTACATCCCGCTCCGTACTGAACCGCGCCACAGGCGGACCCCTAACGGCGGGAAGCCACCGCTAACTTCCCCAATAAAATCGGGCAAAACGGGGGAATCGTCGTCCCGCCCCGAAATCTACAGGAGGCCACATCGATAAAGCTGCCCGGATATATTTTACCAGCCGGATCGCGGTGCGCACGAACAAGGGATCCGAACGGGGCTCTGCCGGGAAAAGGGAGTAACTGGGAGGCTCTTTGCGATCATTGTATTGTTATATCGATAACGGTTACTCAACAAGTCGGCTTCAGCCGATTTGCGAGCCCACTAAGGTGCTGATCGACATGCTGCACGACATCGAAGAGGGCCGAGCCGCCCGTGGTCGGGGAGAAACCCGCTCGGCCCGACCGACAAGCAGATCGTCGAACAGCTGATCGCCAGGTTGCGCCGCAATGTGTGCAACGGTTGTTGCTGGGCAGCGCGACGAGTGGTCTCGACAACAGGCTCCATGGAGACACTAAGAACGCGGAATCAACGTCTTGCAGAATGACGTCGGCCGTAACGAGCTATTGTCAACCGATGGCCGCGGACACGTTCTTACGCGCCGTCACCACCAGCGGGTCTCAGCACGATAGGTCACCTCGCCGATGAACGTGTTCGTCCGCTTGATCCTATCTGGACGACCTGATCGGCCATCCACAATCCCCTGGGAGAGACATTGTGTCCGTGCCGAGAGCAGCAGTCTAAAGCCCTCCTTTCGCCGAGACTGCGCACATGTCGCTCAAATTTCCGACCATGCTGTCGAAGCTACCTGGGCTTTGAGGCGTGCCATCGCAGCTGCCGCTTCTGCCTCGCGCCTATCGCCATTCGCGGCGAGATAGGTGGCTTTATTGGTTTCGACGTTGAAAGTGAGAAGACGCTCCCGCACGTCGAATTGCGGACGAGCAATGATTAGTCCCGCCAATTGCAAATGATTTCCGATATCAAAGAATTCGATTGTATCAGGGTGATACTTGGCAAACTGCAAAAAGGTGTGGGTGCGGGAGGCGATCACGCGGCAGCCGAGCTCGAGCGATTGCGAAATCGGACCTGAGGAGGACTGCCCCACCTCCAGGTAAGGAAATACCACCGTGTCGCAGATTGCCATCCCCGATAGAAAGTCAGCGTCGCTCTGCGCGCCCAGAAAATGAATTCGGCTCGACAGGTCTTTGGGATGCTCGACCAGTAGATCACGCATCGATCCGTCGACAGCGAAGGAGACACCGGGTGCGCTTGCGCCCGGCTGCCCTCGCGTTCGTTCGGCGACGCTCGTATCAATATAACCGGCGTCGAACAATGACGAGACGACAGGGTCGATCGGCTGGTGCCGCCTGATTTCATTCGGGTGGACGCCGCCAAAAATCAGCAGATGGTAATCCTCGGGCAGGTGATGGAGCGCCCGGATAACGGTGTCGAAACCCTTATATCGGCTAAGAAACCCAAAGACCCCGACCAGCTTAGTCTGCGCCGGCACCGCGTCCAAGACCGGAAATTTCGCGCGCGAAGAAGTGAGGCGGATCTCCTGCGCTTGGGCGACATCGACGAAAGATAGCGGGTGGTCGTAGACGTTCCGCATGCCGTGAACGTACTTCATGTAACAGAGGTCGCGACGCGTGTGCACGACGACCGCGACCGGCTTGAGGCGCTGGGCGCGGCGCAGACGGGTGGCAATGCCGGCCGAGAGCCGGTTTGCGCGCATATAGCCCGACCGCATAGCGATGGCCTTGGCAAAATTGAACCGGCAAATCTCCCTAAACCATTCCGCAAAATCGAATGCTTCGGACAACATTATCGAGTGAAACGTCACCGAGAGACGAGGTGACGCGCGCACAATCCAATTGAAACGACGAAAGATATCGCCGCAGCCGCGGCCCAATGTCCCATGCTCCAGCTGGAGATTGACAGTGTCATAGTGCCTGATCTCGCGGCAGATGGCATGGATGTGTCTATCGCCGAATTTTCGGACGCGGCGATGCGTGCTGCGCAGCAGGAATTGATTCAACTCGAATACGGTCACATCGAAAATGTCGCCGAGTTGTCGTTCGAGACTACGGGTGTAGGCGGCGATGCCGCACAAGTCATCGTGAGTGGAAACTACCGCGAGCCTGGCGCGAGCGGTGCGGCTGGCGCTCCGCAAGGCCGGCGCACTGTTCGCGGCGGGAGCCAAAACGGAGGGTTGTGAGTCGAACTCCACGGTCGTCATGATTGCTTTCTCCGCCGCCCCGAGCCGGTTTTAACCGGGACAAGACACTTTATGGACTCAGGTGATCTCGTATTGACTGAAGAATGAAGCCGCCGATCATCCAGACGACAAAAGCCACCCCGGAAGCCACGGCGAAAGATTGCAGCCGGCGCGGATACAGCGCTTCCTCAGGGAGTGTCGGCTGGACGAACGTGGCGAGATATACTTGTTGGCGGTCGGCATTAATGCGCGAGCGGTCGAGCGCCTGGAGTGCGTGCTGATAGGTATTCTCGGCGAACGCCCGCTCGCTTTCCAGCTGTTCGTACGAGCCCATTACGCGGGAAAGAGCTTCCGATCGCGTCTTTTCGGTATCTGTGACCTCGCTCTCGACCGCCCGCCGTTGCGCCTCAAGCGATTGGACACGGGCTTCCA
>Ga0310914_10001349_pt1 | contig 15718 bp, 13 predicted proteins | sample GREbulkMGAN108_FD_203450 | JGI IMG/M metagenome (GOLD analysis project Ga0310914, IMG submission 203450) | Lab enrichment of tropical soil microbial communities from Luquillo Experimental Forest, Puerto Rico - GRE.bulkMG.AN108 | ecosystem: Environmental > Terrestrial > Soil > Tropical forest >... | reverse complement strand
AGAGGGCTCGTTATACGGGAGAATAAGGGAGGTGGCAGTTCGGGGTAAACGTTCTAGGTTAGACTGACGTGAGCCTCGTGTCTGTGGGTCTATTTCTACTATGAGTAAAGACGACATCCTGTGCGCTTCGATGCCATCTCCGTCCCCATGTGAACCTGCGGGTTCGGCGCCGATCGCCGTAACCCTTCCCGATGGCAAACGTCTTGAGTTCTCCGGTCCCGTTACCGGCAGCGACGTCGCCCGGGTCATCGGGCCAGGGTTGGCCAAGGCGGCAATCGCGGTCCAGGTCGATGGTCGTGCGCGCGATCTCGCGGCTGTGGTCGATCGCGATTGCACCGTTGCGATTATCACGCGGGACAGTGCCGAAGGCCTCGAAATCCTGCGGCATGATGCAGCTCATGTCATGGCCGAGGCGGTCAAGGAGCTCTACCCCGGAACCCAGGTGACGTTCGGACCGGCGACCGAGACCGGTTTTTATTATGACTTCGCTCGGAGTGAGCCGTTTACGCCCGAAGATCTCGAAAATATCGAGGCGCGCATGCGCGAGATCGTAAGGCGCGACGAAAAGATCGTGCGCGAGGTCTGGGACCGCGATGCGGCGGTTTCATATTTTCGGGGCATCCGCGAGACGTATAAGGCCGACTATATTGGCGAAATCCCCGAAGGGGAGGAGATCAGCCTCTACCGCCAAGGTGATTTTATTGACCTTTGCGTAGGTCCTCACCTACCCTCGACCGGGCATCTGGGCCAAGCCTTCAAGCTGATGAACGTGGCCGGCGCCTATTGGCGCGGCGATCCCAAGAATGCGCAGTTACAGCGCATCTATGGCACGGCGTGGGCCAATCAGAAGGAACTCGACCAATACCTCTTCCGGCTCGAGGAGGCAGAGCGGCGCGACCATCGCCGGCTTGGGCGGGAGCTCGATCTTTTCCACATCGGCGAGGAGGCCGTCGGCAGCGTCTTCTGGCACCCGAAGGGTTGGACGCTTTTTCGGATCATCGAGAACTATATACGTATGCGGCTAGAGGCCGCCGGATACCTCGAGGTCAAGGGTCCGCAACTCCTCGATCGCAGTCTGTGGGAAGCCTCCGGGCATTGGGAAAAATTCCACGAGAACATGTTCATCGCCGAAAGCCGCGACGATAAGGTCCTGGCGCTGAAGCCGATGAACTGCCCGGGACATGTCCTCATTTTCCGTAGCCGGCTTCGCAGCTATCGCGATCTACCGCTGCGCCTGGCCGAATTCGGCAGCTGCCATCGCAACGAGCCCTCGGGTGCCTTGCACGGCCTGATGCGGGTGCGCGCTTTCACCCAGGACGACGCGCACATCTTCTGCACTGGGGACCAGATCACTTCGGAATCGATCGCTTTTTGCGAATTACTGTTGTCGGTCTATCGCGATTTCGGTTTCGACGATGTCGCTATCAAATTCGCCGACCGGCCGCCGGTTCGCGCCGGTTCCGACGAAGTCTGGGATCATGCCGAAGCCGGGCTGCGCGACGCGGTCGAGGCCGCTGGTCTCTCCTATGCACTCAATCCAGGAGAGGGCGCGTTCTATGGCCCGAAGCTTGAATTTCACTTACGCGATGCACTCGGCCGCGAATGGCAGTGCGGCACCTTGCAGCTCGACTTTGTGATGCCTGAGCGCCTCGGCGCGACTTATGTTGGCGAAGACGGCGGGCGCCACATTCCAGTAATGCTCCACCGAGCGATCTTCGGCTCGGTCGAACGCTTCATCGGCATCTTGACCGAGCATTACGCCGCTCGCTTCCCACTGTGGCTGGCGCCGGTTCAGGTCGTCGTCGCCAATATCACGTCCGAGGCAACCGATTATGCAGGCGAAGTCGCTCGGGAATGCACCGCCGCCGGGCTCAGGGTCCTGTTCGATAACGGAAACGAAACGATCAACTACAAGGTGCGCGAGCACAGCTTAGCCAAGATACCCATCATGCTGATCGTCGGCGGGCGCGAGGCTGCTAACCGATCGGTTGCGCTGCGGCGGTTGGGCGGGAAGGAGCAGGAAGCCCTTGCACTGGGCGAAGCCGTCGCTAGATTGAGCAAGGAAGCGGCAATACCGTCGTCTTCATAACCGGTTCCGCATGGTTGCGGACAAGCACGATCAACTTTTAAGAGGAGATTGTACATAGCCAGGCCACCACTAAACTTTACGCCCACCCGCGAAGGACCCCGTATCAATGACGAAATCGGTGTCATTCGTGTACGCCTCGTCGACGAGCGGGGACAAATGGTGGGAATTGTCGGGCGCAACGAAGCGCTCACCCTGGCAGCCAATGCCGGCCTCGATCTGGTCGAAATAGCGCCGAATGCCGATCCCCCGGTCTGTAAAATTCTGGACTTCGGCAAATACAAATATGAAGAACAAAAGAAAAAGAACGAAGCGCGCAAGAAGCAGAAGATCATCGAGGTCAAGGAAATCAAACTGCGTCCCAGCATCGACGACCACGATTACGAGGTCAAGCGGCGCAGCATGATGAAATTCATCGAAGAAGGCGACAAGGTAAAGGTCACCATGCGGTTCCGCGGGCGTGAATTGGCGCACCAGGAGCTGGGCATGGACGTTCTGATCCGGGTTCGCGACGACCTCAATGAAATCGCCAAAGTCGAGCAAATGCCGCGGATGGAGGGTCGCCAGATGACGATGGTCATGTCGCCAAAATAGGGCTCTGGTGGCGCCAGTCGGGCCCCCTCACGTAATACCGGATACGCTCTTCAAGTCGGGAAGAATGGGGCTGGCAGCGTAAACCAGCGCCCGAGCCCTAGCGGCGGCCAAACCCTGCGACATGGACAAAACCGCGACTGAAGCCAGAGTGGGATGCGCGGCCCAAGCGGACCGCTGACCCTCGACTGGCGCCTCGGGCGAAGCCGTGGCCAAATCGATGCCTCGTTGAGACACCCGGAAAGAACCCTTCGAATCCGTAATAGGGCCAATAACCCCAATCGCCGGGGCTTTCAGCGTAACCCGGGAACATGCAGCCAGAAGTCGGATCGTAATCGTACCCAGAGGGGCAGGCATAGGGGACGGCAGGCGGTCGCACTGACGACAGAGGCGACCCGCGGAGCACTACCGCCGCGCCTCCGGCAGCAGAGTAAGGCTGCGGGGGATCGGGCATCGAGCCGCGGAGCACAACCGTTGAGGGTATGCGCTCGGAGGTTTGGGACGCGGCGCTCGCTTTTACTACTACCAAAGCGGCTGCAAGAACGCCGATTCCTGTCAACAAGAGCGTCGCTTGAGCCGGCCTGTTCCTGCAGTTAATCGCAGCTCTCCTGTAGCGGTCGCCGCCGCGACTTGCTTTCCGAAGGCAGCGTCGCTATATAGCGCGGCTCGAATGGGCGGCGGGCAGCATTGCGAAGGCGTGCCTCGGCGCCGTGTGCCTGATACGGATATTGGGATGCCCAAGCTTAAAACGAAGAGCGGAGCGAAAAAGCGCTTCGGCCGGACCGGAACCGGTAAGATCGTCCGCAATTGGGGCCACAAGCGCCATCGGCTGATCAGCAAATCAAAACAAGGTAAGCGGCTGCGGCGCGGCACCACGACCATGGAGCCGGGTGACGCGAAGCTGGTCATGACCTACATGCCGTATCTGCGGAGCTGAGCTGTGGCGCGCGTCAAACGCGGGGTCACGACCCACGCTCGTCACAAAAAGATCCTTGATCTCGCCAAGGGCTATCGTGGCCGCGGCAGCACTGCCTATCGGATTGCGATCGAGAAGGTCGAGAAGGCGCTGCGCTACGCCTATCGCGACCGGCGCAACCGCAAACGCGAGTTTCGTGCCCTGTGGATCCAACGGATCAATGCCGGTGCGCGCGAGCACGGTCTGACATATTCGCAATTCATGCACGGCATCAAATTGGCCGGCCTCGATCTCGATCGAAAGGTGTTGTCGGACATCGCGATCCGCGAGCCCGAGGCGTTTCAGGCGATCGCCGCAACGGCGCAGAGCGCGTTGTCGGCGGCGCCGTCAGCGGGTATGGCCGGCTGATGACCGCCCAGCGCGCCTGCGAACGATTTAGCGGCGGGTCTGATCGCTGAGGCCCTCGGTGTAAGCGCGTTTTTTGCCGGCAAACGGCAATGATGGAAAGGGGCCGCATTTCTCGGCCCCTTTTTCTTAGGATTGACCGAATGGCAGACTTCAACCCTTTAAACAACGAGATCCTTCTTGAGATTGCTGCGGCGCCGTCCTCCGAGGTGCTAGAGGAGATTCGCGTCAGGGTCCTCGGTCGGCGTGGCTCCTTGACGTTGGCGATGCGCGAACTGGGCGCGCTGGAGCCGGAGCAGAGGCGCCAGACGGGCGCCGCTCTGAACGTGGCCAGGGACCGGATCACAACGGCGCTCGCCGAGGCGGCTACGCGGCTCGGACGCGCGGCGCTCGAAGAACGGCTCGCCATCGAGCGTGCCGACGTTACTCTCCCGGTCCCTTACACAGGAGCCGGGCGCATTCATCCGATCAGTCAGACGGTGGATGAAATCGTCGCGATCTTTGGCGAAATGGGTTTCGCCGTCGCCGAGGGCCCGCATATCGAGGAGGATTTCTATAACTTCACGGCGCTCAACATACCGCCGGAGCATCCGGCACGGCAGGAACACGACACGTTTTATTTGCCGGAGCGGCCCGACGGCACCCGGCTCGTGTTGCGCACGCATACCTCGCCTGTGCAAATCCGCACGATGCTGGCGCAGAAGCCGCCGATCCGGATCATCGTTCCCGGGCGGACCTTCCGCTGTGACCACGATGCAACGCATTCGCCGATGTTCCACCAGGTCGAGGGGTTGGTCATCGACCGGACGACCCATATGGGACATCTCAAAGGCTGCCTGATCGAATTCTGCCGCGCCTTTTTTGGCGTGAACGACCTGCCGGTCCGCTTCCGGCCGAGCTATTTCCCGTTTACCGAGCCTTCGGCCGAGGTCGATATCGGCTGCTCGCGGGCAGGCGGGGAGCTCAAGATCGGCGCCGGCGGCGACTGGCTCGAGATCCTCGGCAGTGGCATGGTCCATCCACAGGTGCTGAAGAATTGCGGCATCGACCCCTCCGAATATCAGGGTTTTGCTTTTGGTATGGGGATCGAGCGGGTAGCAATGCTCAAATACGGCATTCCCGATCTGCGAACTTTCTACGAATCCGATCTGCGCTGGCTCCGCCATTACGGATTTCTGCCACTCGACGTTCCCTCGCTGGTGCGCGGAGCGCTGCCGGGAGGAGCAGCATGAAGACGACGCTCGGCTGGCTGAAAGAGCACCTCGAAACCGATGCACCGCTTGGGGTTATCGCCGATCGGCTCATCATGCTCGGCCACGATCTCGAGGGGGTCGAGAACCGTGCCGCGGGGCTCGAGCAGTTCACGGTGGCTTTCGTGATCTCGGCCGAGCGTCACCCGAATGCCGACCGGCTGAAGGTCTGTGTGGTCGATACCGGCAAGGATCGGGTTCAGGTGGTTTGTGGCGCGCCGAATGCGCATACCGGAATGAAGGGCGTCTTTGCGCCCGCCGGCACGGTCATTCCGCGCACTGGTGCGGTGCTGAACGAAACGGTGATCCGCGGCGTCGCGTCTTGCGGGATGTTGTGCTCGGCTTATGAGCTCGCGCTCGGCGACGACCACGAAGGCATCATCGAATTGCCCGAAGACGCGCCGATCGGAACACCCTATGCGAGTTTTATCGGGCTTGGTGATCCCGTGTTCGACATCAAGGTAACGCCGAACCGTGCCGATTGTCTGGGTGTTCGCGGCATCGCCCGTGATCTCGCGGCTGCTCGGCTAGGTTGCCTCAAACCTCTCGATGCCGCTCCTGTGCCGGGGCGGTTTCGCTCACCGATCAGCATTCGTATCGAAGACTACTCCGCCTGTCCGCTCTTTCTCGGGCGCCATATTCGGGGCGTGCGCAACGGGCCGAGCCCAGCTTGGCTGCAACGAAGGCTCGAGGCGATCGGGTTGCGACCCATCTCGGCGCTCGTCGACATCACCAATTTCCTCACCTTCGATCTTAACCGACCGCTGCATGTATTTGATGCAGAACGGCTCGTGGGCGATCTCACGGTGCGTTTCGCCCGCCCCGACGAGACCTTGCACGCCCTCAACGGGCAGGAATACGCGCTTGATCCGGAAATCACCGCGATCGCCGATCCCGCGGGGGTGCAGAGCCTCGGCGGCGTGATCGGCGGCGAGGCGACCGGCTGTACCGAAGCGACGACGGAGGTATTCCTCGAGGCCGCATTATTCGATCCGATCCGCACGGCCGCGACCGGACGCAAGCTCAGCATCATCAGCGACGCGCGTTACCGTTTCGAGCGCGGCCTTGATCCGGCTTTCGTCGAGGACGGGCTCGAAATCGCCACCCGACTCATGCTTGAGCTCTGCGGTGGGGAGCCCTCGGAGGTCGTCAGGGCGGGTACGGTGCCGGATTGGCGACGCCAATATGTGCTCCACGCGGACCGGCCGGCCAAGCTCGGCGGCCTTCATGTATCGCTTGAGGAGAGTTCTGCCATCCTCGCGGCGCTCGGGTTCTTAGTCGAGCGCTCTGCAAGCGGAGACCTGTTAGTCGAGCCGCCGTCATGGCGCGGCGACATTCTCGGCGAGGCAGATCTCGTTGAAGAGGTATTACGCGTCAAAGGCTATGACGAGATCCCGGCAGTGACGCTCGAACGTGAGGAACCGCTGTCGCGTCCTGCGCTGTCGCTGGCGCAGCGGCGCGCCGAACTGGTCCGTCGTACCCTCGCCGGACGCGGCCTGACCGAAGCAGTGACTTTTTCTTTCATTTCCGCAAAGGAAGCCGCGCTGTTTGGCGGCGCCAAGCCGGAACTGCGGCTCGTCAACCCGATCAGCGCCGATCTCGACACGATGCGACCGTCATTATTGCCGGGGCTCATCGCCGCCGCGCGACGCAATGCCGACCGTGGTTTCCCCGACGCGGTGTTATTCGAGCTGGGGCCGCTGTATCGCGACGATACTCCCGCCGGCCAGACACTGGTCGCTGCTGGAGTACGCGGTGGGCATATTGGTCCCAAGCAGTGGCGCATGCCAGCGCGCGCTGTTGACCTTTTCGACGTCAAATCGGACGCGCTCGCGGCACTCGCGGCAATGGGCGCACCGGCCGACAACGTCCAGGTCTCCGCCGACCCTCCCTCCTGGTATCACCCCGGGCGGGCCGGCATTCTGCGGCTCGGGCCGAACGTGCTGGGCACGTTTGGCGAGCTCCACCCGGCAGTTCTGGAAGCGCTCGATGCGCGAGCACCAATCGCCGGGTTTGAAGTCTTTCTCGACAACGTGCCGGAGCCCCGAGGCGGGCGGGCGAAATCTCCCTTGCGGTTAGCGGTATTCCAGCCGATTGAGCGTGATTTTGCTTTTGTCGTCGCCCGGGATCTCCCGGCGGATGCCCTGTTGCGCGCTGCTCGCGGGGCCGACAGAAAGCTCGTCACCGATGTCCGGCTGTTCGATGTCTACGAGGGCGCGGGTCTCCCGGAAGGGAAGAAATCTTTGGCGATCACTGTCGTGTTGCAACCTCAGGAGCGGACCCTGACCGATGCCGAGATCGAGACCTTCTCGCAGCGGCTGATCGCTCAGGTTGAAAAAGCGACGAGCGGCAAATTGCGCGGATGATTGGCGGCGGTGGAGGGTTCAGCCGCTCATAAAGCTGTTGAGCTCGGGTGTCGCCATCGTCGTCTCGACATAGCCGAAACTGCCTTCGTCTTTGACCTCACGGGCGGCATTGACGAGGCCGCTCATCGCAGCCCGGTAGAGCGAAGTGGCAAGGCTGATCCGCTTGACGCCGGCATTCGTGAGCTCGGAGACGGAAAACGAGCGGCCGCGGACCCCAGCCATGAAATTGAAGGGACGGGACAAGGCAGAGCACACCGACCGTACCGCAACGAGGTCCGGCAAACCGGGGGCCATCAGCACATCCGCACCCGCTGCCTCGAAAGCTTGCAAGCGCTTGAGAATATCGTCGAGGTCCGGACTGCCGCGGAGGAAACCCTCCGCCCGTGCCGTCAGCGTGAAAGGGAACTGCAGTTTGCGCGCCGCCTCGGCCGCTGCGGCAATCCTATCCTTCGCGAAGCCGAGATCGTAGAGGGGTTTCTGCGGATTACCGGTAAAATCCTCGATCGTGCAACCGACCAAGCCCACTGCCGCGGCAAGCCGGATCGTCTCCGCTACACCCGCGGGCGCGTCGTCAAAGCCTTTCTCCAGATCGGCCGAAACTGGCAAATCGGTCGCCTCGACGATGGCGCGAGCATGCGCCAGTGCCTCCTCTCGGGTGACCAAACCATCGCGACGGCCGAGCACACCGGCCGACGCGCCGCTCGACGTCGCGAGCGCGTGAAAACCCAATCCCGCCAGGATTTTCGCGGAACCTGGATCCCAGGCGTTGGCGATTACGAAGCATCCAGATGCCTGATGCAACGCACGTAGGCGATTTGCCTTTTCAGTCTGCGTGGCTGTCATGCTGCTCTCCTCGCTTTCGCGGTCACCTGAGTTCGTTGATTGCCTGAACGACCGCCTCCGGCGCCTCGCGCGGAAGGAAGTGGCCAGCGACGGGAATTACACGGCTATCATACCCGCCGGTGAAATGCGGCGCATGGCGCTCCAAGCCCTCAGGCGGGCCGACACCATCGCGTTCGCCGTGCAATGAAATCGTTGGGACGGTAATCGGCGGCTGCAACGCGAGTTGCGCCTCGACGGCCTGGAGGGCCGGGTCGCCTGGCGCCGCGCTGTGGCGATGACGGTAGGACTGAATCACGACATCGACAAAGTCGGGATTTTCGAAGGAGGCCGCGGTTTGGTCATAGGTCGCATCGTCGAAGCGGTAGTTCGGCGACCACAACTCCCACAATAGGCGACAGAGCGGCCGGCGATTTGCTGCGAGCCCGGCGCGGCCGCGTTCGGTGTGGAAATACCATTGATACCAATACCGGTACTCGGCCGCGGGCGAAGCCGGTTCTGTGGCCCTGGCGATGTTCTGGATGTTGTAGCCGCCCATTGTCACGAGGCCGGCGGCGCGCTCGGGCCACAGCGCCGCGACGATGCAGGCGGCACGCCCGCCCCAATCGTAACCAGCGAGAATAGGCCGCTCCAACCGGAGCGCATCAATAAAGTCGGCGAGGTCCCGCCCGAGCGCAGCCTGCTGCCCCGAGCGCGGAGTCTCGGAACTAAGAAACCGCGTCGGACCATAACCGCGCAGATAGGGCACGAGGACCCGCCAACCGGCCGCTGCCAGCGGCGGCGCCACGCCGTCATAGGCGTGCACGTCGTCGGGAAAACCATGCAAGAGGACAACGGGTCGGCCCCCGGCTGGTCCGCTTTCCTCATAGCCGATCGCGAGTGTCGAGGTGCGAACCGTTTTCATCGCGCCACCAGTCGGAACCCGGATAACCCCTCGGCGGCAATCTGCGCGGGCAGCTCTGTCTCCCATTGCAGATAAGCGCGCATCGCAGCCTCGTTACCGGCATGCCGATCGTGGTTCCAAAAAATGTAGTCGATCCGTTCGGCATCGGGAGGGTCCTCTGGGGAAGCGACCACCGGAAAACGAGCTCGAACCCAGGCTTGCGTGCCGCCGGACACCAGCACGACCTGCGCGGTTGTCAACTCGGAGAGATCAGTGGCGGCGAGCCGTCCTAGCGCCTCGTCATCGGCAAACAGAACGATCCGGTCCGCCGCAGCACTCCTGCCGTCAGCCGATCGAGGCGCGGCCTAGTGCTCCAGACCGCCCCTGCGGGATGTGCCCGGCGATAGGAGGCGCTCGATTCGAGCGAGACGGCTGCAGCGCCATCTTCAACCCAACGCCACGCCACCGCTGGTTCGATGACCCGCACAGCGGGGAGCCCAGCCGCTGCCTCGGCGTCGCTCCCCGTCTCGAGCGGTACGCCCTCCAGCCCGTGATCGAAAACGTGAACATCCCAGCCCATCTGCTTCAGCCAATGGGCGGTCATGATCGCGCGCGTGCCCGTATCGTCTGCAAGGACGAGGCGCGCGCCGCGCGTTCCCACCCAACGATCTATCGCCTGAACTAGCTGGCCGCCCGGAGCGGAAACCGATCCCGGCAGGTGACCGGCGGCGAATTCTTCCGGTGTGCGCACATCGAGCAGATAGGTTGTTCGTTTATCCGCTTCGCTGAGCCATGCGGCGAGGGTGCCGTGGTCGACGCGGGCGATGCCGAAGCGGGCCGCAACGGCCTCGGCGCGCTGCCTGGCGACGGCGTCGGCCTCGGAACTGACTGGGTCAGGTTTGTTGCTCGCCCCGTGCTCGAGTTCCAGACCGGCGAGACGCCAGCCTTGCGTACCGCCGGCGAGGGAGAAGACGCGGTTGGGAACCCCTGCGTTGATCAGCGATTGCGCGCCGATGATGCCGCGGGTGCGTCCCGCACAGGACACGACGACCAGAGTTTCGGGCGAGTCGACGAGGTCGGCGAAACGGTGGACGAGTTCGGCTCCCGGGCAGGTAATCGCGCCTGGCACATGAAACCGCTCGTATTCGTCGATGGGTCGGCTGTCGAGCACCGCCACCCTTTCACCCGAGCGCCTTAGACGGTCGAGCTCGGCGGCTGAGATCGTCGGCGTAGCAAATTCATGCTCGACGATCTCGGCGAACGCCTTGCTCGGCACATTGGTGCTCGGGAACAGCCGATAACCGGCCGCGGACCAGGCGGAGGCGCCGCCGGTCAAGATATGGACGTCGCTGTAACCGAGGCCTTCGAGGCGCCGGGCGGCCCTGGCCGCCACACCGTCCGCGTCATCGAGGAGAACCATCCGACAGGAGCGTCTCGGAACCAGCCGGGTGATATCACGTTCGAGCCGGCTGTATGGAAGATTGACAGCGAGGAGCGGGTGACCCGACCCATGCTGCCCTTCCTCTCGCACATCCAGAAAGGCGATCTCGCCGCCATCGGCAAGCCAGCTGCGGACCGTCTCGACACCGACGAATTCGGTCATATGGAGCCCTCTACGATCCGACACCGACGACAGGATCTCAGTCCGCCGCCGGAGTGGCAATAGCAGAGGTCTTTCTGGCCAGGCTGGGCTAAGAGGCCTTGGCCATGGTCCCAGTGAGCACGTCGGCCTTGCGGTTGAGCGCGGCGATCAGTCCGTCGATGCCTTCGTTTCTCAGGATAGCGGCAAATTCCGAGCGCCGGGTCGCGACTTCGCTGATCGCGCCGTCGAGATAGATGTCCGAGACCAGCCAGGTCTCACCGTTGCGGCGCATCATGTAGTCAATGTTGACCGGCTCGCCATTGGCTTTGATGATCTGGCTCTTGACCATAACCCCAGCGGCGGCTGGCTGCTCGCCGGTGACCTGCAATTTCTGTCCGGCATAGCTGTCGAAGCGGTCGGCATAGATCGCCGAGATGTAGCGCGTAAAGCTTTCGGTCACCTGCTGGCGTTGCCCATCACTCAGCGATGCCCAAGACGGACCGACCGACAGGCGCGCCATCGAGGCGATATCGAAACTCCGGCGAATGACCGGCTCGAGTTGCGTGAAGCGGCCACTCTGGCCGAGCGTGCGGCCATTCTTCATCGTGGCGAGCAGCGCATCGTAGAGGCCTTGCACAGTGTCGCCGCCGCTCGTCGGCGCGGCATGCACTGGACAGGAAAGCATGGCGAGGGCGAGTCCTGCCGCGAGTGCCGCAGCCTTCCACATTGTCTGTTTCGGCAGGTCGATTTTGCTCATGCCGCCGTCCCTCCTGAGTCCTCTTCGTGAATTGCTCGATAGTTTTTCGCATCGCGGTAGTTGACGCTCGTTTGACGGCGCGTAAAGAAATCGTTAAATGCATCACCGTCGGCTTGATACGTTCTCCTTACGCGGGGCCGGTGGTGGGCATATGGGCCGCTGGCGGATCAACCTTCTTGGCCGATTCGAGCTGCGCAGCGCGGACGGACAGGAAACCGCGCTCGGTGGCCGCAAATCTGTGGCACTTTTAGCGCTTGTTGGCGCGGCACCCGGACAGCGGATTGCACGCGATCGATTGGCCACATTCTTGTGGGACGATATGCCGGACGCGCAAGCGCGCGGCAATTTGCGCCAACTACTCGCCGCGACCAGGCGGCCCGCTCCTTTCCTTGAGGCGGATGGCGGCACGATCGGCTTTTCGGAGGGAATGGTCGAAACCGACCTCGCCGCGTTCGAAGCAGCGCTCGTACAGGACACGACCGCAGCGCTGGAGCAGGCTGCGGCGCTCTATCGCGGCGACTTGCTGGAGGGGTTCTCGCTTCGGGACAGAAATTTCGACGAGTGGCTGACAGGGGAGCGCGAACGGCTGCGCGAGCACGCCGTGCAGCTCTTCTTACGGCTGATGGAGAGAGCGGCGGCTGCCGGGGTCGAACCGGCGATCCGCTGGGCGTTGCGTATTCTGGCGGTCGATCCAGTCCATGAGCCCGCTCATCGGGCGCTGATGGAGCTCTATGCCGCTCAAGGCCGGCATGCCGCCGCCCTTCGACAATACGAACAGCTGCGCGAAACCCTCTCGCGTGAGCTGGGCACGCGACCGGAGCCCGAAACGGACGCGCTCGTCCGACGGATACGCGAGGACCGACGCAACCCTGCCAGGCCGGTACCGGAACCAATCCTTGGCGAGAGTAAAGGGATCTCGTATATCGATGCGCGCCAATCGCCAGAGGCCCCGCCGGTCCCTGACACACCATCGATCGTCGTTCTGCCATTCCAAAATCTGAGCGGCGATCCCGAGCAGGAATATTTTTCCGACGGCATCGTCGAAGAGATCACGACCGCCTTGTCGCGGTTTCGCTCCTTGTTTGTGATCGCTCGCAATTCCGCTTTTACTTACAAGGGCCGCGCTGTCGATGTCCGGCAGGTCGGCCGCGAGCTCGGGGTCCGCTATCTCTTGGAAGGCAGTGTTCGCAAGGCGGCAAATCGCGTGCGCATCACCGGGCAGCTGATCGATGCCGCCAGCGCCGCCCACCTCTGGGCAGATCGTTTCGACGGCACACCTGAGGATATATTCGACCTGCAGGACCACGTGACCGCCAGCGTGGTCGGCGCGATTTCACCCGCTTTGGAGCAGGCGGAGATTGATCGCGCCAGGCGGAAACCAACCGAGAACCTTGGTGCTTATGACTATTTTCTGCGTGGCAGAGCGGCGTTGCATGAGGGCAGCGTGCACGGTCACAGAGAAGCGTTGCAACTCTTCTCTAAGGCGATCGACCTCGACCCCGATTTTGCTTCGGCCTATGGCATGGCCGCCTATTGCTATTGCCATCGCAAGACCAACGGTTGGATCGAGGACCGGGAAAGGGAGGTTGCGGAGACCGAGCGTTTGGCGCGTCGTGCGATAGAGTTAGACAATGATGACGCGGTCGGGTTGAGTTGCGCCGGCTTTGCGCTCGCCTATGTCGTCCGCGAGCTCGACACCGGTGTCGCCTTTATCGATCGCGCGCTTCTTCTCAACCCGAACCTGGCGACGGCGTGGATCGTCAGCGGCTGGGTTAGGGTCTGGCTCGGTCAACCAGAGTTGGCGATCGAGCACCTGGCAAGAGCAACGCGCCTGAGCCCTCTCGACCCGCTTAACAACAGGACGCGAACGACTACGGCACATGCCCACTTCTTTGCCGGGCGATACGAAGACGCCGCATCCTGCGCGGCGATGACATTGCGCGAATGGCCCGACTACCAGACGGCGCTGCGAATTGCCGCAGCCAGCTACGCACTTGCCGGGCGTTTGTCAGAAGCCCGAAATGCCCGCGAGCGTCTGCAGGAGCTCGATCCCAAGCTGCGCCTGTCCAATCTCGCGGACGAATTAGGGCCCTACGCTCGGTCCGAGGACATCGCGCATTATGTGGAGGGTCTGCGTTCTGCGGGATTGCCCGACTAACTAGGGGTTCCAACAGCAAACAAATTTTATTGGGTTAATGCACTCGTATCGTTGCCAAATCGTCACATCTAGATTGAGGGCATTCCTCGTGAGTTTATGCCAAACATGATCCGCTCTCGTTTTGTTTCCGCTCTCCTGGCGGCGACCTTTACGGCGTACGCTTTTACTTTTGGCATGCCTGATGCGCAGGCGGCAGAGGGGGACCGGGTCGACGCGCGGTTCGAGATTTACGGGTTCGCCGGCTTCCATGTGTTGACGAACCGCACTTCGGTCCAGGAAACGGGGGATCGGTACGCAATCGCGATGAACCTCGATACGAGGGGTCTCGCAAGCGTGTTCGTCGACCTTACGAGCCACTCGGAAGCGCACGGATGGCTAGCCAGAGATACGGCGCGCGCCGATGCTTACCGCGCTAACGTCCGCCGAAACGGTGACGACCGTCAATACGCGGTCGATTACCGTCGCGACGGCACGGTGATCAATGCCTCGACCCGATCTTCAACCCCGGGACCGCTGTTCGTCTCGCTTGAACAGATCCATGGCGCAGTCGATCAGTTGACGGCCTATTTCATAGTGGAGCGCCAGCTTGCTCATGGTGGGAAGTGTTCTCAGGTTGTGCCCGTCTTCGACGGGGGCGGCTACTACAACCTCCGCTTCAGTGATGTTGGGCGAGAAACGCTGTCGGCAGACGGGTATCAGAATTTCGTAGGCCCTTCTGTGGTCTGCAAAGTCGCACGCGAAGATATTGTGATCAATCCGGACCGCAACGAGGATACCTACAAGCAAGGCCGGATCTGGTACGCCCAAGTCATTGCAGGCGATTGGATGGTGCCAGTGCGCATGGAGTTCGAGACCGCGTTCGGTTCCGTGAAGGGGTATCTCGCCGAACTGCACGGGCGCGGCGTCAACCTTCATCTGCTAGGGGAATAGCGGCCCTCTACGTTAGGAGGCAGTTCCCATTCGCGTTTGTTCGACAAAGCGCTCAGTCGCCTGATCGATAGCCCGGCCTTTGCGGCCGCGAGGTGGGTGGACGTAGAGCGGGATCGTTTCCTGCCGCGGCGGCGGTGGGAGCTGATAAGCGACGGCTGCGTCATGGTCGGCAAGAAACAGTTCCGGCCGGTAAACCTTATCCAGACTAAATAGGCTTTTGAGAAAATTGGTTTGTCCGCGAAGCAGCAGACGCACGATAAGTCCAGAAACATCTCGAACCTGGCTCCATCCGAGGTGCTTTCGGTAAATCGCCCGTTGCGTCGTCACGAGCTCGCGGTAGAACTCGGCGAGCGGCAGTCGGGTCGGCAATACCGCATTCTGGATATCAAAGAGCCGATAATCGCGTGTGGCGAGCCGACGCTGATCGGTGATCCAGGTCTCCGTCCCCGGATAGGGTGTGTTGACGCTGAAATTGATGACGTCAGGCATTTCAAGGCACCAGTCCCGAACGATCCTGAAGCGCTCGTGATCCCAATCGGGCTCGGCAATGATGTTGATCGCGACATTGATGCCGAGCGAGCGGGCGAATTCGACAGCCTCCAAGTTACGGTCCAACGAGACCCGCTTGCGGTAGCGGCGCAGCCCCTCCTCGTCGATGGCTTCGAGACCGAGGAACATCGTCTTGAGGCCGAGCCGCTTCCACAACCGGAAGACCTCCTTGTTGCGCATCAGCACGTCGCCGCGGGTCTCCAGGTAGTACCGCTTGCGAATGCCGGCGCTGGCGATCGCCCTCCCCGATCTCCATTCCATGCCGCTCGTGAACAAAGGCGACGTCGTCGACGATAAAAATGCCGGGCTCGCGGATCGACTTGAGGTCCTCGATGACCCGCTGCGGGCTCACCAACCGGTAACTGCGGCCGTAAAATGTCCAGGCGCTGCAAAACGAACAGTCCC
>Ga0310914_10001343_pt1 | contig 15741 bp, 15 predicted proteins | sample GREbulkMGAN108_FD_203450 | JGI IMG/M metagenome (GOLD analysis project Ga0310914, IMG submission 203450) | Lab enrichment of tropical soil microbial communities from Luquillo Experimental Forest, Puerto Rico - GRE.bulkMG.AN108 | ecosystem: Environmental > Terrestrial > Soil > Tropical forest >... | reverse complement strand
GTCGAAGGCCTCGGGGCCGACGGCAAGGGTTCGCTGACGGAGGCCGCAGACAAGGCGGCAAGCGAATTTGCAACGCTCGTCCGCAACAACGACGATCTCGCCGCGATCCTCTACACCTCCGGCACCACGGGGCGATCCAAGGGCGCCATGCTGACGCACGATAATCTGGCGTCGAATTCGCTGACGCTGGTCGATTATTGGCGCTTCACCGACAAGGATGTGCTGATCCATGCCTTGCCGATCTATCACACCCACGGCCTGTTCGTGGCCAGCAACGTTGCGCTGTTTGCGCGCGCATCGATGATCTTCCTGCCGAGATTCGATCCGGAGGCGATCATCAAGCTGATGGCGCGCGCCACTGTGTTGATGGGCGTGCCGACCTTCTACACACGTTTGTTGCAGAATCCGGCCCTGAACAAGGACACGACGAGCCATATGCGGCTGTTCATCTCGGGCTCGGCGCCGCTGCTCGCTGAAACCCATCGCGAATGGGAGGCGCGCACCGGACATGCCGTGCTCGAACGCTACGGCATGACCGAAACCAACATGAACACCTCGAACCCCTATGACGGGGAGCGCGTCGCCGGCGCCGTTGGTCATCCGCTGCCCGGCGTCTCGGTGCGCGTCACCGAGCCCGAAACCGGAAAAGTGCTTTCACCTGAAGAGATCGGCATGATCGAGGTCAGGGGTCCGAACGTGTTCAAGGGCTATTGGCGAATGCCGGAGAAAACCAGATCCGAGTTTCGCGACGACGGCTTTTTCATCACGGGAGACCTCGGCAAGATCGACGCCAAGGGCTACGTGCATATCCTCGGCCGCGGCAAGGACCTCGTGATTTCTGGCGGCTTCAACGTGTACCCGAAGGAAATCGAGAGCGAGATCGACGCCATGCCGGGCGTGATCGAATCCGCCGTGATCGGCGTGCCGCACGCCGATTTCGGCGAGGGTGTCACCGCGGTCGTGGTCTGCAACAAGGGCGCCGGCGTGACCGAGGCCTCCGTATTGAAGGCGCTCGACGGCCGGCTCGCCAAGTTCAAGATGCCAAAGCGCGTGTTCGTCGTGGAAGAACTGCCGCGCAACACCATGGGCAAGGTGCAGAAGAACGTGCTGCGGGACAGTTACAAGGATATCTACTCGAAAACATAGGAGCGTCGCGACCACAATAGCGATTGGTATCATGGACCGAGACCAGGCTGACGAGATTCACCGACATTTACAGGCTGCTGCCCGCGCAATCGACCGCGCAGAAATGACCATCTTCGACCTTGGCAAGGAGGGCCGAAAGGCATTCGCCGATCCTCTGGGAAATGTCGTTCATGCCCTGCACTTCGAGCTGCTGCCCGTGATTTACGAGCAGTTTCCGGATATGAGACCGCGGGGCGCAGAAGCCGCCATCACCAGCACTCTCCGCTGGGACCAGGTTCGCCTTCCGTCGTCCGTGACCGAGGCTGACGTCGACGCGATCATTCTTTCGGCCGTATCCCCAAGGGCACAGAAGGTGGGCATGGTCGTTATCCGCGCGCTAAAGCGAGTCGAAGAACTCGGCTTGCCGATTAGCGACGAGGTGCTCGCGGCCCGCATTCAGGTCCTCGTCGAGGCGGGCCGCCTTGAGGGTGCGGGCGATCTGCGCAAATGGTATAATAGCGAAGTGCGATTGAAGGACTGAGACGCTGCCACGCAGTTCCTTCGCCTTACTCGATCACCTCGTCGGCGACTGCGACCAGATTGGGGGGAACCTCGAGGCCCAGCGCCTTCGCCGTCTTGAGGTTGACGGCGATCTCGAATTTGGCGGGCGTCTGCGCCGGCAGGTCGCCTGGCGCCGCCCCCTTCAGAATGCGGTCGACGTAGGAGGCCGAGCGGAAGAAGATATCGTTGGCATCCGCGCCATAGGAAGTCAGCCCGCCTTCCCTCACGTATTGCCGGTAGGAGTAGGTCGCCGGCACGCGATACTGCGCCACGGCGCGCAGCACCAGGTCGCGATGGACCAGCATGAACGGATCGGGAGTGACGAGCAGCGCGTTGCCCGTCTGTTCGCCGAGCCGCGCGATGGTGTCATTGATATCGGTAGCGTTGCGTACGGGCGCCGGCAGCAAATCCAGCGAAAGCTGCTTTGCGACTGTACCGAACGATTTCAGGTGAATGTCATAGTAGGGATAGGTTTCCGGATTGAACATCACCGCGACGCGCGCGGTTTTCGGCGCGATCTGCCTCAGCATCTCCAGCGATTTGCCGACTACCGAATATTCCAGGAAGGAAAAACCGGTGAGGTTGCCGCCGGGATGACCCATGTTAGGGATGAAGCCTTGTGCGACCGGATCGTTGACCACCGCAAAGACGATCGGAATGGTCGACGTCGCCTGCTTCAGCGCAGCGGTTGCCGGCGTTCCGTTCGCCAGCAGCACGTCGGGCGCAAGACGCACCAGTTCTTCCGCATATTGGTTGGTTTGCGTGATGTCGCCGCCGCTCCAGCGCCAATCGATGGAGAGGTTGCGGCCTTCGTTCCATCCGAGCTGGTTGAGGCCTTCGCGGAACGCCGCGACGCGGCCTTGCGCCAACGGATCATCCGCACCGGTGGCCATGAGCACGCCGAGGCGGCGAATGCGCACGGCTTGCTCGGCCAACGCTGCGAAGGGCAGGCCCGCCATGGCTGATCCGACTAGCCTTATGAAGGCGCGCCGCTTCATGCGACCCCACGCAAGCTGGCTATTGTCCGGACATCAAGCTTATCACAAAGCGGCCGCCAACGATAAACAGATAGCAGCCGAAGGCGACCTTCAGGGCACGTTTCGACATCGCGTGGGCGGCCCTCACGCCGGGCGGGGCGGTCAAGAGGCTGGTCGGCATCATCAAGGCGGCACCGATCAGGGAGACGTAACCGACCGCGAACGGCAATTGCAGCGCCGCCACGTCGCGCAGCGGCATCCGCACCTCGAGCGGAACGCCGGCCCGGCGAAAACGCTCGTAGAAGACGGGCACCAGCACCGCACCGCCGCCAATTCCGAACACGTAGGCCAGAAATCCCGCCGGCCCGCCTGCGGCAACCAGCAAGAACGCAAGCTCCATCAGTTCGGAGAGGTCAAACCCCACGGTCGTCACTGCCATCCCTACCGGCGCGCTTCAGGTATACCAGCGATCATCGCGCGTCGAGCGTGCCGAGCCTTTCGAATTGCAAGAGCAGCACTGCTCGGGCCGCATTCGAGCGCACGTTCGAAACCGGCGATATTCATCATTGCGTTGGCTGTTTCGACTTCGTAAATAAGGTCATCCGCCGCGATCCCCCAAGGGACCTGACGCGGGGCCGCAACATCGCCAAAGGCGCCAATGACCGCCAGGATCGAACGACCGCTATCGCCGCATTTGCAAATCTACCGCTGGACGCTGACGATGATGCTTTCCATCGTCCATCGCGCCACCGGCATCGCATTGTATTTCGGCACCCTTCTGCTCGCCTGGTGGCTGATTTCGGCCGCCTCGGGACCGGCCGCCTATGCCAATGTACAGGCGTTCACCTCGAGCTTCATCGGGCGGTTGATCGTATTTGCCTATACTTGGGCTCTACTGCATCACCTGCTCAGCGGCATCCGCCATTTCGTGTGGGACCTTGGCTATGGCTTCAAGGCCAACGAGCGGGAAACCTTGGCCTGGGGCGCGCTGATCGGCGGCATTTCACTTACGGTCCTGGTGTGGATCGCGGCCTACATGATCGGAGGCGGACGATGAGTGCGCACGATTCGCAGGATGCACCATCGATGCGAACGCCGCTGGGCAAGGTCCGCAACCTCGGCGCCTCACATTCCGGAACCGGCGATTTCTGGCGTCAGCGACTGACCGCGGTGGCGATGACGCTGCTGATTATCCCCGTGCTCGTTATCGTGATGATGCTGCTCGGCCGCAATCAGGCCGGAGCCGCGCAGATCCTGGGCTCGCTGCCGATTGCGGTCATCCTGCTGCTGTTCATCGTCGCCAGTACCTGGCACATGAAGATCGGCATGCAGGAAGTGATCGAGGACTATGTCCGCAGCGAGAAGCTGAAGCTCGCTGCGATCATGGCCAACAATTTCTTCTGCTTTGCGGTGGCGCTGGCCTCGATCTACGCCATCCTTAAACTGTCATCGGGAGTGTAGGCCATGGCCAGCGACGGCAACGACAAGGCCGGTAACGGCGTTAGTGGTCCTGCCACCAACGGAAAAACTTACCCGATCGAGGATCACACCTACGACGTCGTGGTGGTGGGTGCCGGCGGCGCCGGCTTGCGCGCGGTGGTCGGCTGCAGCGAGGCTGGCCTGCGCACGGCCTGCATCACGAAGGTGTTTCCGACCCGCTCGCACACGGTAGCGGCACAAGGCGGCATTTCCGCCGCGCTCGGCAACATGCACCCGGACGACTGGCGCTGGCACATGTACGACACCGTCAAGGGGTCGGACTGGCTCGGCGACCAGGACGCGATCGAATACATGGTGCGCCAGGCACCCGAGGCGGTTTACGAACTCGAACATTGGGGCGTACCGTTCTCGCGCACCGACGACGGCAAGATTTATCAGCGTCCGTTCGGCGGCATGACGCTGGACTACGGCAAGGGCCAGGCGCAGCGCACCTGCGCCGCGGCCGACCGCACCGGCCATGCCATGCTGCACACGATGTACGGCCAGGCGCTGCGCCATTCGGCAGAATTCTACATCGAGTTTTTTGCCATCGACCTGATCATGGACGACCAGGGCGCCTGCCGCGGCGTGGTCGCGCTAAACCTCGACGACGGCACGCTGCATCGCTTCCGTGCGCAGACAACTATTCTCGCGACCGGCGGCTACGGCCGCATCTACTATTCCTGCACTGGCGCCCACACGCAAACCGGCGATGGCAGCGGCATGGTGCTGCGCGCCGGCTTGCCGCTGCAGGACATGGAATTCGTGCAGTTCCACCCCACGGGGATTTACGGCGCCGGCTGCCTCGTCACCGAAGGCGCGCGCGGCGAAGGCGGCTATCTCGTCAATTCGGAAGGCGAGCGCTTTATGGAGCGTTATGCCCCGTCCGCCAAGGATCTGGCCTCGCGCGATGTGGTGTCGCGTGCGATGACGGTCGAAATCCGCGAGGGCCGCGGTGTCGGCAAGAAAAAGGATCACATCTTCCTGCACCTCGACCATCTCGATCCCAAGGTGCTGCACGAGCGGCTGCCCGGCATTTCCGAATCGGCGCGGATTTTTGCCAATGTCGATGTGACGCGCGAGCCGATTCCGATCGTGCCGACGGCGCACTACAACATGGGCGGCATTCCCACCAACTTTCACGGCGAAGCGCTGACCAAGAAAAATGGCGACGACAACTCCGTTGTGCCGGGTCTGATGGCGGTGGGCGAGGCGGCTTGCGTTTCGGTGCATGGCGCCAACCGCCTCGGCTCCAACTCGTTGATCGATCTTGTGGTGTTCGGGCGCGCTGCCGCGCTGCGCTGCGGCGAGAAGCTGACCGCGAACGGCAAGCAGCCGGAACTGCCGAAGGATTCCGCCGAAATGGCGCTCGGCCGCCTCGACCGTTTCCGCCACGCTTCCGGCGGCACGCCGACGGCGAAACTGCGCGACAGCATGCAGCACGTGATGCAGAACAATTGCGCGGTGTTCCGGACCGGCCAGGTGCTCCAGGAGGGCCAGAACCTGATCCACAAGGTGCTGGGTGGGATCTCCGATATTGCAGTGTCCGACCGTTCCCTGGTCTGGAACTCCGACCTTGTCGAGACGCTGGAGTTTTCGAATCTAATCGCCCAGGCGGTCGTTACCATGGATTCCGCCGCCAACCGCACCGAGAGCCGCGGCGCCCATGCGCGCGAGGATTTTCCCCAGCGTGACGACAAGAACTGGATGAAGCACACGCTGGCCTGGCTCGACGCGGGCGGCAAGACCACGATCGATTATCGCCCCGTGCATGACTACACCATGACCAACGACGTGCAGTACATTCCGCCAAAGGCGCGCGTCTACTAGTGCCCACTTCCCGAAGTTCGTGCTACATATCGGCAGCCACCTTTCACGAACTTCGGAAAGTTATGGGCACTAGCAAATCTATGGTTCTAGTGCCGCTTTTCTATTTGAAGTTCCTGAACAGAGTTCGCCGCTTGCGGCGCAGGAACTTCAAATAGGCGGCACTAGAGCGGCGACAGCGAGGCTTGAACGAAATGGTCGAAATTGCACTTCCGAAAAATTCGAGGATCAGCGGCGGCAAGACGTGGCCGAAGCCGCCGGGAGCGACCGAAACGCGCGAGTTCAAGGTTTATCGCTGGAATCCGGACGACGGCAAAAATCCGAGCGTCGACACCTATTACATCGACATCAACGACTGCGGCCCGATGGTGCTCGACGGCCTGATCTGGATCAAAAACCACATCGATCCGACGCTGACGTTCCGCCGCTCCTGCCGCGAGGGCGTTTGCGGCTCGTGCGCCATGAATATCGACGGCCAGAATACGCTGGCCTGCACCAAGTCGATGCATGACGTCAAGGACGGGCCGGTGAAGGTCAACCCGCTGCCGCATCAGCCCGTGGTCAAGGACCTGGTGCCTGATCTCACCAACTTCTACGCGCAATATGCCTCGATCGAGCCGTGGCTGAAGACGAACTCGCCGACGCCGCAGAAGGAGTGGAAGCAGAGCCACGAGGACCGCGAGAAGCTTGACGGCCTCTATGAGTGCATTCTGTGCGCGTGCTGCTCGACCTCCTGCCCGAGCTATTGGTGGAACAGCGAGCGCTTCCTGGGGCCGGCCGCGCTGCTTCAGGCAGCGCGCTGGGTCACGGATTCCCGCGACGAAGCCACCGGCGAGCGCCTCGACAATCTCGAGGACCCGTTCCGCCTCTATCGCTGCCACACCATCATGAATTGCGCCAAGGCGTGCCCGAAAAATCTCAATCCGTCGGAAGCGATCGCAAAACTCAAGCTGAAGCTGGTCGAACGGCAGGTTTAGCCTGAATCCATGGCAACGGCCGCCGTGCCTCGGACGCAGTGCGGCGCGAGGCTGGTCGAGACTGAAATGAAGAGATCGGCCCGATGACCACTGCGCCCATCATCCTGCATCACTTCGACCAGTCGCCGTTCTCGGAAAAAATCCGGGTCGTTTTCGGAGCGAAAAACATCGCATGGACCTCGGTGCGGATTTCGCGAATCATGCCGCGGCCGGACCTGATGCCGCTGACCGGCGGTTATCGTCGCACTCCAGTGATGCAGATCGGCGCCGACATCTATTGCGACACGCAGTGCATCATGCGCGAACTGGAGCGGCGCTTTCCGGAGCCGAGCCTGGTGCCGAAGGGATCTGAGGGGTTCGCCTGGAGCAGCGCGATGTGGACCGACCGCACCTTTTTCCAGAACACAGTCAACCTCGTGTTCGGCTCGCTTGCGGACAAGGTGCCCGCCGACTTCATCGCCGACAGGGAAAAGCTGCGCGGCGCCAAATTCGATGTCGCGGCCATGACCGCGGCCATTCCGCAGATGCGCGATCAGTTTCGCGCCCATCTGCAATGGATCGACGTGCAGCTCGGTGATGGCCGGCGGTGGATGGAGGGTGAAAAGCCCGCGCTTTGCGATATCAACGCGTATATGAACATCTGGTACGTGCGCTCCAACCTCGCCAATGCCGACGATATGCTTGCGGAGTTCGACCACGCGCGGGCCTGGGCCGCGCGTATGCGCGGTCTGGGCCACGGTCAACGCAGTGAACTGTCGAGCGCGGAAGCCCTCGAGATCGCCGCGCGCGCGATGCCGCAGACCGAGGAGCTGTCCGATCCCAACGATCCCAACGGCCGCAAGCCCGGCGACAAGGTGGAGGTCATGCCCGACGACTACGGCAAGATCCGCGTGAGCGGCGAAATCGTCGCGCTCTCGCCCCAGCATATCGCAATCCGCCGCCATGACCCGCGCGCCGGCGAGGTGGTCGTGCATTTTCCGCGCGCCGGTTTCCTGGTGTTTGGGGCCTGAGCCGTGTTCCGGAGACGGCGCCGAATTGCCGCAGGACGGCCGCGATGGGTCGCCTTTACTCGTCTGAATGGGCAATGAAAGAGGAACCTGCGTGCCACGAATTAAATCCTGATCGGCGCGAATGCGCTGCCACATTGCGGCCTCATGCCTGTTCGTTGATCGCCGCGCCTTGAAACCATAGATCATTCCGGGGATCGAGATTGCCATGACCAGACTTCGTCTCGTGCTGCTTGCGACATCAGCGCTTTCGACGATGCAATTCGCAAGCTTCGCAACGCATGCACAGAACGCGCCCGAGAGAGTGGCGCAGGCGCAGGGCGAAACCGAGAAGGAAAAAAAAGGTCCGCCGAAGGGAGCCCAGCAACCTCCCGCGCCGCCAAAGCAGCCGGCAGTCGCGCCGCCCAAATCCGCCGCCCCGCCGCCACCGCAACGTCCGACGGCGCCGCCACCGCCTGCGGCTCCCTCGCACCAGACGGCGCCGCCAGCGCAACAGCCCCGTCCGGTTCCACCGCCAACTCGCGCTGCACCTCCACCTCCACCGCCGCCCCCTCCGGCCGCGGCAACAACCCCCCATCCTGCGGCGACACCATCACCCGCAACACCAGCACCTTTGGCAACACCGCTTCCCCACCCTGCGACCTCGCCCGCTCCGGCAACTGTCTCGCCTATCACACCGAAGCCGGCCGCGCCTCCGCCAGGCCCGCCGCCCGCTGCGCCGCCTCAAGGTCAAGCCTTGCCAACGCCTCCGCCGCCACAGGGTGGAACCCCACCCGCGGGCGGCTCCAGCAGCCAAGCCGCGCCACCGCAAAATGCCGCGCCACCGCCAAATGCCGCGACCTTCACGCATCACGCTCCACCCACCGTGACCGCGCCGATTCCGGCGCCACCGCCGCCAACGGCGCAGGCTCTGACACCGATTCCACAGGGTGCGCCGCCTCCGGGTCCACGGCGCCTGGAGGACTTCCGCGCCGAACGGCGCGAGGTCCAGGAAGGCGGCCGCACCGTCATCACCGAACCCGGGCGCATCATCATCCGCGATCCCAGTGGAATTGCATTCGTCCGTCATGACGAGATGGATCGCTTCCGCTACGGCGCGCGCGATATCCGCGTGCAGCAGACCGGCGGCGAGACCCGTACCGTCGTGATACGCCCGGACGGCTCGGAGATCATCACGGTGGTAGGCCCCGACGGCCAGCTGCTGCGAAGGCTGCGGCGGGACCGGGAGGGCCGCGAGCTCATCATCATCGACAACAGTTTCCGGGGTCCGGCGGCCGGCTTCTATGTCGACCTGCCTCCGCCGGTGATTCGCATTCCCTACGACCGCTATATCGTGGATGCCGCAGTCGCAGCGCCGGAGCTGATCTACGAAACGATGGAAGCGCCACCGGTCGACCGGATCGAGCGACGCTATACGCTTGACGAAATCCGCTACAGTCCGGGCGTGCGAATGTTGATGCCGAGCATCGACGTCAACACCATCAACTTCGACACCGGCTCCTGGGAAATTTCGCCGGATCAGGCCGCCAGGCTGCAGGTGATCGCGGATGGGCTGAACCGAGCGATCACGCGCAATCCGCGCGAGGTGTTCCTGATCGAGGGCCATACCGACGCGGTCGGCAACGACACCGACAACCTGTCCCTGTCGGACCGCCGTGCGCAGGCGGCGGCCGAGCTGCTGACCCAGCAATTCGGCGTGCCCGCCGAAAACCTGACCTCGCAGGGTTACGGCGCGCAATACCTCAAGGAACAGACGCCTGGTCCGAGCCGCATCAACCGCCGCGTCACCGTCCGCCGCATCACGCCGCTGTTGAACGGCGGCGTGGCTTCGCTGCCGCCGCCTCCGCCGGGCGTAGCCCCTCGTTAAGAGGCAGGACCACCTAAAAGGAAACGGCCGGGAGCGATCCCGGCCATTTTGTCAGCCCTTGTCGCTATCGAGCTTGAAGATGTGGGAGCCTTCACCGATCGACGGCAAGCCGGTCTCGGCGTAGAGATTGAGCTTGTCGCGGGTATCGGCGATATCGAGGTTGCGCATCGTCAGCTGACCGATACGGTCCGCCGGCGTGAACGCCGCATCGCCTACCTTCTCCATGCTCAGCCGCTCCGGCCGATAGGTCAGGTTGGGGCTCTCGGTATTCAAGATCGAGTAGTCATTGCCACGGCGCAGTTCGAACGTCACCTCGCCGGTAACCGCGCGGGCCACCCAACGCTGGGCGGTTTCGCGCAACATCAGGGCCTGAGAATCAAGCCACCGACCCTGGTAGAGCAATCGGCCAAGGCGCAGGCCGCCGATCCGGTATTGCTCAATGGTGTCTTCGTTGTGGATGCCGGTAACCAGCCGTTCGTAGGCGATGTGCAGCAGCGCCATCCCCGGTGCTTCGTAGATGCCGCGGCTCTTTGCCTCGATGATCCGGTTCTCGATCTGGTCGCTCATGCCAAGGCCATGTCGACCGCCGATGGTGTTAGCCTCGCGGAACAGCGCGACCGGGTCGGCGAACGTCTTGCCGTTCAGCGCGACGGGCTGGCCTTCGACAAAACGCACGACGACCTTTTCGGCCTTGACGACACAGTCGTTGCGCCAAAACGGCACGCCCATGATGGGATTGACGATCGCAATCCCGCTATCCAGGCGCTCGAGATCCTTGGCCTCGTGGGTTGCACCGAGGATGTTGCTGTCGGTCGAATAGGCCTTTTCGGCGCTCATCTTGTAAGCGAATCCGTTCGCAGCGAGGTACGCCGACATTTCCGCGCGGCCACCCAGCTCGTCGATGAAGCGCTGGTCGAGCCAAGGTTTGTAGATCCGCAGGTTCGGATTGGTCAGCAGGCCGTAGCGATAGAACCGCTCGATATCGTTGCCTTTGAAGGTGGAACCATCACCCCAGACGTTGACGCCGTCCTCCTTCATTGCCGCCACCAGCATCGTGCCCGTCACGGCGCGACCGAGCGGCGTCGTGTTGAAGTACGGAATGCCGCCGGTTGAAATGTGGAAGGCCCCGGATTGGATGGCGGCGATACCTTCATGGACCAGCTGCGTGCGGCAATCCACCAGTCGGGCTTTTTCGGCGCCGAACTCCAGCGCCTTGCGCGGAATCTCGTCGTAGTCGGCCTCGTCAGGTTGGCCGAGGTTTGCGGTATAGGCAAAAACGCGGGCACCCTTTTGCTTCATCCACAGCAGCGCCGCGCTGGTATCGAGACCGCCCGAGAAGGCGATGCCGACTTTTTCCCCCTTGGGCAGGTCTTTCAAAATCGTGCTCATGGAGCTTCCAATCGGGTCGAAATAGTTGATTCTTTTGCGGTTTGAGTGCGCGAATATCAAATTTCGCAGCCCTGGGCACGCGTTTAATGGCGCTCTTCCCTGGTGAACTCGCTCACACCGGCGCCGGGCCCGCTTCCTGGCCTAACCAGCGCAGGCGGAGGCGGTAGGGCGGCCAGAACAGCCGCGTCAGCGCGGCGTCGATCTGTTCATCCGACAGGCGGGTCTTGGCCCACCGATAGATCAGGCCGTGCACGAGCCAGATCACCAGAAACGTCACCACGCCGGCTGCCGCGATGTCCGTGAAGAAGTGCCCGCCGAAGGCCATGCGCAGCACGCTGGTCAAAAGGCCGAACAGGGCTGCCGCACCAAAGGCGAGCGGCCGCCAGGCAGGCGGCGTCAGTGCAGCCGGCGCCATGGTCCAGAAGGCCGCACTTCCCTCGCCGGAAAAGAACGAGCAGTTGTGGGCGCATTCCCCGCGCGGATCCCACCACGGCATGAAGTCCAATGGCGTGAATTTGCCGTTGTCGAATTGCCTGACGACCACCGGGCGCGGCCGGCCCCAGTGGCTCTTGAAGGCGAGGTTGGCGAGGACGCCGCTCGACAGGGCAAACGTGACCAAAAGAAACACGATCGCGCGCCCGGAGAGCAACAGCGGCCGGACCGGCCGCACCAGCTTGAACAGCAGTGCCAGGATGCTCGGTAGTGCAATCCCCCAGACGATCCACATCGCGCCGTCGCGCGCGAACGCGGCCACGGCGTCGTCCTTGAGCGGAAACGACCTGGCGGACGCATTATAGAACAGCGCAGACAATTTCAGATCGAGTTCGGGATAGATGGCGAACACGATCCCGATCACGAGCGCCAGCGACAACGCGATGAAGAGCCCGGTGCGATTCATGGGCTGCGCTTTAGCGGAAGCGAGCCCCGATGGAAAGAGCACCTCACGGCGCGGGCGGCCGCGTGTCTGCGGGCAATGGCGGCGGAGACGGGCTCGGGCGCCGCGGTTGTCGCCAGGCGCCGGCAGTGCGGCCCGCAATCATCCAGTACACAAGGCCCGCGACGATACCGGCGCCGGTCATGATTTCGAGGTGGCGGCGCACGATTCCCTCGAAACGCAGGGTTTCGGGATCGAACGGCACCAGGCCCAGATAGCAGGCAAGCCCGACCAGCGCACCGCCGACCGCGTAGGCAAGCGCGCTGCGAATGCTGAAGGCTTCCGTGACTGCCGCAATGATCATCGCCGGCAACAGCGCAAAGCCGGAGATGAAGATGAAGCCGACACCGATCATCACGTCGAACGCGCGTTCGTCGACCGGACCCGCGCCGAGATCGCCAAACTCCGGGAACAGTACCGCGCCGACCACGACGAGGCCCGCCGCAAAGCAGGCGGCGAGGAAAGCGAACAGGATCACGAACAGACGACCGATCAGGGCCATAGCGCCAATCTCTCATGCAACCGACAGGCCATGACGACATTGTGCCTTGTCGGTGCTTCAGTCCGTCATCGCCATGGCGCGCAGCGCCTGCCGTTCGCGAACCGACAATTTTTCCGTTTCCGATTTAAGCTGTCCGCAGGCGGCGAGGATGTCGCGGCCGCGCGGCGTGCGCACCGGCGATGAATAGCCCGCGTTGAAGATATATTCGGAGAACTTCTCGATCTGCTCCCAGTCCGAGCACTCGTAGCGCGTGCCCGGCCACGGATTGAAGGGAATGAGATTGATTTTTGCCGGAATCCCCTTGAGCAGCTTGACCAGGAGCCTCGCATCCTCGAGCGAATCGTTGACGCCCTTGAGCATCACATATTCGAAGGTGATGCGGCGTGCGTTGGAGGAGCCAGGATAGTCGCGGCAGGCCTGCAGCAGCTCGGCAATCGGATATTTGCGGTTCAACGGCACCAGCTCGTTGCGCAATTCGTCGCGCACCGCGTGCAGCGAAACCGCCAGCATGACGCCGATTTCCTCGCCGGCCCGGACGATGTTCGGCACCACGCCCGATGTCGACAGCGTGATGCGGCGGCGGGAGATGCCGATGCCCTCATTGTCGGCCACGATCAGCAGCGCATCGCGCACCGCCTCGAAATTATAGAGCGGCTCGCCCATGCCCATCATGACGACGTTGGTGACGAGTCTGCCGCCGCTCTCCCGATCGGCCCAGTCGTTCAGACGGTCGCGCGCGACCATCACCTGGCCCGCGATTTCGCCGGAGGTCAGATTGCGCACCAGCCGCTGCGTGCCGGTATGGCAGAATGAGCAATTCAGGGTGCAACCGACCTGCGAGGAGATGCAGAGCGTGCCGCGATCGGTTTCGGGAATGTAGACGCATTCGACCTCGTGCGGCCTTTCGACCGCATCGCCGCTTGGCAGCCGCAGCAGCCATTTGCGCGTGCCGTCGCTGGAAACTTGCTCGGCAACCACTTGCGGACGATCGACGGTGAAATGCGCGGCAAGTTGCGCGCGCGTCTCTCTGGAGATCGAGGTCATCTCCTCAAAGCTCTCGGCCCCGCGGAAATAAATCCAGTGCCACAATTGCTGAACGCGCATCTTGCGCTGCGAAGGCAGCACGCCGATGTCTGCCAGACGTTCGGCAAGCTCGGCGCGCGACAACCCGATCAGCGACGGACGGGCCGGCGGCACGTAGCGCTCCAGCGGTGTTTTTTCCAAGGGCGCCGAGGTTTGCTCGACTGTCGATTGCATGTGCCTGGCCTGACTGGTGCCGGTCCGGATCGTGTCATGGGCGCGCTTGTCGCGGCCACGACTTTGACCAGCTTATATAGCAACCGGAAGGGGGATTGCGACTACGTCAGAAGGGTGAATCGTATCCACTCTTCCCGATCATGCGCTAACGCTTGCAGTCCTGCGCGATCCGATCGAGTGCTTGCGCTAGGCCCTTCAGCGAGAAGGTGTCCGTGGTCTCGGTGCCCTTTGCCGAGACGCCCTTGACTACGATATCCCCGGCGCGACGCATGGCCTGCACCATCTGTTCCTCCTCCGCGGCATTCTTGATCCAGAGCCCGTCGCCTTGCGTATACATCGCATAGCTCGCGCCGCCGACCTCCAGCGTGGACTCCGAACCCGGCTTCAACGTGTAGCCGATCATCACGGAGACTTCGTTGAACACCTTTTCGGCGGGGCGCGTCGAAACGAAGGCATAGGCGGGATCGCGCGGACGGTTCGGCGGATTGGTTTTGGAGGAGGTTGGTTTGGCCAGCGCAAAGCATACGCGTTTGCCGTTCGGCGTCGCCGCATAGGCACCCCAGGTGCCGAACTGGCCCATCAAGGTGGGTTCGGCGCCACCTGCGGCCGCGGTCGCGGGCTTGGCCTCCTGCTTGGCCGCACCCTTGGCAGGCTTGGGTGAGGCGCTTTGCGCTTGCGCGAGGTTTGCCACCCCGCACACAAGCGTGCCCGCCACAATCGCTGTCAGAATCGGCTGAAACATGGTTGGAATCTGGTTCCCCATTATTGTGACTGCAAGATGGCCCGCTCCGGTCGGTTTTGACTCGGGCGGGTTCGACCACCAACGTCCGAAGCAAGAGCAGGGAAGAGCAGGTATCGATATGCCGGCATTCAGCTTCCGGACCGGGACGCGCGATGCTGCTCCCACTGCGCTTCGGTCCATTGCAACAGATCCTCGGCGCCCGATGAGCGCAAGTGCGCGCCGCCATCCACGACAACCATCTCGCCATTGATGTAGGCAGCGCCATCCGAGATCAGGAAAGCGGCGAGATCGGCGAGTTCGCGATGCTCACCCGCCCGGCCAAGCGGATTGCGCGACGCCCAGCCCTGGTCGCGGCCATCGGGGCGGAGCTGTCCGGTCGCACCCGGCGTCGGAAATGCGCCAGGCGCGATCGCCACCAGTCGGATGCCTTTCGGCCCCCATTCGACGGCAAGACTCCTCGTCATTGCCAGCAGCGCCGACTTCGCCATCGCGGAAGGCACGGTGAAGGCGCGGCCCGTGATGGTCGAGGTCGAAAGAATGCTCAACACCACGCCCCTGTGTGCGGCCTCGATCCAGCGCCTGCCGGCGGCAAGTGTGCAGTACATCGCGCCGTGCAGCGTCGGCGCGAGGATCGCATCGGCTGCTCGAAACGAAAGATGCTCCGTCTGCGCGATAAACGTCGCGGCCGCGTTATTGACCAGCACATCGATCGGCGAGGCGCGCCAGACCTCGTCCATCATGGCCTCCACCGCGCCGCCATCGCGAACATCACAACGATGCACGCTCACCTGCCCGCCGCTCGCTTCGCGCATTTCCATGGCACTCCGCTCCAGAAGCTCGAGCCTGCGCCCGCAGATGATCAGCTCGGCGCCGAGTTGCAGAAAGCGGCGCCCCATCGCGGCTCCCAGGCCGCTTCCGCCGCCGGTTATCAAAATGCGCTTGCCTCCCAGCAGGCCCTTCTCAAACATCGTCTGGTTCCTCCCCGGCGGTCCGCGTCTTGAGGGCTGAATGAGGCCTCACGGTTCGATGCGGCGCAAGCCTCTCCGATGAGGAGAAAGCGGATTGTCGCGGAGCCTCAAATCCGGCATGAAACAGCC
>Ga0310914_10001342_pt1 | contig 15757 bp, 11 predicted proteins | sample GREbulkMGAN108_FD_203450 | JGI IMG/M metagenome (GOLD analysis project Ga0310914, IMG submission 203450) | Lab enrichment of tropical soil microbial communities from Luquillo Experimental Forest, Puerto Rico - GRE.bulkMG.AN108 | ecosystem: Environmental > Terrestrial > Soil > Tropical forest >... | reverse complement strand
ATGCTGGACCGCGCCCGGCGCTGGACGAACGAGCAGAAATTCCGCATCGGCGTGCAGACCCTGCGCTCGATGATCGAGCCGGATCAGGCCTGCCATCATCTGTCCGACATCGCCGACGCCGTCTTGATGGCCATGCAGCCGAAGGTCGAGGCCGAATTCGCCCGCGCCCATGGGCTGGTTCCCGGCGGCGGCTGCGCCATCATCGCCATGGGCAAGATGGGCAGCCGCGAGATGACCGCCGCCTCGGACCTGGATCTGATCCTGGTCTATGACAGCCCGCCCGATCTCGACCAGTCGGACGGAGCCAAGCCGCTGGCACCCAGCACCTATTACGCCCGCCTGACCCAGCGCATCTTGAACGCCATCACCGCCAAGACCGCCGAAGGAGAGCTGTACGAGGTGGATATGCGGCTGCGGCCCTCGGGCAATTCCGGGCCGATCGCCACCAGTCTGGCATCCTTCATCCAGTATCAGGACGGCATGGCCTGGACCTGGGAGCATATGGCCCTGACCCGCGCCCGCACCGTCACCGGCCCGGCGGGACTGGCCGCCACTATTCAGGACGTGATCCACAAGACCCTGACCAAGCCCCGCGATCCCGACAAGCTGCTGGCCGACGTGGCGGATATGCGCGAGCGCATGGCCCGTGAGCATAAGAGCGACAATCCCTGGGAGGTCAAGCATCGCCGGGGCGGGCTGGTGGATATCGAGTTCATCGCCCAATATCTGCAACTGCGCTGGGCGCCCGATCATCCTTCGCTGCTGAAGGGCTCGACCGCCGCCGTGCTGGAGGAAGCCGCCCGCCTGAAGCTGCTGGCCGACGCCGACGCCGAGCTGCTGCTGGAGTCTTTAAGCCTGTGGCAGGCCATCCAGCAGGTGCTGCGCCAGACCATCGAAGGCAGCTTCTTCGAGGAACATGCCCCCGGTCGTTTGAAAGAAGTCCTTGTCCGCGCCGCCCACGCCACCCATTTCGAGGGATTGCGGCAGCTGATGGCGGACCGCGCCGCCGCCTGCCATGCCCTGTTCGACCGGCTGATCCACCAGCCCGCCCAACCCATTCTGGCCGCCCTGGCCGCCGAGAAGGAGACATCTTCATGAGCATCGATATCGGTTCCGCCGTCCCCGACATCACCCTGCCCACCGATGGCGGCGGCAGCCTGTCGCTGGCTTCGCTGAAGGGCAAGAAGGTGGTGCTGTATTTTTACCCGAAGGACGATACCTCGGGCTGCACGGCGGAAGCTTGCGCTTTTCAGGAGTCTCTGCCCAATTTCGCCGGTATCGACGCGGTGATTATCGGCGTCTCGAAGGACTCTCCGGCCAAGCATGACAAGTTCAAGGCCAAGTACAATCTGGCCTTCACCCTGATCTCGGATGAAGAGGGCCAGCTGTGCGAAGCCTTCGGCACCTGGGTCGAAAAGAGCATGTATGGCCGCAAATATTTCGGCATCGAACGCTCGACCTTCCTGATCGACCAGACCGGCGTGGTGCGCAATGTCTGGCGCAAGGTCAAGGTCACCGGCCATGCCAAAGAAGTCCTGAAGGCTGTGGAAGCCCTGTAAGGAGCAGTTCCGGCAGGTTTGCGCAGCGTCCCGGCTTAGACATCCCCTCCTGTAATCCGCAGCGAGGGGATGATCATGAGTGACGACAGCCCGGAACCCGCCGTTCCGCCGAGCAAAGGCGATTTGCCGCCGCTCCTGATGCTGGATTTCGCCCGGCTTAAGCGGAACCTTTTGCTGATGCTGAATTACGCTGTGGCGCGTCCCGATATCCATCTGGACGCCGCCCTGGTGGATATCGTCGTCGAGTCCTGCCGCAGCGCCGACGACAGCCTGCCTGCCGATTTCTGGAAGGCTTACGATACCCTGGCGGTGGCGATCCGCCCGGCCACCGCCGAAAGCATCGCTTATGCCAATATGGAGGAAGACGCCACCCCGCCTCGCCTGACCGACTTCCTGCCTTTCTCGCGCAAGGCCCGTTTCACCTCGATCATGGTGTCGAATACCTTCTGGCTGGTGATCGCCTTTTTCCTGACGTTGGTGTTCCAAATCCATGCCACCATCGGGCTCAATCTCGCCGCCGATCTGGCCAAGGCTTTGCGGGCCGACAGCTTCGATCCGCCCCAGGTCGCCAGCATCGCCGCCGATCTGCAAAGCTGGAGCCTGATGCCGCTCTCCACCGCCTCGACCCTGGACGAAAACGAGGGCGGCAGCCCCATTTCCCCCACCGACCCCGCCGCCATAAAAAGCCACGCCAATGCCGTGCTGGAGCGGGCGGAAAGCGTGCTGACCGCCCTGTCCAACCATGTGCTGCCGGCGCTTTACGGCTTCCTAGGGGCCTGCGCCTTCATCGTGCGGGCTTTGTACGAAAAACTGATGACCACCAGCCTGCTGCCGGGCCAGCGTTTTTCTTACGCCCTGCGCCGATTGCTGGGCACCACGCTGGGCTTTGCCTCGGGCATGTTCTGGGACATTACCGGCAAGGAAAGCGGCGACACCAAGCTTTTGACCCTGGCCGCCTTCGCCTTCCTGATGGGCTATAGCATCGAGGCGATGTTCTCGCTGCTCGACGCCCTGGTGAACAAGATCAGCGAAAGCTTCAAGACCGACCAGAAGCCGCCGCCGCCGCCGACCACCGTCAGCCTGCCGGCGTCATAATCTTTCCCAAGTGCGTCCAAGAAACTTGTCTCACCCCCGGCATCTGCCATGATGCCGGGGTTTTTTATTGCCTGGACCCATCCATGACCACCCTGACCGAGGCCGCCGCCCAGGCCCTGTCCGCCGCCGATCCCGCCCTGAAAATCCGCCTGACCGTCGAGTTCGCCAAGGCTTGGCAAGCAGGCGAGATCACCGAGATCGGCCAGACCCGCCCGCCGGCCCAGCCCGGACGGCCCGCCAAGCCGGAAATCCTGCCTCCCGGCAAGATGCTCCGGCGCGGCACCAAGGGCGTGGCCGGACGCATCGCCCTCTATCACGCCCTAGCGCATATCGAATTCTATGCCATCGATCTGGGCTGGGACATCATCGCCCGCTTCGCCGATCCGTCGCTGCCCAAGGAGTTCTATGACGACTGGGTGCTGGTGGCTTGGCAGGAGGCCGAGCATTTCGAGGCCTTGCAGGCTTTGATGCAGGAACTCGGATCAGGCTATGGCGAACTGCCGGCCCATGACGGGCTGTGGCAGGCGGCGGAAAAGACCTCGGACGATCTGCTGCATCGTCTGGCCATCGTGCCGATGACCTTCGAGGCCCGAGCCCTGGACACCGCTCCCAACACCATCACCCGGATGCAAGGCGTGGTAGAGAGCCCGGCCCTGGCGGCTTTGCAGAAGATCGTCGACGAGGAAATTATCCATGTCGCCGCCGGCACCCGCTGGTTCCTGCATGTCTGCGCCCAGCGCGGTATCGAGCCGAAGAGCCATTACCAAGCCATCGTACGGGACTATTTCCCCGACGGACTGAAGACGCCGTTCAATTTCGAAGGCCGCACCCAAGCAGGACTGCCGAGGGAGTTTTACGAGGATCTGGGGGAAAGGTAGGTGAGGAGTATATCTAAGGTAATAAATTTCGCTGTCAGTTAGCCATAATTCCATATTGTGGATATGAAAAAACAGACCTAGAGGTTGTAGTTGAAACCAAAATTTTTCTTAAGGGCGTCAACATGAATAAAATTCTTGTTTCAGTTTTGCTGGCTTTTAGCTTGGCCGCTTGCGCATCTGGCGGAAATGAGAAAGTTCGCACCGAAACCATGGATAGCGTCGGCCAGAAAGTTCAGAAGGGCGTAACGACATCGACTCAGGTCAAAGCCATGTACGGAGAACCTGCGAGCGTTTCCCTGACGGATGGAGGGAACGAAGTCTGGAATTATAGCTACTCCCACGCAACGATCAAAGCCGCCACCTTAATCCCGGTGGTTGGCATATTTGCAGGCGGCTCCGACGTCAATAAGAACGAAGTCGTATTCTTGTTTGACTCCAAAGGCGTGTTGCAAAACTACACTGTTCATGCTTCGCAGACGGAAGTCCACAACGGCGGCCAGGATGTCGGCGCTGCGGCTAAGTAACCAATAAGCTGGAAAGAGGTGACGACAAACTCACGGCGTCACCTCACCCCGCCTTCCAGAACTTATGCAAGTCCTGGGCGTCACCTTTGAAGATGTTGCGGTCGCAAGACTCGATGCCCCAGACGCCGCGGGTGCGGTGGCTGCGGGGGCCGTAACTGTCGGCGTCGCCGGCATATTGCCAGAAATGCCAGCCCTTGCCCCGCCAGGCGCGGGGAACCTGGGGTTCCGAACGGTAATCGGCCAGCCAGAGCGGACAGAGCGCCAGCACCGACTTTTCGGTGACGGTGGCGCCCAGGCCCCGCCCGGCGCTGCCCATCGGCTTGCCGTCGGCCCAGAATTCGGTGGTGTAGATCACCGGGAAACGCCCGGTGGCGGCATGGATCGCCTTGACGAAATCCTCGGCCTGCTTCAGTCGCATGGAATTGGCCGGGTTGCCTTCGTTCTGCTCGAAATCCAGGGCGATCAGCGTGCCGGGGCCGGGCTTGGCGTAAGACAGGAACAGCTTCGCCTGCTCGTCGCCGGAATATTGCCGGGTGCCGAAATGGTAAGCGCCCCACAGCATCCCCGCAGCCTCGGCCTGAGCCCGGCGCTTGTGATAGAGCGGGTCTTTCCAGTCCCCACCCTCGGTCGCCTTATGGATCACGCCCATGATGTTGCTTTTCTTGCGGGCAGCGTCGAAGTCATGGACGTTCGACAGATGGCTGATATCGATGACGGCATCCAGGCGTGAACGCGGCTTGGCGGCCAATGCCTCGCCGGGCACGGCCAGCAGCCCCGCCATTCCTCCCAAGAACATCCTGCGCGACAACATCTCTTTAGACCGAAACAATAAAGCGGTGCCCCCACCAAGAACGGTTATAGCACGCCAAAAGCCAAAATTGGGTTAAATCAGGGCTGTTTCTTGCCCAAAATCTCGCGGCAGGCCAAGGGCGGCAGGCTGGGTCCACGAGCGCCGCCGGTGGGTTTGACCGCCCAGGCGCCGTTTCTGATCCAGCTCATCAGCTCTTCGCCGCAGCCGTCGCCTTCGGGCAGCGGCGGGCCGGAAACGCAGTCCACATCCCCCGCCGGGCAAGCAATGCGCACATGGAAATGCTCGTCATGCCCCCACCAGGGACGCAAGCGGCGCAGCCAGGAGCGATCGCCCTTGGTGGTCTTGCACATGGCCAGCTTGATAGCCGGATTGACGAAGATGCGCTCGACCCGGCTATCGGATGCGAAGATGCGCAACAATTCGGTCTGCTTCGGCCCCCATTGGGCAGCGATCAAAGCGCCCTTGTCGGTCAGCACGCTGTCCATCACCGGCTCGGCGCGATCCTTATCGCTCAGCGGCTTGTCGGCCAGACGATAGAGGATATCCACATCAACGCCGGTCTGGTGGCTGCCATGGCCCGAAGGCATGCGTCCGCCACGCGGCTGGGCCATGTCGGCGATCAGGATGGTGCCCAACCCATGCGCCCGCCCTGCCCGCTCCTTCAGGAACTCGATCAGCTCCGGCGTGCCCCAATAGCGATTGCGGGAAGGTCGCAGCACTTCCCACCCCGGTCCCGATTGCGGCATGGACTGGCCGCCCGACAGGCAGCCATTGGCCGCCGAGCCGATGGCATGGGAGGGGCCCGGATAGGGCCCGGCCGACAGACCAGCCAGCCGGCCTTCGAGGGCATTCAGCAGATCGGCGGCAAAGCCCTGGACGGGTGCCGCCAGCAGAAGGGCGAGAAGGACAGCCTGTCTCACCCGCACCGGCATCAGTTCTCTTCCCCGACGCCGCCCTGGATGCGGGCGGCCAGCGAGGCGGCCATGAACGGGTCGAGATCGCCATCCAGCACGCCGGCCGAATCCGAGGTCTCGACCCCGGTGCGCAGATCTTTGACCATCTGATAGGGCTGCAAGACGTAAGAGCGAATCTGATGGCCCCAGCCGATATCGGTCTTGGCGTCGGCCTCGGCCTGCGAGATGGCTTCACGCTTTTGCAGCTCGGCCTCGTACATGCGGGCGCGCAGCATGTCCCAGGCCATGGCGCGGTTGCGATGCTGCGAGCGGTCGATCTGACAGCTGACCACGATGCCCGACGGGATATGGGTGATGCGGATGGCCGAGTCGGTCTTGTTGATATGCTGACCGCCAGCGCCCGAGGCGCGGAAGGTGTCGATGCGGCAGTCGCTTTCGTTGATCTGGATGTCGATGGTGTCATCGATCACCGGATAGACCCAGATGGACGAGAAGCTGGTATGGCGACGGGCGGCAGAGTCATAAGGCGAGATGCGCACCAGACGATGCACGCCGCTTTCGGTCTTCAGCCAGCCATAGGCGTTATGGCCCGAGATGCGCACCGTCGCCGACTTCAGGCCGGCTTCTTCGCCAGCGCTTTCTTCCAGCCATTCCACCTTATAGCCATGCTGCTCGGCCCAGCGGGTATACATGCGCAACAGGATTTCGGCCCAGTCCTGCGCCTCGGTGCCGCCAGCGCCGGCATGGACTTCCAGATAGCAGTCGTTGGAGTCGGCTTCGCCGGACAGCAGGCTTTCCAGCTCCATCTTGGCGGCCTGATCCTTGAGGCCCTGAAGAGCGGCCTCGGCGTCGGCGACCACGCCCTGGTCGTCTTCCATCTCGCCCAGCTCGATCATGCCCAGCTGGTCTTCCAGCTCGCGCTCGATGGACTTCACGGTGCCGGTGGCGGTCTCCAGCTGGGTGCGCTCGCGCATCACCTTCTGGGCTTCCTCGGCCTGATTCCAAAGATCGGGATCTTCCGCCCGCGCATTCAGCTCGTCCAGCCGGCGCAGGGCATTTTCCCAGTCCAGATGGCGGCGAAGCAGCTCCAGCGACTGTCTGATTTCCTGAGCAATGGCCTCGACTTCGGCGCGCATGGTGCGGTTGTCCTATGAATTCCGATGAAATGCGAAGGGCCGTTTTTACGGGAAACGGCCCTTCGCCGCAACTCTCATACCACCCGACCCATCAATTGGCTCTCGCCACCCATCTTCTCCGTCTTGCCCGGACTTGATCCGGGCATCCACGAAAAACCAGTCGGAAGCGTGGATGGCCGGGTCAAGCCCGGCCATGACGAATAAGGTAAGCCTCAGTAAATCCCGCCGGCCTGCGGAGCCGACGGCTGGCCGGACGGCTGTTGGTCCGAAGGCTGCTGCGGCACCAGCGGCGGATAGCTGGTCGCCGGATAGGCGGCGGCTCCTGCCGGCTGCTGCTGTGAAGCCGCCTCGTTGCCCGGCTGGTCGTCGGTGGTACCCATGCTGCCCATCGAGGCCGAACCGTAACCCAGGCTCATCACGCCGGCATCATTGTCCAGCACCTGCTCCTGACCGCCCACCGGCACGGTGTCGGGCTTGAAGGCTTCGTAGATGGCGTTCTTGTCCGAGGAATCGGTGGGCCGTCCGGTGGCGGCGTTCACCCGCACCATATGGATGCCCGGCGGAATGCGGAACGGCACCGGCGGCTTGTCCTTCAGCGCTTCCTTCATGAAGTCGCGGAAGATCGGCACCGCCGTGCTGGCGCCGGTTTCATGGCCGCCCAGGGTCGAGGGCTCGTCGAAACCGACGAACACCCCCACCGCCAGATCGGGCGAGAAGCCGACGAACCAGTTATCCTTGGAGTCATTCGAGGTGCCGGTCTTGCCCGCCAGCGGACGGCCCAGCACCGAGATGGCCTTGCCGGTGCCACGCTCGACCACGCCCTCCAGCATATGCACCATCTGATAGGCGGTCATCGGGTCCACCAGCTGCGGCCGGGTGTCCGGCACGTCGGGCATGTCCTGGTTGGTATAGAAGGTGGCGGCGCAGCCGTCGCAGTCGCGCTGGTCATGGCGATAGACGGTCTTGCCGGTGCGGTCCTGGATGCGGTCGATCAGGGTCGGCGTCACCTTGCGCCCGCCATTGACGATCTGAGCATAGGCGGCGGTCATGCGCAGCGGCGTGGTTTCGCCAGCACCCAGCGCCATCGACAGCTCACGCGGCAGCTTATCCACCACGCCGAAGCTTTCGGCAAAGCCGGAAATCTTTTCCATGCCGATGGTGGCGGCCAGACGCACGGTCATCAGATTGCGCGACTTTTCAAGACCGACGCGCAGGGTGGTCGGGCCCAGATAGCCGCCGTGATAATTCACCGGACGCCATTTCGGCAGGCCCGGTCCCTGGTCCAACTCGATGGGCGCATCCAGCACCAGCGAGGCCGGGGTATAGCCGTTGTCCAAAGCCGTCATGTAAACGAAGGGCTTGAAGGACGAGCCCGGCTGACGCTCGGCCTGCGACGCGCGATTGAACTGGCTGCGCAGATACGAGAACCCGCCCTGCATGGCCAGCACGCGCCCAGTATGGGGGTCGATGGCCACCAAAGCGCCCTCGACCTTGGGCGGCTGGCGAAGGGCGAAGGTTTCGGGCGCGTAAGTTTCCTTGCCGTCATCGCTCTTGGTCACCGGCTCGACGGCGATCACGTCACCGACGCCGAATACGTCCGAGGGACGCTTGGGCGAAGCGCTCACCGTCTGCTGCGGCAAGGGCTGACGCGCCCACAACAGTTCCGACATGGGGATATGCCCCTTGGAACCGTCGGCCAGCCCGATCTCGGCCTGTTTGTCGGCCAGCGACAGCACCACCGCCAGCTTCCAGGGTTCCAGATCAAGGCGCGGCGGCAGGGCGGCAAGACGCTTGTCCCAACCGGGCGAGGCCTCGATATGGGTGATCGGCCCGCGCCAGCCATGGCGGCGGTCATAAGCCACCAGCCCGGCCCGCAAAGCGCGATAGGCGATGTCCTGAAGATTGGGGTCCAGGGTCGAGCGAACCGACAGACCGCCCTTATAGAGCGCCTGCTCGCCGAACTCGGCGGCGATCTGGCGGCGGATATCCTCGGCGAAATATTCGCTGCCATGAACGGTGGCGGATTCGGCGCGATTGCGGATGATCAGCGGCTCGGCCCAGGCCTGCTTGGCCTCGTCCGCCGTGATATAACCGTCTTCCAGCATGCGCCCGATCACCCAGTCGCGGCGCTCCTTGCCCGCCTGGGCGGTCGAGGCGTGATTGGGGTTATAGTTGTTGGGAGCCTTGGGCAGCGCGCCCAGATAGGCCACTTCGGCCACCGACAGTTCATCCAAGCTCTTGTCGAAATAGTTCTGGGCGGCGGCGGCGACGCCGTAATTGCCCTGGCCCAGATAGATTTCGTTCAGATAAAGCTCAAGGATATGCTGCTTCGGGAAGGTCTGCTCGATACGGAAGGCCAGGATGGCTTCCTTGATCTTGCGCTGAAGCGACGGCTCGTTCGTCAGCAGGAAGTTCTTCGCCACCTGCTGGGTGATGGTCGAAGCGCCCATGGGCCGGCGGTCGCTGCCCAGGCCCTTGTTCTTCAGATTGATCACCATGGCGCGTGCGATGCCGATGGGATCGACGCCCGAATGGGTATAGAAATTCTTGTCCTCGGCCGCCAGGAAGGCGTTGCTGACCCGCGGCGGAATGGCGTTAAAGGGCACGAAGCTGCGCTTTTCCACCGCATATTCCGCCACCATGCGGCCGTCGCCGGCATAGACGCGGGTGGTCACCGGAGGCTCGTAATGGGCCAGCGCCCGATAATCCGGCAGATCGCGCCCGTAATGCCAGAACAGCCCTACCGCGCCCGCCACGCCGACAATAGCCAGCAGGAAAAGCGTGCTGAACAAAAGCGTGATCGAGCGGTACATGGGCGGTGCGACCTGTCTTAAAGAAACGTCGTGAAAGGCGGATCAGCGTTTCTTGATCCGCTTGGCCTCGGTGAAATAGCCTTCGATGGCCTTCGCCAGAGCGGTCGCCAATTTGGCGCGGTATTCGCTCTTACGCAAGTTTTGCTCGTCCTGGACATTCGACAGATAGCCGTTTTCCACCAGCACGCTGGGAATGTCAGGCGCTTTCAGCACGGCGAAACCGGCAAAGCGGTGGGTGTTCACCTCCAGCACATTATGAGTTTCGCGCTGGACGGAATGGATGATGTCGGTGGCGAACACCGCCGATTTGTTCATGGATTCCCGCTGCACCAGATCGATCAGGATGTTGGTGACCTCGGCGGATTCGTTGGAAAGATCGATGCCGGCGACGATGTCGGACTTGTTTTCCTTATCGGCCAGCGCCTGGGCTTCGGCGTCCGAGGCGTTCTGCGACAGGGTATAGACCGACAACCCGCGAATGGTCGGATCGGTCACCGTATCGGCATGCAGCGACATGAACAGATCGGCATGATGGGCGCGGGCGATCGCCACACGCTCACGCAGCGGAATGAAGAAGTCGGAATCGCGGGTCATGATCGCCTGAACCTTGCCATTGCGGTTCAGGATGTCGCGCACCTCCAGCCCCAGGGCCAGGACGATGTTCTTCTCGAACGCGCCGCTGAGGGAGGTGGCGCCAGGATCGACGCCGCCATGGCCGGGATCGATCACCACCACCGGCTTAGCGTTCGGGACCTTGCTTGGTGCAGCCGGCGGCTCGGTGGTGGTTACCGAAGCCGGCTGCGGCACCGGCCTGGCGGGAGGCGGAACCGGGGGCGGCATCGGCCCGGCGGCGACCTTGGTGCCGCCGGCGGGATGCTTCAACACGCCCGAGGTCGTGGCCGCCACCGGCTCTTCCGCCGGCTTGGGCGCGTCGGCGGCATCTTCGCTGTCGCTATCGTCAGCCGTCTTGCTGTCGGCGACAGGCTGAGACGGCGTCTCGACCGACGTCAGGATCGGATTGCCGGTGGTCATCGCCATCACCTTGGGCGCGGAAGCCTGGGTCACCGGCGGCGAAGGTGGCGTGGCGACGGCCGGCTGCCCCGGACGATGCAGCTGGATACGCGGCTGTTCGGCCGCAGCGACAGGCGGTGACGGTGGCGGTGACGGGGCATCCGCCGACAGATCGATGACCAGACGATAATTACCTTCGTCATTGGGCGGCATGATGAAGGCCTTCTTCACCCCGGCCTGACCATCGGTTTCGAACAGGATGCGGCCCTTGCCCCCACCAGCCGGGCCATAGCTCCAGTTGCGCAGCACGCCCACCGGCTTGCCCATGCCCTTCTTGCCGCTTTGGCTCCAGTCCAGATCCGGCAGATCGATGGACACCTGCCCGGCCACCTGTCCTACCTGGAAGGTGATATGGTCCGACAGTTCCATCACAAAACGGGTCACGCCGTCATGGGCGGCCACGCGCACAGCCGCCACTTCCGGCTTTTCAGCGGCAAAGGCGGCCGGGCAAAAACCGCCCAAAACCAACAAGCAGACGAGGAAGAGGCCGACGATCCGCCTCATTGTGGAAGAATCCCCCCAAAAACAAGCGCCCTCATATAGCCAAAAGCCAGGGTCGGCTTCAACGAAAACCCTTTGATTCCCCATGATCTTCTTTCAAGGGAAATGATCGGCCCGGCAAGAAGGCCATTGCCGCGACCCGCCGCTACGGTTATGTTTGTGGCGCGATGGCCGCAAGCCGGAAGCCGGGCCCCTGAAACGGGCCCTGCCCCAAGGCGGCCGGAGCGGCGTCCCCAACCGGCTGAATGGCCTTGGGTTCTGCCGCCCGGACCCGACCGAGACATTCCGCCAAGCACCATCGTACGGACAAGATTTCGATGCCGGGCGTGCAGCCCGCCAGGGTACACTGAGACTTCATGCACTTCGTCACACATACGACCAAGACGCTGACCAGTAAGACCGCAGGCGCCGCCGGCTTCGTCGGACATAACAGCTGCGTGATGGCGCCCCTTGCGCCCGCGACAGCGTCTTGGAGCTTTGGGTTTAATGGCAAAACGTATGCTGATCGACGCGACCCACGCGGAGGAAACTCGCGTGGTCGTCGTCAATGGGACGCGCCTCGAGGAATTTGACGTCGAGACTTCGACCAAGAAGCAGTTAAAAGGCAATATCTATCTGGCGAAAATCGTGCGTGTGGAGCCTTCGCTCCAGGCCGCTTTCGTCGATTACGGCGGGAACCGTCACGGCTTCCTGGCCTTCAGCGAAATCCATCCCGACTATTATCAGATCCCCGTCGCCGACCGTCAGGCTTTGATCGCCGAGCAGCGCGAAGTGATGAAGCAGAGCGCCACCGCCGCTTCCGCCGACTTCGACGACGCCGACGACAGCGACAGCGAGGTCGAGGCTGAAGCCGCCCCCGTGGTGATCGAGACCGTGGGCGGCGCCGTTCCCGCCGATCTGCCGGAAGGCGAGGGCGAGGCTCAGCCGGTCATCGAGATCATTCCCCCCGACGCTCCGCTGCTGAGCGACGAAGCTGCCTCGCAGGACGAGACTCAGGGCGACGAGACCGAAGCCGAGGAACCCGGCGTCGAAGTCGAGCGCCGTCCCCGCAAGTCGCTGCGCCAGTACAAGATTCAGGAAGTCATCAAGCGCCGCCAGATCGTGCTGGTGCAGGTGGTCAAGGAAGAGCGCGGCAACAAGGGCGCGGCTCTGACCACCTATCTGTCGCTGGCCGGCCGTTACTGCGTTCTGATGCCGAATACCGCCCGTGGCGGCGGGGTGTCGCGCAAGATCACCAACGCCACCGACCGCAAGCGCCTGAAGGCCATCGCCAACGAGATGGAAATCCCCGACGGCATGGCGGTGATCGTGCGCACCGCCGGTTCGGAGCGCACCAAGCCGGAAATTCGCCGCGACTACGAATATTTGCTGCGCCTGTGGGATTCGGTGCGCACTCTGACTTTGCAGTCCACCGCGCCGGCCCTGGTCTATGAAGAGGCCAACCTGATCAAGCGTTCGATCCGCGATCTGTATTCCCGCGATATCGACGACATTCTGGTGGACGGCGAGGAAGGCTATCGCCTGGCCAAGGACTTCATGCGCATGCTGACTCCCAGCCATGCCAAGAAGGTCCAGCTGTACAAAGACCCCACCATGCCGCTGTTCCAGCGCTTCCAGATCGAAAGCCAGCTGGACGCCATGCACAGCCCGGTGGTTCAGCTGAAGTCCGGCGGCTATCTGGTGATCAACCAGACCGAGGCCTTGGTGGCCATCGACGTCAATTCGGGCCGCTCCACCAAGGAACGCCATATCGAAGAGACGGCGCTGAAGACCAACCTTGAGGCCGCCGACGAAGTGGCCCGCCAGCTGCGCCTGCGCGATCTGGCCGGTCTGATCGTCATCGACTTCATCGATATGGAAGAAACGCGCAACAACCACGCCGTCGAGCGCCGGTTGAAGGAAGCCATGCGTTTCGACCGCGCCCGCATCCAGCTGGGCAAGATCAGCCCGTTCGGCCTGCTGGAGCTGTCGCGCCAGCGCCTGCGTCCCAGCCTGATGGAAACCAGCTTCCAGCCCTGCCCCCATTGCGGCGGCACCGGCATGGTGCGTTCGGTGGAAAGCTCGTCGGTGCATGTGCTGCGCGCGATTGAAGAGGAGGGCATCCGCCGTCGTTCCGCGGAAGTCACCGTGCATGTCAATTCCGCCATCGCCCTTTATATCCTGAACCAGAAGCGCGAAGCCCTGTCGGATATCGAGATGCGCTATGGCTTCAGCGTCTATCTGATGGGCGATGACAGCCTGATCCCGCCGGCCTTCCGCATGGACAAGGTCAAGTCGGAATATCCCATCGAGCTGCCGGTCACCCGTCCGACCAATGGCGATCTGCCGATCGTCCATGATCCTGAAGACGACGATATCGTCGATGAAGAGATCGAGGCCGAGGAAGTTTCTGAAGAAACCGCCGCCGCCTCGCAGCCCTCTGCCGGCAATCGTGGCGGCGAGGAAGATGGCGAAGGCCGTGGCCGCCGCCGTCGCCGCCGTCGTCGTCGTGGCCGCCGTGACGAAAATGGCGAGATCGAGAACGACGCCGCCGAAGGTGAAGAAGGGGCCGACGACTCTGCCGAGCCTGCCGAAGGCGAAGCCACCGAAGCGGATGCCGAGGACGAAAACGAGGGCGACGAAGAAGATCAGGACGGCGTTCTGGTCGATGGTCAGCCCGCCGCCCGCCGCCGCCGCCGCGGCAAGCGCGGTGGCCGCCGCCGCAACCGTGGCCGCGACGGCGCCGCTCTGCCGCCCATCGGCGAAGGCGTCGAAGGTGAGGCAGAAGGCGAGGATGGCTCCTCCGCCGAGGCTCCCGCCGTCGAGGTGATTCCGGACGCCGCCGCCCCTGTGGAAGAGGCGAAGGCCGAAGAAGAGGCTGCGAAGCCGAAGCGTACCCGTGCTCCGCGCAAGAAGAAGACCGACGAGGCTCCGGCTGAAGACGCCGCCGCCGCTCCTGCCGCCGAGGGTGAAGAGGCCCCGAAGCCGAAGCGCACCCGCGCCCCGCGCAAGAAGAAGGCGGACGAGGTGGTGACCGAGGAAACCGCCGCTCCGGTGGTAGCCGAGGTTGTCGCCGAAGTGGTGACCGAAGCTCCGGCTCTCGTCGTGGAACAGCCGGCCCCGGCGCCCGAACCCGAGCCTGCTCCGGTGGCAGTGGCCGAGGAACCCGCTCCGGCGCCGCAGCCCGAGCCGGAACCGGAACCGGAACAGCCCAAGGGTCCGCCCCGCAAGGGCTGGTGGAACCGCCTGCTGTCCTAAGCAAACAAACAAGGCGCCGGAGCAATCCGGCGCCTTGATGCTTTATGGGGATGTTTATGTCACAGCGTGATAAAGCCCTGACCTTTCAGGCCCTGCACCAGCAGCCCGGCTGCTTCGTCATCCCCAATCCCTGGGATGCCGGCAGCGCCCGGCTTTTGACCGCGCAAGGCTTCCAATGTCTGGCGACCACCAGCGCCGGTCTTGCCTTCAGTCTGGGCAAGCGCGATGCCGAAGGCGCTTTGAGCCGCGATGAAATCCTGCTGAATGCGCGGGCCATTGTCGAAGCGACTGACTTGCCTGTCTCCGCCGATCTGGAAAACGGCTTTGGCGATGATGAAGACAGCGTAGCGGACACCATCCGCCAAGCCGCCGCCTGCGGGCTGGTCGGCGGCTCGATCGAAGACGCCACAGGCCGCGCCGCCTTTCCAATCTACGACTTCGACCATGCGGTACGCCGGGTCAAGGCTGCCGCGGAAGCCGCCCGATCTCTTCCTTTTCCCTTCACCTTGACCGCCCGCGCCGAGAACTATCTGAACGGCAGAAACGATCTCGAAGACACCATCCGTCGCCTGCAAGCGTTTGCGGATGCGGGTGCCGATGTGCTGTTCGCGCCCGGCCTTCCCGATCTCGAAGCGATCCGCATGGTCTGCTCCGGCCTGTCAAAACCGGTGAATGTGGTGATGGGCCTGTCGGGAAAAAGCTATCGGCTAGACGAACTCGCAGACGCCGGCGTGCGCAGGGTCAGCCTGGGAAGCTCGCTGGCCCGCACCGCTCTGGGAGCCATGATGGACGCTGCACGGGAAATCAAGGAAAGCGGACGGTTCTCGCGCACCGAGTCCGCCATCCCCTTTTCCATGATCAACGACCAGATGCGCAGCACCTAAACCGCCACCGCCTCGAAGGTCGCCACGTCCAGTTGGAACGATCCATCCGCCTCTAATCCAAAATGCGCCGCCACCTCCGCCGGCATGATCCCTTGCAGATGACGGATGGCGGCCACCAAGGGAGCGGGGGTGTTCATGCGACTGATCCAGCTTTGGAACTCGATGCGGATGCGGCCCTGATGCACGGCATCGACCCGAAAATCAGCCTGCTCCAGCGCCTGACGCCATTGCCGGATCGAGCGGTTGCGCAGATGGCCGGGATCGCGCAGCAGTTCCAGGCTTTGCAGCCAGGTGTCCAGCAAGGGCTCGTCCGGGGCGACCACATCCATGAACA
>Ga0310914_10001341_pt1 | contig 15758 bp, 21 predicted proteins | sample GREbulkMGAN108_FD_203450 | JGI IMG/M metagenome (GOLD analysis project Ga0310914, IMG submission 203450) | Lab enrichment of tropical soil microbial communities from Luquillo Experimental Forest, Puerto Rico - GRE.bulkMG.AN108 | ecosystem: Environmental > Terrestrial > Soil > Tropical forest >... | reverse complement strand
CACGCTAATCGAAGGCTTCAGCCATTTCGTTACCTCCATGACTGCTCCGATTGCTTCCGGCTGGAGCGAATCGCCGGGTGGGGCTTGCACCCACTGGAAAGCGCCGCCTTGTCACGGCGCACCCCCATACCTGCCATTCGGAACACGCATTGGGATCAGCGCAGGTGGATGGAAAGAAAGGAGACCTTTGGCACCCGTCAGACTTTACCGGCCCAACCCCACTAAATCCTTCACTTCGTGCCGATCTCTGAGGCGTCCCGATCTGGGCGAGCTCAGTCGGCCTGCTCGCTTCTCAGGCAGTCACCGGCCGAGGCGACAGTTTGAGAAGTTGCGCTGCGCTTCCAACACCGGCCGCTGCCGTTGGGTGATCCAGAATTCCCAACTGATAGAGCACCGTGGCCTGATCCCAAAGAAGATGCTCGCTGGCCACCTTGCCGCCTTGGAACCCAACGATGCCCACGAGGACGAATTCAACTTTGCGATTCGTGACCGACACGCCCGGGAGCATCCAATCCATCTTGAGGGTATGCGTAAAGCGGATCACGAACTCTTCGACAATTCGATCGTCGCCGAAGATCCGAGAAAGGGAAACAAGTTCAAGATCCGGAGGTAGATTTGGCAGCATTTGATCAGCATAGAACTGATGCACGGCTGCGCGACCTACCCCGCCCGTCCCGGACGGAATGTTGAGTACGTACGGGTCCTCGGTCATTGAAGCGAGGGCTGCCTCAGGATCCTTGAGTCCGAATTCGGCGTAGGTGTGTTGCTGCCAGGCGGCCAGCATCGTCTGCTGGTGGGTCGTAAGATTACTCATCGGAAGTTCCTTGCAGAGGCGGGTGCCACAAGACGAAGACAAACGCCTGAAGTGCGCGCTCGATCCGTCATCGGCGCTCCATCTCTCACGCGTGGACGGCTCGATGGTGATGCCGTATTTTGGCCGCGATGCGCCAGCTTTCCGATTTCCGCATGCCGCCGACGCTAGCGGCCTCCAGGCCGCGAAGCGGCGAATATTACCCCATGGTGGTCAATCCTTTCGGCGGTCGCAGCTGTCCCTACCCTGTCGAACTCTCCCGTTCTGGGGCGAGGGCGGGAAGGTCTGGAATCGGCGCGACTCGGTTACTCCCAAGCACCGCAGCGAAGGTCGGGTTTCCACCCACTGCTGCCGTTCTCAAGCGAAATCGCGGATAGATCGCCGTCGTGAAGGGTTTCCGACGACGGCGCCGAGGCCGAGATTATCGCCGGGGGTAGCTGATGACCCCATCCATGGAGGCGACAAAGTCAAATGAAGGCGGCGGCGCACCGTGAGCCGCAATAGCGCCGCTCCCGGTCACATTCACAAAGCGTCCTGTACCGGAAACAAAGCTATAGCTACCCTGGACGGCAACACCCTGGACCGGATCGAGTGTTCCGGCCGTTTCGAATGTACCGTCAATTTCATCGCCGTTGGCGGCCACCATTACAAATTGGCCCGAAACCGTGATCCCCGTGCCTGGCGGCGGGCAGGAAACGAATTCGACACTTTCCTTATCCGACCACGTCCACGCTCCGAGATGCAGCGCGACTCCGGACCCGGTCTCTGTATTGGAAAGCGTGCATTCTCCAGTGGGGACAGGATTGGCTTGGCCGTGGAACACCGCATGAAAGGGTAGATTCTCGGCCGCTGCTGAATAGTTCGTTTCACTCTTCAAAACCAGAACAAAGACTGTAAGTACTGAAGTTAACAGGATGGACTTACTTTTCGATGTCATTCGTTCCTCCCCGTTTAAGAAGCCACACCCGAATATTCCACCGCCAGTTCTAGGCTAGCCTCGCTGTTAGATGCGTACCCGAGCGGTCCAGACCCAGCCCCCGGATCACATCGCCGGTTTCCCCATCTGGACGCCCCGAGCGCGGTCGCGCTCGGCACGTGTGTTTCTCATACCACCAGAAAACTAGGGCTTCTACGGCCTCGGGCCACCTTTTCACCCTCGCGGAGCGGCAACTTCGGCCGAGCTCCCTTGCTGCCTCGCGTCCAGGCCGAGGCGCTACCTCCGGGGGCGGCCCCAGCATGCGAGAAAGAAACCGGCCGATCGCGCCTGCCGAAAGCACCGCAAGTCCCGGACTTACCCCAACGGCAATCGTGATTGGCCACAAGGCCCAAGCTGGCAAACTGTCCATGGCGCCGTCCCCCGTCGCACTAACCCCGGAGGAGATTTGCCACGCAGCTGTTAATGAATTGTTGACGGTGCCGAGCGCTGCCGGATCGGCGGGAGCGTTGCTCCGATTTGACCGCCGACGTAGATCGCATCCATGCCGCGGGCGCTCGACCCGGAAGCAGCGCATCTTTCTGGCCAGTCTGCGCCGCGCCAAGCGGATCTGGGCGTGGTCGCGGAGAAGATGCCGGACCACTGGGAGTGGAGCCTCCCTAGCCCGCCAAGCCACGGGTCCAGCGGGGGCCAAGATGCGCAGACCCCGGAAGGTGATCACGTTGAGCACCTTGAGGCTTCTTCAGAGTGATTTCTTCTATAACTATTTGATATATATAGCTTTATATCTCGAGACCAAGATGCTCAAAGCAAGATGATCAAGGTGCTCACCGCGATCCCAGTGAGGCAGGGCGTCATCGCGGGTATCGTATTCGAGGACACCATAAGGCGCATTTGCCGGGTCTTGGGCGTTGACGAGAACGGCATCAAGCTGGATACGCTGATAACGGAACTTACGAACCGAGACGTTCTGACAGCGCTTAAGGCGAAACGCGCTCTGGCTGGCGCTGGGTTGCGGACTTACGCGGCTCATGCCCGGTGGGCGGAGATTGACCTCGGCGACGTGGCCCAGGTGATCGAACTGACAAAGGAACTGATCGGGGCACAGCTTGAATGACCAAGCCTCCGCGCCTTCCGGTGCAAGCAGGGACAATAACTGGACAATCCCAGGGCTCACGCAGGTATCAGATTAACGCACCTCACACGTGGCTGCGCCCTTGCTTGGGTCCTGGAGATTGCGTAGAACGTTGAACAATTACGCAAGGCAAGGCCAGCAGGGGAGGAAAAAGGTCATGCGCTCTTCCATCATTACCGCGTTTGCCGCTTTCGGTCTCATTACCTCAGCGTCTGCCCAAGAGGTCGATCAGAACCACCGGCAGCAAATCGAGCGGATTGCCGCCGCATACGTCGAGAATTGGAACAAACACGACGCTGCCGGCGTTGCGGGTCTTTATGCGAAAGACGGTGTGCTGGTCACGGCGATGGGCGTAAGAAGTGGAACCCAAGAAATCGAGCAGTCCTACGAAAGTGCGATCAAAACGTTTCCCCAGCATAATGGGCAGACGATCGAACAAATTTCACCGCTTGAAACGACGCTGATATCCGAATTGGCCAGTACCACCTCGCTGGCCAGGGGCCGAACGGCCCCACCAAGCTCGATGGGCGGTACACTGCGGTCGATGTGCGCGAGGGGGGGACATGGAAAATCCGGCTTCTGACGGCTATTCCGATCCCGCCGCCCGCACAGGCCGCAGGGAGGTAACCGCAAAGGACCGCGAGATCCTATTCGGCCGCGAGCCCATTAGCGCACTGAAGGTCGTGGCGCTGATCGCCAGCACACAAAGAGGCGCCGAGCCGAAGCCCGACGCCTGGGAGGTTGGGGCCTGGCTGCCAGGGAGGCAAAGTGCGATTACCAGGCCCGCTCCTTCCTACGCGCTCGCTGCGAGCCGCATCCCCGGGCGCGGCTCAATAGCCTGCACCGTGGCCCGAGACGGTGTTGGGGCACTGGCTGTCGGCCGCGCAGAGGATCGACCTGGTCGCGCAGGCGGAAAGCCCCAGCATAGCTCAGCTCACTGAGGCCCGCGCCAGTCGCACTCTCTGGTCCCCTCGGGGTGGGTTCCTCTCCCTCTCTGGAGCCGGGCGAACTACGAGGTAGCGCCGTAACCGGCCGACGGGGCTGGCCGATAGGTCGTTTAGCGGCGCTGCGGTCATCGTCCTGATCAACAACCTGTGGTGGCCGCGTCGATCACGGTATGATCCGCCCGGAAGGTCGGTCCCGACGAGGTCCGCAAATGAGCGCGACGTCCGACAGCACAATAGCCAATCCCGATCAGAGGATAGCCGATCTCGAACGTCAGCTTGCCGAATGCCGAGCCGAAAGGGACAACGCTCAACGGCAGCTCGCTGAGAGAACGATCGAGCGTGATGAGGCTCTCACCGGGCAGATCGCGACCGCCGAAGTACTGCAGGTCATCAACAGCTCGCCCGGCGATCTTTCGCCCGTGTTCGACGCGATCCTAGAAAAGGCACACGGCCTTTGCGGCGTAGACCACGGAAGCTTGATGCTCCGCGACGGCGACAGGTTCAGCGCTGTAGCAACATATGCCTATTCTGAAGCTTGGGCCGAACGGCTGCGCGAGGGGCTGCCCTTGCTCGATCCGGTTACTGGAGCGTTGTTGGACGGCGCCCAGTTTGTCCACACCCATGATGTTGCGGAGATCGACCATCCGATAGCACGAGAGGTCGTCGACGCCACTGGCGTCCGCACCGCCTTGTTCGTGCCGCTGCGCAAGGATGGCGTGCTCCTCGGTCACATCTCGGCCGTTCGTCGAGAAGTGCGGCCCTTCACCGACAAACAGATCGCGCTGCTGCAGAACTTTGCGGCGCAGGCGGTCATCGCAATGGAAAATGCGCGCTTGCTCGGCGAGTTGCCAAGCGGACCAGTGATCTCGAACAGTCGCTCGAATACCAGACCGCGACCAGCGATGTGCTGAAAGTGATCAGCCGCTCGACCTTCGACCTGCAACCAGTCCTCGACACACTTTGCGAGACCGCAGCGCGGCTGTGCGATGCCGATTTCGGGGCGCTATCAGCCCGCGAGGGTGATGCCTATCGCGTCAGAGCCACCTCCGCCCTCGTGTCCGAGTTCGACCGATTTCTCAGAGGGCAACTCTTCACCCCTTCCCGCGCGACCGTCACCGGCCGGGCTCTGCTCGAACGTCAAACTGTCCATATCCCCGACGCAGCTGCTGATCCCGAGCTGATGATACCGGAGGCCATCACGATCGGCAGGCTCCGGACGATGCTCGGCGTACCGCTGTTGCACGATGGCGAGCCGATGGGCGTGTTCGTTCTTTCCCGCCATCATGTCGAGCCCTTTACTGAGCGGCAGATTGAGCTGGTCTGCACCTTCGCCGATTAAGCCGTAATCGCGATCCAGAACACTCGGCTGTTGGACGAATTACGGCAGGGCAACGAGGAGATCGCCGCCTTGAACAGAGACCTGGAAACGCGTGTTGCCGCCCAGGTCGACGAACTCGGGAAGGTCGGGCGGCTGAAACGGTTTCTCGCGCCGCAGCTAGCTGAGCTGATCGTCTCGCAGGGCGACGAGAAGATCCTGGAAAGCCACCGACGCGAGATCGTCGTCGTGTTCTGCGATCTTCGCGGCTACACCGCCTTCACCGAAACCGCCGAACCCGAGGAAGTCCTCGACTTCCTTCGCGAATATCACGGCGCTTTGGGGCCGCTCGTCTCCCAGTTCGAGGGAACGCTCGACCAGTTCTCGGGCGATGGGATCATGGTCTTCTTCAACGACCCAGTCCCATGCCCCGACCCGGCCGAGCGCGCGGTCAAGATGGCCGTCGCGATGCGCGAAGCGGCGGGGAAGCTGATCGCCGACTGGCGTGAGCGCGGTCGCGATTTGGGCTTTGGCGCCGGCATCGCGCAGGGTTACGCGACCCTGGGTCAGATCGGGTTCTCCGAACGCTCTGGCTACACCGCGATCGGCACCGTGTGCAATGTCGCGGCCCGGCTCTGCGCTGAGGCCAAGGACGGCCAAATTCTCCTCAGTCAGCGCGTCAACGTCGTGCTGAAGGGAAGCGTCGCCACCGAACAAGTTGGTGCGCTCGCCCTCAAGGGCCTCACCCAGCCGGTCGTGGCCTACAATGTGCCGCTCGCGGGCACCCAGCCGGCTCTCCGTGTTATCGAAGGGGGGCCTCCACAGAATGTCTGAGTGCGCCCGCTGAGATGCTCCCCCAATGACGGCAACGGGACATGAAGAGCCGCTCGCGGCGGGAAGGCCGAGTGGCGAGATGGGGCGGGACCGGGCACCTGCCTTGCGTCGCAGATGCGCCGCCGGGGGCTGCTCGCCACGCCCCTGTCGCGCCGCGCGGGTTGTGGTAAGTTGAGGCTACTCGATCTTCGCCCAGGGGGCCTGCCGCAGCCATGGCCTCGACCCGCCGTCTCGCCGCGATACTGGCCGCCGATGTCGTCGGCTACTCGTGGCTGATGAGTGCGGATGAAGAGGGCACGCACGAGCGGCTGAAAACGCACCTCCGGCAGCTATTCGATCCCAAGATCAGGGAGCACCAGGGCCGCATCGTCAAGAATACCGGGGACGGGCTGCTAGTAGAATTTGCGAGCGTGGTGGACGCGCTCCGTTGTGCGACCGAGGTGCAAGCCGGCATGACCAAGCGCAACGCCACGGTCACCGAGGACCGGCGCATCGAGTTCCGCATCGGCATCCATCAAGGGGATATCGTGATCGAGGAACACGACATCTTTGGGGATGCTGTGAACATCGCAGCCCGCCTTGAAAGCCTGGCTCAACCGGGAGGGATCTGCGTTTCGGCTCGGGTGCAGGTAGACGCTGCCGGCAAGCTCGACCTGAACTTTGAGGATATGGGCCAGCAGCAACTGAAGAACATTCCACGTCCCCTACGGGTTTATCGCGTTCGCGGAGATCGGCTTGGGGAAGCGGTGGTCGCCACACCGCCCGGCCTCCCGCTCCCTGACAAGCCGTCGATCGCAGTGTTGCCGTTCACCAATATGAGCGGCGATCCCGAGCAAGAATATTTCGTCGACGGCACGGTCGAGGAGATCATCACCGCGATCTCCCGCATCCGCTGGCTATTCGTCATCGCGCGCAATTCGAGCTTCACGTACAAGGACCAGGCGGTCGACGTGACGCGGGTCGGGCGGGAGTTGGGGGTTCGCTACGTGCTCGAAGGCTCGGTGCGCAAAGCCGGAGGTCGGGTGCGCATCACGGCGCAGTTGATCGACGCGACGACCGGCGCGCATCTCTGGGCCGACCGCTTCGACGGCTCGCTCGAAGATGTCTTCGAACTTCAGGACAAGGTGGCGATCAGCGTCGCCGGGGTGATCGAGCCGACCTTACAGGCGGCCGAGATCCGACGTTCATCCGAACGCCCGACCAATGATCTGACCGCGTACGACCTCTATCTACGCGCACTCCCGCACTGGGGCTCACTCGAAAAGAACCGCATCCTTCGCGCGCTCGACCTGCTCGGGCAAGCAATAGAACGCGATCCTCAATACGGCCCGGCTCTCGCCTTGGCGGCTCATTGTCACCAAAGGCTCGAAGCGAGAGGCTGGACCGAGGACCTGGAGACGACCCGGCACACCAGTCTCGATCTTGCTCGACAGGCACTTCGGATCAGCCCTGACGACCCTGACGTCCTCGCGCTCGCTGCCTTCATCCTCGGATACTTCGGCGAGGCACCGATGTCGCGGTCGGGTTGATCGACCATTGCCTGACGCTCAACCCGAGCTGCGCCCGCGGCTGGCATTGGAGTGCTTTGCTCAGGCTTTTTGCCGGCCAACCCGAGGTCGCGATCAAGCATTTTCAGAACTATCTACGGCTCTGCCCGCGCGACCGCATGGCAACGCATCTGAACGTGATTGGCGAGGCCTACTTCTTCACCCGGCGCTTCGACGAGGCGGTGGCAAATTTGCTGGCCTCGCTTGAGCTGGCGCCGACCTTTCCGGTGACCTACCGCGTCCTTGCGTCCTGCTACGCGCATATGGGACGGCTCGACGCGGCGCGAGAGATCGTCAGACGATTGCGCGCGATCACGCCTGTTGTGATGGAACCCGCAACCCGGTATCGGAACCCGGAGCTCCGCGAGCTGTTTCTGTCGGGCCTGCGCCTGGCGGCCGGCGAGGAGACATGAGCCAGACCCGCCGCCTCGCCGCCATCATTGCAGCGGATGTAGCCGGCTACTCGCGGCTGATGAGTGCGGATGAGGAAGGGACGCACGAGCGGCTCAAAGCCCATCTCCAGGAACTGGCTAATCCGAAGATCGGCGAGCACCGGGGCCGGATCGTAAAGAACACCGGCGACGGCTTCTTGGCAGAGTTCGCGAGTGTGGTGGATGCCGTCCGCTGCGCTGTGGAGATCCAGCGCGGGATGGCCGAGCGCGAGCCCGAGGTGCCCAAAGAGCGCGGATCAGGTTTCGCATTGGGGTCAATGTCGGCGATGTGATCGTTGACGAGCAAGACATCTTCGGCGACGGCGTCAATGTCGCGGCGGGTCTCGAAGCCTTGGCAGAGCCCGGTGGGATCTGCGTCAGCCGCGTCGTGCGCGATCAGGTCCGCGATAAGCTCGATTACACCTTCCAGGATCTGGGTGCGCAGCAGGTCAAAAACATCGCGCGTCCAGTTCGGGTCTATGCGCTGCGCCTGGGGGCCGTTGCCGATCTGCCGGCCTCAAGTGTGCCGTCAGCGCCGCCAATCTCGCAGCCTACCGTTGCGCCACACGTGTCGATCGTCGTCTTGCCCTTCGCCAATCTCAGCGCCGATGCTGAGCAGCAGTATTTCGCCGACGGGATCACCGAGGATGTGACGACCGATCTGTCGCGCATCCCCCACATGTTCGTGATCTCGCGCAACACCGCGTTCACCTATCAGGGCAAGCGGGTCGACACCAAGCAGATCGGGCGCGAGCTGGGCGTGCGTTACGTGTTGGAAGGCAGCGTTCGTCAGTCGGGCAACCACGTCCGCGTCAATGCTCAGCTCATCGCTGCTGAAACCGACGCGCACCTTTGGGCAGAGCGGTTCGACCGCGATGTGGGTGATCTATTTGCCGTGCAAGACAACATAACGAGAGGCATTGCGAGCGTACTCAGCGCTCAGCTGATTACCGCGGAGGCCGCACGGCCAACCGAACATCCCGATGTGCTGGACAACATTCTTCGCGGACGAGCCGCCGCAAACAGCGGGTGGACGCCTGACAACTATTCCCGTACAATCGGGTTTTTCGAGCAAGCGCTGGCGCTCGATCCGCACTCCACAGAAGCACAGTGCTTGCTGGCTAATATGCTGGTGAACCGTGTCCTTCGTCGCCAGACCGAAACGGCTGCCGTTGATGTTATGCGCGCAGATGAGTTGGTCGACCAAGTACTCGCCACCTCGCCTAGTGACACCTTCGGGCACTATGTTAGAGGTCAAGTCCTTCGTATCAAGGGCCGATGCTTGGAGGCCATCCCCGAATTCGAGAGGGCGATTGCCGCCAATCCCAACTTTGTGCCTGCGTATGGAAATCTCGGCCGGTGCAAAATTCTGACGGGATCGATACACGAGGTAATCCCGCTGGAAGAGCAGGCCGTCCGCCTCAGTCCCCGCGACCCGTTTCTCGGCACGTTGTATACCCGGATCGGGTACGTGCATTTACTCCAATCGCGCACCGACGAGGCTATCGTCTGGTTCAAAAGAGCGCTGTTGCCCGCGCGTCCGGTCGCAATGCTTAGAGAAGTTCATTTGCATCTCGCCTCCGCCTATGCCCTAAACGGCGAAACAGAACGTGCCGCGTTTGAACTTGCCGAAGCTCGGAGGATGTCTAGAGGTAATACGTTTAACATTGCCTGGGTTAAGGCCCATCAATACCGGGCCGACCCAGAGCCACCGCCAAGCATACGCATTCTGGAGGACCGAACCTATTTTGCCGGGCTGCGCAAGGCCGGGATGCCGGAGGAATGACCGCCGCCCCAGGGGCATAGGGCCTTCGCTTAGGGCTCGGTTGAACGCTGATCGCTCAGCCGCGGATAGCTTTCCCAGCGCTGCGGCTCGGGCGGTCCGACCGGCGGATGACGTGGTGCGCATTACTCTGTCCAATGTTCCAGCCGGCGACCAAGCTCGACCGTCTCACGCCGAGCCGGCTCGCATCCAGGCCAGGTCGTCCGGCTGCGTCTCGAACCTCCGATCGCTCTCGGGCAACACGACCCAGGGGTGCGCGCTGCGGGTCCAGAAATGCACTGTCGGACGCAGCCAAGAAGCGTCGTCCAGCGTGCCGGCGCGGACGCGAACTGCGTCTCTGTTTGCCGATCGGGCTTCGGGCCGCTCCAGATCCATGTGCCGCAATCCGGGCAGACCCACTGAGTGACCGTGCGCCCGCTGTCGGCTTTGCGTTGGAGCGGTCGCGGCTGGGTGCCCGCGAGTTGGGAGGCGGCGGCCGGCACTACCAGCGCCATTGAAAACGCTCTGCCTGTCAGACGCTGACATTCCGTGCAGTGACAGCTGTAGACGAGATGCGGGGCTTCCCTGATCTCATAGCGGATCGCCCCGCACTGGCAGCCTCCGGTCTGGGGGAGCCTCGTTGCCCGACCTCACGCATCAGAACACTCGGTGCGTCTGCAGCCCTTCGCAGCGCGGCACAGCAGGCCGAGGATGGTGCCGACCACGGCGGGGTTCCAGTGCATTTCCAGGGTGTCCCTCGCCTCTGATGACGGCCGTCCTCGCGAGGGTCGGGGTGCCGGCGGCTTAGCCCCCGGTGCGCCTTCTGCTCGCCGCACTCGCCCGTGTCGGAGCATAGCGCTTCGGGGGCGGTGGTGGAGGCTCGCGCGCCGGCTCCGGCCTGATCTTGGTGCGGATCGCCTTCAGGGTTCGGATGCGGTCGGACAGGAAGTAGCGGTCCCCGTCAATGATGCCGTTTAGCTCTTTCAAGAGCAGGCGGCTTCTTCGTCGGTCAGGTCAAGGTTCATGACCCGAACAGGATCCGTTACCAATGATCGAAGCCGAGCGTACGTGTTTCATTTGCGTCGGCGCCCGGCCGGCCGCACTTGCGGTATAAGGCTCGTCCAAACAAAGTCGCGGCTGACAGGATTTCCGATGGAAGATAGCGACGAATGGGACGAGGCGTGGCTTGGTGCGCTAGGTACGCTGCCCGAGGCGGTGGGGCCAGGCGAATTGCCGAAGCTCAACGAAGGCCTCCGTTACCTTTTTAAGGAGCTGCGGCAGGCACAGGCGGCGTTCAGCAATGACAACCATCTCGACGGCCTATTTGTCATTGGTTGCGGTGAACGCTTTCCTGAGCTTGTTTTGCGCGGCAAGGTTGGAGGGTCTGCTCGTGCCGCTCATAGAACTGGAGAGCGCATTGTGGGCGCTTGACGAGGGCATCACTGCGCCGATCTTGAAAGCCGGTACGCCCTGCCAAAGGTGGGCGGCCGTCAGCATCTCATCTGTGGCAGCAATTTATTGGCACGATCACGTATCTGGTCAAACAGTTGGGCAAAATTGGTTATCCGCCTCAGAAAGCCTATTCGGCGGTAGCGTCCGAGCTGAACCGAATGGGCATCAAAACAGATCGGGGGGAACGCATTAGCGCGCGCACGATCCGGTTCTGGTGCGGACAAGTTTCGGAAGACGTTGGAAAACGTTCTCTGCCAGCGCAATGTTGCGCTGCACTCATGTCGGACCCTCGGACGGCCATACTCGACGGCTTGCCCCCTGAGCGCGCGGCGGGATACCTACGGGCGCTATTGGTCGACGCGGCTCGGAAGGTAGGCGTTGCGTCGCCTCCAAGGAGACCAGTTAACCCCTCCTGTTAGGTGCGCGCAACGCGCGATATCTCGTCCGCCAGCGTCCATTTTCGGCGGCACGAGTTTCATGAGCAGCGGAATTCCACCTACCGGCAACGAGGGTCCGAGACGACAGTATTTGCTTTCCCCTATCGCATCGCGCAGGCTGTCGAGCGGCAAGCGGCGTGGCTTTGCAGCCCGGTCAAGTGGCCCAGGTGCAGGTCGGCGATGGCGGATACGCCTTGTCATCAAGATCGACTTCGCCAAGATCCTCTATGCGTTGGTGGCTTTGAGCTACCTGTTGCTGAGTTGATCGACAGGTCGGTTGAAATTCGCAGTGCATTGGCTTAACGGGCCGGCTTTCTCCCGTCGGAGGCGAACAGGCATCTTGCCGTCGCACGCTGCCGCTGCGACCCTCAGAGCTACCGCTACAGTCCGACCCCGAAGAGCTGCCCCACCCGCGCCGGCAGGTTGAAGGCTGCAACATCGCGGGCCATGTCGGGCCAGACGAGCTGGTCGAAGGCGCTGGTCTGGCACGGGGCCGATCCGCGGGCGGCGCTGGCAGGGGTGCTAGGGGTGACCGCCGGGGAATAGTGAAACGAACTATTCAACAGCGGCCGAGAATTTACCCTTTCATGCGGTGTTCCACGGCCAAGCCAATCCTGTCCCCACTGGAGAATGCACGTTTTCCAATACAGAGACAGGGTCGGGGGTCGCGCTGCATCTCGGAACGTGGACGTGGTCGGATAGGGAAAGTGTCGAATTCGTTTCCTGCCCGCCGCCAGGCACAGCGATCAGGGTTCGGGCCAATTTGTGATGGTAGCCGCCAACGGCGATGAAATTGACGGTACATTCGAGACGGCCGGAACACTCGATCCGGTCCAGGGTGTTGCGGTCCAGGGTAGCTATAGCTTTGTTTCCGGTACAGGACGTTTTGTGAATGTGTCCGGGAGCGGCGCTATTACGGCTCACGGTGCGCCGCCGCCTTCATTTGACTTTGTCGCCTCCATGGATGGGGTCATCAGCTACCCCGGGCGATAATTTCGGCCTCGGCACCATCGTCGGAAACCCTTCACAACAGCACCCGGAGGGGAACGGCCCCGACCGCTTTGGGTCGGGAAGAGCCGCTCCCATCGCGAAGACTGAGTGGCTGAGAGGGGTGGAAACCGGCCACTCGCGCCAGATTTCTGCAGTGAGCTAAGTGACTGCTCCGCCGCCGTCCGCACTGTGCCAAAGTCGTGGAAGGTCGCTTCTGCAAAAATCGGCGGGCTTTACTGTAGCATTGCGAGTTGTCGAGAGGCAGGGGCTTTTTTATTTATGGTCTACAATTTTATAAGGGTCTCCAAAGAACGCGTCTCCCATTTTGCCGATATCCAATAATAACGCCGCGTAGATAAACAATATATCGTCGGTTAATTTATCTCTCTGCTTTGGGCTCAGACGGTCGAAATGGAACAACGTTAGTTGTGAACCGTAATCCTGCCTAAGAGACTTTCTCACTTCCACAATAATCGATATTCGTTCTCTGATATATTCGGGGCAATCTCTGTCGTTGGAATATCTTGTCAGTATTGACGTAGCTTTATCAAGACGTTCTCCAAATCTCCCTTTCCCTCGCGCTATAGTGCGTACACTTTGATGAAAGGCCATAAGCGTTTGCACAGGCTCTGCCCATCCTAACCTTGAAAGAGCCACTACAGTTTCCTTTCAATAACGAGCCCTCGAACCGGGTCCGCTTGGAGATAGTACGCCTCGATGCACCGCTCGGGGGTGGGCCGCTCGGGCAGGAGCCGCTGGAAGACGCGCCGCGGGACCCGGACCACGCCGCGCATGACCGCCCTTCGCTTCCATTCGCCTTGACCGCGACCCAACCTCTTCCCGAACGGTTGGGGACCGGGCCGACCCGCGCTATCCTGCTCCCGGCGGTCAGAGCCTCGAAGAACCGCACTAGGGAGGGCTGGACACGACCACCAACCGCAAGAACGCGCGTGACACCATGGGATGCCGATCCGGCGCTCGAATGAGACGTCGCGACCTGCTGCTGATGCTGACGGCCGGCATGATGGGCGCGCGACCCGTCCGCGCGCAGCAGAAGGCGATGCCGATGATCGGCTACCTCGGCGTCGGGTCGCCGCAGTCCGACAACATCCCCGGGCGGCTCGGTTCCTTCCGGCGGGGCCTGGGCGAAGCCGGGTATGTCGAAGGCCAGAATGTCAGAATTTAATACCGCTGGCTGAGGGCCAATACGATCGGCTGCCGGCTCTGGCGGCCGATCTGGTTCACCGCGAAGTGGCCGTGATTGTCGCACAGAACAACACGGCGGCACTCGCCGCCCAAGGGGCGACTTCGACCGTTCCAATCGTCTGCACCGTCGGCGGCGATCCGATCCAGATGGGTCTTGTTGCCAGTTTCAACCGGCCGGGTGGCAATATCACGGGCGTAGTCATTCAAACCGCCGAGCTAATGGGAAAACGGCTTGAGTTCTTGCACGAATTGTTGCCAACAGCGACCGTCGTTGCCGTACTGGTTAACCCGACAAACCCCAGCGCTATGGCATCTGAAACAAGTAATCTGCAAGACGCAGCGCGCGCTCTCGGTCTGGAGCTGCGTATCCTGCAGGCGAGCACCCCGAACGAGATTGAAGCCGCCTTTGAGACCCTCGTCGGGTATCGCGCCGCCGGGCTCGTGGTCAGTGCCGACACTTTCTTCACCAATCGGCGATCGCAAATCACCGCTTTGGCGGCCGATCACGCGGTGCCAGCGATCTACGTGGTGCGGTTTTTCCCCGCGGCCGGCGGGCTGATGAGTTATGGGCCAGATTATGCTGACAGCTATCGCCAGATGGGCCTCTACACCGGCAAAATCCTCAATGGCGCGAGCCCCGCCGATCTGCCGGTCCAGCAGATGGTAAAGGTTGAGCTGGTGATCAACTTCAATACCGCCAAGGCGCTCGGCCTGACGGTTCCGCCGTCGATCCTCGCCCGCGCTGACGAGGTGATCGAATGATCCCGCCTTCCCGGCACCGGCAAAAGAGATGACGTACTGGCCGGTCAGCCCGCGGGTCGGCAACGTCAAGAACAACGACCCGAGCCTGGTCTCAGTGCAATGAAGCTGCATAGATGGCTCGGCGCTCTTCTGGTCGTATTGGCGCTTGCCGGATGCGTCTAGGTGGCCACGGAGCAGGGACGGCCACCATCCGCACCCTATCCACACAATGACGACGGGAGAATGGACCGCTCCCGTGACATGATGTAGAGACGGGGCGCGCGGCACGACTGGAGCGGCGCGTCCATTCACGCCTTAAGCTCCCGTTTGATCTCGTTGAGGAACTGCCAATCGGCGCCATCGGCGATGATCTTCTGCGGGCTCGATTTGATGAAGCCGACCTCGTGCAGGCGGAGAGCGTAATAGCGCAGCGTGTCCTCGGGATCATATTCGCGCCACTTGTCGTACTGGACTTCCTGAAGCGCTGCGAGTGCATAATCGAAGCGTTCGGTGAAGCCGCCATTGACGATCGTTCGGGCCACCCGCGCCGGCTCGCTGACGCAGAGATCGGCAGCCTTTAAGAAGGCGCGCAATACGCGCTTCGTTGCGGCCGGATATTTGAGGACGAATTCGCGGTTGCCGCCCAGCATACAGCAGAAATATTGCGACCACGGGCGGTCCAGCGCGGTATTGAGGATTGAATGTCCGATATGGCGGGCGCGCAATTCCTGCGGCTCGGGGGCAAAGCCCAGGAAAGCATCGATCTTGCCGTCCACGAAACGCTCGATGGGTTTGACCGATGCATCTGTCACCCAGCTAATGTCCTTGGCGGGGTCAAGGCCGAGCTGGGCCCCGATAAGGGTCAACAGCACGTGCAGGGTCGACCCCAGGGCTTGCACTCCGACGCTCCTGCCTTTCAGGTCGGCGACCCCGCGAATACCCTCGTTCCCGAACAAACGATACAGCCGACATGGATGCCTGCGAGCAGCGTAATCGGCTCGCCGGCCTCGATCGACTGGACGAATTGCGAGGCATAGCCCACACTGAAATCGATGTCCCCACGCCCCAAGGTTTGCCCAGTGGTAGCGGTTCCCGGCGGCATATTAGGCGCTTCAGGGCGAAGCCCGACAAAAAGATTGTCGATGGTCAAGCGGCCAGCCCGAGCTCGTGGAAGACGCCTTTCATTGCAACTTGTATGGTTTGGTAGTGCGTATCG
>Ga0310914_10001337_pt1 | contig 15768 bp, 9 predicted proteins | sample GREbulkMGAN108_FD_203450 | JGI IMG/M metagenome (GOLD analysis project Ga0310914, IMG submission 203450) | Lab enrichment of tropical soil microbial communities from Luquillo Experimental Forest, Puerto Rico - GRE.bulkMG.AN108 | ecosystem: Environmental > Terrestrial > Soil > Tropical forest >... | reverse complement strand
CATCGAGGATGCAGTTCTTTACCCCCGGCGCTACACCATTGGTGGTTCCCCGTACCTGCTGGTTGAATTCAGCGATTTCGGTTCTATGCCGGCTATCAGAGAGGGGCTCTTCCGCCTGGCCAATAGTGGGCTCAAACCGATCATCACCCATCCTGAGCGCAATCTGGCGCTACTGGAAGCGCCGGAGAAAGTGGTCGAGCTTGCAAAGGATGGATGTCTCATTCAAATCACCGCAAATTCCCTGACTGGATACTGGGGCGTTCGAGCGCAGCGGATGGCCGAGATGCTCCTGAAAAAAGACGCGATTCACGTAATTGCCAGCGACGCGCACGATCCGGTAAATCGTCCACCGCTGTTGTCGCAAGCTTTCGATCGCGTCTGCCGATTGGCAGGTCAGCACGTTGCCCATGCTCTCTTCGTGGACAATCCAGGTGCCGTAGTCTCGGCAGCAAACGCCACACGTGATGCGAGGGTGTTGTCGCGATCTTCAAGCGATCAAACATCGGCCGGGTAGCATGCGTGGCGGCTTCGTACACTGTTATTGCTGCGGTTGCGGCTGTGAAACGGGATTTGAAGGAGGCTTCGCCTCTGCCGACGGAGCTGTTGTATCCGTCGCACGGGTCAAATAGGGATACATCGGTGTTATTTCGAACGGCATCTTCTCAACAGCCGCCATGAGGCGAACCGCACGTCCCTTCTGAATCGTGAGCTGGTCCGACCAGGCGTCCAACTTAATGCGTCCTCCCAGAGGAAGCGCTGCCACCTGATTCACGTCTCTCACCTGCAGAGTCGGCGCCGAGGCAGCCAAACTCCCCATCCGAACCCCTCCTTCCGGCGTTTGCAGCGGGTTGCCAAAATGTCCTTGCAGCAGATGAGGTAGTTGTGGCGACTCAGCCTGCATAGCGGCAAGGAACAAGCCAGCAGAGGAAAGCTTGTCCTTGTACGGAGAATTCTGCAGCAATTCGAGGCCCTTGGCGTCAGCTGCCTTCTCCTCGGCAGGCGTGCGGTTCACTTGGAGCTTGCTGATCGTGGTCTCATCCGGAAAGATCATCCGGTCGCTGAAGGCGTACTTTTCGTTGATCTGATGGCTGGCAAGAATGTGCCCCATTTCATGCGCCAGGATCATCGCGAGCGCAGCCTCATCAGGTAAAGCGTCGAGCAGGCCTCGGCTGACCACGATGGTGTGGCCGACAGTGAAGCTCTCCATGGGCTGAGTTAGCAATACACGACAGCGAATCTCGGGCTCGATCTGGACGTTGTTAGTGACTTCGATATTCTGCACGACCGTGTCCAAAACCTTGTCGACGTTACCCTCGGGCGCCAGCAATGCCGCCCGCTGCATTCGATCCAAAACATTGTCCTCTGCCTGTCGTTGCCAAGCCCTTTGGGCAGCGACGGTGGTGAGATCCTGCTTCGAGTCGGTCTGGTCCTTCACCTGGTCGGGCGTGTCAACAACAATGTCGGTGAACTCGCTGTTCTTGTTTGGGCGCAGAGCGTCGTAGCCCCAAAGAAGGGTCTTTCCGCGAAAGTTCCAGCGGTGATTACCCCTCACCAAATCTGTCTCTTCGGTGAACACGTAGGCAGGCAACCACTGACCGCCGCCCATGAATTCGCGCCAACTGTCAAAGTGCAAATACACACTGTCCTTGGGCTGGGGCGTGTAAGTCCCGTTGAACCGCACAATGTCGTACTGCTGGTCCTCCACCCAGATGCGCCCGATAAACATCGGCTTAGAGTGCGGCTCCTTCGGCTTTACATCGATGACAAGCGTACGAACTTCGCCGAGAAATTCACGCCGGATGAAACGGAAGTCATAATGCTGCCGGTCCACCTTACCCGAGGTGTCGATGAGCACCATTTGTGCGAAGCCATCGGACATATAGCCGCCGATGACCGGTTTGTTGGAGTGCTTGGGTATAACCTTCGTCATACTGCTGAAGATTTTGTGCAACGTACTCTGCTGGCTCTGCTGGTTATTCTTTTGCCCAGGGCTATTCGTTTGGTTGGGGAGGAAATTGACGTCTTCCACTCCCTGTTCCAGCTTGATCTGGCCCAGAAAGTACTCGTCGCTAATGGGAACCCGACCAAGATCCTGGTCTGGGCGCATGTTCTGGATGTATGTCTCCACCATCGGCGTGTAGTCTTTCAAGTTCTTGACGAACAGCCCCTCCTGCACCGTAATCTTGTCGACGACCATGTCGAACTTGGGGTCCGAATTCCAGACTTCGGTTTGCGGAGGAGGAGTCTTCTTCTTTGCTAGTACATCATGGCCGCTGCAGAATACGAGGAGCCCTAGTACAACCAGACCTAAACGACACCGATTAAGTTTCGACATCCAACCTCCAAACCTTACGACAAACGGAAGACAATCCTGAGACGACCATGCGAATCGACTGCCTGCCCATCTCGGCGCGCAGGGCTGAAACGGATTTGTTGGGCGGCCGCAACGGCCGCTTCGTCCAGTCCATAGCCAAGCCCCTGCAGTACACGGAGCACGCGAATCTGTCCTGTGGCGGTGAACTCCACGTCGAGTTCCACATCGCCTTCGATCTTCTTCTGGCGAGCTTCAGCGGTGTATACCGGGGTAGGCTTACTCAACAGGGAAACCGGCGTGTCCTTAGTGGTGCTGGTGGACGCCTGACGCTTCGGTGTCTCAGGAGCAGGCGGAGGATCGGCTGAACCGAAATTGGTCCCGTGCACCTTCCTCTGGCTGGCAGGTCCCACGCCGCCTTGTCCGGGTCCGGCGATACCATTTCCGAATCCTGCGCTGGCGACCGTTCCCTTCGCACCGGTAGCGCCGCCCGTGCCGTTACCGGTACCCGGCCCACTCGGCAGATCGAAGGACCCGAGCTTCGCAATCATCGGCCCTTTGCTGGTTGGACTGTTGGAATTTGGTGGAACTCCGTTTGGGTCGCCAAAGCCTCCGGTCTGGACCTGATGCACGGGCTTCCGCAGGGTGACAGGGGCCGAACTCCCGAAGTCTGTGGAAACGACACGCCGCGGGATTTTCGGCGCTGGAATCGGCGGCGGAGTGGCCTTCGCGACTTCCACTGGCTTTTGTGGAGTTTTGATCACAGGCGGCTTGGGCTCAGGCAGTCGTACTTCTAGCTTCGGCGCAACTTTGGGTTTTGGCAGTGGGACAGGCGGTTTCTGAACCGCTATAGGCTCATGGTGCTTTTGTGGCGGCGGTGTGAGATCGGGCGCAACCAGATGAACACTGTCGTGCACGTCAACCGGCTGCAAAACCGGAGCAACCCACAAGAACGGTAGTCTGGTAAGCACGACCAGCAGAACCGCTTGCGCGACCAAACTTGTACTGAAATACTTAGAGCAGCCTGCCGCGTCCGGCAGCGAGGCGAAGCTAGGCGCTGATACAGCTCTTTCAAGTTCCAACGTTGCCATCTCGCAGTCTCTCTTGGTCTTGCTCTCTGGCCGATTGCCGGACGAGAGAGCGCCGCGTGCCCTATGGTTTCTGTAAAGCGAATCAAGGCGAATAAGGCGAGAGCCAGAAATTGGAGACATGGGCATCGCTAAAACAGTTGTATAGAGACCTACATGGAACTACTTAACAGGCAGTTGGGTCTTACAGATTGTTGCCAGGTGTTACGCAAATCAGTCGGCAATTTGGAACCCGATAAAACGTCATCCCCGCCCACCGGGGCAACACACGTGTGTTCGAGGCCGTCAACGAAACGTCAAAATGGAACCACCGCAATGGATTCGGGGTCACTTGCCTCTAATCGCCTCGAGCGTTCCGTGATGCCCTCTGGTCTCTCGGTCTCGATACCTCACGCAAGTTGCTAACACGCCCTCTCCAGCGCCCTTATGAGGCTGGTCGAAACCCATGTAATTGAGGGTCTTCTTGCTGTGGTGAGAGCGATCGAACGAAACCAATAGACTGTCTATCGCATGAGCCCGCTTCGACGAGGCGGTCAGATTTTAGGCAGGCGGCAGCGCCTGACGCGGTAGATCAAAGTCTTGTTTTGGCAGTTGAGCCACACGATTCCGTTGTCCTCCACAGAATCAATGACTTCCCCAGGCAGCCCACTTACGGCGTTAGGCACGCCTGGAACAACTCCAAACGGCTCCCAGTATGGCCAAAATACTTTAGAGCCCTCAGCTGCGAGCGTTCAGCAGAGGTCCCTAGCCTCCCTGTTGTCCATCGCGCTGGTCAGTGAGACCCACCAGAGGTCACGGGTTGAAAAAACGAAAATGACCAATGACGCAACCGAGCGATTGCCTCTTTTATTGGGGAATTGCTGATCACGCAGCCGAGGGGGCACGTTCTCCGCCGGGGCTCAATGTTACGTCGTGTCGGAACTTGGGCGGTCCTGTCCTCCAGATTGCGATTGACTTATGTAACTTCTCTCAATAATCCGAAAGACCCCATGCTCTTCAACTCGTTCAATACATATTACTGCACGTAACTCCTCTCTTCGCGACGCCTAGGATTACCCCGCGGAGTGCCTGGCAAGACACTCCGCCTCCTAGGCGTCAGCCTCTAAAACCCTAGTCCGATCTGCTTAGGCTAATCCACTTAGTTTTAAGGTCTGCCGCGGCGTAATGGCCCGAATGTGAAAAGATGTAAGGGGTGAGGGTGTGTCCACTCGAGCGTAATCCAGGCGGCGGACCATCTCATTAGTCGGCGGCTTCGGTTCGCTTGGTGTTGTTAAGAGCGGACAATAGGCGAGGTTTAGGAGAGGTACTGGAAGCCTTAATCTGAGCGTTTATAGCAAGTCCCGGTACCGCTCCAGAGCCACTCGGACCAACTGGCTCCGAGTCCTAACTTCGGTCTTTGCAAACAATTGCTGGAGGGTATTCTTGACGCCGCTTTCGGAAATCGACATCTGCGCTGCGATTTCCTTGTTAGCCAAGCCTTGAACAACCAACCGAAGCACCTCCAGCTCGCGACTGTTGAGCGGAGCCCTATCCTCATCTGGCGAGCCCAACCCACCACCCGACGACGCTGAGTCTTGTTCTTCGCTCAGATCGGCGATAATTGCGGCGAGTTTTGGAATCACGCCTTCCTTGTAGGTAGAAAACCACACCTCTGCAGGGAACGATTCCCCATTGCCGCGATGGCCAAGACACTGCATAGACGCGCGAAATTGTGGCCCCTCTTCGGGCCGTAGCGCGTGATGCAGCTCCGGCAAGAAAGCTGCAATGGGTTGTCCGATGAGATCACCGTCACGAGGGGCAAGCATTTCGGCCGCCGACTTGTTTGCCAGTTCGACAAAACCCCGCTGATCGACAGTTACAATCGCGGCCGGACTGGTCTCCACTAGTACCCGAATACGCTCCTGTGCTTCCTGGCTTAAGCGTCGGTTGCGCAAAACTTCTGAAGTCAGAAGGCCACAACCGCACAATGCTAATGCTTCGAAGCCAAGTCGAATATAAAAGTCCGCCGGATCGAGATTGCTAAAGCGCTCGCTCAGCAATGCGCAAGCGATACCCATCAACACAGTTGCCCACCTCGGGAGAAACCCGGCGGCCATCATGATGGGGAATAGATAGAGAAACCCTAAAGAAAAGTAGGGCTTGGTCCACCAGTCCACGGCAGCGATTGCCAGCACCACCGCCCCACTCGCTATCAGCGTAGGTGTGCGATTTCGCGGGTCCCAAATCCAGTCAACACGAGGCATCACTTCGGCGGCTATACCTCGATTATCGCGCCTGTGGTCGGGTTCTTTGAAGCCAATCAAACGATTTTGGTCGGAAGATTGGCCTGCAGAATCAGCAGATTGGACGAGTTTCGGTGCGGTGTTCATCGCGAGGCGTTGTCTAAGCGATTGGTTTGGCACTTGCGTGCCGGAGATCGAAATATTGGTGGTCGTTGCCCATTTGAGTGCCTATCCGTACAGCACAGTCATGTCTAAATGAGGGTACAGCGTCTCTCTCTACAGCCGCAAGACGAAAGCGGCAGGGATGTCGTGCCCGCGGTGCTACGACCAAGCAGGCAGATGCGGTCTCGAAAAGCTGACGTGAAAACGGGAGACGCTGAACAGCCAGGTACTCGCCTTCATTGCCCTGTTGGCTATGCTGTTGCACGTCGCCGTCGTTGTCAGGGCCTGCGGAACTCGGTCTTTCGACGACCGGATGGTTCTGCCGTGTAAGACGCCAGAAGGCACCGGACACGGCACGCAATTCGCGCAACCTGAGAAAACGAGATGGCGGCAAGAACCACAAGTGCTGGAGAAACCTATGAAACCCGGGATGCCGCTCAAGCGAGCGACCATGATTGCGGTAATCGTGTTTACGTGTCTTTTGCTCGCTGTAATTGTCCTGAAATCAGAAGCCGGTAAGGGCGAAGGCACGAAGACGGAGCGGGATACCAGAGCACCTGCATCCCACGACCCGGTAACCTCCCTTGAACTTACGCCCAGCCAATTGAGCTCGATCAAGATCCAAACGATTGGAACGTACTTATTCCCTGTCGAGAAAGAAACGGTCGGGACTATCAGCTTCGCTGACGATCTTTCCGTTCAGGTGTTTCCGTCCTACCAGGGAAAGATCATTAAGGCACAGGCAGAACTGGGTGACCAAGTCCAAAAGGGACAACCGCTTTACATGATTGAAAGCCCCGACCTTATTCAGGCCAGCTCAACCTTGATAAGTGCGGCTGCGACTCTGGAACTCACCGGTAAGGAACTAGCCAGGGTCAAAGACCTGAACGGGACAAACGGGGTTTCCGAGCGGGAACTGGAGCAGGCGACAACGGATCAGCACACTGCGGAAGGTGCTCTGAAGGCTGCGCGCGACGCAGTCCGCGTCTTTGGAAAGACGGACGCGGAAATCGACCAAATAATTGCCTCACGCAAGATCGACAACGCGCTGGTGGTACGCAGCCCCATAGCCGGCCAAATCACATCATTCAACGCACCGATCGGGTTGCTGGCGCAACCCGGCAATGCTCCGGCGCCTTACTCAGTCGCCGATGTTGGTGTCAAGTGGATGCTAGCGGATGTTGTCGAAGGCGAACTGTCTCTGCTTCGCATTGGGGAGCCCGTTGCCGTTAAGGTATTGGCCTATCCCGATCGCGTATTCCAAGGCAAAATCTCCAAAATCTATCCAAGCGTCGATCCCAACACACATCGTGTGACTGTCCGCTCCGAAGTAGCTGATCCGAGAAATGAGCTGCGACCTGGAATGCTGGCCAATTTCGTGATTCACGTCCAAGGCCCAGTGGAAGCTACAGCGATCCCCGCCAATGGTGTGGTGCGCGAACCGGACGGCACGATGACCGCTTGGGTAACGACCGATCGCCATCGCTTTACACAGAGGGTCATCCAGACAGGTCTGCGAACCAACGACGAGGTTCAGGTTCTTGAAGGCTTGCGGCCTGGAGAGTTGGTGGTGAGCGATGGCGCGGTGTTTCTCAGCAACATGCTGGCAGCTCCGCCTTCGGACTAGATCGGACAAAGCTCATCGAGATTAAAGACAAGCAGTCATGTTCAAGTCTCTCATAGCATTCTGCCTAAGCCGCCGTGCAATTGTGGTGGTGGCACTGCTGTTGTTCGCTGGGGCGGGGTTCGTCGCGTTCAGGTTACTCAACATCGAAGCTTATCCGAACCCGACTCCGGTCATTCTGGAAATCACGGCACAGGCTCCGGGCCTCTCGGCCGAAGAGATGGAGCGTTACTATTCGCGGCCCATCGAGATTGGGCTCTATCTAACGCCAGGGATCGACATTATTCGCTCCACCTCCTTTTACGGATTGTCGTTTGTCCGCGTCGTCTTCAAATATGGCGTTGACTACAACTTTGCCGTCGCGCAGGCTTCCGTGGCTATTCAGCAGAACGTGAGCTTACCGGGTGGATTGGTCCCCACAATCCAGGCCAACAGTTCAACGGGAGAAATCTACCGCTACCAGGTCGTCGGACCGCTGCATTTTGGAATCATGAATCTCCGCACCGTGCAGGACTGGATCGTTGCACGCCGGTTGTTGACGATTCCCGGCATTGCGGCGGTCAACAGTTGGGGCGGTCCAACGAAGGAATTCCAGGTCCAGGTCGATCCCCACAAACTGGAAGCCTACAACGTCACGGTGCCGCAAATTATAACCGCGTTGGGAAATGCGAACCTCAATGTTGGTGGACGCGAAATTCGCATAGGGCAGCAGTCCATCAATATTCGCGGGGTTGGATTAATCGATGACGGGGGCAGCGATGATCTGACACAGGGCTACCACGTTGCCGACATCGAGAACGTAGTCCTGAACCAGCGTAACGGCGTGCCAGTATTGGTAAAAGATGTAGGCAAGGTCGACGTCGGCTATCGGCCACGGCTTGGCATTTTGGGCCGCGATGACGATGACGACATTGTGGGGGCGATTGTCGTGATGCGGAGAACCGAGCAGACCAATGTCATGATCCCCAAGGTCAAAGCAGAAATTGAGCGGCTTAACCATGACGGCAGCCTGCCTCCCGGAATCAAGGTTGTACCTTACTACGACCGCGCATCGCTGGTCGCTGTGACGACGCACACGGTGCTACACAACTTGATCTTCGGTTGCCTGCTGGTCTTCCTCATCCAATGGATCTTCCTCGGCAATCTGCGCAGCGCCATCATCGTCGGCATAAATATCCCATTCGCATTGTTTTTCGCCATCATTCTGCTCGTGATACTTGGAGAGAGCGCCAATCTGCTTTCGCTGGGAGCGGTCGATTTCGGAATCATCGTAGATTCTGCCGTCGTCCTCGTGGAAAACGTCTTCCGCAACTTTCAGGCAGGTGCCGAGCAAAGACAAACTCTCCTGCAACAGCTTCGGGACGGTCATTGGGGACCCGATCCGACTCGAACGTTACTGCACGCCAGCAGCATACCTGGCTGGACCGATCGTTTGCGTCTGATTCTGATTAGCGCTGTGCAGATAGACAAAGCGGTTCTGTTCTCCGCGCTCATCATGGTGGCCGGATTCGTGCCCCTATTCACCATGCAGGGCGTAGAAGGGCAGATATTCGGCCCCATGGCGCGCACCTACGGGTACGCTCTGGCTGGGGCCTTGATCGCCACCTTCACCATCACTCCCGTCCTTGCTTCGATCCTGTTGCCAGAACACGTCAAGGAAACCGAAACCATCGTGGTGCGCCTGCTTCGCCAGATCTACACTCCTGCATTGCGGCTGGCCTTGAAATTCCGCCCGCTTACGCTCGCCATCAGCGTCGCTTTTCTGGCCCTGTGCGCCTTTGTGGCAACGCGGCTGGGCAGCGAATTTCTTCCCCATCTGGAAGAGGGAAACTTCTGGATTCGTGCCTCAATGCCGATGACACTCTCGCTGCAAGACGGTGAAGCCGCGGCCAGAAAAATGCGCGAGATTATGCTACGGCATCCTGAAGTGATCACGGTCGTTTCGCAGCACGGCAGGCCCGACGACGGTAGCGACGCGTCGCCCTTTTCTAACGTCGAGCTGTTTGCGCCGCTCAAGCCAGCCGACGAATGGCCCAAAGGCGTTACCAAAGACTCGTTGACCGAGCAGATACGGAAAGAATTCGACACCGCGTTGCCCGGCATCACCTTTAACTTTTCGCAGTACATTCAGGACAACATCGAAGAAGGAATCTCCGGCGTCAAGGGCTCGAACTCGGTGAAAATCATCGGCCCCAACTTGGAAGTGCTGACACGACTGGCCGACCAGGTTCGCAACGAGATCGGCCAGGTTCGGGGAGTCGCCGACTTAGGGATCTTCCCTGTTCTCGGTCAACCGAATCTCAACATCAAAGTAGATCGGGCCAAGGCCGCGCGCTACGGGCTGAACAGCGGCGATGTCAACGCGGTGATACAGGCGTCGTTGGGCGGAGCGGTTGCAACCACGGTCTTGGAGGGCGAGCGGCAATTTGAATTGGTCATCCGCTACACACCAGAGTACCGCGACAGCATCGAGAAGATCCGCAGTATCAAAGTCGCTTATCAGGCGCCCAGCGGCACGAATGCCTACATCCCACTCGACGAGCTGGCAACGATCAGCCTTGATACCGGAGCTGCCTGGATCTACCACGAGGCCGTGCAGCGCTTCATTCCCGTCAAGTTCAGCGTGCGCGGGCGAGACCTGGGCAGCACGGTCGTCGAGGCGCAGGACCGAATCAGCAAGAACGTCAAACTGCCCAGCGGCTACCACCTGGTGTGGGCGGGCGAATTTGGCGACCTCCAGGAAGCCAAAAAGCGCCTGGAGATCATCGTTCCGCTCAGTCTTCTCCTGATCATCGGATTGCTTTATGCCCAGTTCAACTCCGTGCGCGACAGCTTGCTGGCGCTTGCGGGCATTCCGTTCGCGGTCGCCGGCGGCATACTCGCCTTGTGGGTCACTGGCCTCAACTTTAGTGTTTCAGCCGCCATCGGCTTCGTTTCGCTGTTCGGCGTTTCGGTGATGGACGGCATCCTCATGATCACCTTCTACAACCAGGAGCGGCATCATGGCCGGGAGCCAGTGGACGCCATGTTCCACGCGGCATCGATCCGGATGCGTCCCCTGCTGATGACAGCCTTGTCGGCAAGTCTCGGATTGTTGCCAGCAGCCATTTCAACGGGCATCGGAAGTCAGGTTCAGCGGCCGCTGGCGACGGTAATTGTTGGCGGTATGTTGATTGGTCCATTCATGCTTCTCATCGCGGTGCCGGCGCTGCGAATGTTTTTCCTTGGCAAGGAGGCGCAGCCAGCAGCGGTGGAGGAGGATCTCGAATGAAGAAGACAGGCATGCCGCTGTTAATCATCGCCTCCGCATTGCTGCTCGCGGGCTTCGCCAGTGCCGCCCCGTCCGAGTCGCAGTCCCCGTCGGAACCCTCTCGCAGATCTGCCAGCGGGGTCAGCGGCCACCCAGGCGCCAGCGGCCACGCGGCAGCTTCTGGTCGATCGAACGCGCAGACCAAAAAGAGAATCGGCGTCGAACCGCAACGACAGCACAACGATGCTCACTTGCAAGAACAACGTAACAAATCCGAACCGGGTCAAACTCGTGGTGGCACAGGTGCAAGAAAAGCCAGTCGCGCTGATCAGGGTTCGCAAGACCAGAACCCTGGTTCGCATGGACAGCCGTCAGACGTTGCGCAGACCAGCCGAGGGCGCGCCGTCCCCCTGGCGAAAGCAGCACCGATTCAGAACGGATTTGTAAGCAACGCTTTGCCGCCTCGCCCGCCGGCGGTGGCTTCGCCTGCGCTAACAATGTCCGGCGTTTCGCGCCATCGCGATTCCAATCCTCCGGTGATCGGCGGAGCGACGGCCGCCAAGGCCACGAATCCCGGCGCCATCAACGGAACAAGCATGCATCGTAAACCCTAAGGAACCGACTCGAATGATGCACACGTCGACATCGCGCATCGCCCGTAGCCTCATCGCAGCCTCTGTTTTGCTGTTCTCAGCTGCTTGCGCTGTCGGACCCAATTTCAAGAGACCCGCGGCTCCACAAGTCGGTGGCTACACCCCGACTCCTGTAGCGACCACGAGCAGCACTCCTCACGTCTCAGGCGGCGAGGCGCAACACATTGTCGAAGGCCGCGACATCGCCGGTGATTGGTGGACCTTGTTTCATTCCAAGCCGCTCAATGACCTCATCGAGCGCTCGCTGAAGGCCAATCCCGACCTCAGAGCGGCGCAAGCGGCGTTGGTAGTCGCAAAAGAGAATGTCCGCGCGCAGCGAGGCTTTTACTATCCCAGTGCTGCCGCAAGTTTTTCGGCGGACCGTTCGAAGACATCAAGTGTGGTCTCGCCTTTTACCGCTTCGGGCGCGCTCTACTACAGTCTGTTCACACCGCAGGTCAACGTTTCCTTCGTACCCGATGTGTTTGGCCTCAACAAAAGGGCTGTAGAGTCCCTGAAGGCGCAAGAAGGGCAGGCGCGGTTTGCCCTGGCCGCGACACATATCACCTTGAGCTCCAACGTGGCCGCCGCAGCCATTCAGGAAGCATCGCTTCGCGAGCAGATTGCCGGCACGCAGGAGCTCATCACCATCAACACCAACATGTTGCAGGTCCTACGCAACCAGTTTGCGAAGGGCTATGTGAGCCGGCTCGACGTGGCGGCACAGGAATCACAATTGGCGCAAGTCGCCGCCACGTTACCGCCTCTCCTGAAACAGTTGGCTCAACAACGCAACCTACTGGCTGCGCTTTCCGGTGGATTTCCTAACCAGGAATTAGCTGAAAAATTCGAGCTCTCCAGCCTGCAACTACCCCAGCAACTGCCGCTCAGCCTTCCTTCGCAACTGGTGGAGCAACGTCCCGACGTCCATCAGGCCGAGGAGAACTTGCATTTTGCCAGCGCCCAGATTGGCGTTGCGGTCGCCAACCGGCTTCCGAGCTTTCCTTTGACTGCGAATGCCGGCAGCATGGCATTAACATTCGCCTCCATGTTTTCGTCTGGCACCGCCTTCTGGGATGTTGCGGGCGCTGTCACGCAGCCCATCTTTCAGGGAGGCACCCTTGCGGCCCGCGAACGGGCTGCGCGAGCGGCTTACACTCAGGCAGGCGAACAATACCGCAGCACGGTCCTCACCGCTTTTCAGAATGTTGCCGACACCTTGATTGCGTTGCAGCAGGACGCCGATGCCTTGAAGACCGCGTCTGCTGCCAAGGACGCTGCTACCGTAACCCTCGACCTCGCGAGAAAGCAGTTCGGAACGGGTTATGTTGGCTATCTGGCGCTGCTAAACGCTGAACAGACTTATCAACAAGCCGTGATTAATCTCGTCCAGGCCCAGGCGAATCGATATAGCGACACCGCTGCTTTATTTCAGGCACTCGGCGGCGGATGGTGGAACCGCACTGACCTCCCCAAGAATTGAAGTCGGCTACGCGGCAGTAGAGCGAAACCTTCAACTGAGTTCGGCTAACAACGCCCCCCACGTCTCGCGCTCACGGGCCGCGCTAACCAAGGGGTGTAACCTTGCAATCCATCGTTGGAGGTCTCGATAAAACCCGTCGTCGGACTCAGCGCGCTGCAACTGCTGCCTCAGGGCAGCGCTGTCGCCGACGCGAAAGTATCCCGGATAGTCCGCTCCCAAGATACCAACCGAGCCTGGTATGAGCGACGAAATGACTGGTACGGATACAGCGATTGCTTCGCTGATGACGTTGGCCCCACCTTCGAGGTGCGACGTGAGTACAAGCATGTGAGAGCGAGCCAACAGGTCGACGGCACTCTCGTGTGCGAGAGGTCCCAGCCATCGGTAGCGCGGATTTGCGCGCTGCTCCGCTTCCACTTGTCTGGCAAAATCATGGTCGAGCATGGCGCCAGCGTGTTTCAAGCGGATCCTGGAAGAAGGTGGCAACTCACGTACGGCATAAGCCGGCCGCAGAGGGTCCTTTACCGTTCGCAGGTGCGCCAGTATGCAAATCTGGAAACAGCTCTCCTCGCGCGGCGGGGATGATGAGGGGCGCTCAGCAGATTGGTAGATCACGCGCACTTTTCGACGCGCGCTTTCGGGGACGGCTTCCACGCCGAGCGCCTGCAAGACCACGACTCTAGACGCTAGGTCCAACGAACAAATCGCTTCCCGGCTGTTCTCCAAGTCGCTATACAGATCGGTGCCAGTAAGAGCGACAATGAGCGGGGCGAACGGGCGTTCGTGGCGGAAACGCTGAATGGAAGAAAAGCTGCGTCGCGCATGTAGCGCGATCAGCAGGTCGCATTCATCTCCATTCCACTCTTTCCGCAGACTGACGTGGTTCCCAAGTTCGCTGAGGAGCCGTGCCCAGCGATCTGCGGTGGTGCGGTTCCCGGTATGTGCCTGTGTGGGGGCGGGTGTAACTAGTACGATCTTCACTCGTTGATGTTACGCCCGGCAGGTGCGGAATCCTGCCCACACGTCGCGGCGATCCGGTGTGTAGAAGTTCCGCCAGGTATTTCGGAGCAAGCGCGGCTGCGTTGGCCAGGCGCCGCCGCGCAGCATCTTGTGAGTGCCAAACCAGGGCTGCGAGTACTCTCGATAAGGATCGATCTCGAATCCGGGGTATGGGCCGAAATCGCTGGCAGTCCACTCCCAGACGTTGCCGATCATCTGGCGGCAGCCGAAGGCGCTGTCACCTTCCGAAAGTGCGCTGACATCCAGGGTGCCCATCGCTCGCCAGCCCAAGTTGGCGCGCTTCAGTCCAGGCGCGTCATCGCCCCACGGAAAGCGGCGCTTCACTCGACCCAGTTCGTTACCCAAATCCCCCGGTTCGGCTGAGGCCGCGAGCTCCCACTCGGCCTCGGTCGGCAACCTTCGTCCGGCCCAGCGGCAGTATGCCTCCGCTTCCCACCAATTCACATGCAGCACAGGGCGGTGCGGCTCCAGCGGAATCCACGTATCGAAATTGCGCCGCAGCCAGCGTCCCGCCGTCTCGCGCTTCCAATACAGTGGATGCTCCGCGCCTGCGCCCTCACGCCAGGCCCAGCCCGGCTCGCTCCAAAATTCCCAGCGGAGGTAGCCCCGTCCCTCCACGAACTCCAAAAATTCCTCTTGTGTCACTGCAGCGCGCGCGATTGCAAACGGCTGCATTTCGAGCCCGTGTGCCCATTTCTCGTTATCAAAAACAAATGGCTCCGCGCGGCTCGCACCCAGCAGAAAGCGCCCTCCCGGAATCTCCGCATCCCCTCGCAGCGGTCCCGCCTCACCGGAACTCATTGGCTCCAGCCCCGAAAATACCGGCGCACTCCACCCATGTGTCTGCCGCGTATACGTGAAGGCTTCCGTATGCATATCCTCGTGGAAGACGCCCAGCATAATGAAGTAGCGGTCATCCTCGGTGAGGCTTCCTTGCTCAATCCGTTCCAGAACGCGGTCCCGTACCATCGTCATATAGGCAAGCGTTTCCGCACGCGAGGGCAGCGGAAGGCTCCAACGTGTATCGTGCGGGATGGCGGCCGAATCGTAGAGCGAGTCCCCGTCCGCCAGGATCGGAGCCTCGCCCCTCGCGTGCCGCAGCGCCCATTTTTCCTGGAACCATGTGACATGCCCGATTTCCCACAATAGCGGATTCACTATCCGCAGTTGAGGTCCCATCAGTTGCTCGTCCGACAAATCCGACACTACTTCCAGTGTCTTTCGTCGAGCGTCACGCACCCAAGCCGCGAGCTCCGCGTCGCGTTTCACCGTACCATCGATCGCAGCTTGTTGGGGAGTTGTCACGCGTCACCTTCCTGACGTAGAGCCTGAAAGGAAATGCTAGCCTAGCAATAAGCCTCCAGCAACCACAGTCGTCTTGAATTTGTTGCGGGGGAAAGATCGGGCTATGATACTGCCTGCCCGCGTACACCCAGGTGCGGCGAAGGCCACCCTCATCGGAGGGTTACATGATCACCTTTGGCCCGGTAAGACCGCTCTCTCGAGGAATATGGTTGTGCCTGCTTACTTTGTGCACAATAGCGCAGCCATCCTTCTCCCAGGTCAGTGGCAATCCCAAGCAACTCCAGCAGGACGGCGTTGCTCGAGTTGATCGATGGTTAACTCATGTCCGGCAAACTGGTGATGCCTCAGGAACAGTATCCGACCTGACTATCGCCTACAACGAGTTGAAAGTCAGTCTGGATCTGTTTGTGCAGCAGAAGGATTTCGCCGACGCCTCGTGGAGTGCGATCAAAATGGGTGACATTCTGCGCTACACGAACCGCTGGGGTGAGGGCGTACCTCTCTACCAAAACGCTATCGAACTGGCAAAGCACGCTAACCGCACCGACTACCAAACCAAGGCGCTGTCGCGTCTGGCGTACTCGGAGATGAAGAGCGGAGACATTGATGGCGCCCGGGGACACTCCCGCGATTCCATTCGCGTTGGAGAAAATTGCGGCAACCGGGAGTTC
>Ga0310914_10001334_pt1 | contig 15790 bp, 10 predicted proteins | sample GREbulkMGAN108_FD_203450 | JGI IMG/M metagenome (GOLD analysis project Ga0310914, IMG submission 203450) | Lab enrichment of tropical soil microbial communities from Luquillo Experimental Forest, Puerto Rico - GRE.bulkMG.AN108 | ecosystem: Environmental > Terrestrial > Soil > Tropical forest >... | reverse complement strand
TGAGTTATAAGAAAAAACCTGTTAAAGCCGCTCGTTTATTTGCAGGATACGAACACGAACAAACCATAAAAAAATTAGCTGAGCATTTTAACAAACCGCTCGACTATTTTACGCAAGTAGTCTTTAATAAGGCTTTTGTTGATATTGTAGCCATACAAGCTGTTCCGCAAAATATTGCAGTAGGCGTTCATCAATCTGCATTTGCAAAAAGAGATCTCAATAGTTTTAAGAGTTACGAAGAAGCCTATCATTGCTTTATTGCAGACATTATTCAACAACAAAAAGTTTCTACAGGCTTAATTTTAAATGATAGCATCACTAAAATTTTTGTAGATGGAGGTTTTGGTAAGAATAAAATTTACATGACTTTGTTAGCAACTGCATTTCCTAAATTAGAAGTGTTTGCCGCATCGTTGCCGCAAAGTTCTGCAAGAGGTGCTGCATTGGCGATGCACGAAAACTGGAATAAAAAGCCTTTACCAAACGATTTTATTGCTGTTAAAATTTCATTACCGTTATCGCTTTAAAAATACAATTATGAATAGAAAAGATGCATTGAGAAAGTATCTGTTACTTACAACTTTTTTGTTGCTATCTTCTTACATTTTCAGTCAGGCAAAATTAACCGATGCCAACGCACCACTACATGCCTTAAAGCCCGATTATCCGGTTCCATATTCAGTTCCAACAGTTAAAGGAATTTCTAATAAGTTAGATAAAGTATATGCTTATTTAAATGCTGCCACACCTGCAGCATTTATAAATAAACAAACAAAATTGCAGATTGATTTTGTTGCAGCAGATACCAATACCATTTTTAAAGCAGGCGATTTTAGATTAACCAGCTACGAGTGGGGTGTTACTTATGCAGGTATGTTAGCTGCAGGCAAGGCAACAGGCAACAATAAATTTATTGCATATACGCAAGACAGATTGGGATTAATGGCAGATGCTTTTCCCTATTTTAAAAAATTATATCAAAAATATCCTTCCGCTGTAAACCCTTTGCACACTGTAGTTGAACCAAAAGCGTTGGATGATGCCGGTGCTATGTGTGCAGCTATCATCAAAACGATTGAGATCAATCAGGATAAAAAATTAAAACCACTTGCTGATAATTTTATTGATTATATCAGCAACAAACAATTTCGTTTGGATGATGGAACACTTGCCCGTGGCAGACCAAAAGCAAAAACATTATGGTTAGATGATTTATTTATGAGTGTACCTGCATTGGCACAAGCAGGTAAATTAACAGGCGATAAAAAATATTTTGATGATGCTGCTAAACAAGTGCTTCAATTTTCTGAACGCATGTTTAACAAAGAAAAAAATGTATACATCCATGGTTGGGTTGAATCGATGAGTGTGCATCCGCAATTTCATTGGGCAAGAGCAAACGGCTGGGCATTAATGGCAATGGTTGAATTATTAGATGTGTTACCAACCGATCATCCCGACAGAAATAAAATCATTCAACAATTACAATTACACGTAAAAGGATTGGCTGCATATCAATCCGGCAGCGGCTTTTGGCATCAGTTGTTAGACAGATTGGATTCTTATTTAGAAACTTCTGCAACGGCTATTTATTGTTATGCAATTGCAAAAGCTATCAATCAAAAATGGATTGATGAAAAAGCATATACGCCCATGTGTTTGCTGGCATGGAATGCGGTATCAACTAAAATTACAAACGACGGATTGGTGGAAGGAACTTGTGTAGGAACCGGTATGGCATTCGATCCTGCATTTTATTATTATCGCCCAACGAGTGCTTATGCTGCTCATGGTTACGGCCCTGTTTTATTGGCCGGCGCAGAAATTATTACTTTATTGAAACAGCATGTTTTTGAAATGAATGATAGTTCGCTGCAATTAAAAGATTAAATAAATAATATGAAAAAGAGTATTGTTTTGTTCATCATTACTTGTAACTTTTTTATACAAGTTCAATCACAAAACAAATCTTTAACACTTTGGTATAACCGGCCTGCAAAAGATTGGAATGAAGCATTACCTATTGGCAACGGACGTTTAGGTGCTATGATTTTTGGAAATGTAAAAGATGAATTAATTCAACTAAATGAACAAACTTTATGGACAGGAGGCCCTGCCGATTTAAATCCTAACCCCGAAGCTCCCAAATATTTACAACCTGTTCGTGATGCATTGTTTAAGGATAGTATTAATGCCGCAGTAAAATTATTACACAAAGTTCAAGGCCCTAATACGCAGATGTATCAACCGCTTGGCGACATTTTGATTCATCAAATATTGAGTGGAGAAGCCACAAATTATTATCGTGATTTGAATATTACTAATGCAACTTCCACCGTAAAATTTACTGTAGATGGCGTTGAATATACCAGGGAAATTTTTTCTTCTGCTCCGGCACAGGTAATTGTTATTCGATTAACAAGCAGTAAAGCAAATGCACTGAATTTTGTGGTTGATGTTCGTCACGAATTACAATATCAAAAATCAATTACTGCAGATCAGGAATTATTATTGAAAGGAAAAGCAAGAATTACAAATGATGAAAGAAGAACGCCAAAACCTTTTATTTATGAAGATAAAGACCATAACTATGGTATGCGTTTCCAGTTCAGGATTAAAGCAGTGAATAAAGATGGAAATATTGCTCACACAGATTCTTCTTTAATCATCTCTAATTCAAGTGAAGTGTTGTTGTATATTTCTGCCGCAACCAGTTTTAATGGTTATAATAAAAGCCCGGATAAAGATGGCATTGATGAAAATAAAAAAGCCATAAATTTTTTAAATGCTGCATTGAAAAAAAATTATGTGCAATTATTGGCCGAACATGTAAAAGATTATCAGCAATATTTTAATCGTGTAGATTTTTCATTGGCAAATACTGTTGTTCCAAATATTCCGGTTGATGAACGTTTGAAAAAATATAAAGAAGGTAATGAAGATAAAGCATTAGAAATTTTATATTATCAGTTTGGCAGGTACTTGCTCATCTCAAGTTCACGCCCGGGCGGGCTTCCGGCTAATTTGCAGGGAATATGGAATAAAGAAATTCGCCCTTCATGGAGAAGTAATTATACTACCAATATTAATACGCAAATGAATTATTGGCTGGCAGAGCAAACCAATTTATCAGAACTCACACAACCGCTAATTCAACAAATACAACGCTGGTCTGTTACCGGTGCAGCCACTGCAAAAAATTATTACAACATGCATGGTTGGGCATTGCATCATAACAGCGATATATGGGCACAAACCAATCCTGTTGGCGAAGGCAGCGGCGATCCTAAATGGGCCAATTGGGCATTGGGAAGCCCGTGGATGAGCCAGCATTTATTTGAACATTATCGGTTCACATCAGATAAAAAATATTTGAAAGACACAGCTTATCCAATCATGAAATCTGCTGCATTATTTTGTTTGGATTGGTTAGTAGAAAAAGATGGCTATTTAATTACGGCACCATCCACATCTCCTGAAAATGTTTACATACATCCCAAGGGTTATAAAGCCGCTGTTACTGTAGCATCTGCAATGGATATGGAAATCATTTGGGATTTATTTACGAATATCATGGAGGCATCTACTGTTTTAGGAATTGATAAAGAGTTCGCAACACTCATCAAACAAAAAAGAGATAAACTATCACCATTAAAAATTGGTAAGAAAGGGAATTTAGTAGAATGGTTTGGTGATTGGGAAGATGAAGATCCGCAGCACCGCCATGTTTCGCATTTGTTTGCAGCGCATCCCGGAAGAGAAATTTCTCCATTGACAGATACCGTTTTTTCAAATGCGGCAAAGAAAACTTTGGAGATAAGAGGTGATGGCGGAACAGGTTGGAGTAAAGCCTGGAAAATAAATTTTTGGGCAAGATTGTTAGATGGCAACCATTCTTATAAAATGTATCGGGAGCTATTAAAGAATTCAACTTTGAATAACTTGTTTGATACGCATCCGCCATTTCAGATTGATGGAAATTTTGGCGCAACTGCGGGTATTACAGAAATGTTATTACAAAGCCAGTTGAACGAAATTCAATTGCTGCCTGCATTACCTGATGCATGGGGCGAAGGCCATATAAAAGGCTTAGTTGCACGAGGTGCTTTTGAAATTGAAATGTTTTGGAAAAGCGGTAAACTAACCAAAGCCTTTATTACATCAAAGGCAGGAAATATTTGCAAGCTGAGAACTTCAGAAAATATTGCTGTAAGAGACGTAAAAATAAATTCTGTTGCAACTGTTGTCAACAGCCAAAAACAATACATACATACATTCAATACAACTATCGGTAAAACTTACGAATTAATAGTTCAATAACCTTTTTTTTCAGGATAGAGCAGGATGTATTAAGCTGTTACAAAAAGTACATTCACACATATTTTAAAGTGTGTTTGGGATAACAGGTTTCAAAAAAAATAAAGATGATTCTGCTTTAGTAAACTCTGTGCCTCTGTGGTGAATAAATAAAACTATAGAGGCACGAAGATCACAAAGAAATACCGAATAGTATAACTATTCTATTATTCCGAACACACGTTATTTTAAAATCGTTTCAAATGCTTGCCAAATCTATTTTTTATTCTTGTTTCTTGTTTATAATCAGTACCAATATATCGGCACAAACTGCCTACAAATTTGATTTTGGAAATGGTAAAGTTGCTAAAGGGTATACGCAAGTAAAAAGTGATACAAAATTTAATTATCAAACAGGATATGGATTTGATCAAGGCTCTGTTGTTGAATCTGTAGAACGGAAAAGTAAAGATGACTTAACGAATGATTTTATTACATCTTCCAAACCATTTTATTTTTCAGTAAAACTTCCCGAAGGAAATTATGATGTAAAGTTGGTTTTGGGTGATGTTGCAGGAACATCCGCAACAACGGTTCGTGCAGAATGCAGGCGTTTATTTCTGGAAAATATCAAAACAAAAAAAGGGGAAATTGTTTCTAAAACGTTTACGGTACATGTAAAAGATAGTTTAATTAAAGATGCTGCTGGTAAAACGATAAGCAAAGTGAAATTGAAACCGAGGGAAATAACGTATTTGCATTGGGATAATTTATTAACGATAGAATTTAACGACAGTGCAGCAAAAGTTTGTGCAGTAGAAATTACACCAAACACAAAAGCAGCAACTATTTTTTTAGCAGGTAACTCAACTGTTGTAGATCAGGATAGAGAACCTTGGGCCGCATGGGGGCAAATGTTTCCATCGTTTTTTGAGAGCGGAGATATTTGTGTAGCAAACTATGCAGAAAGCGGAGAAACATTGCGTGCATTTAAAGGCGAAAGAAGATTGGAAAAAATTTGGAGTATGGCAAAGCCCGGCGATTATTTGTTTATTGAATTTGCACATAACGATCAAAAGCCCGGTAGCAGTCATTTAGATCCTTTCACAACATATAAACAAACAGTTAAAGAATGGATTGCCGAAGCAAGAAAAAGAAATGTAACACCTGTACTTGTTTCATCAATGAACAGAAGAACATTTGATAGTGCAGGAAAAATTACAAACTCATTAGGAGATTTCCCTGAAGCAATGAGACAAACAGCAAAAGAAGAAAATGTTGCATTGATTGATTTGAATACAATGAGCAAAACTTTGTATGAAGCTTGGGGGCCTGCCAAATCTGTAAAAGCTTTTGTACACTATCCTGCCAATACATTTCCCAATCAACCAACAGAATTAAAAGACGATACACATTTTAATGCTTATGGTGCGTATGAGTTGGCAAAATGTATTATGCAATCTGCGAAAGATCAGCAATTACCTTTTGCGAAATATTTGAGAAAAGATATTGCAACATTTAATCCTGCACAGCCCGATTCAATGGAAAAGTTTTATTGGCCTTTAAGTTCTTTTGTCAGCAGTGTAAAACCGGATGGTAATTAAAATAAGTATCCGAAATTTTTTCAATAAAAATTAATAAATGGCGATATGCAAAAAAAAATATTTATAATTTGTTTATTGAATTTGATCGTAATAACTGGTTTTACACAAAAAGATACTTCGTTTAAAATAACAGGCAATCCAATCATTACCTATAAATACACAGCAGATCCGGCGGCGATGGTGTATAAAAACAAAGTGTATTTATATACCGGACATGATGTTGCACCTGAAAAAAGAAATAGCTACGAAATGCACGACTGGACTTGCTTTTCATCGAGTGATATGATTAACTGGACAGAGCATGTTACGCCGTTAAGTGTAAAAGATTTTAAATGGGCAAAAGATGATGCATGGGCATCGCAAGTAATTGAACGCAACAGAAAATTTTACTGGTATGTTGCAATTACTCATGCAACTATTCATGGCAAGGCAATCGGCGTGGCTGTTGCAGATAACCCAACAGGCCCGTTTAAAGATGCAATTGGTGCAGCGTTAATTACAAATGATATGACAACCGAAACAAAAATCAGTTGGGATGATATTGATCCTACCGTTTTTATTGATGATAACGGGCAGGCTTATTTATTCTGGGGCAATACTGTTTTGAAATATGTGAAGCTGAAAGAAAATATGATTGAAATGGATGGGCCGATTAAAACAATTTCATTACCGCATTTTACAGAAGCACCATGGGTGCACAAACACAACGGCTGGTATTATTTATCGTATGCATATGAGTTTCCGGAAAAAATTGCTTACGCCATGAGTAGAAACATTGAGGGCCCTTGGGAATACAAAGGAATTTTAAATGAGATTGCCGGAAACTCTAACACCAATCATCAGGCGATTATTGAATTTAAAGGGAAAAATTATTTTATTTATCACAATGGCGCATTAGTACCGGATGCAGGAAGTTTTCATCGTTCTGTTTGTATAGATTATTTGTATTACAATAAAGATGGCACAATGAAGCGGGTACAAATGACAAGTGAAGGAGTTATTATTCCAAAAAAATAAAAAATGCTTTCTAAAAAGCATCATATTATTCATTCGATATTTTTTATTGTTTTTGTTGTGAAAGGTATAATTGGTTTTTCACAACAAAAACATTTGTATGATGCCATATATTCCGGTGTTCCCTGGTTTGATGATAAAGGAAAAGCCGTTAGTGCTCATGGCGGATGTATTGTAAAAGAAAATAACAAATATTATTTTTTTGGGGAAGCTCATTGCGATACAAGTAATGCTTTTGCAGGGTTTAATTGTTATTCATCAACCGATTTATGTAACTGGAAATTTGAAAACATTGCATTGCGCATTCAAGATAGCGGAAGGCTTTCTGCACAAACGGTAGGAGAAAGAGTTAAGGTGATGAAATGCCCGCTAACAGGCGAATTTGTTATGTTTATGCACACAGATAATTTAAGTTATAAAGGCCAGTGTGTGGCGTATGCAATTTCAAAAAACATTGAAGGACCATATACTTTTAAAGGCCCGTTATTATTTCAAAATAAACCCATTAAAAGATGGGATATGGGAACATTTAAAGATGTAGACGGAACGGGTTATATTTTAATTCATGGAGGAGAAATTTATAAATTAAGTGATGATTATAAAACGATTGTTGAACAAGTAAATAAAAATTTTACTTCCGGATTTGAAGCACCAACTCTGTTTAGAAAAGATAGCATCTATTATTTTATTGGATCTGATTTAACAGGATGGGAAAGAAACGATAATTACTATTTTACATCAACATCACTAAAAGGCCCCTGGATACGAAGAAGCTTGGTTGCACCAAAAGGAACATTAACATGGAACTCGCAATCAACTTTTGTTCTTCCGGTTGAAGGAACAAAAGAAACCACATATATGTTTATGGGAGATAGATGGTCGTTTCCTAAACAGGCATCTGCAGCAACGTACGTTTGGCAACCATTAACAATTTCAGAAAATAATATAGCTATTCCCAATTTTTATGAAGCATGGAATGTTGATAAATCAACAGGAACGGTTAATTCATCAATTATAAAAGGAAAAAAATTATCAGCAAAAGATAAACGGATTGTTTATTCCGGTAATTGGCAACAAGATACTTTATCTATTAAAAGTTCTGATGAAAAAGGAGCTTCGTTTTCTTTTCATACAAAAGCAACACAAATTGCTGTTTATGCACTTGCCCGTTCTGACGGAGGTTATGCGTCAATTACAATTATCAATAGTCTTGGTAAAACAATTGCTTCATCTGTTGTTGATTTTTATTCAAAATATCCCGCAACTACTTTAAAATTTATCAGCCCGATTTTATTAAAAGATGATTACACCATAAAAGTTGCTGTATTAGGAGAGCATTGGCATTGGCAGGAAAAATCAGGAAAACTTTCGGGTAGCAAAGGAAACATGATTTCACTCGATAAAATAATTGTTCGTGAATAGAATAAAAGCAAAATTAATAACAATACCATGCATGTTATTTTTTGTAACATTTTGTTTTGCTCAAAAACCTCCTATTATGGGCTGGAGTAGTTGGAATCATTTTCATGTGAAAATCGATGAAAAGATGATTAGGGAGCAGGCAGATGCAATGGTTTCATCCGGATTAAATAAAGTGGGGTATCAATTTATAAATATTGATGATGGTTATTTGGGCGGTAGAGATACAACAGGGAAATTGATAGCTAATATTATAAAATTTCCTTCAGGAATGAAAGCATTGGCAGATTATATTCATAGTAGAGGGCTTAAAGCTGGTATTTATACAGACGCAGGAAAAAACACCTGTGGTTCTATTTATGATAAAGATTCGCTGGGAATTAATGTAGGCATTTACGGGCATGTTGAAAAAGACTGCAATCAATTCTTTAAGGAATGGGGCTACAATTTTTTAAAAGTAGATTGGTGTGGTGGAGAAAGGATGAAATTAAATGAACAAACGGAGTATATAAAAATAATCAATGCGGTAAAAATGATCGATAGCAATATTGTGTTTAATGTTTGCCGTTGGAAATTTCCCGGTGTTTGGGCAATTGATAAAGCAGATTCATGGAGAATTTCAGGAGATATAAAAGCAACATTTTCTTCTATTCTTAACATTATAGATTTGAATGCCGAATTATATAAGTATGCATCTGTGGGTCATTATAATGATATGGATATGTTGCAAGTTGGGCGTGGTATGAGTTATGAAGAAGATAAAACACATTTCTCTATGTGGTGTATGCTTAACTCGCCTTTGCTTGCCGGTAATGATTTGCGTAACATGACAAAAGAAACAATTGACATTCTTACTAATAAAGAACTAATTGCCATTAACCAGGATATTGCATTTGTACAGGCACAAAGGATACTTAAAGAGGATGATATTGATGTATGGGTAAAACAATTGAGCCAAGGCAAACAGAAAGCAATTGCAATTATAAACAGGGGCAGTAAAGATCAGGTATTTACGCTTAATGCTGCGAAACTGAACATCAATAAAAGTAGTAAACTGAGAGATTTGTGGTTACATAAAGATCTCGGGGAAATAGGAGCAGAAAAAACATTTACAATAGCTAAACATGGAATTGTAGTAATAAAAAGTGATGAATAAATAACGCTTTTATTAAAGAGAATGAATATAAGTCCTTAAATAAAAAATTTTGTACATAATAAAACAATAAAAATCATAAATATGAAAAAACCAATAACGATTGTTTTTACTGCAATTATATCATTCAACTTACAAGCTCAGTCTTTGCTGGAAACCGGCGGTCAAAAAATGCCTGATGAGTGGATTGATAATGCAACACATCATAAAGTAATTAAGCTAACCAGACGTGAAGGCAGTAATGGCAGTTTTTATTTTCATAATAACCCGTTTATTCTGCAAACAAAAAAAGAAGGAGACAGAATGTTGTTTTACGGATCGAACAAAGCTGTTCAAAACGCATACACTGTTAATTTAAAAACATTGGCCATCGATCAAATAACTTTTAGTAAAGGAAGAGTGAGTAGCGAAATTATTGGCCACAAATACAATAACCTCTATTACCAAATTAAGGATAGTGTGTTTGTTACCAACATTGATACAAAAGCAACAAAATTAATTTTTGTTTTTCCTGAAAATTATAAAGGCGGTATTGCAACCATTAATGCTGATGAAACTTTTTTAGGCGGCGCAAAAGCAAGTGACGAACAAAAAGAAATATCAAAAAAATATCCGGAGAAAAAAGATTTTTTTGACAAAATATTTGATGCGCATTTGCCAAACGATTTGTTTACCATTAACATTAAAACTGGTGAGTTAAAAGTGATTCATACAGAAAACACATGGATTGGCCATGTGCAGTTTTCTCCAACAAATCCGGAAATACTAATGTTTTGCCATGAAGGCCCCTGGCATAAAGTAGATAGAATCTGGCATATTAACATCAATACAAAAGAAGTGAAGCTGATGCACAAAAGAACAATGGATATGGAAATTGCAGGGCACGAATGGTTTGCACCGGATGGTAAAACAATTTGGTACGATTTACAACAACCACGTGCTGTAAACTTTTTTGTTGCAGGAACTGATGTTAAAACCGGAGAAGAAACAAAATATAAATTAACGAGAGATGAATGGAGTATCCATTTTAATATATCAAATGATTTAAAACATTTTTGCGGCGATGGCGGAAACGATACACAAGTGGCGAAAGCAAAAGATGGAATGTGGATTTATTATTTTACGCCACAAGCCGATAGTTTGCAGGCAGAACGTTTGGTAAATATGAAAAATCATCAATATCATTTGGAGCCAAATGTGCATTTTAGTCCGGATGGAAAATGGGTAATTTTCCGTGCTAATTTTGAAGGAGAAGAAAATGTATACGCTGTTGAAGTAAAACGTTTTAATTAATAAAAGTTGAAGAAAGAACAAAGCGTACAAGTGAGTGACACAACAATTGCTGAATAGAATTATTGCAGTTTGTAAATAAAAACATATGATTAAAAAATTTGCAACATCAATGGTTTTGTTGGTTTGCGTACATGCTTTTGCACAGCAATGGCCAACAATAAATAAAGAAGCAAAACCATGGACACGTTGGTGGTGGATGGGCAGTGCAGTAGATGAAAAAGGAATTGATAAACAACTGAAAGGCTTAAACAGTGCGGGTTTTGGCGGTGTTGAAATTGTGCCCATTTACGGAGCGATTGGCTACGAAAAGCAATACATTAATTATTTATCGCCACAATGGATGAAGATGTTGGATTATACGGTTTCTACAACAGCATCGTTAAAAATGGGCGTTGATATTTCTGTTGGAACCGGTTGGCCTATTGGTGGGCCGCAGGTAACGATACAAGATGCAGCAACAAAATTGATTGTTCAGGATTATAGTGTGAATGTAAATGAAACCCTGAAAGAAAAAATTGTGTTGAAAGATGCAAAGCAGGCAGGTTTGTCGGGCGTATTTTTAGCTTGTGTTACTGCTTATGATGAAAAAGGAAATGCTGTTGTAATTACGGATAAAGTATCGGCGGACGGAGTATTACAATGGAAGCCCGAGACCGGCAAATGGCAGCTGTTTGCTGCATTTGTTGGTAAAACAAGGCAAATGGTAAAACGTGCAGCAGCGGGCGGAGAGGGTTATACTTTAGATCATTTTTCATCAACAGCAATTGTAAACTATTTTAAAACTTTTGATACTGCATTCGGTAACAGTAATCATGGTGTGCGTTCTTTTTTTAATGATAGTTATGAAGTGTTTAATGCGGATTGGACGCCGGATTTTTTTAATGAGTTTCAAAAAAGAAGAGGCTACGATTTAAGGCCTTATATTAAACAATTGGTTACAAAATCTGATGATGTATTAACTGCCAGGATTAAATGTGATTACAGAGCAACAATGAGTGATTTGATGCTGCAAAACTTCACCACAAAATATACCAATTGGGCACATAGCAAAAAAGCAATGAATACCAACCAGGCTCACGGATCTCCCGGAAATTTATTGGATTTATATGCCGCAGTTGATATTCCGGAAGCCGAAACCTTTGGCAGCACTGCATTTGCTGTACCCGGTTTAAGAAGAGACAGTGCCGATGTGCGTAATGTAGATCCGGATCCTAACATGCTAAAATTTGCATCGTCTGCTGCACATGTTACCGGAAAAAAATTAATATCCAACGAAACATTTACCTGGTTAACCGAACATTTTAAAACATCGTGGAGCCAATGCAAACCTGAAGTTGAAAATGTTTTTCTTGCAGGAATTAATCATGTGTTTTATCATGGAACCACCTATTCACCTGCAGATGCGCCATGGCCCGGATGGTTGTTTTATGCATCTGTAAATTTTGTTCCGGAAAATAGTTTATGGCCGCACTTAAAAGGATTGAATGAATATATTACCCGATGCCAGTCTGTTTTACAAAGTGGCGAATCCGATAATGAAGTATTAGCGTATTGGCCTGTGTATGATGAATGGAATAAAGCTGCCGGATTAGATCTTGCATTTAAAGTGCATGATATTAATGAATGGTTACACCCAACGGCATTTTATAAAAATTTAACTGCATTGCAAAGCAAAGGATATAGTATTGATTTTGCATCGGATAAAATGTTGAGCGAAGCCAATGCAAAAAACGGATTGATTAGCGTTTCTGAGAATGGTGCAGCCCATAAAGTATTGCTGGTATCGCAATGCAAATACATGCCGGTAAATACTTTTCAGCAAATGATTCGTTTGGCTAAAAGCGGCGCTGTGATTGTGTTACAGCAATTTCCTGAAGATGTGCCGGGGTTAGATAAATTGGAACAAAACAGGAAAGTATTAAAAGCATTAATTGCTTCTGTTAATGCAAAACAAAAAATAAATGGTGTTAGTGAAGCGATTATTGGGAACGGAAAAATAATTATTGCAGCCGATGTGCAACAAGGATTGGAGTATGCAAATATTAAAAGAGAAACATTAACAGATAAAGGATTGAAATTTATCAGGAGAAAAATGGATGGCGGCAAATATTATTATATTGTTAATCACACAGCGAATGCTGTAGGCGATAATCTTTTACTAAACATCAATGCGAATGCAGTTGAATTGATGAATCCGCAAACAGGTGAAATTGGTTTGGCTTCATTCAACAAAAAAGATAACGGAACAGAAGTTAAAATACAATTGCAACCCGGTGAAGCTGTTATTGTAAAAGCATTAAATACAAACAGTGTTGCTGCAAAATATCATTACATCGCAGCAAAACAAAAGGCCATTGAATTAAACGGTGAATGGAAATTACATTTTACCAATGGCGGTCCGTTTATTCCCGCTGATAAAAAAATGAATCATTTGCAACCGTGGACAAATTTCACAGATGATTCAACCACGCAATATTTTTCAGGTTCGGGTATCTATTCAACGCATTTCAATTTAAAAGAGAAAAATGCAGACGATTATATTTTACAGTTAGATAAATTATACGAAAGTGCCAGAGTTATTGTAAATGGAAATGATGCAGGAATTATTTGGAGCATTCCTTTCAAACTCAATATTGGAAAGTATTTGCAAGCAGGAGATAATACAATTGAAATTGAAGTAAATAATTTAATGGCCAACCGTATCCGTTATATGGATCAAAACAAAATAGAATGGCGTAAGTATCATGAAATAAATTTTGTAAACATCAATTATAAAAACTTCGATGCTTCTGCTTGGAAAGTGCAATCATCAGGATTAGCTGGAATAATTTCACTTATACCTATTAATTTTGTTCAATAATTTTTTATCAATGACATATACAGCTAATTCTCAACGATACAACGGAATGCAATACCGTCGCAGTGGTAAAAGCGGCATTCAACTACCCGCATTATCTCTTGGTTTATGGCAAAATTTTGGAGATATTGATGATGAAAATGTTTACAGAAAAACATTGCATACTGCATTTGATAATGGCATCACTCATTTTGATCTGGCTAATAATTATGGCCCCCCGGGCGGTGCGGCAGAAATAAATTTCGGAAAAATTTTCAAACAAGATTTTGCTACATACAGAGACGAGATAATCATTTCAAGTAAAGCCGGCTATTATATGTGGCCCGGCCCTTATGGCGAATGGGGTTCTAAAAAAAGTTTGATTGCAAGTTTAAATCAAAGTTTGAAAAGATTACAGTTGGATTATGTTGATATATTTTATCATCATCGCCCCGATCCAAACACTCCATTGGAAGAAACAATGGCTGCATTGGATTTAATGGTACGTCAGGGAAAAGCATTATATGTTGGTATATCAAATTACAAAAGCGAAGATGCTATAAAAGCAATTACTATTTTAAAACAATTGGGTACGCCATGTTTAATTCATCAACCACGATATTCTATGTTAGACAGATGGGTTGAAGATGATGGTTTATTAAATGTTTTGGATAATGAAGGTGTTGGGTGTATTGTATTTTCTCCATTAGCCCAGGGATTATTGACTGATAAATATCTGAAAGGAATTCCGGCAGATTCAAGAGTGGGAAGAAAATTGCCCAACGGTGCATTAACTGAAGACAGATTGAACGAAACTATTTTACAAAAAGTTGCAGCATTAAACGAGCTGGCATTGCAACGCAATCAAACAATGGCACAAATGGCATTGGCCTGGTTACTGAAAGACGATCGAATTACATCGGTATTAATTGGTGCAAGTAGTTCTAATCAATTATTGAATTCCGTTGACTGTTTAAAAAATATCAGTTTTTCAAAAGAAGAGCTGGATAAAATTGAAAAAATATTAAAATAATATCGTATTAATTTTTTATACCCGGCTTTGGTATTTCAATGTGGCTTTTGTTGCGTCGCACACTTCAACATTCTGATCATACTTCAACTTTTTTTGAACCATAGAGGCACGGAGTATTCACAGAAGCATCGTTGTGTTGCTCTGTGTTTTCGTGATTCAAATAAAAATTAAAACGCATGAAAATAAAAATTACCACATTATTTATATTTATTTTTTGTTTACAATTTGTACAGGCACAAACCGAACCCGATTCCGTCTACATGTTCTGTTATTTTAAAAACAACGGACAAGATGGATTACATCTGGCATATAGTTACAATGGATTTTCTTATACAGCATTAAATAACGATAACTCATTTTTAAAACCGGAAATAAGTAAAGATAAATTGATGAGAGATCCTTGTATCATTCGTGGTGCAGATGGTTTATTTCACATGGTTTGGACAGTAAGCTGGACTGCCAAAGGCATTGGCTATGCTTCTTCCGAAGATTTAATTCACTGGAGCCGGCAACAATATATTCCTTTAATGGAGAATGTTGCAGCCAAAAATTGTTGGGCACCGGAAATTACATACGATGCCAAAACAAAAACCTACATGATCTATTGGGCAACAACCGTTGAGGGAAAATATCCAACAGACACAACAGTTGAACGTGGTTATAATCATCGCATCTATTATGTAACCACAAAAAACTTCAAGCAATACAGTAAAGTTGAAATGCTGTACGACAAAGGTTTTAACGTAATTGATGCCACTATCGTTCCGTTCAACAAACAATTTATTATGTTCTTGAAAGACGAAACATTAAAACCTGTTCCGCAAAAAAATATTCATGTTGCAACAAGCAATCAACTCACTAAAGATTATTCCGATCCATCTGCATCCATCACCGGAAATTATTGGGCAGAAGGCCCAACAGCCATCAATATCAAAGACAACTGGATTGTTTATTTTGATAAATACCGGGATCATCAATATGGTGCGGTAACTTCTTCAGATTTAAAAAACTGGACAGATATTTCCGATAAAATATCCATGCCCAAAGGAATAAGACACGGAACTGTTTTCAGCATCAGTTCAAAAGAGTTTAAAACCTTTTTCAAATAATAGATTCCGCAGGATACTTCAGGATAGATGTAT
>Ga0310914_10001321_pt1 | contig 15887 bp, 13 predicted proteins | sample GREbulkMGAN108_FD_203450 | JGI IMG/M metagenome (GOLD analysis project Ga0310914, IMG submission 203450) | Lab enrichment of tropical soil microbial communities from Luquillo Experimental Forest, Puerto Rico - GRE.bulkMG.AN108 | ecosystem: Environmental > Terrestrial > Soil > Tropical forest >... | reverse complement strand
TCGGCGCATTTGCGTGAGATAGCGGGCATATCCTTCCACCCGGGTGCGACTGAACCTATTGCGAGTGGATTTCATTTGCAACTCTGCCCGACCCCATGCGCCATCTTGTCTCATAGCTGTCGCTTGTCCCCCGGTCGCCCCGCTTGCAAGGAGAGGGTCATGGTGAGGGGCATCCTATCTCCGGCAACCGATGGGCCGGCGATTAACACAGCCTAAATTGCTCCGATCCGATACCGAGCCACCGCGCCTGCTGACCTGCAGGTGCAACCGCCCAGCCCGAAGAGCTACCCCCTGTCACGGGGGCTTATTATGCGAATACGGCCGCTTCGCTCGCTTGTGCGTATGGGCTGGTGCCGAGACCGAACGATAGCTGCAAGCCGTTGTCGAAGCCTTTGACTCTCCCAACGCGGCAAGCGATTTGGCGGTCTTTTCGGCTCAGTTCGGCTTGCCGGCGCCGACCGTTGCAAACTTCCAGGTCGTCAACGCTTCCGCCGGAGCGCGCACACCTGGGGGCACAAAGCCTTCTTACGACCCCGGCTGGGAGGCCGAGGCGTCGCTCGACGTCCAGTGGGTGCATGCAATGGCGCCCCATGCGAAGGTTTATCTCGTCGAGGCTGTGTCAGACGGCCTCACCGATCTCTTTGCCGCCGTAGCCGAGGCGAGCCAATGCGCGGCCGTGAACGGAGGCGGCGAAGTTTCGATGAGCTGGGGCTTCTCCGAATTTGCCAGCGAGACAGCCCACGACACCTTCTTTACCCAGAAAGGCGTCGTCTATTTCGCCGGTGCCGTCGATTCTCCAGGGGTGTTGTATCCTTCCGCTTCTCCCAATGTCGTCTCCGTCGGCGGCACCAGCCTGGTGGGCAACCCGCTGTCATGGCGGGCACCCTAGGCGATTTCGGGGGCGAGGTCGTGTGGAATTGGGGACCCTCCGGAGGCACCGGCGGCGGCCCCAGCGCCTACGAGCCTCGTCCCCCTTATCAGTTCCTGATCAAAAACATGGTCGGAAGCTCGCGGGGTACCCCAGGCTCGCCGCCGTCGCCGACCCCTTTACCGGGGTGTGGATCTACGACTCGAAATTTGTCGGTTGGCGCGCCGTCGGTGGAGCCAACGTTTCCACTCCGATATGGGCGTGCATCGTCAACGCGGCGGGTCGGTTCAACAACTCCACGGTGGCCGAGCACACCGAAATCTACGCGAGCTCATCCTTGTTCCAGGAAGGTTCTGGAGTGTTTACGGACATTACCCCCGGCGCCTGCGGTATCGGACCCGACTTCGAGAGCCTCTTGGCCACCGAAGGCTGAGACTTCTGCTCCGGGGTGGGCAGCCCGCTCGGTTATTTCGGGAAGTAAACCCAGCCAGGGGCCGCCGAGCCGTTAACCCGTCACTCCGGGCCTCGCCGACGAAGCGGCTCAAGCGAACTCGTCCAGCAGTGCTTTCGCCTCTTTCAGATCGGCGGTTTCGAAGCCCTCGGTGAACCAGCCGTAGATCGGCGCTAGCAGGTCGCGGGCCTCGGCGCCTCGGCCCAGTTCACTCAGCAGGCGGGCGAGGCTGACCCCGGCACGCAATTCGAACCCGCGCGTGCCTTGCTCGCGTGCGACGGTAAGGGCTCTGCGGCGACAGCCTTCGACTTCCGTCCATTCTGGCGATGATAAGCGCCGCAGCAAATCCCCCTGTAAGCGATACAGCTCGGCATCAGCCCCTCTTGCGCCACTCGCCTCCGCTGTTGCCAGCGCCTCGGCCAGAACGCTCAGCCCCTCGTCGATAGCACCAGTCAGAGCGAGCGCCTCGGCAAGCAGACCGTGAAAAGCCGGCTCATGGCTGCGCCATCCTGTCGCCTCCGCTGCCACCAAGCCCTCTCTGATCCGCCGCACAGCGGCTCGGCCCAGTCCGCGCTGCGCCAAGGCCCAGCCTTGGAAGATTTGGCCAAATCCCGAGAAGAATGCGAATCGATGCTCATTCGAAAGGGCTACCAACTCATCCCCAAGCTCTTCCGTCTCGGTCGTATTCCTTGCGGAAAGCGCCGCCAGACCGGCAATCAGAAGTGCATATGCGAGGGTATGGAGGTGACAAAGTTGCCGTGCGCGCTGCAGTGCCTCGTCGACCATCGCGCGCCCCTGATCAGGGTAGCCCCGGTGCCAAAGTGACAATCCCCAGGTGGCGACGGCGGTGACCCCGGGGTCCGCGCCAAGCCGTGGGTCAAACATCCAGTTCTTCTCTGCCCAATATAACCTCACCGCACGTTCGAGGTGCGACGTGGCTGCGGGGTAATCGCCGGTGGCTATAAGTACCCTCCCGACGAGCCAATGCGCCGTCGTCAACACCCGAGAATCTTGCTGAGATTGAGCAAGCAACAGAAATTCGTTCGCATGGTCGAGCGCCGCTCTCGGTTTGCCGCCGACGAACTCGGCAGCCCAGAGCCCGCGCAGCATCGAGAAGTGAATGACCGTACCCGCTCGCCCGGTCTCCGAGATCAAATTGCGCGCACGACCGAACGCCTCTGCTACCTCCGGGTGGGCATATCCCTTGATCACGGTCAGTGCACCCGCAAGAGCGATCTGTAGTTCGAGTTCCTGGTGCTTGCGCTCACGAGTGTCCGGCAGATTGGGGATGAGCTGCAGCCCCGTCCTCAGTTGTGTGATCGCCTCGACAAAGCCTGATTTCGCCACGGAGCGGCGGCCTGCGCGGCACCAATATGCGACCGCCCTCTCAAATAATCCGGCTTCGGTGAAATGGTGAGCGAGGGTTTCGGGCCGCCGCTGCGTCGCGTCGGGAAACCGTTCCTCCAGCGCGGCGGCGATCCGGGCATGCAATGAACGGCGAGTGCCGCGCAGCAGCATGCTGTAGGCGATGTCTTGCACCAGCGCGTGTTTGAAGAGAAAACTCGTCTGCGATGGTATCTCGCGCTGCAATAAGAGACCTGCAGCGACGAGCCGGCCGAGTGCGCCGCGCAATTCCCTGTCGGTCCACTGCCCGGCCGCAGTCAACAGCTCGCAGGAGAAATCCCGCCCTATCGCCGCGCCGAACTGCAAGACCTCCTTCGCCGTCGAGCCCAGCCGATCGAGTCGCGCCATCAGCGAGGCATGCAACGTCGCCGGGATTGTCGGCGAGGGTGCCGGAACAGATAAGACAGCTTTCCCAGCGTCGGCGCCTGAGATTGCGGTCTCGACGACCGCTTGCGTCAGTTCTTCGAGAAACAGCGGCACCCCATCGGTGCGCTCGACAATTTCGTCGACGATCTCGCTAGACAATGCCGCGGTAGCGGCAGTGATCTCGCGCACCAACTCGCCGGCTTCTTCCCGTCCCAGGCGACCCAGAGACAAGGTCGTCACATGCGGCTGACCGGCCCAAGGCGGCTGAAACTCAGGCCGGAAGGTCGCGACCAGCAGCATCGGCATTCTCGCAACTTGGCCAACGATGAGGTCGAGCAGCTCGCGCGAGGTTGGGTCCGCCCAATGCAGATCCTCGAAGATCATCAATACGGGTTGCCGGCTTGCCAAACCGGCGAACTGTCGCAACAGCGCCTCGAATGTCGTTTCCTTCTGGCGCTGCGGGGTGAGATCGAGAGCGGGGCAACGATTATCGAAACGCAAAGACAGAAGCTCCGCCAATAGCGGTGCGTCGCTTTCGGACGCGTTTGGTGCAATGAGCGCCTCCAGCTTGTCGAGCCTCACCGAAGGCGCATCATCACGCGCAAACCCGGCCGCCCGTTCCAGCTGGCCGATGAACGGGAACAGAGCGCTGTCCCGATGATGTGGCGAGCAGAAATACCGCAATCGCGTATGTTGCTCCCCCTCGACGCCACCTCGGAAAGCTTCGACCAGTCGCGATTTCCCAATCCCCGGCTCGGCCGAGATCAGCACCACACGTCCGGTACCAGCTTTTGCCTGCGCCCAATGACGCTCCAACAGCTCGACCTCCTCCCGGCGACCGACGAGCGGGGTCAAATGGGCCGGATGTAACGCTTCGAACCGGCTCTCCATGACGCTGGGCCGGAGCACCTGGTATGCGCGCACTGGCTCGGCGAAACCCTTCAGCTCGACGGCGCCCAGATCGCGGTACTCGAACAAATTACCGAGAAGCCGCTGCGTGATCGGCCCGATGACAACCGTGTTGGGTTCGGCGAGGGCCTGCAGCCGCGCGGCAAGGTTGGGAGTCTCGCCGACAATATCCCATTCTTGTGCCTCGCCGAACCGGCCCAGTTCACCGATGACAACCACCCCAGTGGCAATACCGATGCGAATTTGGAGCCGCTCGGGTGTTTGAAGGTGGCGGACGGCCTCGATCTGGGCTAAGCCCGCGCGAGCCGCTCGCTCAGCGTCATCCTCATGGGCGCGTGGATAGCCGAAATAGACCATCACTCCATCGCCCATGTACCTAGCGACAAAGCCATCGAAGCGTGCAATCGCCTTCGCGATGCACTCATGATACGCGCCCAGAACCTCGCGCAGGTCCTCCGGATCGAGTCGCGAGGCCAGGGCTGTCGAGCCGACAAGGTCGCAAAACATTACCGTGAGCTGACGGCGCTCCGCCCCATCGGAACGAGGTGCGTCCGACCCGGATGGTTGTTTCGGAGCGACGAGCGTCGCGAGCGGTTTGCCGCAACCGCCGCAGAACCTCGCGGTGGGCTCGTTGTCGAAACCGCAACCTGGGCACGGCAAGGGGAGCGGTGTTCCGCATTCGGCGCAAAAGCGCCTGGCCGCAGCATTTTCGGCTAAGCAGCTAAGGCAGCGCATTTGGTGCACCTGGACGCGGACCGATGCGGTTCAAGCGTAACTGAAAGGTGATCAGCCTGGAAAGCCGAGGTGTCATGGGTAAATCCTGGACGCGCCGACAAGGCGGTCCGGCGGTGCGGCGTCTCGTTGGATAGTCCGGTTGTCGACCTGCTCATGTGGAAGCGATCCAACGGAACTCATCGAAGGAGTGCTGCGCTGGCAAGGTTGTGACACGAAGAGGGGGTGCCCTGCGGAGGGGCGTTTCGGATATGCTCGATCATGCGACGCTGATCCACTTGGGATGAATACGTGCGACCACGTATAGAGAGAGGATCTTGACGTGGGCAAATTGGAGGGCAGAAGCGCCGAGAAGATTCAAAATTGTCGTGAGATCCCGCGATTGAGCGACGGGTCGGACACTAAACGTCGAGGACATTACAGCCACCTGATCAGCTGGGATAGATAACCATGATAGGGGGAGAACACGCTCAGAACGTTGCGCATCTGCCAGCGTGGGCGGCTCCGACAAGTTCTCGGATCGGTCGGGCCGGGGCGGTCTTAGCCCTGTCGGTTGGCTACATCGCTTTTTACCTGATGTTGGATCGGCTGAGCTTTATCGAAGCCCGGCACGGCATCGGGATCACGCCATGGAGCCCCAGTGCCGGCCTGGCGCTGGCGCTGCTCATCATCAAAGGGCCACGCTGGTCGCCGGCCGTATTGGCAGCAGAGCTGTTATCGGCCGCGACGCTTCCCGAGATGGCTATCCCTTCGGCTCCGATAGTCACTGCCGCGCTCGTGGTCACTGGCGGTTATGCCGGTGGCGCCGCCGTTTTGCGCCATCTAGGGTTCGAGGCAGGCCTTCACAGGACTTCCGATGTTGCCCTGCTGATCGGAGTGACTATCGCCAGTTCAGGGCTGGCCGCGTGCGGTTATGTGACGACCTATGCCGCTGCCGGAGTCGTGCCGTGGAGCGGTTTTCCAGACGCAGCGTTCCGTTATTGGATCGGCGACGCGATCGGCATTATCGTGCTTGCGCCTCCGCTTCTGACCTTAACCCGGCACGCGGAATATTCCGGGCCTGCCGATCATAACCGGCTCTGGCTCCAGCTCTGCGAGATTGCGGCGCAGGGGGCGAGCATTGTCGCGGCACTTTCTTTGGTGTTCTCGCGGGTCGTCAGCCATCACCCTTTTCGGCACTTCTACGTTTTGTTTTTGCCGATCATCTGGGTTGCGATGCGTCGCGGCCTGGCCGCAACCAGCTGGGCGGTGCTCGGGATCCAGGTCGGTTTGATCGCGGGCCTCCAGCTTCAGGATCAATCGGAGGCCACGCTTCGCGACTTTCAGCTTTTGATGTTCACTTTGGCGACGACTGGTCTGATGCTCGGCGCGGTGGTCAGCGAAAGGCATCGTTTGTCGCGTGCGCTCGCCGAAAGCGAAAGTCGCCGTACGACGATCCTGAACACGGCGCGGGATGGCGTCCTGACGATCGATGCTGAGGGGCAAATCCAGTCGACAAACCCGGCGGTTGAACAATTATTTGCGCAACCCGGTCATCGCTTGATCGGGCTCGATATTGACGAACTCATCGTCGACGCGCCCGATCAGCTTCCTCTGATGAGCCGGATCCTGTCTTCACGATCCGCCGACAGGACCACCTGGGAGCTCGATGCGCGGCGGGTCGATGGGCATGTGTTCCCGATTGAACTCAGCGTTGGGCGTAGCTGCTCGGCCGGCGCGGAGCAGTATACCTTGGTTATTCGTGACATCACCTTGCGGCGAAAGGTTGAGGCTCGGGCCCGCCAGCACCACGCTGAGCTGGCGCACGTCTCGCGGGTCTCGCTCGCCGGCGAGATGGCCGGGGCCTTGGCGCACGAGCTCAGCCAGCCTCTTACCGCGATCGCCGCCTACGCGCGTGGCTGCCTGCGCCTTCTGGCCAGGCAAGCGCCCGAACCCGCGATGTTGTACGAGGGCGTTTCCGAGGTCGTGCAACAGGCCGAGCGCGCAGGGGATGTCCTCGGCCGATTGCGTGAGTTTGTGCGCGGCGGGGCATGGCGACAAGCCTTGGTCGAGGTGGGGCCGCTGATTGACGCCGCGGTCAGTCTTGCTCGCACCGAGGCAATGCAGAACGAGGTCGAAATCGAAACACGGGTCGATCACGGCTTGCCGCTCGTTCTGGCGGATCACATTCAAATCGAACAGGTGCTGCTCAACCTTCTGAGAAACGCAATAGATGCGATTGCGACCGCTGACAGCCGGGAGAGATTGATCGTCGTGGAGGCCCATTGCAAAGGCGGTCATACGGTCCAAATTTCCGTTGCCGATTCCGGGCCCGGCGTAGCCGCTGAGATGGCGAACAGGCTGTTCGAGCCTTTTATCACGACGAAGCCGGAAGGCATGGGTATGGGGCTCTCGATCAGCCGCTCGATCATCGAGTCGCATGGCGGGAGATTGCGAATGTTTCAACGTGCCGCCTCCGGTGCTACCTTCGTGTTCGACCTGCCGACAGACGGGCACGAGCCCAGCCACCATGCCGAATAAGACGGTATTCGTCGTCGACGATGACGCGGCCGTGCGCAAAGGGCTCACTTTCTTGCTGCACGCGGCCGGGTATACGGTCGAAGCCTTTCCCTCGGCACTGTCCTTTCTGGAAGATTACGATCCGCGACGGGGCGGATGCTTGTTGCTCGATGTGCAAATGCCTCGGATGACCGGGGTCGAACTTCAGCAGCAGCTCAACGTTCGCGGCTGGCGCGTTCCGGTAATATTTATTACCGGCCAAGGCACGGTTTCGCTGGCGATTGCAGCGATTAAGGCCGGCGCTTTCGATTTTGTCGAGAAACCGCTGCGTGAGGAAGCGCTGCTCGAATGCATAGAGAGGTCGCTGAATTGGAATGACAGGGCACACGAGGGGCGGCTGGAACGCGCTCAACTGCAAGCACGCGCCGCATTGCTGACAGAGCGCGAGCGGGAGGTGCTCGACCTCGTGGCTGCGGGCGAGCCGAACAAGATCATCGCGCGTCACCTCGGCATCAGTTTCCGCACGGTCGAATTGCATCGCGCGCACATTATCGAGAAGCTGCAGGCTCGCAGCCTGTCTGACCTGATACGAATGGCGATCATCATTAAGACGCACCCAGACACTTGACGGGCAGTTGAGGGCGACGCCGAAAATGCTGGCGACGCACATTCTGCGTCAGAGGCATCAATTTATAGGACAAATGCTGTCCGATCTCGGCGGGGCGGCGAGCATCGGCTTGGTTCGGATCGGCGACGCGCTTGGCCTATACAAAACCCTGCATGCCCGGGGCCCGATGACGGTGGGGGAGTTCGCCGCTGAAGCCGGGGTCAACGAGCGCTACCTGCGCGAATGGCTGTCGCATCAGGCGGCGTCGAATTATCTCTCGTATGATCCGGCGACGCAAAAATTCACGTTGCCGCCCGAGCAGGCGATGGTCTTCGCGGTCGAGGACAGCCCCGTTTACATGGTCGGGGCGTTCACGTGCATGGCGGCGTTCCTCGACAACCTGGCGAAGGTTCAGCCGGCGTTCAAGACGGGCGGCGGCGTGGCGTAGGGGTACCAGACAAGCTGTCTGTTCTGTGCGGTTGCAGAGTTTTTTCGCCCCGGCTATCAGAACAATTTGGTGAGCAACTGGCTACCGGCGCTCGACGGCGTTGTCGCCAAGTTGCAGCGCGGTGCCAAGGTGGCCGATGTCGGGTGCGGTCATGGCCTGTCCACCGTGATCATGGCAAAGGCGTTTCCGAACTCGCAATTTATCGGCTACGACTTCCATCCGAGTTCGATCGAGCACGCGCGAGCGCACGCCAGGGCGCACGAAGTCGCCTCGAATGCCGGGTTCGAGGTCGGGACGGCCAAGGATTATCCGGAGAAGGATTTCGATTCGTCACCTTTTTCGACTGTCTGCACGACATGGGCGATCCGGCCGGCGCGGCAGCACACGTCCGCCGATCCTTGAAGCCGGACGGCTCGTGGATGATCGTCGAGCCGATGGCGGGCGACCGGCTCGAGGATAATCTGAACCCTGTCGGCCGGATTTATTACGCCGCGTCGACAACGGTGTGCGTCCCGACCTCGCTAGCGCAGGAGGTCGGGGCTGCCCTGGGCGCGCAGGCCGGCGAGGCACGACTGCGCGAGGTCATCACCGCGGGTGGGTTCCGCGCTGTCAGGCGCGCAGCGGAGACGCCCTTCAACATGATTCTGGAAGCACGACTTTAGGGGCCAAGAAAGCAAGAAACTTGACCAATAGGTCATGCGTTCGACACGATAAGTGTTCGCAGCGGCGTATTCCCGGCCGTGACCAGCCGACAAAAGAGGTCCTGCTCAATCCTTGATGGCGAGGAGCTTGGCGGCGGTGCCGCCGAGGATCGCTATGCGGTCGTCATCGCTGAGGCCCGGGATCGACAGGATGTGGTCGACCGGGACGCGGTTCCACGGGAACGGGTAGTCGGTGCCGATGACCACCTGGCCGACCCCGGTCTCGGCGATCAGGTGGCGCATCCCCTCCGGCGTGAACATGATCGAGTCGAAATAGAGCTGACCGTCCTTCAGGTATTGGGTCGGCTTCTTCTTCGGCAATGGCCCAACCCGGTTCGGGAAGGTCGTGATGACCGCATCCGAACGTGCCGCATATGAAGGCAGAAACCCGCCGCCATGCGCGGCACAGATCTTGAGCCCTGGGAAGCGGTCGAGCGTGCCCTCGAAGATCAGATGCGACAGCGCGATCGTGGTTTCGAGCGGGTTACCGATCGTGTTGGTCAACAGACCGCTGCCCTTCAGCCGGCCGCTCGGCTCGAGTTCCCGGGTGCCGAGCGGATGCATGAAGATCAGGATGCCGAGCTCTTCGGCCTTGGCCCAGACCGGGTGGAATTTCGGATCGGCCAGCTCCTGCCCGGCAACGCTGCCGCCGACCGACAGGCCGCGCAGACCCAATGTCTTGATCGCATATTCGAGCTGCTCGACGGCGAGCTGCGGGTGCTGCAAGGCTACGGTCGCAAAGGCAACAAAGCGGTCGGGTGTCGCGGCGCAGAACTCAGCCAGCTTTTCGTTCTGGATCTTGATCAATTCCGCCGCCGCGTCGCGTTCGGCGCGATACCAATAGGGGTTGATGCTGAGCGCTTCGACATCGATCCCCTCGGCGTCCATCTCCGCGATCCGGTCCGAGACGTTGGACCACAACAACCCCGGGGCCTCCAACGGATGATTGATGACGGCCGCCGCCTCGGGAACGATGCAATGGGCGTGGATGTCGACGGTTTTGACCCGTTTGCCGTTGACCACGACCTCGCGCCGCCGCCCTGCGCCCGGCGCCGGCCCGGCATTCCCCAGGCTGCATCCGACAAAGGAGAGACCGGCCAGAGCCCCGGCGAGCAATTCCCCCGAAATCGGCATTCCCGTTCTCCCTCTTGCCACCTCAATCCCCTGCGGCGCGAGCATACGACGCGACGAACGCGGAATCCCGTCTATTCGTTAACGGCGGATGCTATACTCCCCGCATGTGCGGCCGCTTTTATCTCACCGCCTCACCGGCGGAAATCAGAAAGCAGTTCAAGCTCGAGAAATCGCCCGACCTCGTGCCGCGCTACAACATCGCGCCGATGCAAACTTCGCCGATCGTGATCGTCGAAGATAACGTCAGAGCGCTCCATGCGGCTCGCTGGGGGCTGGTGCCCTCGTGGTCGCGCGACCTCTCGCCCGGCGCCGGGATGATCAATGCGCCGGCCGAGACGCTCGAGGAGAAGCCGGCATACCGAAAAGCCTTTGGCTCGCAACGGTGCCTCGTGCCGGCGAACGGCTTTTACGAATGGTCCGCACGGGGCACGAAAAAGCAGCCGTACAAGATCGCAGTCCGCAACCGAGCGTTGATCGCCTTCGCGGGACTTTGGGAGCGATGGGCTCCGGAGGACGGTGATTTGGTCGAGACTTTTACTATCGTCACGACGCGAGCGAGCAAACTGGTAAGCGAGGTGCACGATCGCATGCCGGTGATCATCGCGCCGACCGACTATCAACGCTGGCTGACGGCACCAGCTGCCGCGGCAAAGAGGATGCTCTTGCCGTTTGCGGCCGGGCTGACAATTGCTGCCGTCGGTGATCGTGTGAACAACATCAGGAATGACGACGTTTCACTGCTGCAGCCGGCGGATCTATGACGTTCGCATCATGATCATCGCCGTGAGCAGCCTCGACAACATTATCCGGGACCTCGTGATCGCCAATCGCATTCTCGCGAAGGAGGACGTGGTTGACGCCTACGGCCATGTCAGCATGCGACACCCGGACAATTCGAACCATTTTCTGATCGCCGGTTCGGTCGCCCCGGAACTCGTCACCGCCGATGACATCGTCGAGCTCGATCTCGATGGGCAGCCGGTGGGCGACGAAAAACGCACGCTCTACCTCGAGCGGTTCATTCACGCCGCGATCTTCGAGACGCGGCCCGAAATCATGGCGGTGGTGCACGCGCACGCCGAAGACACGCTGCCCTTTGGCATCGCCGATGCGACGAGGCTTCGACCGGTGATCCACTCGGGGAGCTTTATCGGCAGCGAGGTGCCGGTCTGGGACATCGCCGACAATTTCGGCGATACCAACCTGCTGGTCACCAACATGGAGCAGGGCCGCGATCTCGCGAAATGCCTAGGCGGCAACAATGTGGCGCTGATGCGTGGCCATGGGTTTGCCTCGGCGGGCCGCTCATTGATCGAAGTCGTGCGGATGTCGGTCTACCTGCCGCGCAACGCCCGCGCGCTGCTGCGGGCAAAGCAGCTCGGCGGCAGGATCAAGTATCTCTCGCAGGGCGAGATCGATGCCCGCAACCGCGGCTACAGTCCCTATTCGACCGAGACTTGGCGCGCCTGGGAATACTGGGCCAACAAGGCCGGCGTCAGCCACCTGCTGACCCGACCCGAGAACTGAGGCGTCGATGGAAGGAGCAAATTCGATGAGAGAGCCGATCTGGAACAAGTTTCTGACCGAACGCGACAAGGCGGTATTCGCCGCGGGCGGGTTCGGTGCCCGCGCTGGGTTCGGCAAACGGCCGGCGCTGCTGGTCATCGACGTCAATTGGGCGTTCTGCGGCGAGCGGCCGGAACCGATCCTCGAATCGATCAAGCGGTGGCGCACCTCCTGCGGCGAGGAGGCCTGGGACGCGCTCGAACACATCAAGACGCTGATCGGCGCGGCACGTAGCAAGGGGGTGCCGGTCATCTACACCACCGGCGAGCGACGCCCGGACAACTGGGATGCCGGCAGCTGGCGGTGGAAGAGCTCGCGCGGCGACGAGGCGGGCGGCTCCCCGGGCGACCGTGTCGACGGTAACGAGATCGTCGCGATGATCGCGCCCGGTCCACAGGACATCGTGATCAGGAAGCAGAAGCCGTCGGGTTTTTTCGGGACAAGCCTCGCCGCCTACCTGACCTTGCTCGGTTGCGACAGCGTGGTCGTCGTCGGGACCACCACTTCAGGCTGCGTGCGCGCCACTGTGGTCGACGCGTTCAGCCTCAACTACCGGGTGACCTTGGCAGAAGAAGGCTGCTTCGACCGTAGCGAGGCCAGTCACGCCGTCAGTCTGTGCGACATGCACGCCAAATACGCCGATGTAGTCCCGACCGCCGAGGTTCTCTCCTATTTCGATCGGCTTCCCCGCGGCTTGTTCGACTTGCCGGCCGGCAGCTGCAGCACCGCGCCGCCGATCAAGGAAGCCGCCGAATAGACCTGGGTACCCCACTAGGTGAGCTGGTCTCGCTTGCGGCTGCTGTCATGGGCGCGGGCGTGGTCACCGGCCTTCTCGCGGGACTGTTCGGCATTGGCGGCGGTGCGGTCATCGTTCCGGTGCTGTTCGAAGTCTTCCGGGTTCTCAATGTCCCCGAGGCGGTGCGCATGCAGCTCTGCATCGGCACGTCGCTGGCTATCATCGTCCCGACCACTTTGCGATCCTACCGGGCACACCGCGCAAAGGGTCTGGTGATCCCGGAGGTACTGCGGTCCTGCGCGCTGCCGGCGGTGGTCGGTGTGGCGGTTGGGTCCATCGCTGCGGCGCTCGCTCCGGCCAGCATCTTCAAGCTCGCCTTCGTGCTGATCGCCGGGATCATCGCCGCGAAGCTCCTGGCCGGCCGCGAGGATTGGGTGCTAGCATATTATCTGCCGAGTCGGTTCACCATGTCTGCCTGGGGCTTCCTGGTCGGGCTGGCGTCCTCGCTGATGGGGATCAGCGGCGGCTCGCTCGCCACGATGGTGCTGACGCTCTACGGCAAGCCGATCCACAACGCGGTAGCGACGTCGGCCGGCCTCGGGGTACCGATCACGATTGCCGGCACGCTCGGCTACATGGTGGCCGGCCTGCCACATCAAGCCGCGCTGCCGCCGCTGTCGATCGGCTTCGTTTCGGTGATCGGAGTCGCCATGATCGCACCGATCTCGAGCTATATCGCCCCGTTCGGCGCACGGCTCGCGCATGCTCTGCCCCGGCGCCGGCTCGAGATCGGGTTTGGATTGTTCCTGCTGGTTGCCTCGGCGCGCTTTGTCGCGAGCTTGGTCACGCAGTCCCTCGATTGAGCGCTCAGCCGTTACGGCAACGCAAATGCGACCAGCGCATCGCCGAGCTTGGTGCCGAGCTTGCCGTGACCGCCGGCAGCGATCACGACGAACTGCTTTCCATCGGGACGCAAACGATAGGTCATCGGCGTCGCCTGGCCACCGGCCGGCAGCCGCCCCTTCCACAGCTCCGCGCCGGTGTCGATATCGAACGCCCGCAAATAATTGTCCAGTGCCGAGGCGATGAAGACGAGACCTCCGGAGGTGATGATCGGCCCACCCAGATTTGGCGTGCCGCTAATGACGCGCGGCGAATTCGGGAAAAGGTCGGCGGTCGTCCCCAAGGGTACATTCCAGCGAATAGTCCCCTGGGCCAAATCCACCGCCACGAGCGAACCCCACGGCGGTGGATTGCAGGGCGCCCAGCTGGGCGAGGTGAGCAGCTGGCGGCTCAGCCCGTACGGTGTTCCGCGCTGCGGTGAAACCTCGGCGCGGAACCGGCCTTCCTTGGCAGCCTTTTCGGACTCCTGATACTGATCGCGGGGGATCAGATGAACTTCCATTGGGAAAATATTGACATCGGTGACAAAGACCTGCTGTCGAGGGTCGACGGCGCCGCTGCTCCAGTTCATGCCACCGAGATTGCCCGGAAATGCGATAGTCCCCTCTACGCTCGGGGGCGTGAAGATCCCCTCCGACCGCAGCTCCTCCATTGCGGCACGGCATGCGTTGCGGTCCTCCGGGTCGGTCCCCAGGCATCATCCGCCATTAACCGTTACGGGATGAGCGGGGGCGGCGCCAACGGGAGGGGCTGCGTCGGAGAGGCATCCTCGCTTTCCGCATCGCTTTTGGGAACCGGTCGCTCTTCGACCCCGAAGACCGGTCTGCCCGTTTCTCGATCCAGCACAAAGAGATTACCGGTCTTGTTACCGGCAATCACGACGGGCGTTTCGACACCGTTGCGGCGGAGCGTCGCGAGCACCGGCTGCGCAGCGGTGTCGTAGTCCCACAGATCGTGATGCACGAGCTGGAAGCCCCACACCATTTCGCCGGCCTTTGCCGACAATGCGACGACCGAATCCGCCCATTTATTGTCCCCCGGCCGCTTGAGGCCGTGGTAATCGGGGCTAGGACTGGTGGTCGGCACAATCACGAGGTCGCGTCCGGTGTCGACGGAAATCGTCGACCAAGCATTGCCCGCGCCGCTCGGCGCAATGCTCAGAGGGATCGGGTTCCAGCTCCAGCGAAGGGCGCCGGTGCGCGCATCAAAAGCTCTGACGACCCCGCTCGGGCTGTCGACCCGGTCGTTATCGGCAATTGACGAACCGACGATGACGAGATCACCCGCAATCGCCGGCGCGGACGTCTCCTCGTATTCCCCGCGGCGGGTGATGTTGGCGATGCCGCGGGTCAGGTCGATTTGCCCGCCGGCGCCGAAATCGGTGCAAGGCGTACCCGCTGCTGCATCAAGAGCGAAGAGGCGTGCATCGATCGTCGCCGAAAAGATCCGTAGGTGGCAGGCATCGCCTTCGGCTCGGCTGGGATCGGTCCACGATGTAACGCCGCGATTGACGAGACCTTCGGAGTAGGGTGCGTGCAGGTCGATCTTCGGATCGAAGCTCCACTTCTCCCGGCCGGTCTCGGGGTCGAGAGCGACGACGCGGTTGAACGGGGTGCTCAGATACATCGTGCCATCGACGACGATAGGTGTCGCTTCGAATTCGCTCTTGCGACGATTGTCACTCCCGTCGGAGATATCGCCGGTGTGGTATTCCCAGGAGACCTTCAGCTCTCCGACATTGCTCCTGTCGATCTGGGTCAGCGGCGAGTAGCGACTCCCGCCTGCATCGCCGCCGTAATAGGGCCAATCGGCAATTACGTCGTCGGCTGCAAGAGGCCGAGGGCTTGCGGCGACCGCGATAATCAATAACGCGCCCGGTGTCACAAGCGCCCCTCGAAGAAAGCCCCTCACCCCCTCCCCCTCCCCGCGAGCGGGGAGAGGGAGGGACCCCTGGCGCATCAGAGATGCGCTACCCGACAGGCGCACGCACGCGTGCGCCGAGAGGGGCGGGAGGGTGAGGGGCGTGAAGCGATCGGCTAGCCTTCCGCGGCTTGCAGCCATTCCTTGGGGATCGCCTGCGCGCGCTGGTCGGCGACGAGCTTGCGGCGACGGGCCTGCTCCTCCGGGCTGATGGAAGCCGGATCCTCGCGGAACTCCGGTCCCATCGCCATCGCCTTCTTGACCGCCGGGCGATCGCCGATCTCGGCGAGCCAGCTCTTGACATTGGGGAACTCGTCGATGTCGATCTTGCGGGTCGCCCAGCTCGACGCCCAGGGATAGCAGATCATGTCGGCGATCGTGTACTGGCCGGCGGCGAGATAGCGCTTGTTGAAGAGGCCGAGGTTCATGACGCCGTAGATGCGGTGCGTCTCGTTGTCGAAGCGGCGCAGCGCGTAGGTGAGATCGCCGTGGCCGCCGGCCTCGGCAGCGCGGCGGAAATGGCCTTGCTCACCGAGCTTTGGGCCCTGATTGGCCAATTGCCACCCGACCCACTGGGCGACATCGTATTTGCCGCGCGGATCCTGTGGCCAGAACCGTCTGGTCTTCTCGGCGAGATACATCA
>Ga0310914_10001318_pt1 | contig 15895 bp, 12 predicted proteins | sample GREbulkMGAN108_FD_203450 | JGI IMG/M metagenome (GOLD analysis project Ga0310914, IMG submission 203450) | Lab enrichment of tropical soil microbial communities from Luquillo Experimental Forest, Puerto Rico - GRE.bulkMG.AN108 | ecosystem: Environmental > Terrestrial > Soil > Tropical forest >... | reverse complement strand
ATTCCAACCTCCGGGAACCCATGGCACTGACCTCACCCGCAACCATGCCGTGTCCTGAGACCTGCCGAGGGTAATTGTGCCGGCCAGAGTCAGCGTGGATCAACCAACGACGGCAGGATGGACGGTGGCGGAGGCCGCGGCGAAGGCGCTGGGGCTTAGCCTGTGCCGTGTGGCTGCCACGCGGGGAGGGGAACGCTGATGGCTGACGCCGACGACGTGCGCCGCCTTGCGCTGGCGCTGCCCCACGTGGAGGAGATCGACAGCGATGGCTTCGACTTCCGGGTGGGCGGCAAGGGGTTCGTCTGGTCCTATCCCGAACGGAATCCCGGCAAACCCCGGGTGATCCGTACCGACATCGCGGTGCTGTACGTCGGCGACGAGGCCGAGAAGCAGGCGCTGCTGCTCGGTGAGCCGAGTATCTTCTTCACCACGCCCGGGTACGACGGCTGGCCACTGGTAATGCTCCGGCTGGCGGCGGTCGACCAGGCACGGCTGGCGGAGCTGGTGGTCGACGCATGGCGGATGCGCGCCCCCGCGGCGATCGCCAGCGAACTCAGCGAGGATGCCGGTACCGGCTGATCAGCCGAAATGCGGCATGGGCCGACAATCCCCGGGGGTTTGATGCGGAGGCCGGTGGGAGACCGGTCATGGCGGGATAGCAGCGCAGGCATGGCCCTTGTGCGTGATCATGGCGGTTGCCACACCTGCCAGGTCGCTGCCGGGGAGCCATGCCCGCCTCGTCATCGTCACCGATTGACCCCTTGCGGTTGGCTCTCGGCACTATCACGAAGTGCTGATTACTGCACTGGCCTGCTCACCCAAGGCACCGCACCGCATCCCCGATGGTGACACCAGGGATCTGCAGTAGCGTTACCCCAGCGGCCTGGGCCCGAGGGGGTGCGGCATGGCCGAATCGATCCGACCGGGCACGGGCACCGAGGGCTACGACGCCAACGCCGTCTACGCGCTGGGCAGCAGCCCCGGGGAGAGCGCCCGGCTGCAACGCCAGGCCGAGGAACTGGCCGCCGACAGCGCGGCACTGCTGGATCGGGTTGGCCTGCGGCCCGGACAGGTGGCGATCGACCTCGGTTGCGGGCCGCGCGGGATCGTGGACTTGCTGGCCAGGCGAGTCGCACCAGCTGGCCGGGTCGTCGGCCTGGACGCCGACCCCGCGCACGCCGCCATGGCTGCCGGGTTCGCCGCCAGGCAAGGGCTCAGCGGCGTGGAAATCATCACCGCTGACGCCCGCAGCACCGGGCTGCCGGCGGGTTCTTTCGACCTGGTGCACGCCCGCACCCTGCTGGTCAACCTCCCCGACCCAGCCAGCGTGGCGGCCGAAATGATGCGGCTGGCCAAGCCCGGCGGCTGGATCGCTTCCATGGAGCCCGACACCGAGCACGCGCTGTGCTACCCGCCGCACCCCGCCTTCGACCGGCTCTGCGAGATCTTCACGGTGGCGTTCCGCCGCAACGGCGCCGATCCGTGGATCGGCCGCCGGGTACCCGAGCTTTTCCGCCAGGCCGGGCTGGAAGATGCTGCGGTGGAGGCCAGGGTGCAGATGTACCCGCCTGGTAACTCCCGCCGGACCAGCCGCCTGGACCTGGTGCGTGCCATGCGCCCGCAGGTGCTGGACATGGGGCTGGCCAGCGCTGCGGAGCTTGACGAGCTGGACACCGCGGCCCGCGCGCACCTCACCGGCCCCGAAGCGGTAGTGATGTCCGGCCTGCTCTTCCTTACCTGGGGCCGTAAACCCGGTCATGTACCGTCCGGGCCCACACGAACCACGTAACTGCCGTTGCGGCACCTAAACGACTTTGCCGAGACCCTGCCGAATGCGGCCAGGCCGTGCGCTGTCCAGCCGGTGCTCCGGGCGTGAAAGTCGACCGCGCACGCGAAAAGCCCCTCCCGGTCATGCGGAGGGGCTTTTCCCCGTGGGGCTTTGGTAATAAACGGCTAACGCAGGCAAGGTGGTATTGCGCCTGCCTAATCATCACGTTACTTGCCGAACTGGTCGAATTCTCCGGTTCGTGCGCCGCCGAGAAATGCATGCCATTCACCCGGAGTGAACCGGAGCACCGGGCCGGAGGGGTCTTTGGAATCGCGGACACCGACCCCGCCATTCGGGAGGCTGGCGACCTCGACGCAGTTGCTGTTGGAGAAACTCAGAGAACTCTTGGTCCAGGACAAACCTGCGCTAGACAGCCCTTCCCGACGGTCTTCGTGCATTGAACTGGCCATGTCCCTACCTCCTGAACGTCTTTGAGTTGTAGCCAAGAGAACGGCTACGGAAGGAGCAAGATCGACTACTGAGTGTCCCCACGGGGGTTTGATTTGGAGAGACATCGTAGGGGTTTGGGACTCCTGATCGCTAGTGGGAAGTTCAGGGCCCTGTGATCACTAGGGAGAGTAGCGACAGACCTCGATGCTGGCGCGCGACACGCCGCCGAGCTCATCTGCTTGTGTGCCCCTGGGCCCGTAGATGCCTTGACCTGCTGGTATGGCAAGGGTGGCCGACTGTAGGCATCGCAGCGGGTGAGCCTGCCGACACCCGGCCCGTCGCATCCGCCGGCGACTGCGGTGGGGCACGGCCGCCAAGCGGTGCGCCGTACCGGGGTGCGGGCCGGTGTATCGGCTGCCTGTGCGGTGGAGTGAGGATCTAGCTCAAGGCAGGGTCAAGGTTCCCGCTGGCCGCCCGACCAGTGCGATTCAGCGGTCTTGAGAATGAGTTCCTTAGACCGGTCCGGGTCGAGCGAGGCCCTGGTGAGCATTTGAAACGCGATCCAATGCAGATAAGTCTCCTTCTCGCCTTCCAGCGAGAAGTCATTCAGCAGGTGCTCGATGCTCACCACGTCCTTGAGCCCGGCGTCGCTGTCCGGATCGAAGCGGAATATGACGAAGGACTCCGCGAAGACGGCGTGCGGCCCGTCAAGCGGGAGGACCTGCACCGTCACGTTGGGCCGGTCAGCCTCCACCGCGAGCCGCTGAAGCTGCTCACGCATCACAAGCTCATCGCCAACCCGACGCTGCAGGACAGACTCATCGATCACTACCGACAGATCCAGTCCCGATTCGCGAGTCACAATATGCTGACGCCGCATCCGGACCTTGACCAATCGGTCGATCATAGCGGGTGTGACCGGCTCGATCTGGCTGTAAGTCTTAATTATGTGCCGGGCATAGGCTTCGGTCTGGAAAAGACCTGGCAAAACGTCGACGTGATATATGGCCATCGAACTGGCCTCGTCCTCGAGGCCGATGAACTGCTGGTAGTCGGAGGACAGGCTGTCACCGTAGTCCTCCCACCACCCCTTCTTCGATGCGTCTTGGGCGAGCGAAAGCAGGAGTTCGCGGCGGGGCCCGGTGATCTCGTAGTAGTCGAGCAACCGTGCTACCTCGCTTGGCGGCAGCCCAGTCTTGGCGCGCTCGTACCTGCTTATCTTGGACGGGCTCCAGTGCAGCGCCGCGGCAACGGCATCCCCGCTCTGACCTTTGCTTTCCCTGATCTCACGCAACTCGGCCGCGAGCCGGCGGCGCCGTACCGTGGGACTGCCTGGCACGGTCATGCCTCATCCCTCCTTCACCCGGCGGGACCAGTACGGCGGCCATCTCGAAGCCGTGGTGCAACTTTCGGTGCAAGCGCACTAATACCAGCGTAACGAAACCTTCGCACACCGCAACCGGGCGAAGCGGCAACGGGGTAACGATTGGACCGTCCGTCATCTCCGGTTTCCTGCGCTCTCGCGGGTGGCGGGCCACCGTTATGTGGGGATCTTCCGCGCGGAAGCCCCAACGGCCCGGGACACCTGGTGAGCACCAGCTGGAAACCAGGCAACGACGGCCGGGTGAATACGGCAAGAATGCGTATCTCGTGGTCCTTGTGGGCGTTCGCGGCTAACCTCATACTGGCTTTCATGCTCACACGGCGAACCTTTCTCCAGCTCATTGGCGCCTCCACGGGCGCGGCCATCACCGGAACAGAGTTTCTGTCCCAGACCGCAGCCAGCGCTGCCCCGGCGCTCTCGCCGCAGGGCTCGAACGGCGTCGAGCACGTGGTCGTGCTCATGATGGAGAACCGCTCATTCGACCATTTCCTCGGCTGGCTGCCCGGTGCCAATGGCCGCCACAACATGACCTACCTGGCGACCGATGGCAACGTCTATCCCAACTACCCGCTGGCCCCCGACTTCCAGGGCTGCGGGTACAGCGACCCCGACCACAGCTGGGAAGGCTGGCTCATCGAGTACAACTACGGCAAGATGGACGGCTTTCTCCAGCGGCCCACCGCCCTGGATCTCAACCCGGGGGTGACGGCCGCCGCTGCCAACACCTTCCCGGCCGGCTACTACACCAATCTCAACGCCGACGGAACGCCCAAGGCCGTCCCCGACCTGCCCGTCCTGGGCGCCCTGGCCCAGAACTACACGACCCTGGACCACTACTTCTGCTCGTTCGCTGGCGAAACCTTCCCCAACCGTCTCTACCAGCACGCCGCCCGGACCGACCGGGATCACAACATCACCAAGATCTCCACGCTGCCGACCATCTGGGACCAGCTCTCCCCCGTCCCCAACACCCAGGGCATCCCGACCGGTGGCTACTTCTTCCGTGATCTCCCGTTCCTGGCGCTGTGGGGCCTGAGGTATTACCCGTTCTGGCACCTGTTCGCCCCCGGCGACACCGACGTTCTCGGGATCCCGGTCACCACCCCGTCGTTCCTGGAGACCGTGGCCGCGGGGACGCTGCCCAACGTCGCCTTCGTCGACCCGGAGTTCGCCCTCGCCGACGACGGGACCGGGGCCGACGACCATCCCAAGGCCGACATCAGGCGCGGTGAGCGGTTCCTCGCCGACACCTACCACGCCCTCGCCGGCGCGGGCTACCTGGACAGCACGGTGCTCGTCATCACGTTCGACGAGTGGGGCGGTTTCTTCGACCACGTGCGGCCGCAACAGGTCATCGACGACACCAACCCGGCGACCGTGGACCACACCGGGAACAGCACCACCCCAACGGACGGCCAGCTCGTGCCGAACTACACACAGCTCGGCTTCCGGGTGCCGACCATCGTGGTGTCCAACCTGGCAGCGGCAAGGGTCGCGCATAGCGGCCCGTTCGAGCACACCTCCACGCTGAGGATGATCGAGTCCACCTTCGGGCTGTCCTCGCTCACCGCCCGGGACGCCAATGCCATGGACCTGAGCCAGGTCCTGAACCGGAAGGTCCGCCAGCCCGTCCCCCAGAGCGCCATCCCAACCAGCGATCAGGTTCCGGGGCCCACCAGCGACGCCGCCGCGTTCTGCACCGCCGCCAGCGTCCAGTCGACGTCCCCATCCCCCGTCTCCAAGGGCAAACCGAATGCCGCGGCGCGCGTCCTGCCGCAGTCCGGGTACCCAACCGGAATCGGAATGGCAGGCCTGGCCCGCCACTACCAGCAGGCGACTGTCAAGTAGCCACAACCACACGACGGCTACCCCCCAAGGGGATCTTCGCCGTCATAAGCGCACGGAAGCCCCTAACGGCCCGGGCGCACTGCGCCCGCGCAGTGCTGGATGTGCCCATTCGCGGGCAGGCGAACTGCAATCACCGGGACGCCCACGGCATCATCCGAGGTCTGAATTTTCCGGAATCAGACGAGCGCCATTCATGATCAAGCCAGGCCACCGCAGCCACCAGCTGCGGCAGCCACGACGGGTGATACCGAAGGATCGGCCCGGCACACATTTGCCTCAAATCGCGCCGGGCCGATCCCGCGCCGGCCTCCTTCAATCGTGATAGAAGGTGATAATGCCGCCTGGATTAAGGCCGAGTGCGTGGGTGGGAACTATGGGCACGTTCGCTGCCGCCGCAGGCAATGCGGTGCTAACCAGCGCCGACCCGGCCAGGCCGAGCGTTAGGACCGGGGGAATGATGAGGGCTCGCCCGATGCATATGGCTTCCTCAATAAGCGACTTCCGGGGCGGCCACCGGTCAGCCTAGAGAGCCCGGGCGTCTGTGGTCTAGTCCAATGGGGTATAGCCGCTATGGTGTACGATGATCCGCCCTAAATGACAATAAGAAATTTGGCATAAAGGATATTGGCAGGTCATCTGGCAAGTCACTGGCCATCGTTCGCCACAACCACTTTGGCGCGCCTCCGGTTTACCGAAAGGCGGATGCCTATTTCGCTGCAGGATCCGACGCAACCTGCGCACTGTGTTTACTATTCCACGAATAAGGGGCTCGCTATTGGCGGGTAGTGATGGCGGGTAAATGTCAACCCAAAAAGCATCGCTTGTTAACAGAATATCCCGGTAGTACAATTCGCTTCGTGCCCTCAGTGACCCGGGCCAGCGGGCTGATTGGCCGCGACGCCGAGCTTGCGACTCTTGTCAGGCTTGTGACAGAAGTGGCTGCGGGGCAGGGCGGGACGGTTCTGATCGAGGGTGAACCTGGTATTGGCAAGACCGTGCTGGTGCAGGCGGCCCTGACGGAGGCTGGCGCTGGCTGTCAGGTGTTTTGGGGCGCTGGCGACGAGCTGGGGCAGGCATTGCCGCTCCTGCCGCTGCTCGAAGGATTGCGGGTGCGCCAGCGCTCAGCGAATCCCCGGCAGAACGCGATCGTCCGGCTGCTGCGCGGCGAGGACAACGCTGACCGTGGCACGGATGTATCGGCCATGCTGGCGGAGCAGTTGCTGGCGCTCGTCGCCGAGCAGTGCGCGACGCGGCCGACAATCCTGGTCATCGACGATCTCCAGTGGGCCGATCAAGACAGCATTACGCTGTTTGGCAGGCTGGCGAAGTCGATACCGCAGATGCCGTTGCTGCTAATCGGCGCCATGCGCCCGGTCCCGCGACGGGATGAGCTCCTGGCGCTGCGGCGAGCGGTGGGCGATGCCGTGCGGCTGCAGCTCAGCGGGCTCCCTGCGACGGAGGTCGCCGAGCTGATCGCAGCGCAGGCCGGCGGAGAACCCGAGGACAAACTCCTGCGGCTCGCCGACGGAGCGGCGGGCAACCCGTTCTACGTTATTGAGCTTGTCGCCGCGCTGATGCGCAGTTCCGGCGTAACCGTGAATGGCGCGGGAGCTGTGGTGCTGCTGAACGGTTCTGCGCCGCCCTCCCTGTCGGCGGCCATCGCGGACCGCCTTGGCTTCGTCTCCGGGCCGGTGCGCGAGATGGTACGGGCGGCCGCCCTGCTCGGCGTGGATTTCGCCGTGCCGGATTTGGCGATCGTCTTGCGCCGGTCCGTGGCGGACCTGGTCCCGGCGATCGACGAGGCCCGGGCTGCCGGCGTGCTGACCGAATCCGGCACCGGTCTCGCGTTCCGGCATCCACTGATCCGCACCGCGCTGTATGACGACATAGCGGCACCGGTCCGCGCCGCCTGGCATAGCGATGCGGGTCGCGCCCTCGCCCAGGCCGGCGCCCCGGTGGACCGGGTTGCTCGCCAGCTGCTCTGGGCGGTGGGCGGGTCCGGCGGTACGGCCGAACCAGCCGATGAATGGATTCTGCACTGGCTGGCTCGCACTGCGGACCTGCTGATCGGCCAGGCACCTCAGGTAGCGGCCGAGCTCCTGCGGCGGGCGGTGGCGACTTCCGCCGCTGGCTCACCCCACCACGACTTCCTGGTGAGCCGGCTGGCCGACACGCTCTACCGCGTCGGCGACGCAGCCGAGGCCGAGCAAGTGGCTACGAGGGCGCTGGCACACACCTTCGAGCCGGATCTGCTTGTCGACCTGCATTGGACGCTGGCGCAATGTCGGCTCACCACGGGCCGGTCCGCGGAATCCCTGGCGACGCTGGACCAGGCGCTGGCTTCCCCGGGGATCACGGCCCGGCACCGGGCCAGGCTGCTCGTGCTTGCCGCGCGCACGCGCATCAATCTGGGCGAAGTCGAGAAGGCCGGCCGGACCGCCACCACGGCGCTGGACGTGGCGTCGGAGGCGGGTGACAGCTGGGCGATGGGCTGGGCGCTGCATGTCCTAACCATTGCGACCGCAGTGCAGGGGCAGATGACTGATGCCTTGCCGCTGTTCGAATGGGCGTTGACCGTCACCGAGGCCGATCCGGCCCTGACCGACCTACGGCTGCTGTTGCAGATCAACAAGGCTGTCGCGCTGGGCTGCCTCGACCGGTACGTTGAAGCCTTCGCCGCCGCCCGGCAGGCGCTGTACTTCGCAGACCAGGCCGGCACGGTGGTCCGGCGGGTTCAGGCGCACAGCGCCCTGGGCAAGCTGCTCTTCGACACGGGCCGCTGGGACGAGGCGATGGCCGAGGTCCACGTCTTGCACGAGGACCAGAAAGAGCCTGCGGCGGCCTGTGTGGATCTTGGCATTGCTGCGGTGATCTGCTTCCATCGCGGTGACTTGGCTGCGGCTCGGCGGCATCTGGCGGCAGCCGTCCCGTACGCCGAGCGGATCGGGAATCGGGTCATCAGCCCGCTGGCACTTGCCCGCAGCCTCGACCAGGAGTACGTCGGCGCCCCAGCCGAGGCGCTGACCGTGCTAACCGCCGGGTTCGTCGGCAACACCGAAGAACTCGATGAGATCGAGGACCTGCTTGCCGAAAGTGTCCGCCTCGCTACCCTGGCCAGCGACGTGGACGCCGGGCGGACCTACGCGGGCCACGCCACGGCGCTCGCCGCCGATTCGGCCATCCCCCATCGGCAGGCGACCGAACACTACTGTCGCGGCTTGCTGGGACATGATGCCGTACGGCTGCTCATCGCCGCCGAACGCTACCGCGACGCCGGCCGGCCGCTGCTGTCGGCAAAGGCACTGGAGGAGGCTGCGGGAGAATTCATCCGCACCGGTGACCGTGACCAGGGCCGGGCCGCTTTCATCCGCGCCATGGAGATCTACACCTTGCTAGGTGCCGCCACCGATGTCGCCCGGCTCCAGGCGAGGTTCCGTGCCCACGGCATCCGCCGTGGCCCACTGTCGAAACACCGGCAGGCGCGCAGCGGCTGGGACAGCCTCACGCCGACGGAGGTCAAGGTCGCCAATTTGGTGGAGGGGGGCCTGTCCAACCCGGAGATCGCCGCCAAGCTCCTGCTGTCGCGGCGAACCGTTGCCACTCATGTGTCGCACATCTTGCGGAAGCTCGGGGTTCACTCGCGGATAGATATCGCCCGTGAGGCAGCCCTGCGGGCTGCCGCGTCGAAGTGATTGGAGCCGCGGCGGCCGACAAGGCGATTTCGCGCCCGCCATCTCAGTCCACGGGGCGGGCGCCGGATCCGGTGCCTTGGTGGAGGGCTCCACGATGCACCGGACCCGCATCTGGTGCTTACTCTTCGCGTGTGTCGTCTTCACCACCGTCGCCAGCGAAGGCGAGGGTAAAGTACACCGCCTTGCCCTTGGGGGTGCGGTAGTAACCCCAACTACTGGATAGGCCGGCGACTAGCACCAGGCCACGGCCGGTCTCCGCGTCCGGTGGCCCGTCCACCGGCTCCGGCAGGTCGCACGAGGTGTCGTGCACGTCGACGCCCAGTTGGCCGTAGCCGCAGGTGATGACGAGATTGATGGTCTCGCCCGCCTCGTGCATGACGGCATTGGTCACCAGTTCGCTGGTGAGCAGGACCGCAACGGACGTGTCGACCGGGATGTCCCAGGCCACGATGGTGGCGCGGACCTGGCCACGGGCGATTCCCGGCGCCGTCGGCCCCGCGGTGAGCGAGACGCAGCGCTTTTGCAGCGCGGTCGGGCGGATCGGCTTTTGCAGGTCGGCCGGGCAGGCCTGCTGCTGCGGTTTCGCGGGGCTGGTTGACTGTTGCAGTTCGGTCGGGCGGATAGGCGCCATCGTGTCCATCTGCTTCCTCACCAGGCTGGTAGGAGCCGGTCCGGGGAGAGCCGTGTCACCCTGTGCGGCCAGCCCCGAGGAGATCCGGTCAACCTCGGTTGACACTTGACTTCGTGGTTGCAACACAAATACTGATGCAACTTGCAGTGAGAGACATCGGTCAGGTGACCGATATTCAAGGTCTCGCGAGCGCCGGTGCGGAGCCGGTAGGACTGGGTTCCGGTTTCTAGGATGTGGGCGTTGAAAGTGACGTGGCCGACGATCGCGGCCACCATGCGGGGGTCGGCGAAGATGGTTCCCCACTCGCTGAACGGGAGGTTGGTCCCGATCGCGATCGATGCTCGTTCCTCCCGCTCGGGACGGTTGGGCCCGGCCCATAAATACGCGGCGGGCGCGCCAAAGAGCCGGGCCCGGTCAGCCCGGCGACGTCCGTCGTGTTCTGGTCAGCCGTGATAATGCATCATCGGGCGCGCGACCACGTGGTGCCCGTGATAATGCATGGCAGACACATTCGTCGCCGCGGCGGCCGCAGCGGCGCCGGTAAGCGCCGATCCGGCCACCCCCAACGATATGAGGATAGGAAGGATGGCTCGTGCGGGCCTGCGGTGGCGGCCTGCCGCTCTCCGCTTGATGCGCATGGCGTCCTCCAGGGTGATTCCCGGCGCGGCTCTCCGCGCGCAGGCTCGCGCGGGCTCATCTGCTGGCCCCTGTGGGAGTTATTGCCCTCATCGAGACAGTTGTGGCATTACCTGAAAGGCATTGTTTTGTCCTGCTACTATCTCGTTAGCTTGCCTTGGGGATTCTCCTGCTAATACTAGTTAAATATTCCATGGGATATGCATTGCAACTTTCATGTGCAATTTCCTTTTAGCTGCGGTCAACATTAAGTGGCTTTCACGTGCTACGCCGGGGGCGTAGCACCGGAAATGTCCGCTTGTTCAGCAAATGTTCTAGTAGTAAAATCCGCTCCGTGACCGCCGCGACACAGGGTGGAGCGCTGGTCGGCCGCGTCAGCGAGCTAGCGCACCTGGTCGACTTGATCCGGGCTGCCGCGGCTGGGCGGGGGAGCGCGGTGCTGGTCGAAGGCGAGCCCGGGATCGGCAAATCGTCGCTTGTGCGGGCGGCCTTGGCGGAGGTGGCGGATGCCCGCTGCCAGGTGTTCTGGGGTTCTGGCGACGAGCTGGGCCAGGCTTTACCGCTACTGCCGCTGCTGGAGGCATTGCGGGTACGCGAGCTTGCCAACAGCCCCCGGCGCAGCACCATCGTCAGGCTGTTGCGCGGCGAGCTGGCCGCAGGGCCTGGCGCGGACGTGTCGGCTGCGCTGGCTGAACAATTGCTTGCGCTGATCGCAGAGGAGTGCACGGCGCAGCCCGCCATCCTGGTTGTCGATGACCTTCAGTGGGTCGACCAGGCGACCGTCACGCTGTGGGCGCGGCTGGCCCGGTCCGTGCACCAGATGCCGCTCTTGCTGGCCGGGATGATGCGCCCGGTGCCGCAGCGTGAAGACTTGCTGGCATTGCGGCGGGCGGCGGGGGAGGGGGCCCGGCTCCAGCTCACCAGGCTCCCTGATGAGGCGGTGGCCGAGCTGGTAGCCGTCATCACCGGCAGCAAGCCGGGCGGGGACTTGTTGCAGCTGGCCGCCGGGGCCGCTGGCAATCCGTTGTATGTGACCGAACTGGTTGCTGCGCTAGCGCGTAGCGCGAGGCTGACCGTCACCGGCGCCGGGCAGCTCGACCTGGCCAGTGGCCACGCACCGGCATCGCTGTCGGCGGCCATCGCGGACCGCCTGGACTTTCTCTCCGCGCCGACGCGGGAGGTGCTGCAGGCGGCGGCCTTGCTCGGCGTGGACTTCGCCGTCCCGGACCTGACGATCGTGCTGGACCGCCACATCGCGGACCTGATGCCGGCCATTGACGAGGCCCGCGCCGCGGGTGTGCTCACCAATTCCGCTGGCGGCCTGTCGTTTCGGCACCCGCTGATCCAGTCGGCCCTGTATGACTCGATGCCGGCGTCCATGCGCGCCGAATGGCATCGCCGCACCGGGCGCGCGCTCGCCCACGCCCTCGCGCCGATAGACCGAGTGGCCAGGCAGCTGCTGGCTGCCTTCGCCGGGCCCGGCCCAGCCGATCCGATGGACGACTGGCTGTTGAGCTACCTGACCGACACCGCCGACCTGCTGGTCGCCCAGGCACCCCAAGTGGCCGCGGATCTGCTCCATTACGCGGTGGCGAGTTGCCCGGCAGGCTCGGCCCGGCATGGCCTGCTGGTGAGCAGGCTCGCTGACGCCCTCTACAGGGTGGGGGACGGGCCTGGGGCCGAACAGGTGGCCAGCCTTGCGCTCGCCTACGTCACCGAGCCCGACGTTCTGGTCGACCTGCACTGGACGCTGGCGCAGTGCCGGCTGCAGGCAGGCAAATCCGAAGAATCCCTTGACGCGTTGCACCGCGCTTTGGTCGCTCCCGGGATCACGGCCCGGCACCGCGCCCGGCTACTGGTGCTTGCCGCCCGGACCCACAGTAACCTCGGCCAGGTCGAGAAGGCCGGTGACACTGCCCGCGCCGCGCTTGCCGCCGCGGCGGACGCCGGCGACAACTGGGCGATGGGCTGGGCGCTGCACGTGCTGATCCTCGTCACCGCCATGCAGGGGCAAACCGCTGGCACGCTGCCGCTGTTCGACCGTGCCCTGGCCGTGACCCAGGCCGAGCCAGCACTCACCGACCTGCGGCTCCTGTTGCAGATCAACAAGGCCGTCACGCTTGGTGATCTTGATCGGTACGAGGAGGCCTTCGCCGCGGCCCGGGAGGCGCGGCACCTTGCCAGCGTGGCCGGCACCGTGGCCCGGCTGACCCAGGCGCACAGTGCGCTCGGCCAACTGTTGTTCGACACCGGGCAATGGACAGACGCGCTAGCCGAGGTGCAGGCCTTGGACGGAGCCTTGAAGGAGCCGGGGGCGGCCTGCATCGACCACAGCATCGCCGCCGTGATCTGCTTCCACCAGGGTGATATGACTGCCGCGCGCATGTACGTGGATGCCGCCGCACCTTATGCCCGACGGATCGGTGACCGTGTTGTCGCTCCGCTGGCGCTGGCCTGCAGCCTCGATTGCGAGGTCGCTGGCGACGCGCGGAGCGCGCTGGCTGTGCTGACCGCCAGTGCCACCGGGAACACCGAAGAACTTGATGAGATCGAGGAGCTGGTCGCCGACGCTGTCCGGCTCGCCTGCGAGATCGGCGACTTCGACACGGCGGAAACGCTCACGGGTCACGCCGAAGCACTTGCCGCCGGCTCCGGCATTCCGCACCGGCAAGGCAACACGCTGTTTTGCCGCGGCCTGCTGGGCCGTGATCCGGCCCGGTTGCTGCGGGCCGCGCAGCGGTACTCCGATGGCACCCGGCCGCTACTGGCCGCCAAGGCCCTGGAAGCGGCCGCTGGAATGTTCGTCGCGGTCGGCGACCGCGACCAGGCGCGCGCCGCGTTCACCGATGCGGTGGAGATCTACTCCTCACTGGGCGCCGCCGCCGATACCGCTCGCCTGCAGGCCGTGTTCCGTACCTACGGCATCCGGCGGGGCCCGCACGCCAAACACCGATCGGCCCGAAGCGGCTGGGACAGCCTGACTCCCACCGAGACCACAGTCGCCAAGCTGGTGGAAGAGGGCATGTCGAATCCCGAGATCGCCGCGAAGCTGCTGCTTTCCCGCCGCACCGTCGCGACCCACGTCTCCCACATCTTGAAAAAGCTCGGCGTCCATTCGCGCACGGACATCGCCCGTGAGGCGGCTTTGAGATCCAGATGATGGTCGGCGGCAACGACGTGCCAGGTGCCGTGAATTTGCTGGCCATGGCGAGACGCCTTCGCTCAAAGTGACGAAAGGTGCCTCGACCAGTCGCAGGTCCGGTTCTATACCGCGATCGCCCGCCACACCGTGCTGGTCATGGCCGCATTAGCGATCTGCGCTTCATGGATGGTTGTGTTCGCAATGCCTGACGAAGTAAAGGAGAAGTTTCACGCCGTCCCCTCTTTGCGGAGCAGCGACATCAGGTAATCCTCCAGCTTGTCGAAGCTGGATTCCTGGCCGTCGTGCTTGGTCATGTGGTCACGGCCGGCCTTGTCACGGAACGCCATCGTCACCGTCAGCGTGGTTACTCCGTCAGCCTCCGTCAACTCATCCGTCTCGTCGGCCCACGCGTCGGGCCAGCCTTCGAACAACCACGTCTGGACGATCCGAGTCGGCGGCTCGACCTCCAGGTAGGTCCCACGGAACGAGCACTCTTTCCCGTCCGGCGTAACGAAGGCCATGTGGTAGTCCCCCCCGACGCGCAGGTCCATCGAGCACACAGTCATCTTGTCCTCGAAGGGAGCGAACCAGTGGCGCACATGCTCGGGCTTCGTCAGCACGTCGAAGACGAGCTCGATCGGCGCGTCGAACTGGCGAGTGGTGACGATCACGAGCTCGCTCGGGTATTCGACGAGTGCGGACCCATGCCGGTTAGGTGTCACTGAAGGTCTCCTTGTTGCTGAAGCTCTTTGAGGTAGGCATCCATCCGATCAAGCCGCTCGTTCAACGCCCGCTCGTACTTGGCCAACCAATCGTGAAACGGTCGCAGGTGCGCCGGTTCCAGCCGATACAGCCGGCGACGCCCCTCCGCCCGGCACCTGACGAGTCCCACCTCGCTGAGGACCCGGAGGTGCTTCGAGACCTGAGGCTGCGACATCGACAGGTCGTCCACGATCGCCCCGACCGGCTTCTCTCCGCCGATCAGCGTGTCCAGGATCTCGCGGCGGTGTGCGTCCGCGATGGCGTTGAAGACGTCCGACGTCGTGGAAGCGCGGGCCACTCCTCCAATATATTCCGTTATCGGCATGTGTCAAGCACGCGCTCGGCATGCCCTCGAGCCCGGATTAGGGCGCAGATCTGATCGCTGCGATCCAGCCAGGCGCCCGGCTGCTGACGGCCCTCACCCTCCGGGCTCAGCGCCTTCGGCGCCAGGCTGGTCAGGTTCAGGACTCGCGCCGGAGCCGTCATCAGGCTCGCCCGCGAAGACCACTCCGCTGCTCCAGCCATGGCGATCGCCGGGCTCGAACTCCGGCTCCTCGGGCCACAACATCACCGCACGCCGGGCAGCCTCACCAATCGCGGCGCCGTCCAGCTCCGCGCGGGCCTCAGCCACCCCATGCTCCACCCAGGACACCACGAAGGTCACCGGCCCTTCGGGCGGCAGCGGGTGGACCCAAAAGTTGCCATCCCAGGTGTGGGCGCTCCCGCCGCCCCCATTTTCAAGCAGCACCAGCCGCCCAGCATCGGCGTCATCAAGCCGCGGGTGACCGTCGGGGGCCGCGGCGCGACGCCCATCGGCATACATCACGCCCAGCCTCAGGCCCTCGTTGGCCCGCATCCCACGCCCGTGGCGGTTGAAGAGACCGCCCCCGCGCGGCCCAGGCTCATCCTCACGCCGCAGCCGCGCATGCACGGTGAACTCAAACCCGTTCGGGTAGGCGTGGACACCGCCGATCGCCACCGCCACCTGTTCGGTGCGGACCAGCATCAGCTCCGCCGGGACCAGCCCCGGGATCACCGCGTCCGAACGCATCCACACCGGGCGGTGGCGGCGGACCGGCTCCGGTGGCGGCGGCGGCTGCGGGACCGAATCAAAAAAGCTCATGCCACCAGACTGGCACCGCTACCGGCGATCCGCGAACCCGCCGCGGCTGCATACTCCCGCGGCTCAGACCACGAAGGCAGACTGCCGTACGAGGTCGTTTGTGGCATGACGTTGTTCATTGGTGAAATCGAAGTCTTCATGGCGATGGGTTGACGCGCCGAAGGAAGAGGCGTCTGGGCGGGTGGCTGCCGCGGCCGCGCGCAGTTCACTGGCACGGCGAAAAGCGCGCGCGCGATCGGCGATCCCGGCGTGGTGACCGGGTCCCTTTGACGCCGTGCCAGCGGTCGCTATGGGCCCTGGCGTTCGCCGGGGCCCATAGGCTGACAGGCATGGGCGGGATGCGGGTGCTGGCAGCCATGTCGGGCGGGGTTGACTCCGCGGTGGCCGCGGCACGGGCGGTCGGCGCCGGGCACGAGGTGACCGGCGTCCATCTTGCGCTGTCGCTGAACCCGCAGTCGT
>Ga0310914_10001302_pt1 | contig 16012 bp, 14 predicted proteins | sample GREbulkMGAN108_FD_203450 | JGI IMG/M metagenome (GOLD analysis project Ga0310914, IMG submission 203450) | Lab enrichment of tropical soil microbial communities from Luquillo Experimental Forest, Puerto Rico - GRE.bulkMG.AN108 | ecosystem: Environmental > Terrestrial > Soil > Tropical forest >... | reverse complement strand
TCTTCGAGCCGGCCGTTGACGTTGAGCGTATACTGAAAGGCCTGGCCGGGCGGCGTCGGTGGGCTGCCTACCTGGCCGGCGGCAACCTGCTGGCTCTGCTGCTGGATCGCAGAGATGACGTCCTGCGGCATCAAATCGCGCACCTGCAGCTTGTTCGGATCGAGCCAGATGCGCATCGAGTATTGCCCGGCGCCGAATACCGTGACGTTGCCGACGCCCGGCAGCCGCGCCAGCTCGTCCTTGAGATTGATGGTGGCGTAGTTGCTCAAATAGAGGCTGTCGAATCTCGCGTCGGGCGAGGTCAGCGTCACGAACAAGAGGATAGATGTCGATTTCTTCTGGACGGTGACGCCCTGGTTCTGCACCGCCTGCGGCAACTGCGACAGCGCGCTGGACACGCGGTTCTGCACTAGCACCTGCGCGAAGTTGAGGTCGGTGCCGATCTTGAACGTCACGGTGAGGCTATAGGTGCCGTCGGCGGCGCTATAGGACTGCATGTACAGCATGTCCTCGACACCGTTGACCTGCTGCTCGATCGGCAGCGCGACGGTATCGACCACGGTCTTGGCGCTGGCGCCGGGATAGCGCGTGGTGACCTGCACGGTCGGCGGCACCACATCCGGATATTGGGCAATCGCAAGCTCGAACAGCGCCACGCCGCCGATCAGGATCATCAGGATGGCGATGACGTTGGAGAGAACCGGCCGCTCGATGAAGAATTTGGAGATCATGCAGGCCCTGTTATTTGGCAGATTGCGGCGCTTGCTCGATTTTCTGTACCTGCGGGTCGACCTTCTCGCCGGGGATAACCCGCAGCAGACCCGCGATCACCACGCGATCATCCGCCTTCAGCCCGTCATCGATCACCCGCAGTTCACCTTCGACCGGCCCGGTCGTCACCTTGCGCTGCTCGACCACATTGTCCTTGTTGACCACCAGCAAATAGCGTCCGCCCTGATCGCTGCCGAGCGATGTGTCGGGAACGAGCAGCGCGTCGTTCTGCTGCTCGACGGGGACACGAACGCGGACAAAGTATCCGGGCAGCAACACCCGGTTCGGATTGGGAATGAGGCCGCGCACCGCCAGGGTTCCGGTCGATTGATTGATGGTCGGCGACACGTAATCGAGCTTGCCCTCATGCGGGTAGCCGGTTTCGGTCTGCAACCCGACTTCGACAGGCACCTGCTTGAGGTCGCTGGGGGTCAGCCCCTTGCGCATCGCTTCTGCGCGAATCCGGATCACGTCCCGCTCGTTGACGTTGAAATTCACGTAGATCGGATCAAGCGCCACGATGCTCGCAAGCTGCGTCGGCGATGCCGCTCCAACCAGTTCACCGACCGAGACCAGATGCGCGCTGACGACGCCATCGAACGGGGCGGTTACTTTGGTGTAGCCGTAATTGACTTCGGCGATCCTGGTATTGGCCTGCGCTTGCAGGAGGTTGGCCTGCGCGTTGTCGCGGTTGGCGGTGGAGGTATCCAACGTTGCCTGCGACACCGCCTGGCGCGCGACCAGATCGGTCTGCCGCCTGAAGTCGTACTCGGCCTGCTTCAGCGTCGCCTGCGCGCCAGCTTCTGCGGCTTGCGCCTGCTCGAGCTTCAGCTTGTAGGTTTCGGGCTCGATCGTGAAGAGCGTTGTGCCTTCCTTGACGAAGTCGCCGTCCTTGTAGTCGATCGATTGCAGGAAGCCCTGCACCCGCGCAACGAGATCAACCGATTTGACCGCCGCCGTGTTGCCGGTAGCCTCGAGATATCGCGTGATTGACCGCTGCACGGGAGTCGCCACATCGACCTTGGGCGGCGGCGGCGGCACGAAGGTGTTCTGCTCGCAGCCAATCAGCGCAAACGACGCGAGAACCGGAATGACGGCGCGGAGAATCGGACCAAAAAGCCTGCGGTCGACCGGCTCCGGACATGACGGATGCGCAGGCTTCATTGCAGTGTCCCATTCGCTTCGCGTTGAGAGCAGGCTCGAAGGTTCTCCATAGCAACAATCCACCATCAGTGGAACCCGCAAGCGATAACACCATGGAAGCGCGCAATTGCGGCGCGAAACGCCTTTTCATGGAGATGATTATTTTATCGCAAGATCGGAAATCCGGCTTTTCAAATTTGCGAACCATAAGCCAGAATGGCGCCGCCGATGTCTGCCGTGACGGGGAGGGGATGCAATGTATGTTCGATTGTGGCGCGCCGCACCGGCCGTTCTGTTTGCTGCTGCAATGATGGCGGCCAGCCCTGCACATTCTGCGGAGCTGCTGGACGAGATCGCGCCGACCGGCAAATTGCGGGTGGCGATCGCGATCAGCACCGCGGGCGGCGCATTCTGGAGCAACAAAACGGATTCCGGGGGCTATACCGGGGTGCCCGTCGATCTGGGAAAGGAGATGGCGGCACAGCTTGGCGTGCCCGTCGAATACGTCGCATACGATAATTCCGGACAGATCACGGATGCGGTCCCCAAGAAGACGTGGGATGTTGCCTTTCTGCCGAAAGACCCGGTGCGTGAGGCGCAGATGTCATTCGGCCCGATCTATGACGTCGCGGACGCGACCTACATCGTCAAGGCGGGATCAACGATCACCAATTTTCAGACACTCGATCAGCCCGGCGTCAAAGTCGCAGCCGAATATAATACGACCACCATGCGCGGTGCGCGAGCGCATCTGAAGAATGCAAAAGTAATCGAGTATCAAACCTTCGATGAGATATTCGAACTGTTGAAGAACGGCGAGATCGACGCTTTCGCGCTGTCGCGCGACCAGCTCAACAAGATGGCGACGAAAATCCCGGGCACGAAGGTGCTGGACGAGACATTCAAGAAGACCGTGGTCGCCGTCGCCGTTCCGCTCAACCATCCGCTGGCGCTCGCCTTTGTCACGAAATTCATGACGGACGCCCGCACGAATGGGATCCTGCGCAAGGCCTATGACAATAACGGTCTGAAGGATGCACCGATCCGGACGGAATGAGAGAGCGATCACGCCGTCCGGACGAGGTATCGGTAGGCGTGGGAGAGAAAGCCCACCCAGATCGGCCAGACCAACAGCCAGCAGCAGAGCGAGATCGCGCCGGCGAGCGCCCATTGCGCGAGATAGATCCCGCTTCCGACCGGGACGACGGTCAGGCCGATGAAGATGATCTTGATCAGAACGACAGGCGGTACCGTGCAGGCCACGATCCCGAAAAAGAGTCTCCAGAGATTCCCATGTGTGTGACGCCACGCGTCCTTTAGGGAGAGGCTAGGGTTACCGGTCGCGCGCGCCGGAAGCAGGAGGCTGAGGCGCAGCATCAACGCGACGCTGACGACGTAAGCGAGCGCGATGACGGCGATCACGTCGGGCGGCGTCCGGCCGGCGGCCGGCAGCAAATCGAACAGCGCGAGTGCGGCGAGCACGGCAGCAAGCGGGATGGCTGCGATCAGGCAGATCACGAGAGCTGCGCCGACATAGCGCCAAAGATTGCGTGTGCCGACATTGCCGGCGCTCGTCCAAGGCGGCTCCTCCTTCGATAGCAAGAGCCGGTGCCAGGCCACGGCACTGCTCACCGCGGCGCAGGCGATCACGAGGTTCAAGACATGCCCCAGCATGAGCAAATGCAGGGGTTGCGACACGTCGATTTGGGGGCGGGGGCCTGCCGCCAACTCGGCGAGCAAGGTGGCCTGCAGCCAGCCGGCGATCAGAGCAAGGAATGCGATCGGCGGCAGCCAGAGTGCGGCTATTCGCAACCCCGCGGCAAAATGCTGAATGTAGGTTGCGTAGGACAGGCGGATTGTCTGCCACAACGGCAGCTTGCCGGCAGGCGCATTCGAGGGGTCGACGACGGCACTCATCCCGCTCTCTTCAATTCGTGCCCGGCAGGATCGGCTCCATGCCGCTCTTGACGATCTCCTCGCGTGCCGCCTGCGAGCCCAAGAACCTGATCAACGCCTTGCCCGCCTCGGGCTCCTTCGAGACGGTTGCGATGCCGGCCGAGTAGACGGTGATCTTCTGAAGCTCGGCGGGTACCGGCCCGACGATCTCGATGCCGGCAACGGGCTTCAATTCGGAGATCTGCTGAAAGCCGATCTCGGCCTCGCCCTTGGCCACGATCTCGCCGACAGGGGTCGCGGGAATCTGGCGGGCCTTGCCCTTCATCTCTTCGTCAATTCCAAGTTTCTTGAACATCTCGGTCGAGATGTAGACGCCGCTGGCGCTGTCGGAATAAGCAACGGTCTTTGCATCGAGCAGCGCACGTTTGAGTGCATCCGCCGAGCTGATGTCCGGCTTCGGCGCGCCGGCCTTCACCGCAACCCCGATCGGCGACTTGACGAGGTTGACCTGGCTGTCGGGAACGACCTTGCCCTTCTTGGCGAGATCGGCGAGTGCAAAGCCGACCATGATCAGCACATCGGTGGGCTCGCCACGCTCGAGCCGCACGGGGATTGCGTCGACAGTGGTGCCCATCGACGGGCCGTAGGCGACCAGCACCTTGTTGCCGGTCTGCTTTTCATATTCCGGCACCAATGCATTGAAGGCCGGAGCCAGTCCGCCGGAGATCATCACCCGTACTTCGGCCGCGCGCGCACTTGCGCTCAGCAGAAGGACCGTTGCAAGGCCGAGCAGCAGTGCGCGGATCGTGGCCGATGACGGTCTCATGGTGACTTCCTCCCGTGGCGCTTCTTGTTGGCGGGCGCGATCCTATCGCGCAAAATAGCGCGAGCCTAGGGGCGCGAGGTCGATGCGAAGAGCGCGAGCCGGGACGGCATTCACGAATTGATGTGGATGAAATCGCGAAGCAGCGGATAGATTTCGTTATTCCATTTCTTGCCGCTGAATACGCCGTAATGCCCGACGCCGGCCTGCATATGGTGCACCCGCCGATAGGCGCGCACGCCCGTGCAGAGTTCTTGCGCGGCGAGCGTCTGTCCGACCGAGCAGATGTCGTCCTTTTCGCCTTCGACCGTCATCAGGCCCATGCGCTTGATCGCGGCCGGGTTCACCGGGCGACCACGGAAGTTCATTTTGCCCTGCGGCAACAAATGCTTCTGAAACACGTCGCGCACGGTCTCGATGTAGAATTCCGCAGGCAGGTCCATGACCGCGAAATATTCGTCGTAGAAGGTCTTGATGACTTCGGCCTTGTCCTTCTCGCCCTTCACGAGATGATTGTGCATATCGAGATGCTGCTTGATGTGGCGCTCCAGATTCATCGATACGAAAGCGGAGAGCTGCACGAAGCCGGGATAAACCTTGCGGAGTGCGCCCTTGCACTGAATGGGCACGTAATTGATCAGGTTGTCCTCGAACCATTTCAGCGGCTTGCTTTTGGCAAACTCGTTGACCCTGGTCGGCGCAATCCGGGTGTCGATGGGACCCGCCATCAAGGTCAACGTCGCGGGCCGGGAAGGGTGGTTGTCCTCGCACATGATCGCGGCGGCCGCCAGCGCCGACACAGAGGGCTGGCAGATCGCGACCAAGTGCGGGCGCGGCCCCAATCGGGAGAGAAAATCGATGACGTGCTCGGTATAGTCGTCGAGCCCGAAGGGGCCCTCGCAGCGGGGAATGTCGCGCGGGTTGTACCAGTCGGTGATGTAGACGTCGTGGTCTTGCAAAAGCGTCTTCACGGTGCCGCGCAGCAGCGTCGCAAAATGTCCTGACATCGGTGCGACCAGGAGCACCCGCGGCTGCTCGGGGCCGTCCTGCTTTTTGAAACGCAAAAGCGAGCCGAACGGCGTCGCGTAGACCACCTCTTCGACGACGTCCAATTCCCGGTTGCCGATCTGCACCCGGTCGATGCCGTAGGGCGGGCGGGCATAGGTCAGGGACGAGCGCGAGATCAATTCGAGCGCTGCGGAAAGCCGCGCGACAAGCCTGTCGGACATGCCCTGCGGAACCAGATTGAGATATTTCACTGCCGAAGCCGCCCCCGACCGCCATGGTTCCGTCAGGTCCATGTGGTTCTGATAGGCCTGATATAACATCGACATCATACGGTCCGCCCCTGCCCATATTGCCATGCAATATCGAAGCCAAAACGGTGTCAATTAGCCTTGCGAATTGGCACATGGCTTGCTGCGGAAAACACTTGACGCGTAGACTACGGACGCTTTCGGCGGCCGCGGGGACGGCGCCGGAAGGACCTCCGGGACCGTTCAGAGCGCTGTCAAAGGTGCAAGAAGGGACGTTGAGGGACAAGCCGCATGGCGAAGGCGACATTGACGATCAGCAGCAAGAACTACTCCTCGTGGTCGCTGCGAGGCTGGCTATTGACCAGGTTCTCCGGACTCGACTTTGAGGAAATCGTGACCGCGCCCGATGACCCGTCCGCGCGCGCCGAAATCCTCTTGTTGTCGCCGACCATCCTGGTGCCGTGCCTGAGGCATGACGGTGCGACCATCTGGGATACGCTCGCGATCGGCGAATACCTCAATGAGACCATGCCGCATGCGGGCCTGTTGCCCGAGGATCGCATCCAGCGCGCGCATTGCCGGTCGATCTGCGGCGAAATCCATTCCGGCTTCACCACGCTGCGCGCGTCGCTTCCCGTCAATCTGAAGGGGCATTTCCCGGGCTTCAAGATCTGGACGCGCGCGCAGGCCGACATCGACCGGGTTTGCACCATCTGGCGAGATTGCCTGGCCGAATCCGGCGGCCCGTTCCTGTTCGGCGAGCGCACCATGGCGGACGCGATGTACGCGCCGGTCGTGACGCGCTTCATGACCTATGACGTGAAGCTCGAGCCGCGCCTGAAGACCTATGCGGACCTGATCATGAACATGCCCGAGATGATCGAGTGGGTCGAAGCGGCCAAGGCGGAGCCGGCGGAGATCGAAGAACTCGAGGTCGAATATTAGGCAGCCCGCGCGAACCTTGCCTATTTGCAGGGCCCAAGCGTCAAGCAGGTCTTGCCCAACTTCGTGTCAGATATGACGGTCGGACGGCTGTGCGCCACGGCAACAAGATGCCGCAGCAGCAAACCTCCCTCCGGCATTCCAGCTTCCCGCTGACGGACTTACGGGGCAGCGCCGGTTTTGCCGCACCGCAGCGCGGCTGGCGCGATTTTCGCATAGCACAATCAGCGCGAACGCAACGATGCGACGCTGCCGAAAATTTGGACGGCGTGACGGTTGCGATCGCACCCTTGAAAAGGTGGAGGCCGTCATGAACCAACACGCAGCCGTCAAAACATTCTCCCACGTCAAACCCGGCGATACCGAGTACAGGGGAGGGGGTCTGCGCGATTTCTTCCTCTACCGTGATCTCGGCATTGCGGCCGCGACCGGCGGCCAGGTGATCGCACACCTGGTCAAGGCCAATCCGGATTGTCCGCCGGAGGACGGCACAGGCTGGCATCGCCACGATTGCGAATTCCAGATCGTGATCATGATGAAGGGCTGGGCGCGCTTCATGTACGAAGACAAGCCGACCCTGGTGTCGGCCGGCGACGTCGTGCATCAGCGGCCGGGGATCGTGCACTACCTGTTCGACTACTCGCCGGACATGGAATACCTGGAAATCGTCAGCCCGGCGGACTTCAAGACCGTCGACATGCCGCCCGCGACTGACAAGGTGCCTCCTGTCACGCCCTGGAAGTGAGGACGCGATGTCCTCGCCTCGCTCCGCCGCGGGTTAACCCTTGTCGTCGGCCGCCGGTTGCGAGTCTCGACGGCCATGCTGGATGTGGTGCGCCGGATCAAGAGGGCGCCGACATCTAGCCGTGAACAGGTGAGTACGACGCTTGAACGCTGATTCGGACGCGGTTCGTTCGATCGGCGTTCCGAAGCTTAAAGCGCGTCCGCTTTCCGTCGCATTTTGGCACAGCCGCTGCTGATGGGATTCTCTGTCTGCGAACTCGATGGCCAGGATGACGGACTTCTGAACCGCCACACCAGAGCGCGATAGCCTTATGTCGAATCGCCGTCGCGCTCTGGTTTATTATTCGAGCATGATCTCCGCGTGTGTCGCGAGAAAAACCGGTCCCGCTTTTCCGGATCATGCTCTCGTGTAGTGTCGTCGCGGCATCCTCCAGCCGACAACTGTCGCTTCCAGCGCACCGCCGGACTCGTAGTTGTGCCATTGACCGTCGACATAGTGGCAAGCAAATGGGAGCAGATAGGTTCCGCTCTGATCCTCGCACAGCACCTGGACCGCCGTGCCAGGTGGCGGTTTCCCGGCACCATCGAATTCAGCCAGTCGTCGTTCGCGCGTAGCCATAGCTCGTTCCCCGCTCTCTCGCGGCGCGGCGCGCCGCCTGCGTTTCCCCTGCCCGCTCTGCCGTGCCGCGTGTATCCTTTTCTTGGAAAATCTTTTCTTGAAAACCACAACGCCGGATTGGGGTATCAATGTGGTATTCACGGCGTGCCGGACCTAAGCAATTTGCTGTGAAGAGCGCGACTTTTGTTTGACGGGCTCCCTCACGTGCGCCGGTACCGTGTTGCTTGAGAACGCTGTGTTTAAGACGAGGTTTTGATGAAGCTGAGGATTTCTTTTGCCGCGATTGCGGCATTGACTGCCCCGATGCTGATGCAAGCGGAACTTCGAGCCCAGGATATTCCCGGCATCGAGATCTGCACGGTCGAAAAGACCATGGAGCGGCGCACATCGTGCCTGCAGAGCAATGTCGAATTCCTGCAGAGGACAGTCACAAAGCTCGCGTCCGATTATCAATTAAAGCTGGATGCCGCCAACCGCCAGATCGAAGCGTTGAAAGCTGCCGCCGTCGCGCTGCAGAAAACGGTGGCCGATCTCCAGACGTCGCAGAAGCAGATGACCGACGACTTGAAGAAGAAAGCCGATGCTTCGCCGGCAAAGGACGCCGCGCCGACGAAACAAGGCAAGTAGCCACCGGATTTCGTTACGACGCGCGGAATTGCTCCAGCACGGCCTTGTCCGGCTCGTAGCCGAGCCCGGGCCCGGATGGCACGTCGACCAAGCCATTGGCATCGACGGCGATGCGGCCACCCCAGAGGCACGCGGCCCGCTTCATGTAAAAGACTTCGATGAGCCCTTCGTCCCTTGTCGACAGCAGTTGCAACGTCGCAAGAAAGCCCGGACCGAAATAGGGCGAATGCGGAATGATCCTGACGCCGAGCTCGTCGGCGATCGCTGCAACCTTCAGGAATTCGGTGATGCCGCCGACCTTGATGACCGAAGGCTGCGCGTGGCTCACCGCACCCGCCGTCATCATCTGGCGGAATTGATACGCCGTGCAGGCATTCTCGCCGGCCGCAATATCGAGCCCGCCCTTTGCGCGCACCTCGGCCAGCGTGACGAAATCTTCGGGCGGCCAGACCGGCTCTTCCAGGAACATCGGGTCTGCGGCGCGGCAGGCCTGCGCGAAGGCGATCGCGGCGGTGCCGTCGAGCGGGCAGTTCATGTCGACCATCAGCGGCACGCCGTCTCCGATCGCCTTGCGCGCCGCAAATACCGCGGGAAGCGTGATCTCGTGCAGCTTGATGGCGCCGTAGCCGGCTCGTCGCGCCGCCTCGCATTCGCCCGCGATGCTCTGCTCGTTCCCGATCCGCAGCAGGCTCGCATAGGCGGGAATTTTGAGGCGCCTGGCGCCGCCGATCAATTGATGCAGCGGCACGCCCTTCACCCTGGCCGCGATATCCCACAGCGCGATGTCGAGCCCCGAAATGGCAAACATCGTGATGCCGTAGCGGCCGAACAGATGCAGGTTGCGCTGGATCTCTTCCATGAAGGCGGGGATTTTGTCCGCTTCCGGAACTTCGCGACCACGCACCTGTGGCGCGATCATCTCGTCGATGGCGGTGCAGGTGGTTCGCGGACAGACATAGCTGAAGGCATCGCCCCAGCCGGTGACGCCTTGATCCGTCGAGACCTCGACAACAACCATGTCGAGTTCCGAGAGTCCGGAAGTGCCGTGCCGAAATTTGGCAACGCCGACATCATAGGGGATGCGGAGGTGATGCGCTCGGACGTTGGTGATCTGCATGGGAGTACCTTTCTGTTTCACCCGCGCGCACCGTCATTGCGGGGAGCGTGAGCTCCGAAGCAATCCGGCCTTCTGGAGTTGGCTCCGGACTACTTCGCAGAGCCTGTCATCGGGCCGCGCTTCGCGCCGACCTGTCGTTTTGCAATGACGAAGGAGGCCGTTCGTCAAGAACCCTTCTCACCCGACATCATCGGTCCAAAGCGCTCCCACGTTTCGCCCTTGAAGCGCATCATCTGGAGCTGTTCGAGCGGCGCGAAATCGGTCGGGCCGGTCTTGATCCGCATACCCGGCAAATAGATGCCGATCTCGAAATTGAGGTTCGCAGCTTGCCTCATGACGTTCTCGCGCGTGAGATCGTCGCCGCATTGCCTCAAGACCTGTTCCAGCCCCTTGGCGACGCCATAGGCGAACACGGTGGAAGCGTCGTCCTGATCACCTTCCGGGTACCATTTGGTCATGAACGTGCGCCATTCCTTCATCGCCGGATCGTTCTTCCAATCGGGGTCCTTGGGGTCCTTCAGGTAGGCGGTCGAGAGGATGCCCTGGTCATTCTCGAAGCCAGCCGGTTTCATCACCCCGCCGATCGACACCGACACGTTGGTGAGGAAGTGGATCGGGGTCCAGTTGAGCTCGGCGATCTTCTTGATCGCCTGGGCGGCGAATTTCGGCGTCGTGATGTTGACGAAGATGTCCGGGTTTGCGCCCTTGATCTGCACCACTTGCGAATCCACCGTCGGCGTCGACGTCTCATAGGACGTCTCGATCACGATCAGCTTGCTCGCCTGCTCGCCGAGACCTTCGCGCAAGCCGGTGAGATAGTCCTTGCCGAAATCGTCGTTCTGGTAGAGCACGCCGATCGTCTTGCCGGGATGGTTCTTCAGGATGTAGCTCGCGTAGATGCGCGCTTCGGTCTGGTAGTTTGGCTGCCAGCCCATGGTCCAGGGAAAATTCTTCGGGTCATTCCACTTTGCGGCGCCCGTCGAAACGAAGAGCTGCGGCACTTTCTTCGCGTTCATGTATTTCTGGATCGCGGTGTTGCCGGGCGTGCCGAGCGGGTTGAAGATCAGGAGTACCTCGTCGGACTCCACGAGCTTGCGTGCCTGTTCCACGGTCTTCGGCGGCGAGTAGGCGTCGTCGTAGGAGATGAAGTCGATCTTGCGCCCGTTGATGCCGCCTTCGGCGTTGATCTTGTTGAAATAGGCGGCCTCGGTCTTGCCGATGGTCGCATAGGCCGAGGCCGGTCCCGAATAGGGCATGATGTTGCCGATCTTGATCTCGGTGTCGGTCGCGCCCGGATCGTATCTCTTCTGCGCCTGCGCACTGCTTGCGAGCGTCGCCGCAAGCAGCGCGGCAAGTGCTGTTATCTTCACGTTGCTCAAGCGGGGGCTATGCATCGTCGTTCTCCCTGACGTGTTCCCCGACGGTCGCGGCGGTCTTGATATCTGGCCAGCTCTGTCAGCCGTCGGATCAATGCGCCGCCGAGTATGCACGAACGGGAGGATGTGACCAGCAACGGTGTCGCTGCCATTTTCCGTCGCGTGGAAGTAGAATTGGCAAGTTCCCGTCTCTCTGCGAGCGGATGAGCGCAAGGACTATCAAACGCCGATGCGGCAGAACGCGCAGGATCGGCGTGCTTCGAACGAAGGCCTCACATCCATGAATCCGGCCCAAAGGGCGCTCTGGTACATCGAAAGCCATCTCGCCGATGCGTTGACCCTCGACGACATTTCGGCGATCGGCGGCGTCTCGCGCTTTCACATGGTGCGGGCGTTTGCCGCCGCCACCGGCTTCTCGGTGATGCGTTACGTGCGTGCCCGGCGCCTCACCGAGGCGGCGCGTGCGCTCGCGGCCGGCGCGCCCGATATTCTGACTCTGGCGCTGGACGCGGATTACGGCTCTCACGAAGCCTTCACCCGCGCGTTTCGCGATCATTTCGGGGTCACGCCCGAAGCGGTTCGCGCCACGACATGCCTCGACCGCCTCAAGCTACAGGAGCCGATCCTCATGATTTCCACCGCACTCGACACTCTTGCGCCCCCGCGTTTCGAAAAGAGCACCGCCAAATTGATCGCCGGGGTCAGCGATCGCTTCAGCCATGAGAATGGCGCCGGTATTCCCCTGCTTTGGCAACGCTTTCACCAAACGATCGGGAACATCCCGAATCCCGTTGGGCGGATCGCTTTCGGGGTCTGCTGCAATGGCGACGATGCCGGAAACTTCGATTACATCGCCGGCGTCGAAGTGCGCGACTTCACCGACGTGCCGCGCGAGTTCAGCCGCGTCCGCATTCCCGAAGCGCGTTACGCCGTGTTCACCCACACCGACCACATCTCGACCATCCGCCGCACCGTCAACACCATCTGGAATCAGTGGCTGCCGGCCTCCGGCCTGAAGATGGCGGACGCGCCGAACTTCGAGCGCTATGACGAGAAGTTCGATCCCGCGACCGGCAATGGCGGCTTCGAAATCTGGATACCCGTGACGGACTAGGTTCCTCGCCTCAGCGAAGAGTTGCCGACATCGGGCCTGCCGGCTTGCCGCAACGCTGCCTTGCAGCGGCCGGCGCTTGCTTGGCAAGCGGGGGCGACTTTGCCATAACGGAACGCAACAACATGTTGCGTGCGCGGGACGTGCTTTGGAAACCGCCTGCAGCTCACCAGAAAGCGGGAGGTTTTCCGATGTCCGAGGTCCGCGTGCTCGCCACTGATCTGGAGTTTCCGGAAGGACCGGTGGTGATGCCGGACGGATCTGTCCTGCTGGTCGAGATTCGCGGCCAGAGGCTGACGCGCATCCACCCTGATGGGCGCAAGGAAGTCGTGGCAAAAATTCCGGGCGGCCCCAACGGAGCCGCGATCGGGCCCGACGGCAAATGCTACATCTGCAACAATGGCGGTTTTAGCTGGGTCCCGACGCGCAACATGCTGATGCCGGGACCGCCCGCGCCGCACGAATATATCGGCGGCTCGATTCAGCGGGTCGATCTGCAGTCAGGCAGGATCGAGACCGTCGTCGACAAGTGCGGCGATCATCCGCTGAATGGGCCGAACGATCTCGTGTTCGACCGGCATGGCGGCCTGTGGCTCTCCGACCTCGGCAAGCGGCGGGCGCGCGACATGGATGTCGGCGCCTTCTATTACATCAAGCCTGGCATGAAGGAGATCGTCGAAGGTGTGTTCGGCCTGATGCCTGCCAACGGCATCGGGCTGTCGCCGGACGAAAACACCGTCTACATCGCCGAGACGCCGACGGCGCGCTTGTGGGCCTTCGACCTGTCGGCGCCCGGCACGGTCCGCCCGCGCGACGTGATCTATCGCGGCGAGCGCGGCAAGCCGATCGCCGGGCTCGGCGGCTACCAGATGTTCGATTCGCTGGCAGTGGAAGCCTCAGGCAATGTCTGCGTCGCCACCTTGATCTCTGGCTGCATCTCGGTGATTGCGCCGGATGGTACGATCGTCGAGCAGGTGCCGACGGGAGACCGCGTCACCACCAACATCGCTTTTGGCGGACCGGATTTGAAAACTGCCTATATCACCCTGTCTGGCAGGGGCGAATTGATCGCGATGGAGTGGCCGCGGCCGGGTTTGCCGCTGAATTTTCTCAACAGGTGATGCCTTTGTCGCTTGCGCTCCGCGCAATGACGGAGCGGGAAGGAGCCTCCGATGCCTTGGCCTGAACCTGTCGCCTTGCACGGTGAATACGCGCGGCTCGAGCCGCTGTCACGGACGCATCAAGACGGGCTCATCGAGGCCGTGCGCGACGGTGAGCTCTGGAAACTCTGGTACACCTCTGTGCCAACACCTGGGAACATGGCCAAGGAGATCGATCGTCGCCTCGGCTTGCAGGCAGCGGGATCGATGCTGCCGTTCACCGTGTTCGACGCCGACGGGCGAATTTCCGGCATGACGACTTACATGAACGTTGACGCGCCGAACCGGCGGGTCGAGATCGGCTCGACCTGGTACGCCAGGCGTGTGCAGCGCAGCGCGCTCAATACACAATGCAAATTGCTGCTGCTCACGCACGCCTTCGAGAAGCTCGATTGCATTGCGGTAGAGTTCCGTACTCATTTCTTCAATCACCAGAGCCGCCGTGGTATCGAACGGCTGGGTGCCAAGCAGGACGGCATTTTGCGCAGCCATCAGATTGCACCAAACGGCACGCTGCGCGACACTGTGGTCTACAGTATCATCGCGTCCGAATGGCCGACGGTGAAAGCGCATCTCGCCTATCAACTGCACGACAGGCAGCGCTGAATTTGAAGTCGGCTCGCTTCGAGGGCAGCGAGTCGAAGTGATAAACAAGAAGAAAGTGCGATGGAAACGTTCGATTATGTGATCATCGGCTCGGGCTCGGCCGGCAGCGTGCTCACGAACCGCCTGAGCGAGGACGCGGCGACGACGGTTTGCGTGCTCGAGGCCGGTCCCAGCGATTGGCATCCCTACATCCATTTGCCGGCGGGCTTCATCAAGACCTTTCACATGCGCAGCATCAACTGGGCCTACCAGCAGGAGCCCGGTCCTTACACCGGCGGCCGCAGCATTTATGCGCCGCGCGGCAAGACGCTCGGCGGATCGTCGTCGATCAACGGCCATATCTACAATCGCGGCCAGCGCCTGGATTTCGACACCTGGGCGCAGCTCGGCAATCGCGGATGGGGCTATGCGGACGTGCTGCCCTATTTCAAGCGCATGGAACGACGCATCGGCGAGGGCGATGACGCCTATCGCGGGCGCGATGGCGCGCTCACCGTCACCACCATGGAGTGGAAGGATCCGCTGTGCGAAGCCTTCATGGCCGGCGCCATGAGTCTGGGCATCCCGCGCAACCACGATTACAACGGCGCGATCCAGGAGGGCGTCTCCTACGCCCAGCGCACGATCAAGAACGGTCTTCGCGTCAGCGCGGCAACGGCGTTTCTGCACCCCGCGCGCAGGCGACCGAATGTTCATGTGCGCACGCATGCGCATGCGACCCAGATCATCCTCGAGGGCAAGCGTGCGGTCGGCGTGCGCTACATGAAAGGTGGTCGGAACGGCACGCCGGTGGAGGTGCGCGCCAACAGGGAAGTGATTCTGTCAGGCGGCTCCTACAACTCGCCGCAGCTCCTGCAATTGTCAGGCATCGGTACGCCGGAGCTGTTGCGCTCGCACGGCATCGAGGTGCGTCACGCGCTGCCGGGTGTGGGCGAGGGCCTGCAGGACCACTACGCGCCGCGTTCCGTCGCTCGTGTCAAGAACATCAAGACCATCAATGAGCTCAGGCAGGGATGGCATCTTTGGGTCGAAGCCCTGAAATGGGCGACCACACGACGAGGGCTGCTCTCGCTGTCGCCGACCATGGTCTATTGCTTCTGGCACTCCGGCGAGACTACCGAGAGCTCCGACCTGCAGCTCACCTTCACGCCGGCAAGCTACAAGGAAGGCGTGCAGGGCCAGCTCGAGGACAAGCCCGGCATGACGATTGCGTCCTGGCAGCAGCGGCCGGAAAGCCGTGGCTATGTCCGGATTCGGTCGGCCGATCCGTTTGCGCCACCGATCATCCAGACCAACTATCTCACCGCCGAGCTCGATCGCCGCGTCGTCGTCGCGGGCATGAAGCTGGCGCGGCGGCTGCTGAAGTCGGTGCCGCTGTCGCCCTATTACGATTACGAAGATTTCCCGGGACCCAACGTACAGAGCGATGACGAATTCCTGAGGGCCGCGACCGAGCGCGGCACCACGACATTCCATCCCGGCTGCACCTGCCGCATGGGTCCGGCCGACAGCACCTGGGCCGTGGTCGACGACCAGTTGCGCGTGCACGGGTTACAGGGATTGCGGGTGATCGATGCCTCGATCATGCCGCGTATGATCTCGGCCAATCTCAACGCCTCTACCTTGATGATCGCGGACAAGGCGAGTGACCTGATCCGCGGCAGAAGAGCGCCGGAAGCGATTGTCACCGCCACCGCCGCCGAATGAGCGACCCATCCGTCCGATGCGAAGGGCAGGACGATGAACGACGCGGGCCGCAAAGGCGGCCCCGCGAAGTCGCAGCGACATTTAGGTTCTAGGGCGTGTACTCATAAATCCGCC
>Ga0310914_10001297_pt1 | contig 16025 bp, 12 predicted proteins | sample GREbulkMGAN108_FD_203450 | JGI IMG/M metagenome (GOLD analysis project Ga0310914, IMG submission 203450) | Lab enrichment of tropical soil microbial communities from Luquillo Experimental Forest, Puerto Rico - GRE.bulkMG.AN108 | ecosystem: Environmental > Terrestrial > Soil > Tropical forest >... | reverse complement strand
TGGTCGGCGAAGGTGCGCACCAGTTCGATCTGCCGCTCGGTGAACGGCTCGACCCGCTTCCGAGAGAGAACGATCGTGCCGAGCACGGCTCCCTCGCGCAGCAGCGGCACCCCAAGGGCGGTATGTTGCCCGGCCACCACAGTCTCGGGCAGCGCGTAGTCCGGATCGGCGGCGAGGTCCTCGACATGCACGACTCTGCCTTCGAGCGCCACCCGCCCGACCATGCTTTCTCGACCGGGGACAATCGTTCGCTGGCGCAAGGCCGCCCATAACTCGGGCTCCGATGCGCTGAACGAACTCGACACAGGGCGGTAGACCTCGCCCTCACGTATTGAGATCGTTGCGTCATCGGCGCCGCAAAGCCGGGCGGCCGTTTCGGCCACTGTGTCCAGCACCGGTTGCACATCGGCCGTCGGGCCTTGAGGCGGCCGCGCGACATTCAGCGGGCCGCGAACCGAGAAATGCTCGCCCTTGTGGTTCAAGTAATGGAGCTTGGCCGGGTCGAAGTAACGTTCCGATTTGCGGTCTCGGACAAACGCATCGTCGTCCCAGCTGTCCCACAATCCCTTCACCACTTCGACAAACTCGATTGCCCGGTCGTAACGGGCATCGTGCTCATAGTGCCGCTCACGTCCGAAGTTGAAGGCTTCGGAGACGTTCGATGATGTGACGACATTCCACCCGGCACGACCGCCGCTTATGTGATCAAGCGAGGCGAATTTCCGAGCAATGTGGTAGGGTTCGTTATAGCTGGTCGTCGCAGTGGCGCAGAGACCGATATGCGTGGTCACCGCGGCGAGCGCCGGCAGCAGCGTCAGCGGATCGAAATAGGCCATGTATTGCGGCCAGCGGCTGAGCGCCTCGAGCTTGCCGTCGCGCGTCGCCACCGCGTCGGCGACGAACATCAGGTCGAACTTGCCGCGCTCGGCGGTTTGCGTGATCTCGGCGTAATGTCGGAAATTGGTGCCGGCGTCGATCTGAGCGTCAGGGTGCAGCCAGGCTGCCACGTGGTTCCCGGTCGGGTGAAAGAACGCACCCAGCTTCATCCTTTCGCCGCTGCGCTCCTTGTCCATCCCAGATCTCCGCCGGAGGTGACCCGACCTTCAGCCTGCTTGGTCGGCTCAGTAATAGACCGATCGCCCGGCCCCGCCGCTTGCCGCCACCAGCTCGCCGGAGACCGCCCAGGCCTTTTCCGAGGCCAGAAAGACTGCGACAAACGCGACCTCCGAAGCGTCCACCATGCGGCAGATGGCGTTGCCGCGCGGCGAGTCCGGAGCAAAGTCCCGCCGCTCCGCCTCTTCCGGGGATACGCCCAGCTGGGTGGCGCGGGTAGCGAGCAGGCTCGGTGTGCGCTCGGTGCGGGTCGTGCCGGGATGGATGCAATTGACCGTGATCCCATGACGGCCGAGCTGGACCGCCAGCGTTTTTGTCATGTGCACCAGGCCGGCATTGCGGGCGCCGCCGCTGAGATTGCCGGCGTTGCGGGCGTTGCCGCCGCTGATGTTGATGATGCGGCCCCAGCCCGCCGTCTTCATAAAGGGGATAGTGGCGCGGGAACAGCGCAGCGCTCCGACATACTTGACGTTGAAATCCTCGATCAAATCCTCGTCGATAACGGTTTCGATCGGGCCGGTCGCGGTGGTCGACCCGCCTGGGTGGGACCCGCTGTTGACCAGGATGTGCAGACCGCCCAGCTGCTGCGCCGCCTCGGCGACTACGCGCTCCACCTGCTCCTTGCTGGTGACATCGGCGGCGAGGGGCAGGATGCGCCGGTTCGTCGCGGCAGCAAGCTCCCGCGCCGTCGCCTCCAGATCCCCCTGGGTGCGCGCCACGATCGCCACATCGACCCCTTCGCGAGCCAATTCCCGCGCAATCGCCTTGCCAATGCCGCGACTGCCGCCAGTCACGATCGCATGCTTGCCTTGCAATCCTAGGTCCATGGCACTCTCTCTCCTTGGCGGCGTGACCGCGGTTTATTTGCTTGACAGCGCATTGTTCTCTCTGAAGGAACTGGGCGCAAGGGCCGTTGCCCAATGCGGGGCGATGCATCGAACGTGACTACGGTCCGGCAGAGCCGCCGCCCGAGCGCCATACATCGGGCGCACCCATCCCCTTGCAGACGCTACGCCAGAGGCAGGTTAGGACCCGTGGGCGGCCAGGCCCCGCCACAGGGTCCACAACCGAAGAGTATGAAGGAAATTGGACGGATGCGAGCGGCGTCGGCGTCTCGAGAATTCGCAACGGAGCCAAGCCGGCGGCGTTCGACCGTAACAGATCTTCAGGATCGCGGGGCGGCTCACTCCTCCGGCAGGCCGGCCTTGCGCAATGCCTCGACATAGATGCCCCTGAGGCGGGCCGTGTAGTGCAGCTTTGCGTAGCTGGTGAAGGCCTCGATCGTGAAACCGGGCCAGGCTTCGAGCATCGGTTTCAGCGCCGCGCACGCCTCGCTGTGCCGCCCCATCAATTCGTACAGCACGATCTTCATCCACAGGGCTGGCGTCCAGCGAGGCTGCTCGAGGATCGTCTGATCGACCCACCGCATCGCCTCCTCGTAGCGGCCGGCGGTCAGGTGCGCCCGCGCCAAACCGCCCTTGATGCCATGGCCCTGCGGATCCAGCGGGCTCAGGCGCGAGGCCCGCTCGAAGGCAGCGATCGCCGGATCGGCTTCGTCGAGATAAAGATGCAGCCAACCCCGATGGCTCCAGGCAAGAGCGGCGTTCGGGTTCAGCACCAAGGCGCGCTCGATCGCTGCCGCCCCAGCTTTGTGATCGCCTGAGAGAGTTGCGATAGTGTGGCCAGCCATCCACAGGGTGTCGGGATCGTCCTTGCCGGTGGCGATCGCACGCCGCGCCAGGTGCAACGCCACAGCTTCGAGCTCCGGCGTGCGCCGTGCCCAACCCTGCATCACTTGGAGAACCCGGCACCTTGCCGCCAACGCCGCCGCCGGTGCATAGGACGGATCGATCTCGAGCGCGCGCTCGAGTTGCCGAACGGCATTCTCGACGCCTTCCGAAGTCACCTGATGGCATGCGGCCAGCGCTCGCAGATAGAGGTCGTAGGCATCGAGGCTTTCGGTCGGCTTGCGGGTCGCGCGTTCGATCTCGGACTGGCGCAACTTCGGTTCGATCGCGCCGACGACGCCGCTGGCGACTTGGTCCTGCAGTTCGAAGATGTCGTCGAGCGCGCCGTCGAAGCGGTCGGCCCAGATATGCGCGCCGCTCGTCGTGTCGATCAGCTGGGCGGTGATGCGCACCCGGTTGGCGGCTTTGCGCACCGAGCCTTCGAGCACATAGCGCACGCCCAGCTCGCGCGCCACCTGCTTCACATCGACGGCCTTGCCTTTGTAGGTCACGAACAGCCAGGGCAGCCGTGAGATCCCCGTGGTGATCTCCTCGACAATGCCGTCGGCGAAATACTCCTGCTCCGGATCGCCGCTCATGTTCTGGAACGGCAACACCGCGATCGACGGCTTCTCCGGAAGCGGTAGTTCCGTTACGGCAGCGGTGATTGGCTGAGCGGTCGAACCGACCACAATGCGGTGTGTCCGCACCGGCCGCGCGATGTTCTTGACCTGCTGCTCGCCCATGTCCTCAAACGAGAAATCGAGCTTGTCTCGCACCTGCTCGTGCGCCGCCGCGCTGATGCAGATCCCGCCCGGCTCGGCCAGCGCCTCCAGGCGCGCGGCGATGTTGACGCCGTCGCCAAAGATGTCGCCGTCTTCGATGATGATGTCGCCGACATTGACGCCCATGCGAAATTCGATCCGCCGTGCGCGGCATTGCGGTCGACCATTTCGCGCTGCACCTCGACGGCACAGCGCACGGCGTCGACCACACTGGCGAATTCAACAAGGAGGCCGTCGCCGGTCGTCTTGACGATGCGACCGCGGTGCTCGGTGATTTTGGGATCGCCGAGCTCTCGGCGGACCGCGCGCAATGCGGCGAGCGTGCCCTCCTCATCCTCGCCCATCGGCCGCGAATAGCCGGCAACATCAACAGCGAGGATTGCTGCCAGCCGGCGCTCGACCCGCTCTCCGCTCATCCGGCCGGTCCCGTCACAAGGTGCGCATCCAAGAGTATGGTAGAAACCGGACGGATGCGAGCGGCATCGGCGCTTCGAGAATTCCCAACGGCCGGAGTGACGGCTCGCCACCCGACTGAGCCGTATCGGCAGGTTGGCGGCAATGGCTGAATTGGGGGCAGTCCTGCCCATTCGCCGATCGCCCGATTAACGGCTGGAAGGCGCCGATGTCGCTCATCGGCCAAACGCTGGTAGCTGTCTGCTCAGAACCTACCTGGCCGTGAGCGGCCCGTTCGGGTAATCCCAGAGCGGAAGTTCACAGAGGCTCTTCGCCCGCAACTTGCCGCCCTAATCGGTCACCCGGTCGTCGAGTATCACGATACCGATTTCGGCTTCCTCTGGCCGCTGCCTGTTTTTGTGTTCCTAGAAGAAGACGAAGGACCGGACTACGACGTTCTTGCGGCATCGCGCATTGAGCGGCGCGGTCGGGTCGACACAGGCAGTATGGAAAGACCAGCGCGAAACGGAGCCGTCGGTCACCGAGTCATAGCATTTGAGCATTGAGACCTCGGTCGGCTTCTGCTGGGGAAACCAGTACCACTCGTGGTCGGGACGGTAAGTGAAGCGGGTGGTCTCGCCGACACGGTCGTCATAGATCCGGTAGTTGGTGATGTAGGGCTGGTCGGCGAAGGAGGGCCAAGCGCAGAGCACGAAGGGAAACTGCTCGACCGTCTCGATCGGCTTGGCGAGGTTGATCGACATGAACCGCCGCGACATCTTCGCGTCGGCCTCTTCCTCGGTGTAGTGCTGCTGGCGCCCGAAATTACGCAAGTTCTTCGTCAGCAGCTCGCGGCAGCGCACGCGCCCGCTGTTGTCGTTCAGGTCGTTGTGCACCAGGTTGGCGTAATTGGCGTTCACGCCGGGGTTCTTGCCGTCCTGATCCTCCGTGCGGTCGCCCTGGTAGTCCTTGTCGAAGACATCGTGGTTGTAGACCAGCGCATCGGTCGCGTCCGGGAAGAACTCGAGCAGCAGCTTCTCGATCTCCGGGTAGTACACCCGCTCCACCTCCGCCGCATCGTAGATGTTTGTGCACTTGGATTCGAGGTGCGCCAGCGACACGCCGAGCTTGTCCATGCATTCGGGGCTATTCGGCGAAAGGCCCGGGTAGTACTCGCCAATCCGCCGCGCATCGCGTAGCACCTGCGGGAAATAAAGGTCCCGCCGCCGGTTGCCCCGCTCGTTCGTGCGCAGGATCATGGCTGTCTCGGCGCGCGCCGGGTCCCGCCAGATCGCGTTGGACGGCACGACGGAGTAGGACGGCCGCTCGTAGATCGTATAGGGCAGCGGCAGCGCCACGCCGCCCGGCGGCGCCTTGATGCTGTTCGACTGGCGGATGTAGTTGAGGCATTCGTCGTAGTCGCGGAACGCGATCCCCCACTTGGTCTTGATCGGGCCCGGCGGCGCCTTGTCGATCATCTCGTTAACGCGCTGGCCTTCACCCTCGGCGATCTCCGCGAGCGCGTCGTCGAGCGCCACGGCGGTTCCCGCATCGCCGTCGCGGTCGAACGCCATGTAGGACAGACCGCCATGCGCTGCGAACGGCTCCGGCTGTCCTGCCGTGCGCTCGAGCGGCGGCACATAAGCAACCGTACCGTCGTGTGGGTCCGCGACCTTGTTGTCGGCGACATCAAGCGGGCTCATGGCACACCTCCGATCATTTCAGCCTCAACGTGGCACACCGAGCCCGAGTTTTCCAGACCATGATTTTCCGATCGTGCGAACCTGCGCTGCCCCTGCCGCGCGAACGCCGCGCTCCCTTCGGGGATATCCAAAGCCAAATGGTCCGGAAAGGGGGCATTACCAGTCGCCCTATTTCCTCGATCGGCACGGCAGCCTTGATAGGAACGTATAGAGAACATACATCCAGGCATCTTTGCCAAACCCACGGCCATCGGAGGCCCGCCGTGCCAGTTGCAGCGATTGCCTTCCCCTATCCTGCTGCCTCCTGTTTTTCCGACCCGGAATCGAGGAATTTCCATCGGTTGCACCTGATCGCTTTATGGCCCCGCGCGCACGCGCGCGCATGCGCGTGCGAAGGCGCTCGCCCTTCGCGCCAGTGCGCCGGCCGCGCGCCGCCGCCGCGAGCCATACGTGGCTCGGTGGATCTCGTCCGTTGCTCGGCGAACGCCTTGGCGCAAACCTTACCGGTGTCGCATGCGTAATTCGGCCGGAGCGGTCCTTTGACAAGGTAGAGCAATGCTGCGAGCGTATGAGTCCACGCACTGGCACACGCTACGATCCAGTGAGATGGATCTGAGGCTAGCAGCGGGTGTGGTATGCGGCCCGTGCTAAAAAAGGATTTATTAAATTGATAAAAGGCTACTCTTATGATATTGCTATAGCCATGCGGATTTCATCTATCGACGCGTTTGGAAGGTTTCCGGTGGTAGTGCGACCCTCGTTTTTACTGGCATCGCCCTATAAAAACAGCGGAAAACAGCGAAAGAACAGCGGGCGCTTCGCTGTTCTTTCGCTCGCCCTACCGTCGGGAACCCAGGATTTCCGCCACGAACGGGATGTCGCTCGCTGATAATTTCCGGGAAAAACAGCGAAAACAGCGAGAAGCCCCATGCGTTCCCCAATACGGGCCGCCGGTTTTTGCACTCATGAATGCCCCTGAACACCAGCACACCGGTCCTTGATTTCTTGTCTCTTGTCCGTGATCGTCTGTTTCCCGGTGGGCTCGGCAAGATCGTCCAGGCCTTCACGCACCGAAACTACCGCATCTATGCCGCAGGCAACGCCGTCTCGTTGACCGGCGTTTGGATGCAGCGTGTCGCTGTCGGCTGGCTCGCCTGGAGCTTGACCCACTCCGGCACCTGGCTCGGCATCGTCTCGATGGCCGAATTCTTTCCCGTGGTGTTTCTGAGCCCGCTCGCCGGCGCTCTTGCCGACCGGCGCGACCGCGTCGGCATCATCCGCGTGACGCAGATCGCCGGCAGCATCGAGGCAAGCTTGCTCGCCGTCCTCGTCTACACCGGCGCGATCACAATCGAGTTGTTGTTCGGGCTGACGTTGCTTCTCGGCATCTTCAACGCGGTCGCCCAACCTTCGCGTCTCGCGCTGATCCCGACCCTGGTCGACCGCGCGGCACTGCCTTCGGCGTTGGCGATCAACGCGATCATCTTCAACTCCGCGCGGTTTCTCGGGCCGGCAGTCGCCGGCGTCATCATCGCCAAGCTCAGCGTCGCCGCCGCGTTCACGGTGAATGCGGTGACCTACGTCGCCTTCCTCATCGCGATGACGAACTTGCGCGGGATCCGTGCATTGCCGGTCGCCGCGACCCAGGGTGTCCTCAAGGCCTCGGCGGAAGCCTATGGTTACGCGAGCCGGCATCCCGGGATCGCGCCGATGCTGTTGCTGTTCACGATAACCACGATCGGCACTCGCGGCTTCGTCGAGCTGTTTCCCGGCTTTGCCGACAGCGTGTTCGGACGCGGCCCCGAAGGTTTGGCGACCCTGACCTCGACAGTAGGCCTCGGCGCCATCTTCGGCGCCGGCTGGATGCTGCTGCGCCCGGCGGTCTCCGGACTGACGGCGCTCGTCCTCGGCAATACCCTGATGATCTCGCTGGCCATTCTCGGTTTCACACTGACCGACCGGTTCACTATTGCGCTCCCCTGCGTATTTCTCGCCGGCACCGCGATGACGATCACCGGGGTCGGCGCGCAGACCCTGATCCAGGCCGCGGTCGACATTCGCATGCGCGGCCGGATCATGGCGCTCTACGGCATGATCTTTCGTGCCGGCCCGGCGCTCGGCGCGGTGCTGATGGGCTCGCTTAGCGAACGGTTCGGACTGCGTCTGCCGCTCGCCGTCGGGGCGCTCGTCTCCTGCGCGTTCTGGGCGTGGACCCGACTCAAGCAGAAACGTATCGCCGAGACCCTTGAGACCGATCCGTCCGTTTTGCTCGCCAGGCAGCCATCGTGAGCCGGCCTCATCTGTTTTGCTTTGGTCTGGGCTACACCGCTTTGGCGCTCGGCCGCCGTCTCGTTGCCGACGGTTGGCTCGTCACCGGCACCTGTCGGACTCCCGCCGCCGAGGCATTGCGCGGATCAGAGTTTCCCGTTCATCATTTCGATCGCGCCCATCCGCTGCCGCGTCAGGTGCTGGAGGGGGCAACTCACCTAGTCGTCTCCATTCCCCCCGACGCTGCGGGCGATCCGGTGCTGGCCACCCACGGCCAAGACATCGCTGCGATGGAAGGCCTGTTCTGGGTCGGCTATCTCTCCACGACCGGAGTTTACGGCGATCGCCGCGGTGGCTGGGTCGACGAGGCCGCCGCGTTGCGCCCCACCGGCGAGCGCGGCCGCCGACGCCTCGCCGCCGAAGCGGGCTGGCTCGATCTTTGGCGCAGCAACGGCGTGCCGGCGCACATCTTCCGGCTGGCTGGCATCTATGGACCGGGGCGCAGTGCCTTTGACGCGTTGCGGGCCGGCACCGCAAAGCGAATTGAGAAGCCCAATCAGGTGTTCTCGCGCATTCATGTCGATGATCTGGCCAGTGTGCTGGTCGCATCGATCCGGCGACCGCAGCCGGGAGCCATCTATAACGTCTGTGACGACGATCCCTCGCCGCCCGAGGCCGTCGTCGCTCATGCCGCGGCCCTGCTCGGGGTGCCGCCGCCACCACTCGTACCGATCGAGGCCGCAGGCCTTTCACCGATGGCGCGCAGCTTTTACGACGATAACAAGCGGGTTTCGAACCGCCTGATCAAGGCCGAACTCGGGGTGAGCCTGCGCTACCCGGATTACCGCATGGGGCTCGCGGCGATCCTGGCGGAGGAGGCTTGCCGAAACCGCCATCCTCCGGCATCGTCCGGGGAGGTATCCCCGGCCTAGGGAGGAAGGGCTAGATGGCGACTTACAACGTGCTGACATTCGGGGCCGCTTACGGCTCGCTCCTGGCTACCAAGCTGCTGTTCGGCGGCCACAGAATAACGATGGTGTGCCTCCCCGCCGAGATCGAGGCGTTCAATTCCGAGGGTGCGCGCGTGCGTCTGCCGATCCGCGGCCGCAAGGAGCCGATCGAGCTCGACTCGCGCAAGCTGCCGGGGAGCCTCAAGGCGGCCGGGCCGGGCGACGTCAACCCGCGGGACTATGACCTCGTGGCGCTCGCCATGCAGGAGCCGCAATACCGCTCGCCCGGTGTCCGTGAGCTCTTGGACGGGGTGGCGAAAGCCAAGGTGCCGTGCATGTCGATCATGAACTTTCCGCCGATGCCATATCTGAAGCGGATCCCCCACCTGGTGACTGACCCGTTAAAGCCGTCCTTCACCGACGCCAGCGTGTGGGACAATTTCGACCCGGGCCTGGTGACCCTGTGCAGCCCCGACCCGCAAGCCATTCGCCCGCCGGGGGAAAACATCAACGTATTGCAGGTCACCTTGCCGACGAACTTCAAGGTGGCGCGCTTTGCTGCCGAGGCCCCGACCGCGATATTGCGGCAGATGCAGGCCGACATCGAGGCCGTGCGCTACGATCCGGGCGGTGGTGCGATCGACCTGCCAGTCAAGCTCAAAGTCCATGACTCGATCTTTGTGCCGCTGGCCAAATGGGCGATGCTGCTGACCGGCAACTACCGATGCGTGACCCCGGAGCGCGCCATCGACATCAAGGACGCCGTTCACAGCGATCTCACCGCCTCGCGCTCGGTCTACAATTGGGTCGTGGGCGTGTGCGAGAAGCTCGGGGCGTCGCCGAACGATCTGGTGCCGTTCGAAAAATACGCTGCTGCGGCAAACGACTTGGTTCGCCCGTCTTCGGCGGCGCGGGCGCTGTTCAACGGTGCCACCAACATCGAGCGCACCGACCGCCTGGTGCAAACGATCGCGGCGCAGTACGGCATGCGCAACCCGATCGTCGACCAGACCGTCGCGACGGTTGACGCCCGGCTCGCGGTCAACCGCAAAGCGGCCGCCGCCTGATTTTCTCGGGCAAAAGGGCAAGCGAACAGGGAGAAGATAAATGGCGGTGAGGGTTGGTCGACGCACTTTGCTCAAGGGCTCGGCGGGCGCGGTCTTGGCAGCGAGCCTGCCGCTCCCGGCGATCGCCGAAGAGACGCCGGTCAAGATCGGGCTCTTGACGGTAAACACCGGGCCGCTTGCCCAGGGCGGCATCCAGATGGAGCAGGGTATCAACCTGTTTCTGAAGCACCGCGGCAACAAGCTCGCTGGCCGCAAGGCCGAGCTCGTGGTCGGTGATACCGGGGGCAACCCGGCCGGAACTAAAACCAAGGCGCAAGAGCTGATCGAGCGCGACCACGTCGATTTCATCGTCGGTCCGCTCGCTGCGTTCGAGCTGCTCGCCATCACCGATTACGTGGCGCAGCACAGATGTCCGGTGCTGAGCCTCGCCGCCGCCGAAGACATGACCCAGCGCAGGCCCAACCCGTATTTTGTGCGCGCCTCGGCGACCTCGGCCCAGTCGATGCATCCTCTGGCCGATTACACGGCCAAGGAGCTGAAATACAAAACCGTGATCACGGTCACCGAGGACTTCGCCTTCGGCTATGAGCAGATGGGCGGCTTCCAACGAGTCTTCGAGGACGAGGGCGGCCGGGTCGTCAAAAAGCTGTGGCCGCCGATCGTGACCCCCGACTACACGCCGTATCTAGCCCAGCTGACCGGGGTCGACGCCGTGGTTTCCGGTTTCGCCGGCTCGAACCCGCTCAAATTTATGAAGCAGTACAAGGATCAGGGCCTCACCTTGCCGATCGTGGGCGGCAGCGTCGCCTTCGACGACGCATTGCTGAAGAGCTTTGGCGACGAGGCGATCGGCGGCATCTCCTGCTCGGCCTACACGGCCGACCTCGACACGCCGAGCAACCAGCGGTTTGTCGCCGACATGGTCAAGGACTATGGCAATATCCCGGGCATCTACGCCGCCGGGCTTTACATAAACGGCATGGCCGCGGAGGCCGGTCTCGAAAAGACCGGCGGCCAGACCGACGACAAGGACGCATTCATCAAGGCGCTGCGCGCCGTGTCGCTGACCGACACGCCGCGCGGGCCGTTCCATTTCGACCATCTCGGCAACGTCGTCGGCAGCTTTTACATCCGCCGCTGCGAGCGCAAGAACGGCAAGCTCGTCAATACGACGATCAAGACTTACGACAATGTCAGCCAGTTCTGGACTTATGACGAAAAGTGGTTTCTGGCGCAGCCGGTTTATTCGCGCGACTACCCAGCGGTGAAGAGCTGAGAACCCCAGCACCGGAGAACCGGGAGGAGGAATGTCGGAGATCATCAGCCGCCGCAACTTGCTCGGCGCCGCCGCCGCAGTCGCGGCGGGCTTGCCAATGCCGGCGATCGCTCAAGCGCCGCCGATCAAGATCGGGCTCCTCACCGTCAAGACCGGGCCTCTTGCACAGGTCGGCATCCAGATGGAGCAGGGCACCGTCCTTTTTCTCAAGGACCAGAGCAATATTCTGGCTGGGCGCAAGGTCGAGCTGGTGCTCGGCGACACCGGCGGCAACCCTGCAGGTGCCAAGACCAAGGCGCAGGAGCTGATCGAGCGCGATGGCGTCGATCTGATCTTTGGTCCGCTGGCCGCATTCGAGTTGCTCGCCATTAGCGATTACGTTGCCGGCAAGAAGGTACCGATCTTGAGCCTCGCCGCCGCCGAGGACATGACCCAGCGCAAGCCCAACCCCTATTTCGTGCGCGCCTCGGCCACCTCGGCGCAGGCGATGCACCCGCTCGCCGACTACGCGGCTAAGGAACTCAAATACAAGACCGTGATGACCATCAGCGAGGATTTCGCGTTTGGCTATGAGCAGATGGGCGGTTTTCAGCGGGTGTTCGAGGACGGCGGCGGGCGCATCGTGAGGAAGCTATGGCCGCCGATCGTGACGCCCGACTATACGCCATACATCGCGCAGCTCGGTGGTGTGGATGCGGTTATAACCGGCTTTGCTGGCTCAAACCCGCTCAAATTCATGAAGCAATACAAGGACGCCGGCCTCAATCTGCCGGTGTTGGGCGGCGAGGCCGCTTGCGATGATCCCCTGCTGAAGAGTCTCGGTGACGAGGCGATCGGGATGATCACGGCAGCGCCCTATAGCTCGGACCTGGACACGCCGAGTAATAAAAAATTTGTCGCCGGTACGCTCCGCGACTATGACAACCTGCCGGGCCTCGGCGCTGCCGGACTCTACACCAACGGCATGGTAGCCGAGGCGGCGCTCGAACAAACCGGAGGCAAGACCGACGACAAGGAGGCGCTGATCAGGGCACTGCGCGGGGTGTCGCTGACAGATAGCCCGCGCGGGGCGTTTCATTTCGACCATTTCGGCAACGTCGTCGGCAATATTTTTATTCGCCGCTGCGAGAAGAAGGACGGCAAGCTCGTCAATACCACGATCAAGACTTACCCGAACATCAGCCAGTTCTGGACCTATGACGAGACATGGTTTCTCGCCCAGCCGGTCTATTCGCGCGACTACCCGCCAGTAAAGAGCTGATAGAGTGGCGTCGGCCCGAGCACAGCGCACCACCGCGCTGAGCAGCGCGTTGCGATGAACCTCTGGCTGGTTCTAGCCGGCAACAGCATCGCGTTCGGCGGCCTGCTTTTTTTGCTGTCCGCCGGCTTCTCGCTGATCTTCGGGCTGATGCGCATCCCCAATTTGACGCACGGCTCGCTGTTCATGCTCGGCGCTTATTTCGGCGCGAGCCTGATTGCCTGGGGCTTTGGCTTTTGGCCGGCGGCGATCGCGGCCGGCATCGGGGTGGCGATCCTCGGCGGGCTGATCGAAAGGCTATTGCTGCGCCGGCTGCCCGGCGCGGAACTCGCGCAGGTGCTGGTGACACTCGGCCTCTCCTTTATGATCGCCGATCTCTGCTTGATGGGCTGGGGCGGCGACCCGATCGAGATCGCGACCCCGCCTGCTCTGCGCGGCGCCACTCTGATCTCGACTGCCGCCTTTCCGACCTATCGCCTCGCCGTCATCGCGGTTGCCGTTGTCATTGCTGTGGGATTGTGGGTATTGCTCGACCGGACCCGGTTGGGCGCGATGATCCGCGCAGGTGTCGACGACCCGGCAATGGCGCGGGTGGTCGGCATTCGGGTTTCGCGGTTGTTCACGATCGTGTTTTGCTTGGGCGCCGGCCTTGCCGGCTTCGCCGGGGTCATCGGCGGTCCGATCCTCTCGGTCTACCCGGGCCTCGACCAGGACATGCTGCCGCTCGCCCTGGTGGTAGTCATCCTCGGTGGCTCCGGCAGTCTTGTCGGTTCCTTTGTCGGCAGCTTTGTTGTCGGCTTTCTGTACAATTTCGGTCAGGCGATGCTGCCCGAACTCGCCTATGTCGTGCTGTTTCTGCCGATGCTGGTCGTCCTCGTGCTGCGGCCGCAAGGTCTCTTTGGCAGAGCGGCCGCTTGAGGAGGTTAGCCCTCGCTCTCTCCTTTGTCGTGCTGGCGTCGCTGCCGTTCTGGGTAGCCAACGACTATTACATCAACATCGCCGCGCAGATCCTGCTCTACGCGGTCTTTGCGCTAGGCCTCAACGTGCTGGTCGGCTATGGCGGCCTCGTCTCGCTCGGCCATGCCGGCCTCTTCGGCATCGCCGCCTATGCCGGGGCGATCTTCATCAATGGCGGTGCCGGTCACCTCCTCGCCGTCTTCGGCGCACTGGTGGTCACCGTCGCCACCGCCGCGGTCTTTGCCGTGTTGGCATTGCGCGGCACCGGCCTCGGCTTTGTCATGATCACTGTCGCCCTGGGGCAGATCGTCTGGGGTGTCGCCTATCGCTGGATCAGCATCACCAACGGCGACAACGGCGTCTCGATCGCCACCCGGCCGAGCCCGTTCGGGTTGTCGCTGGCAAATGCGGCGGGCTTTTACTGGGCGACCGTGCTGGTATTTCTCGCCGCCGTCGGGACCATCGCGATCTTTGTCGGCTCGCCCTTCGGCGCCAGCCTGCGCGGCACCCGTGACCAGCCACGGCGGATGAACGCGCTCGGCTATCACGTCTGGATGATCCGGTTTCTCGCCTTTTTGTTCTCCGGGTTGTGGAGCGGCGTCGCCGGCATGCTGTTTCTCTATTACAACCAGTTCGTCAGCCCGCAGGTGGTGGCGCTGGGTGCCTCGGCCGAGGCGCTGCTGATGGTGATCGCCGGCGGCACCGCGACATTGCTCGGACCGGTTACCGGGGCAGCACTCGTCGTCATCATGAAGAATGTGGCGAGCGCCTATATCGCGCGCTGGAACCTCGTCCTGGGCGCCATCTTTGTCGTGATCGTCATCTTCATGCCGGAAGGATTGGTGCCGGGCTCGGTGCGGCTATGGGGCTGGGCTGCCGCCCGGTTCTACCCGCGCCAAGGCGAACCCGGCCCCAGCGCGCGCCAGCAGAGTGGCGCATGAGCGCGCTGGTGCTCGACGATCTCGAAAAGTCGTTTGGCGGACTGCGCGTCACCGCCGCGGTGAGCCTCTCGGTCGAGCTGGGCGAGCACCGCCTGATCATCGGCCCGAACGGCGCCGGCAAAACCACCTTGTTCAACCTGATCACCGGCGAATTGCGTCCCGACCGCGGCTCGATCCGGCTGTTCGGGCTCGAGCTGACCCATATCGCGAGCCGGCGGCGCACCCATCTCGGCCTCGCGCGCACCTACCAGATCATCACGCTGTTCCCGGGCGAGACGTTGCTGCGCAATGTCACGCTCTCGCTCCTCGGCCGGTCGCCACTGCGCTGGAACCCGTTCGTCAGGCTCGACCGCCAGGAGGCGCTGGCCGCCGGCGCCCGCGCCGCGCTCGACCGGGTCGGGCTCGGCGACCTCGCCGACCGGCCGCTCGGCCAGACCGCCTATGGCGAACGGCGCCGGGTCGAGATCGCGATGGCGTTGGCGCAAAGCCCGAGAATCCTGCTGCTCGACGAGCCCTTTGCCGGGCTCTCGATCGACGAGCGGCGCGATGTGCAGGGGCTGTTGGCGGCGATCCCCCGCGACGTCACGGTGGTGATGATCGAGCACGACATGGACGTAGCGCTCGACTTTGCCGAGCGCATAACGGTTTTGCACTTCGGCAGGGTGGTGGTCGAGGGAACCCGCGCCGAGGTGGTGGCCGACCCGCGCACCAAGGAGATCTATCTTGGCGAATGATGCCCTGGCACTCGCCGGCGTCGACGCCTTTTACGGCGACAGCCACGTGCTGCACGGGGTGTCGTTCCGCTGCGGCGCCGGACGGCTGCTCGGTCTGCTCGGGCGCAACGGCGCGGGCAAGACAACCAGCATCAACGTGATCGTCGGCCTGCTGCCGCCGCGCCACGGAACAGTGGCGATCTACGGCACACAAGTCGTTGGCTGGCCGCCCGAGACGATCGCCGCGCAGGGTGTAGCACTGGTGCCGCAAGGACGCCGCATCTTCCGCAGCCTTACGGTGCGCGAGAACCTTGCCGTGGCCGCCCGCAAGCCGAGGGGCGGCCTGCCGCTGGCGTGGACCCTCGAGACGGTGTTGAGCGCCTTCCCGCGGTTGCGGGAGCGGCGCGACCAGTTTGCCGGCATCTTGTCCGGCGGCGAGCAGCAGATGCTGGCGATCGGCCGCGCGCTGATGGCGAACCCGGGGATCCTGTTGATGGACGAGCCCTCCGAAGGGTTGGCGCCGCAGATTGTGGCCGAGGTCATGGCAACGATCCGCCGGCTCAAGGAGCAAGGGCTCTCGATCGTGCTGGTGGAGCAGAACGCCAAGCTGGCGTTCGACGTTGCCGACGACATCGTCATTCTCAACAGCGGGCGAGTCGTGGTTGACGCGCCGGCGGCGGAGTTGAGGCGCGACGGCGTCGAACTCAGTCAGCATCTCGGGATCTATTGATGCGCCGGCGCCGGAAGAGCAGTAAGCGCATCGAGGCCGTGGGCTACGATCCGGGCGGTGGTGCGATCGACCTGCCAGTCAAGCTCAAAGTCCATGACTCGATCTTTGTGCCGCTGGCCAAATGGGCGATGCTGCTGACCGGCA
>Ga0310914_10001292_pt1 | contig 16050 bp, 10 predicted proteins | sample GREbulkMGAN108_FD_203450 | JGI IMG/M metagenome (GOLD analysis project Ga0310914, IMG submission 203450) | Lab enrichment of tropical soil microbial communities from Luquillo Experimental Forest, Puerto Rico - GRE.bulkMG.AN108 | ecosystem: Environmental > Terrestrial > Soil > Tropical forest >... | reverse complement strand
TGTAGAAAAATAATTCCTGATCTGCAATATGCATTTCACGTGATTGATCGGCCAGATAATAGTTTTCTGCTTTTTGCAATTTTACACGAATGCCCGGTTCACTTAAATATTTAATTAAAGCATTATTTTTTGGCAAACCACGTTGTGCACGGAACAAAGCCAATCCGCCATCTTTAGGATCGTCGTTGCCTTCTGCGATTTTTTTCTTTGCTTCGTTTAAGAATTGATTGGTTGCACGTTTTTGTGCTTCAACTAATTTTTCAATTCTCGGTTTCAGTTCAAAAAATTGTTCGGTATTATCATCTCTTCCAATCGGGCCGGAAATAATTAACGGCGTTCTGGCATCATCAATCAATACACTATCTACCTCATCCACCATTGCATAGTGATGTTTGCGTTGTACCATTTCGTCAGGGCTATGCACCATATTATCACGCAGATAATCGAAACCAAATTCGTTATTGGTTCCGTAAGTAATATCTGCCAAATATGCTTTTCTGCGAGATTCGCTGTTAGGTTCGTGTTTATCAATACAATCAACAGTTAAACCTAACCATTCAAATAAAGTACCGTTCCATTCACTATCACGACGAGCAAGATAATCGTTCACCGTTACCAAATGCACGCCCTGGCCGGCCAGTGCATTTAAGTACGACGGCAATGTAGATACAAGGGTTTTACCTTCGCCCGTTGCCATTTCGGAAATTTTACCCTGGTGCAAAACAATACCGCCAATTAACTGAACATCGTAATGCACCATGTTCCATGTAATAGCACCGCCGGCTGCAGTCCAAGAATTTTTAAAGATGGATTTATCACCTTCAATTCTTATATAATCTTTTTTTACAGACAAATCACGGTCCAGTTCTGTTGCCGTAGCAACCAGTTCTGCATTGTCTTTAAAGCGATGAGCCGTTTCTTTTACAACAGCAAAAGCTTCAGGCAGGATTGTTTCCAATGCTTCTTCAATCTTCTTATCTTTTTCCTTTTTTAATTTATCAATCTGTTGATAAATTACATCTTTTGCATGAATATCTTCTAAAGGCAATTGGTCTGCTTCTGATTGTTTTGCTTCAATTTCAGTATCAATTTCCTTTAAATGTTCTTTAATTCTTGCCTTAAACTCAACAGTTTTGTTGCGAAGCTCATCATTGGAAAGCAATTGATATTGCTGGTAGAATTCATTGATCTTTTTTACAGTTGGCCAAATTTTGGCAACATCCTTCTCACTTTTATTTCCACCTACGATTTTCGATAAAAATTTCAACATATCCGTGTAATTGGGTATTGCGAGATGTAATTAATTATTTGATTTTTATTTTCAAAAACAGTGCTGCTTTTTTTTGTGGTCAAATTGGCAGCAGTTTTTGAGCCGCCAAAGGTAAAGAATTTGAGTTGAGCCCATTGTTTTTATGTGATGATGAAAAGCTTTATCAAAAACTTAACGAACAACCTTGTTGCAAAATACATTTGCTAAAAGTTGCCAAAATGGAGCCGAATGGTAACAAAATCTGGCTCTGCAACAGTTTTAAGGAAATAAAAGCCATCTTTCAGAAGTTGTTTGAATTAATTTTTTGTACCCTGCTTTTGTTTTTCATGGCATCAACCGTTGCGTCGCACACTTGTACTTTTGCCACGACGCCACAAAAACATGATGCAACACAGCCTGTCTTTCATATATCTATAGCTAACCATTCATATTTAATTGCACCACACCATAAATGGCATGCCGATGCAAAAAACAGAATAGCTTTAGTCATAAACCTCAGGCAACACAAAAGATTATTTTTGCTTGCCTCTTTGCCTTATGCCTTACGATTCCTTGCTTTACCCTGCTGTTTCAAGTGATTTTTTAAAACCGCTTGAATTTAGGGGCAATTCTGCTATTTTTGCAGCCGTTTAAAGCAAGTTTAAATGTTTAAAAGTTCAATTGTTTAAAGTTATTGAGCTAAACTTTTTAAACTTCTCAAACTTTTTAAACTTAAAAAAATGGCCGGTCAGTTAAAAGAAGTTCGTAACCGTATTAAAAGTGTTCAAAGTACTCAGCAAATTACCAAAGCCATGAAAATGGTTAGTGCCGCAAAGTTACGCCGTGCACAGGATGCCATTATTCAGATGAGGCCTTATGCAAAAAAATTGCAGGAATTATTGAGCAATATTGTAAGTAATACAGAAGGCGGATCAAGTATTAAACTTGCCGAAGAAAGAGTTGTTGAAAAAGTGCTACTTATTGTAATTACCAGCGATCGTGGCTTATGCGGTGCTTACAATTCAAATATCATCAAATTAGCCAAGCAAACCATTGCAGAAAAGTATGCAGCTCCTTCGAAAAAAGGAAATATTACGATTTGGAATATTGGAAAGAAAGGCTTTGAAAGCATGAGCAAATCCGGTTTTAAAACCAACGATACATTTAAAGATATTTTTCACCATTTAACATTCGAAAATGTTCAGGTGGCAGCGCAGGCTGCTATTACAGCATTTGAAAATAAAGAATTTGATGCGATTGAAATTGTGTACAGCGAATTTAAAAATGCCGCTACACAACGTTTTGTTGCAGAACCTTTTTTACCTATCCCAAAAGCCGTACCGGTTAAAGGCGCAAAAAAATCAGACTTTATTTTTGAACCTGAAAAAGATGTGTTAATTGCAGAGTTAATGCCTAAAATCTTAAATACACAATTATATAAGGCCGTTTTAGATTGTAATGCAAGTGAGCATGGTGCCAGAATGACTGCAATGGACAAAGCCAGTGAAAATGCAAACGAGTTATTAAAAGCATTAAAAATTTCTTACAACCGTGCAAGGCAAGCCGCCATTACAACCGAATTAACAGAAATTGTTAGTGGTGCAGCCGCATTGCAAGGATAATTTTTTAGTTTAAAGTTTAAGGTTTCATTGTTTAATGTTAACCTTAAACAATAAACAACTTTAAACTATTAAACTTTCAACCTTTGGAACTTTCGCTCATTATACCACATATTGAAGTGCTTATTTTTGCCAGTGAAAAACCATTGACAAGCCTTGAAATTGTTGAACTCATCAACAATGCATTTGGTTTTATGGAAGAACGTGTTACTTTAGACCAGGTAGAAGCTGCAGTGGAAGGTATCAAAGAAAAATATGCTTCTGAATTTTATCCGTTTGAGGTGAGAGAAAGTGGTGGCGGATGGCAATTCTTAACAAAGAAGGATTTTCATAAAACATTAGCACAATTAAATGGCGATAAATTCCTGAAACGCTTATCCACAGCGGCTTTAGAAACATTGGCCATTGTTGCGTATAAACAACCCATCACCAAAGGAGAAATAGAATCTATACGCGGTGTTAACAGCGATTACAGTGTTCAGAAATTATTGGAAAAAGAATTGATCGTTATTTTGGGAAGAAATGAAAAATTACCGGGGCATCCGTTGGTATATTCTACTTCAAAAAATTTCATGGATTATTTTGGAATTAATTCTACCGACGATCTTCCTAAAATTAAAGAAGTGCTGGCAGAACAATTGATTGAAGGAACGATGATCAATCCCCAAGATTTTACATCAGTATTAAATGAATTGCCCGAAGAAGAAACAGCCATAACTGAAGAAGATGCTGCGCCATTAGCTGTTAATGAAGAAGGTAATTTAATAATTGAGAAGCAGAATGAAGAAGAAAGTAAAGACGATCAAACTTCTTCTTCAACTGATGAGCCCACAGTATAAATTTAAACACATTATAGTAATGAATCCTGTGAGCTATTGCCGCTTACAGGATTTTTTTATTGATTAAATATCCATACAATTATCTTCGCATTATGCCGCAACAATTATCATCTCAGCAATTAATTAACGCTGCTGAAACTTTTGGGACTCCGCTGTATGTTTATCATGCAGAAAGAATTACAGAACAATATCAAATTCTTACTAACGCTTTTGCAAAAAGTAACGTGAAAATATTTTATGCATGTAAAGCATTAACCAATATCAATATCTTAAAACATATTCATTCTTTAGGTTCTAATGTCGACTGCAGTTCTATCAACGAAGTAAAACTGGCTCTCCATGCAGGTTTCAGCCCGGATAAGGTTTTGTATACTTCCAATGGAATCGCTTTCGAAGAAATTGAAGAAGCAAAAAATTTAGGCATCCATATCAATATCGATAGTTTATCCAATTTAGAAAAATTTGGAAAAAAATTCGGGCATAGTTACCCTGTTGGCATTCGCCTTCGCCCCAATATTATGGCCGGCGGCAACTTAAAAATCTCGACCGGGCACGATAAAAGCAAATTCGGTATTCCTGTAGATCAATTGGAAAAAGTAGCTGATCTTGTAAAAAAATATTCGTTACATATCCAAGGCCTGCATATTCATACAGGCAGCGAAATAAAGGATGTAGAAGTTTTTATAAAAGGAATTGAAGTGCTGTTTGATTTAATTCCAGGCTTTTCTGAATTAGAATTTATTGATTTGGGCGGCGGCTTTAAAGTGCCTTATAAAAAAGATGATGTACAAACCGATATTGAACTGTTGGCGCAAAAAGTAAAAGAGGCTTTTGACACACATCCCGTTGCAAAAGACTTGCAAATTTGGTTTGAACCCGGCAAATTTTTAGTAAGTGCCTGCGGCTATTTAATTACCAAAGTAAATGTGCTGAAAGAAAGTGCGGCAACCACTTTCGTTGGCGTAAACAGTGGTTTTAATCATTTAATCCGACCAATGTTTTACGATTCTTATCATCGCATCAAAAACATCAGCAACGAAAACGGAACAGAAGAAAAATACGCAGTTGTGGGCAATATTTGCGAAACCGACACATTTGCATGGGATAGAAAACTGAACGAAGTAAGAGAAGGTGATTACCTTGTTTTCTATAATGCCGGTGCTTATGGTTTTGAAATGAGCAGCAACTTTAACAGCAGGTTTAAACCTGCAGAAATTATCTTTAAAAACAATGAAGCACATTTAATAAGAAGAAGAGATGCGTTTCAGGATTTATTAAGAAATCAAATAGAAGTATTGTAGTAGATTGCAGTATTCATGATAGAAATAAAAAACATAAAAAAAACGTTTGACGAACGTGTGATATTGGAAGATATCAGTGCTGTTTTTGAAGCAGGTAAATGTAATTTAATTATTGGTACCAGCGGCAGTGGTAAAACCGTTTTAACCAAATGCATTGTTGGCTTGTTTACTCCCGATTATGGAGAAATCCATTACAACAAAGAAAACATGCTGACAATGAATAAAAACGACCGAAAGTTATTACGCCAGCAAATAGGTATGTTGTTTCAGGGTTCTGCATTATTTGATTCGATGACAGTGGAACAAAATGTTCGTTTCCCTTTGGATATGTTTACCAACTGGACTTTGGCCGAAAGAACCAAACGTGTAAATGAAGTATTGGAAAGAGTGAATTTAAAAGATGCCAACAAAAAATTTCCGGCGGAAATAAGCGGTGGCATGAAAAAACGCGTAGGCATTGCACGGGCTATTGTTTTAAACCCGAAATATTTGTTTTGCGACGAACCTAACTCCGGCCTTGATCCTCAAACATCTTTATTAATTGATAAACTGATTAAAGAAATTACTACAGAATTTCAGATTACAACGGTTGTGGTTACACACGACATGAACAGTGTAATGGAAATTGGCGATCATATTGTGTATTTGCACAACGGAAAAAAACAATGGGAAGGCAGTAACAAAGATATCATCTTCAGCAAAAACGAATTACTGAATAATTTCATTTTTGCATCGGAATTTTTGCAGGATGCCAAGCAAATGCGAATGATGGAAGCGGCTGCAAAAGCAGATTAATTTTGATTTTTTATTGATGCCATTTACTTTGCAGATGAAGTGATTGCGACGCAACAGTTGATGCTATGAAAAACTACAGCCAGTATAATTATAACTAAATTTTTATAAACTTTATTCTTATAATTATTTATTTTTTTTATATGAAAAAAATATATTTATTTTCTTTTTTTTCGTTGCTGTTTGCAATTGCATCTTGTGCACAGAATGAAACCGTTGATACGGTTCCGATGTATAAGAAACAGCTTACCATCCCTGCTTTTAACATAGTTACACCCGATAGTGCATGGTATTCTAAAGACAGTGTACCTAAGAATAAGCCGTTTGTAATTATTTATTTTAGTCCGGATTGCGGCCACTGTCAGTTTGAAGCAAAAGAAATTATAAAGCACAGCGAAGATTTTAAAAGTGTAACATTTTTATGGGTTAGCTTCCATCCGTTAATTGCTATTAAATCTTTTGCAAGCCAATATGGGCTTGATAAGTTACCGAATATGATTTATGGAAGAGATCCAAAATATTTTCTACCATCATTTTATAGAGTTGAGTTTACACCTTATATGGCGGTATACAATGCTGCAGGTAATTTTGTAAAAGAATTTAGAGAAGGAGCTAAGCCTGAAGAACTGGCAGAAGCTATTAAATAACTGATACAAATCATCATTACATAACCTTCGTTGCATTGAAATTGGCTTTAACTTCGCAGCGAAATTATACATGTTAAAACATAAATTTTATTGAACTATGAAAGTAACAGTAGTAGGTGCAGGTGCCGTTGGAGCAACATCTGCCGATAATATTGCCCGTAAAGAAATTTGCCGTGATTTAGTTTTATTGGATATTAAAGAAGGGCTTGCTGAAGGTAAGGCTCAGGATATGATGCAAACTGCAACACTCCTTGGTTTTGATACAAAAATTACAGGTGTAACCGGCGATTATTCAAAAACAGCAGATAGCGATGTTGTTGTTATTACTTCAGGTATCCCTCGTAAACCCGGTATGACTCGTGAAGAATTAATTGGTACAAATGCAGGTATTGTTAAAGGTGTTGCACAAAATATTTTAAAATATTCGCCCAATGCAATCCTTATCATTGTAAGTAACCCTATGGATACAATGACATATCATGCCTTAAAATCTACCGGATTACCAAAAAACAGAATCATTGGCATGGGTGGCACATTGGATAGCAGCCGTTTTAAATATCAAATCAGCCAACACTTAGGTTGCAGCCCTTCTGATTTAAACGGGGTTGTAATTGGTGGCCACGGCGATACTACCATGATTCCTCTAATTAAACACGCTTCTTGGAATAGTGTTCCGGTAACTAACTACCTTTCGCAGGAACAACAAGATAAAATTGTAAAAGATACAATGGTTGGTGGTGCTACACTTACAGGTTTATTGGGAACTTCAGCTTGGTATGCTCCGGGTGCTGCAGTTGCTAAACTGGTTGAATCTGTTCTGAGAGATGAAAAGAAATTGCGCACTTGTAGTGTATTGCTCGAAGGCGAATATGGTCAAAATGATATTTGCCTTGGTGTACCTGTAGTAATTGGCAAAAACGGCTGGGAAAAAGTTGTTGATTTGCAATTATTTGAAGAAGAACAGGCAGCTTTCAACAAAAGTGCCGATGCTGTTAGAAGTATGAACGAGGTTTTAAAAACTTTATAATATTTTCTTTTTAGTTGTGAAACCCGGTTGATGTTCAGCCGGGTTTTTATTTTTTTGTAACCGGCTATAGCACTATTCTTGGCTTCCGTTGCCACGCTCGCTTGTACGGTTTGTTCGCTTATCAACTTCATTTGTAAGCTATTACCATTTATCCAGTCTATTGGCTGCTCTTCCCAAAACAGGTATTTAGAAGTAACTTTTTAAAGCTCGCATCCGTAATACACTCATCATTTTCATCAAGTTCTTTCAACCATTTATCATTCTACAAAGCCGTTCAATACAAAAGCATGTACTATGTTTTACAAAGTACTAATCTTTGTGATGTACTAATCAAAAACAACTAATTTAAAAATAATGAAAACATCCATTTCAATCTTAATTTCAGTCTTTTTAACAGGCTTTCAGGTAAATGCTCAAAATGGTGGTACTGTTTCCGGTAACGTACAAGATAACAATGCCAAAGCTTTGCCAACTGTTAATGTTTCTTTATTAAAAGCAAAAGACAGCAGTTTGGTGAAAACAGAAATTGCCGATGCCAATGGCCATTTTGAAATAAAAGCAAAAACTGCAGGAACATACCTTATCAGTTATACTAATCTCGGTTTCGAAAAAGCATACTCAAAACTATTTGAATTAAAAAACGATCAAAAATTAGTTTTACCGGATATTTCGTTACAACAAGCCGTTAAAAATTTAGAGGGAGTTACAGTAGTTTCCAAAAAACCGATGATCGAAATAAAGGCAGATAAAACTGTTTTTAATGTAGAAAACAGCATCAATGCAACAGGAAGCAATGCATTGGAGCTCCTGCAAAAAAGCCCCGGTGTTCAGGTAGATAATAACGATAACATTTCTATGAAAGGCAAAAACGGAACTAAGATTTATGTTGATGGAAAAATGATGCAATTGGATTCTAAGAATTTAGCAGAATATTTAAGAAGCATTAACAGTAATGATATTGAAGCCATAGAAATGATTCCTAACCCGAGTGCTAAATACGATGCAAGCGGAAATGCTGGCATCATTAACATCAAATTAAAAAAGAATAAAAAATTCGGAACAAACGGCAGTGCCAATCTTGGTTTGGTACAAGGCGTTACACCTAAAGGAAATGTGGGGTTAAATTTAAATTATCGCGATAAAAAAATAAATCTGTTTGGAAATGTAAGCGGTAATATTGGCCGCCGCGAAAACCCGTTGGATTTACACCGTTTACAAAACGATACGATATACGATCAGCACAATGTAAACACCAACAATAATACAAGCGGAAATGCAAAAGTTGGTGCAGATCTTTTCATCAACAATAAAAATACTATTGGTGTAATAGCAAATATCAATTACACAGATTACGAATGGAGAGCAAACGGAGTAACAGATATTTATTACAATCCAACCAATCAATTTGTAAAAAAATTAGTATCCAGTAATTCAATTCCGGGTTCAAGATCTAACTCTAATTTCAATATCAATTATAAATATGCAGATACAACCGGAAAAGAAATAAATTTTGATGGAGATTATGGCGCATTCAGAGGAACAGGTGCAAGTTATCAGCCTAATAATTATTACGACGCACAAGGTAATTTTCTGTATGCAGTGATCAATAAAAATCACACACCAACCGATATTGATATTTATACGGCTAAAATAGATGCAGAACAAAAAGCATGGAAGGGTAAATTAGGTTATGGTGCTAAATTTTCTTACGTTAAAACAACCAACACATTCGATTTTTATAATGTAATTAATGGCAATACCATAAAAGAATTAAGTAAAAGCAATTCTTTTTTATATAAAGAAAATATAAATGCTGCTTATGTAAATTATCAAAGGCAATTGAATCCTAAGTGGAGTATACAGGCGGGCCTTAGAATGGAACAAACCAACAGCAACGGTATTTTAACAAGAGCGGATGGAATACTTCAGGCAGATGATAACGTTAAAAGGAGTTATCTTGATTTTTTCCCGAGCATTGCAACATCATGGAATATCAACAAAAAGAATACATTGAATTTAACGTACAGCAGAAGAATTGACAGGCCTACGTATCAAGATTTAAACCCATTTGAAAATAAGTTAGACGAATTAACTTACGAGAAAGGAAACGCATTTTTAAAGCCGCAATATACAGACAATGTAGAGTTATCGCACATTTTCATGAGCATGGTAAACACCAGCATTGGATATAGCCATATTAAAGATTATGCAACACAAATAACAGATACGGCAGGCAATACAACGTATGTGCAACAACAAAATTTGGCAACACAACAAATTATCAGTTTTAATATCGGTTCTCCGCTTCCTATAAAAAAGTGGTGGAACGGCTATGTAAACTTCTGGTATAATTATCAAATTTTCGATGGTGCAATAGGTGGTAAACATATTACCCAAACAGCGCCAACGTATGGTGCATATATGCAACACAGTTTTACATTAGGCAAAGATTATACAGCCGAAGTAAGTGGATGGTTTAACGGGCCAAATGTTTGGGCCGCCACATGGCTCACTTCTTCTCAAGGCTCTTTAGATATTGGTTTGCAAAAACTTTTTCTCAAGAAGAAGGCTACGGTAAAAATTTCTGCAACAGATATTTTTCATACTGCACCATGGACAGCACACAGCAATTTCGGCGGGTTGGTTTTAAATGCCTATGGAGCATGGGAAAGCCGAACCTTCAGAGTTAACTTTACCTATCGTTTTGGTAGCAATCAAATAAAATCTGCACGCCAAAGACAAACAGGCTTAGATAACGAATCTAAAAGAATTAAAGGTTAATATTTTCATATAGCCCGGCAATAGTTTTGTATGGCAATAACTATTGCCGGTATTTAAAAAATACTATCAACTTGTATTCTGTTATTTATTCTTCTACATACACACGTTTCACACGTTGGCTAATGCCTGTCATTATTTCGTAAGAAATTGTTCCTATTGCTTTTGCAACAGATTCAACGGAAATGTTTTTCCCGAATATCTCTACCTCATCGCCTTCCTTAACATTATCAATATCCGTAACATCAATCATCATCATATCCATACAAACATTTCCAACTGTTGGAGCAGGCCTATTTTTTACAAATACAGATACTGCACCGTTACCCATTTTTCTGTTAAACCCATCTGCATAACCAATACGCACCGTTGCTATTTTACTGTTACGTTTTAAAGCTCCTTTTCTGTTATAGCCTATTGTATCGCCGGCTTTTACATTTCTTATTTGGGCAATAGTAGATTTTAATACGGCAACGGTTTCCAAACCTATTTTTTGATTAGCTGCATGATCTACACCATACATGCCAATACCCAAGCGAACCATATCGAATTGAAACTTGTGGTGGCGAAAAATTGCGGCAGAGTTGGCAATATGTTTAATAAATGTATACGGCAGATTTTGCTGCAATGCTTCACAAAAACAATTAAGTAAAGCAACCTGCCTGATAGTAAAATCATCCAAATGTTCATCTTCACTCCCAACCAAATGGCTAAAAACAGATTGTACCGTCATTGTATTTCTTTCTTTCAATAATAATGCAATTTTTGTTGCTTCATCCGGTTCAAAACCCAATCGGTTCATTCCCGTATTCACTTTTATATGAACAGGGAAATTTGTTACTGCTTGTTGTTGCAAAAACTGATGAAAAGATTGATACATATTGAACGAATATATCTCCGGCTCCAGATTATATTCAATTAAAGAATCAAAAGCAGCTTCGTCTGTATTCATTACCATGATGGGTAAACTAATATCCGCCTTACGTAATTCAATACCTTCATCGGCATAAGCAACAGCTAAATAATCCACTTTATGAAACTGTAAAACTCTTGCTACTTCTGCACTGCCACTGCCATAGCTAAACGCTTTTACCATTGCCATCAATTTTGTAGAAGGCAATAATTGTTTTTGAAACAGTTTTACATTATGTGCCAGTGCAGATAAATTGATTTCCAAAACTGTTTGATGCACTTTCTGTTCCAACCAACTGCTTATTCTTTCAAATTCAAAAACACGGGCACCTTTCAACAAAATAAATTCGTCTTTAAACTGATGTGCAGTTGAACGTTGTATAAATTGTTCTGTTGAATGATAAAAAGACGTTTTAGCAATTTTATAAAAGAGCTGATGATATTTACTAATAGATTCTCCAATGCCAATTAATCGTTCAATATTTCTTTGCTGCAATTCTTTCGCAATCTGCTGATATAATTGATGCTCCTCTAAACCTGATTGAAAAATATCAGAAAGAAGAACTGTTTTTTGATGATGAGAAGATTGTTGCACCAAATAATCCAATGCTATTCTTAAGGAAGAAATATCGTTGCTGTAACTATCGTTAATAAGCGTGCAATTATTCATTCCTTTTTTTAATTGCAAACGCATTTCAACTTGTTTCAATTGCAAAATTCTTTTTTGAATTTCTTCTACTGAATATTTCAGCAATAATAAAGTGCAAATACAGGTGATGGTATTATTAACAGAAGCTGCATCAACAAACGGAACCGCTATGTTGTAAGATTCGTTTTGACAAACGATTATCAATTCTGTTTGATTGATTGTTTTTACTTCATTCTGAATATAAACAATTGCGTTTTGTTTTCTGCTCCAAGAAAAAAGTGGTATATTTTGATTTAAAAGTTTTTCATCAACATCTTCTTTGCAAAAGACTACCTGTCGGCAATGTTGAAACAATTTAAGTTTTTCAATTATTTTTTCTTCTTTACTTACAAAACCTTCTCGGTGTGCATCACCAATATTCGTAAGTATTCCGATAGTGGGTTGAACAATTTTTTCAAGATGCTCCATTTCACCAACTGTAGAAATTCCCGCCTCAAAAATACCGAGTGTGTGCTGTTCGTTCATTTGCCAAACACTTAACGGCACACCAATTTGGGAGTTAAAGCTTCTCGGGCTTCGTACAATTATATAATCCTGTTGCAGCAATTGGTTCAACCATTCTTTCACAATAGTTTTTCCATTGCTTCCTGTAATCCCGATTACAGGATAAGAAAATTTATTGCGATGATCAGTAACCAGTTCGTGTAAAGCTATCAACACATCATCAACACATAAAAAATTTGCTTCGGAAAATTCTTTGCCATCAAATTTATTTTTCACAACAAAATTTCTTACGCCTCGGTTATACACTTCTTTGATAAACTCGTGGCCGTCTCTTCTCAGCCCGTTTAATGCAAAAAATAAAGACTGCCGAGGAAATACAATCTTTCTGCTATCAATCAATAAATAATCAATAATATCACTATCCGATTTTATAATGGCGGTAGCATTAATTACAGATGCAATATATTGTATAGAATATGCCAACTTAATGATGTAAATGTTTTTTTCGCATTTGTTTGTTGTTATACCAAATGGAATAAATAATGGAACCTCCAATACAAATAACAATCATCCCTAATGAAGCAATAACCTGGATGTTTTTACTCATCCATTGATTAATAAAATATTCACCAAGCATTTTTATTCCAATAAATACCAATACAACTGAAATTCCCTGTTGCAAAAATTTGAATTTGTTTACAGCACCCCTCAATAAAAAAAATAAACTTCTCAACCCGAGTACCGCAAAAATATTAGAAGTATAAATTACCAACCTGTCTTGCGAAATGCCCATTACTGCAGGAATAGAATCCAATGCAAAAACCAAATCAACACTTGCCAATATTACAACAACTACAAATAGAATAGTGTATTGCGGTTTACGGTTTACCCTAACTATGTATTTGCCATTTCCATCAGTTGGGTTTAGCGGCAAAAACTTATTTAAAAACTTATATACTTTATTATCATGCGGCTTAAATTCTTTTTGCCCGTCTTCTGTAAACATTTTAAACCCGGTGTATACCAGAAATACGCCGAACAAATACAAAACCCAATGAAATCTTTCTACCAATTCAACACCAACCGTTATAAAAATAACCCTGAAAAGTATTGCCATTAAAATACCTGCAAGCAATACTCTTCCATAATAGATTTCTTTTATTTTGAAAGAAGTGAAAATTAGAATGAAGATGAAAATATTATCTATGCTTAAACTCCACTCCATTAAATAAGCACTTAAATATTCCAATGCGGTTTTATTGCCTTCTTTAAAAAAGAGGAAAGCAAAAAAAGCCATTGCCAACAACACCCAAAACAAAGTTTGCCACAATGCTTTTTTAATGCTTACTACTTTGTTTTTTTTACTTAACACTCCAAGATCGAGGGTTAAGGCAACTAACAGTGCTATACCAAAAACCAAATAAACAATTTCGTGAGAAGTCATTAAAATATGAATTTACCTTAAAGATAAAGATAGACTATGCTGCAAACATTTTTTTTCTACGTATTTGCACAAACACCCCAATAAACAATACCAATAAAACGGGAACCGTAATATTTATAATTTGCCATAAACCTTTTTGTTGCTGCACTTTGTTTTTGTCTAATAGCCGAAGTGTAAAATCTTTATTTCTTGTTTCAATAATACCCGAATTATCAACCAAATAATCCATGCAATTCATAAAAAATTCCCTGTTGGCAAATTGATAATTTTCAAATTGCTGCGTACCCATTGGCAACGGGCCATCTGTTTGTGTTACCGTGTTTGTTACAATATCTGCATCGCTAACAACAATTTGCTGTGAGGGTTTTGCACCATTTGCCAAAAAAGGAACGCCGGTTAATTTTTGTACAGAATCTTTCATTCGTTCCGTAAATCTGTTGGCATATAATGATGTAAATTTTCCTTCGAGCAAAACAGCAACCGGTAAAAAACTTTTAGTAAATGTTCTTGCATCTTCTTCACTTTTTACACTTTGCAAACTAACTATTGCAGGCGTAGATAATGTTCTGCTGTTGGTATCGCTTGCCAACAAAACAGTTTTAGTAATACCGCTTGCTTTAACCGTATCAATGGAAGAAGGAAAAACACTTAACACATGATCTAAATTTTTTGAAACAGGATGATTACCGGAGTTGGCACTTAACAAAGGATAATATGGAAATGGAATTCTTTCTATTTGTGGCTTAACACCTGCATTACCAACCACCAGCGGTTGTTTGGCACTGTTTAAATCCTGCAATAAATCGGCATTAATTCTAACACCATATTTAAACAACAGATCATCTATATTTAATCCTTTATCAAACGCAACAAAATCAGATTTAGAACGTAATAAACTATCAAACTCTGCATATAATTTATCAATAAACCAAAGTACTTTACCACCCTGCATTATATATTGGTCTATTTTTATTTTTTCAGTTTCGGTAAATGGTATTGCAGGTTTAACTATCAGTATAGCTTTAATAGTATCTGCATTTAAGATTCCCTCTTTTAAATCCATTACGCCAAAGCGATAATTTTTTTGCATCAAATTCAACAGGTCAAATACCTTGGGATCCAGTTTTTTATTGGCATAATCAATAGTAGGTTCGCCATTTCCTACAGCATATGCCACCACAGGAAAATTTGTTTTCGTTAATTTATTAATGGCATCATCAAACTTAAATTCTAACAAAGCTTCAGAATAATTTAAAGTACTTTCTTCATCCATTCCACTTTTGCCACTCATTAAATCAACTACTTTTTGGTGGTCTTTATATTTTACAATTGCTGCAGGAAAAATCAAACGTTCAGACTTAGCATCGTTGCTTTCTTCCTTCACTTCATTGTTAAAAGGTTTTACACCTAAACGCACCAAACTATCGTACAGCAAGGCTTTGCTGCTATCGTTCAATCCTTCTCCCGGTTTCACAAATTTAAAATGAAGGTTGCCGTTGCTGTATTCTCTAAAGTTTGCAAGTAATTCTTCTGTTGCAATACTTAATTTTTTAAAGCCCGAGCTAAGATTGCCGTTCAACAACACTTCAATCTCAACTTCATCGTCTAATTTGTTTAATAATTGTTTGCTGCTACTGCTTAAAGAATATCTTTTTTCTTTCGTTAAATCAATCTTAGAATGAAAAAAAGAAGAAGCAAAAACTATCAATGCAAAAGCAACAGTGATAAACAACCACCAAAATTTATGCTGCAATATTTTTTGAGTCCATTTCATTTTTGTTATCTGCTTTTGACTTTTATGGCATCGTTCCTTGTGTCACTCACTTGTACGTTTAGTTCTTTATTCAGCAAGAGTTGTAAGACAGAGCGTATCAAATCAAACTTAATTCTAGCTGCCGTATCTTCTCCTCACTCCTACTTCCTCAATAAATTCCTTTGCGTTATTAATAAAAACAAAACAATCAATCCCGAAAAATAAATTACATCTCTTGTATCAATTACACCTTTACTCAAACTTTTGTAATGAAAATTAATACCTGCCATTTCTGTATAATAATCCCAACCACCTTTTAATACAGGCAATTTGCTTATCGCTTCAAAGCCGGTATATAAAAGAAAACAAACAAATGCTCCGGCAATAAAAGCAACTACTGTGTTATTGGTAAAACTACTGGTACAAATACCTACAGCAGTAAATACCGCACTTAAAAACAATAACCCTATATAGCTACCTGCTGTGGCTGCAACATCAATACCGCCTGTGTTACTTAAAACCTGAATTGACACAGC
>Ga0310914_10001287_pt1 | contig 16084 bp, 17 predicted proteins | sample GREbulkMGAN108_FD_203450 | JGI IMG/M metagenome (GOLD analysis project Ga0310914, IMG submission 203450) | Lab enrichment of tropical soil microbial communities from Luquillo Experimental Forest, Puerto Rico - GRE.bulkMG.AN108 | ecosystem: Environmental > Terrestrial > Soil > Tropical forest >... | reverse complement strand
GTTCTTGTCCCACGCGCCATCCCGCCGGCCCGCCCACCGCAACGCTCGAGCCCGCGACGCAGCTGTTCCTTGCGAATCATCGCCAATATTGGCCCCAGCCGCGTATTCTAGACGGTGGCACCCTAAATCGACTTGACGATCGTATCACACCCTGATCGACTTGGCGATCGTATCAGGCGATCGTATCAGGCGATCGTATCAGGCGATCGTATCAAAGGTGCGGTAAGCCAGCTTAGCCCCGTGAAACCTTAACTCCTAGTCTCGCCTCCTTGCCGTCCTGCTGCCAAACCCCGGACGCATCATCGAGACAATAGGTCCTTCGGGCATAAATCTCATTCGGACCTCTGCGCCAGCCCCAAAAAGGCGCCAAGGCATTGCAGAAAAGAGCCTCCTTTCAGGAAGTGCCTCGGTTGGCTTCCAGGCGACTTGATCCTTGCGGCATGCGTTAGCGGGGGTTAATTCTCGTTCTCGACGGTCGATACTACGGCCCGAATTGGAGGAGGCGTATTTGGTCAACACGTCCGCGCAACGAGAAATGCGTGACCCATCGGCAAATCAAGATAGATGGATGATGAGACTTCCGATACACATGATCAGGAAAGGCGAGGGCGTCGCCGCATTTGTCGTGCTATTAGGGTTTGTGGTGACCCTACAGGCCCTGGGCGGCGCTTATGCGAGCGGCTTCGGAGGGAACCCAGACGAGGCGGCTCATCTGGTGACCTCGCTGATGGCTCAGGACTTTATCGCCGGTCTGAATTTCCGGCATCCTTGGCAGTTCGCGCAACAATATTATTTCCATTACCCAAAGGTAATGATCGGTATATGGCCGCCTGTATTCTATGGCGCACTCGGTATTTGGTTCTCAATCGTCGGCGCCTCGCGCGGCGCGGCGATCATGTTTATCGCCATCGTCGCCGCCACGACCGCCAGCGTTATCTATTTTACCGGAAAACGTTTGATTGGCCGCTGGGCGGGTGTGTTGGCTGCTTTCCTGTTTCTGGCATCGCCGCTGGCGCAACGGTCGTGCGCACTGATAATGCTTGATTATCCTGCAACATTGGCGATGCTGGTGAGCACGCTATGCTTCGCTAGGTTCGCGAGAACCGGACAAATCGGCGGCGGCCTCTTATTCGGAACTGCTGCGGCCGCGGCCATCTTGACACACGGACGGGCCTGGGCGCTCGGCTTGGTGCCGGAGGTAACTCTCGCGCTTACCAGCAGATGGTACCTCCTGCGTCGGCTGGGCTTCTGGCTCGCGGGGATCCCTGTCCTGATTGCTTGTGTTCCCTGGTACGTTTTTACGCTCAACATGCTCAATGGTTGGACTGGCGATGGTGTTTCTTTTCGGGTTCAGGCTGTAGCCGGTTTTGCCTGGTCTATCTATCTGAGTGTGGGCCTTCCGGTTCTCATCTTCGCTTTGATTGGCCTCTGGAAGACAATCATTCGAGTTAAGCCCCGCGCGGAACTAGCGCCTGAGTGGGCCGCACTAGCTGGGCTGGCAATTGCCACTTTGCTTCTGTGTAGCGTCGCTCCAGCACCCATTGATGACCGCTATATGTTACCGGTGCTGCCCTCAATCGCTCTGTTCTCCGCAGCCGGCGTCAATGAGATCGCGCACCGAGTCGGCGCTCGCCTACCGATCCGTATTGTCCGCGCCGGTTTAGCGCTGACATTAACAGCGGCCTGTTGCGTCGAGAGCTTCGGCCTTCCGCTGCAGCTGAGGAACCGGGGTTACGACGCATTGGTGCGAGATGTGATGGCCCGGGTCTCCGATGTCCCACAGGTTTGGCTGATATCTTCCGGCTCGATCGGTGAAGGCTGCTTAGTAGCTGCGGTCGCTCTTCAGGAGGCGCGCCCTATTAGCTATGTCCTGCGTGGCAAGACGATCCTAGGGGGCGGGGACATGCTCTGGCGTAACATGCAGGATCGCTTCGACACGCCAGCGAAACTGGCTAGTCTTCTTGATGAGATTCCCGTCACCATCGTCGTCATCGACGATCGTGTTCCGCCAGGAGAGCACCGCCCCTATCAGGATCGTTTAAGAAAACTCCTAGCCACTGAAAGCGATAGATGGGAGCCCATCGGGTCTTATCCTCAAATCCAAGGTGGAATGGCGTTTACGAACTCCTTGCACGTTTATGCTCGCCGTCCAGTCTCTTCCCTTACCATCACCACGCCTGCGATCCAACTCGATCGCGTCAGGGCCTTGATGGTTAGAAACGAATTGCGCTAAATGGCGTTCTGGTCATCAGTTGCAAGATCTTCGGGGACGCCGGTGGATTATCCCGCGATCTGCGGCTAAGGTGCAATTAGAACGCCACGCCGATTCAGTGAGACGCCGTGTACGAGTACGGGACGGATTTTTATCGCTTTCTCGCATCGTTCGCCGTTCAGTCGGCGCAGCGGATTGTGCCCAAGTTGACCGCTGCGGTCCCGGTTCGCAGCGTCGTCGATTTCGGATGCGGGCATGGCGCATGGCTGAGCGTTTGGGGCGCCGCGGGTGCATCGGTCATCGGGGTTGACGGGCACCATATCGACAAACGTCACTTGCTGATCGATCCGGGTGACTTTCATTCTGCCGATCTCACCGCGCCAATCGACCTGGGCAGGCAATTCGATATGGTGCAGAGCCTGGAGGTTGCTGAGCACCTGCCCGCCGCCAAGGCCGAACAGTTCGTTGACACGCTGACTGGCCACGGACGCAGCGTACTGTTCTCGGCCGCGGTGCCGGGCCAGGGCGGCGAGAACCACCTCAACGAGCAGCCGCTTGGGTATTGGCGTGCGATCTTCCGCGGGCGTGGCTATGTGGCCGTCGATTTTCTTCGCCCGCTAATCCACGACGATCCGATAATCCCGCGCTGGTACCAGTGCAACATGATCCTCTACGTACAAAACGATGCAATCGCATCACTACCCGACGCTATACGGTCCTGCCGAGTACCCGATGCGAAACCGCTCGAGGATTATTGGCCGCTTTCTTACCGCCTGCGTCACGCGTTCGTGAGGCGGCTGCCGCGCGTCGTAGTCGATCGGATCTCGCGCAGCAAAGGGGCGTTGGCAGCGCGCCGCGCCGGATTGTAACGCGAGCGTTCTCAGACCAGCACGATCCCAAGCTGATACAGGCGATACGCAGGCAGCGCGTCGGCGATATCGGCTCGCCCAGCACCAGGCTGGCAGCGATAACGAAACAACCGGACGAAGTGCGCCGCCGGAAACCCAAGAAGATCGTCGGTCCCAATATGAGCTAATAACAACTCCTCTCGATTTCGTTCGATGGCGCCGGCCGCGTGCCGATCGCCGACCAGGACATCTCGTTTACCGCGGCGATCCGGACATCTTCAAGGCCCGCTTCTCTCATCAGCTCGACCACCCGATCGCGGGGCCAATAGTGAGCGATCCGCGGCAGCATCTGATCGAACGCAATCGATCTCAGATGGGCAAACCTGAACCGCGATATCAAGTCGAAATATTCGCTCGGCCGCAGCCCAAGCTTCAGCACCAGCCACAAAAACGCCGCCGGGTAGAGCGAGAGATGATGGACGAGCGCGATCGGCATGCGGCTGAGCAGCGCGCGACGGAGCGGGTCTAACATTACGAGGAGCCAGCGGTTGCCCTCACGGCCGTAGACCCAGATCAGCACGCGGCCGCCTGGTTTTACGGCGCGCGCCATCCTCTGTAGGGCGCGCTGCGGATCTTCGAGGTGGTGGATAACGCCGATTGCAAAGGCAATGTCGAAGCGGTCGGCAAAGGGCAGATCGTAGGCGCTCGACCGCACCACTTCGACCGCCGGAAAGCGAGCGAGATTGTGCCGCGCGGCCTCGAGCGAGCGCTCGTCGATGTCGACAGCACAGCCCTCGCATGCCCCGTATGTGATTGGCCAGAGGCTGTTGCGGCCCATGCCGCACCCGACATCGAGAAAGCTCTTGTCGAGCCAATCCTGTGGCTCGAGGTGGACCGTCCAGCGGCGAAACTGTTCTTCGTGTTCGGGCAGAATCTCGGCATAGGCGTCCCATTCGTAGCCGAAACGGTCGGGTGAACCTCGAAGATCGCGAGCGACCTGCTCTATCAAGGCGTAAACCGCCCTCTCAACGGGCCGCCGCGCGGCGGCCCGCCACGCTGAACAGAATGTATAGAGCCCAAAGCTTCTTGCCGTGGTCCTGCCTGCCCCCGTCGTGCTCGTCGAGTAGCAGTTCGATCTCAGCGCGCTCGAACCAATCGGCGACCGGGTTGGCGTGCGACAGCAGTACGTCGCGACACCGCTCGCGAAAGAGAGTACGCATCAGGGCGCCGATCGGCACGGCAAAACCATGCTTTTTGCGTTCGACGATCGCTCGCGGCAAATAGCGGCACGCCAGACGCTTCAGGATGTATTTCTTGGTCTGTCCGCGCAGCTTGAGCCGCGTCGGCAAGCTCAACGCGTATTCGGCAAAGCGGCGGTCGAGAAACGGAGCGCGGACTTCGAGGCTGTTGAACATCGCCGCGCGGTCGGTCTTGGTCAGGATATCCTCGGGGAGGTAGCTGACGAGAAACAGGTAGAGGAGCAGATCGATCGGCGCGAGCCCGGCCGCATTCGCCGCGTAGTGATCGATCGACTCAAACGCGGCAGCGACCGCCTCCTCGGGCAGCGCCGAACGCCGCCACAGCCGAGAGAGGCGGTCGGGGGCTAGCGGCGCCATCCACAAGAAGGATTGCCGTCCGGTCGGCGCCCCGAAACCGTGCGACAGCTGTCCCAGCAAGAAGCGGCGGTTCATATAGCCATCGGCGCTCGGCAGTGCCTCGACGGCGCGGCCGAGGGCGCGGCCGAGTACGGCGGGTACGAAGCGCATCGCCGGGGCAAAGCGCTGCACCGAGTAATTCGGGTATCCGGCGAAGAGCTCGTCGGCGCCGTCGCCGCCGAGCGCCACCGTCATCAGCCGCCGCGCCGCGCGGCAGACTAGCCAGGAAGGCAAGAGCGACGAATCGGCGAGCGGCTCGCTCAGTCGCTCGCTGACGGCATCGAAGGCGTCGACGAGGTCGGCTTCGTCGAGCTCGACGACCTCGTGGCGCACTCCGAGGTGACGCGAGACCGCCACCGCGTGGGGCGCTTCGTCAAAGCTGCCATCCAGCCCCCGGTCACCCACCCGGACGGTGAACGCGGTCAGATCGGGTGCTGCCTCAGCGGCAAAAGCGGTGACGAGGCTCGAATCGACACCTCCCGACAGAAACACCCCGACAGGCACATCGGCGACGACCTCGCGTCGTACCGATTGGCGCAGCAGGTCATCGAGCTGCTCGATCGCCTCATCGCAGCCGACCGGTTGGGAGTCAAGGCGCGGCTGCCAGTACCGCTCGCGGCTGATCCGGCCGCCCTCGAAGGTCAGGATCGTACCGGGTTCGAGCTTCGAGATCCCGCTCCACCCCGAAGCGGTTCCCGGCAGATATTCTAAGAGCAACAAGCCATAGGCGGCCTGTCGGTCGGGCCCGATGTTGCGAAAGACGGGGTGGCAGAAAAGCGCCGACACCTCCGAGGCGAAGACAAGCCGACCGTGCGTGGCACCCCAGTAGAGCGGCTTTTCGCCGAACCGGTCGCGCACCAGATAGAGCGCCCCGCTGGCGCCGTCGCGAAAGGCAAAGGCGAACATGCCGTCGATGCGCTCGACCGTGCGGCGCACCCCGTCGCGGCGGATCATCTGGAACAGGACCTCGGTATCCGAGCGGTCGCGCAACGCGACGCCGGCGTCGCTCAGCTCATCAGCGAGGACCCGGTACCCGTAGATCTCGCCGTTGAAGACGAGGGCGTCGCCGCTCGCCTTGTCGACCCGGGGCTGCGCCCCGCCCGCCAGATCGATGATAGCCAGGCGCCTGTGGCCGAGCGCGATATGATGATCGACAAAGATGCCGCTGCCGTCCGGCCCGCGATGCGCGAGCGCCCGATTCATCGCGGCGAGCACTTCTTTGGCCTCGCGCCCGGGCATAGTGAATCCCGCTATGCCGCACATCCGAAGCTCATTCGCAGCACGCGACTACCCACGGGACTACCATCGGCGGAGCGAAGCCATCCGCTGCGGCTGCGTCCGATGCTGCACCACCCGCCGGATCTTGTAAGGCGGCCGCCCGCGCGCTTCGAAATAAATGCGAGCCTGCACCTCAGCGATAATACCGAGCAGCAGAAAGAGGATGCCCGACAGGCCGATCGTCGCGGCGAGCAACGGCAGCGGCGTCTGGATCAAGGTGACGGCGGCGGCGTATTTGAGAACCACCGCCCAGCCGAAGACGGCCAGCGAGAGCACGAGAAACCCGAGGCCGAGCTTGCCGAAGAACTGCATCGGCCGGTCGGAGGCGCGGTCGATGAAATAGACGATCAACAGATCGAGAAGCACGCGGACGATTCGGCCGATGCCGTATTTCGAGCGGCCGAAGCGGCGCGGTCGGTGGGTGATGACGAGCTCGGTGACGCGCGCCCCTTCCCAAGCGGCGTAGATCGGGATGAAGCGGTGCATCTCGCCATAGAGGCGGACATCCTCGATAACCTCGCGGCGGTAGGCCTTCAAAGTGCAGCCGTAATCGTGCAGCGGCACATGGAGCAGACCGGAAATTAGCCGATTGGCGATGACCGAGGGCAGACGGCGGGTCAGCGCGTCGTCCTGCCGCGTCATGCGCCAGCCAGAGACGACGTCATAACCCTCATCGAGTTTGGCGAGCAGCCGCGGGATGTCGCCCGGATCATTCTGGCCGTCGCCGTCCATCGGGATGATGATGTCGCCGGTGCTGTTCTGGATGGCCGCCATCAGGGCCGCGGTCTGGCCGTAGTTGCGCGAGAGGTGCAGCACCCGGACCCGCTGATCGCGCTCGGCAAAACCGTCGAGCGCGGCGCCCGAACCATCCCTCGACCCGTCATCGGCAAAGATGATCTCGGCGGATTGCGGCAGACGGTCGAGGGTCGAGGCCAAGGCCCGATAAAGTTCGGGCAGTGCCTCGGCTTCGTCGTAGACCGGAATGACGACCGAGATGTCCATGATGCCCCGCCACGAGCGCCGGCGCGTCCTCTATCCATTCCATAAAATAAGAAGAAACCCTCATGAAAGCTAGCCCAGCCGTCGCCCGCGGCACTGCTTCCCGATGCATAAGCACCGACTGAGCGAGCCCATATCCGATACGGACCGAACAGCTGGGCGTGTACGGCTCATGACCCCGCTGGGTGCGTATCCGGTACGACACAGCCTCCCGATTTGAACCCAGGCCAGCCGAACATGCAAAATTTATATCGAATAGGTCTCCTGTGGCCCTGTAGCGGCCCCTTAGAACGTCGGACAGGGCCTATCCCTTGGCTAACAACCAGGAGTATGCTATGCCTATGACTGCGAGCGTCGATCGGGTTGAGGTGATCACGTCGGTCCAGCGCAGGTCGGCGGACGGCGGACGAGAAGGCGCGGATCGTGCAAGAAACCTACGCGCCGGGAATGTGCCACTGGTGGCGCGGGGGCGACAACAGGATGAGAAGCCGTATTCGAAAGATTGAGCGCTCAGCAGTGCCAGCGGGGTAGCGGGGTGAACGCCGCTCCCGGTACGGCGCCGAACGGGATCGTCTGCGCCTTCAACCCTAACGGCCCCGGACGCATTACGAGGGACGGAAAAGCCTGTGCGCTTTAATAGAAATGATCTCCCGCCAATGACCGATAGACCATGCAAGCTGCATCACCATCGAAGCGTATCCGGACCCGGCGGCGCAGATGTCTTTTTGTCTTATCCCGAGAACGAGTCCATACGCGAGGCAAGCAAACAACCACGCCGAGGCAGGTCCGGCCAGCGGCCAATAGAGCGGACCGAGAAATCCCAGGAGTACAATGGGTGCGATAGACGGGAGGATCAAGTGTCTGATGCGCGTTCGGCCGCCATGGCGAGCAAACGTGTGGGCGCGTCCTCGACCGTGCCTCACGTACTGGCGAAAGAGTGAAATTGTGTTACTACGCGGAAAGTAGGTAATGACCAGATCATCCGCCAACCAAATCCTGCCGCCGCTTTGGACCAGTCTTCGGTCGAACTCTGCATCCTCGTTGAACCGCATTTCGTCATCATAGCCCCCAAGTTCGCGAAACTGCTCCAAATTAAACAGTGCGTGGTGGCCATGTTCCACCCAGCCGCCTCGGTTGAGAAGTCGGTGTGCTGAACCCCCTGTGCCGAGGAACGAGTTCTGCGCTGCAGCAGCGGCGCGTTGGAAGCAGGTCGCGCCGAGGGTGTACATGGGCGTGACCACGGAGCTTGCCCCCGTTTCGATCGCCTTCGCTACTAGCCGGGATGCGTAATCCTTCGGGTATCCGGCATGCGCATCAAGCCTCACGAGCCAGGTCCGCCCTTGTCCGAAGCATTCGACGGCGCGATTGACCGAAGCACTCGTGCTCAAACGCTTAACCGTGGTTTGCACCTGGACGCGAGGATCGGTGCTTGCGATGCGCTCGACAGTGGCTATGGTGTGGTCGGAGCTGCCCCCATCGCTGACCACAATAAGGGCCTCGCTGCAGCGGCGGTCCGCCTGGAGGGCGGCAATGACACTTTCGATATAAGCCTCTTCGTTCAGGCTGGGAATCACGATCAGAACGTCGGCGCCCGTTGTGGTCTCAGATCGATTGATCGTCGAGGGTTCAGCAGTTTGGGGTCTCATACTCAACCAGATGTCCCCTTTGTCGAGGGTCGGTATGACCCTCGACACTCTCCAACTATGTGCGCTTCTCTAGCACCTGGGAGTGTGCCTGCAAGTAACGCACCGTGTTACGGATACCCTGCTCAATAGAGACCTGTGGCTGCCAGCCAAGTGCCTTGAGCTTGGTGGTATCGAGATGCACGAAAGGCGAATCGCCGAGCCAGCCACGCTCGCCCCCAGTGGTGCAGTATTGAACGCCCTTGAGACCGAGTTCCTCCACGACAATGTCAGCCAGATCCCGTACGTTCATAAACTCGTCGTGGCCGAGGTTGAAGAGGTTCTTGCGTTCTTTAGCGAGTTGAACCGCGTAGAAAATGCCGTTAACGCCATCGATCACGTCGAGGTAGGATTTACGCTGCTTTCCGTCTCCTAGGATTTCAAGTACCTGGGTATTAGCTCCGAGTTTTTTTATAAAGTCGAATATCACGCCATGCGTATACCGTTCCCCGATCCACGATACGAAGCGAAAGATGTAGCACGTGATACCAAAATATTCGGAGTAAGCCTGAATCATGGCCTCGCCAGCGAGCTTGCTGGCCCCGTAAAGGCTGGTCTGGAATGGCGCGTAGCTTTCGGGCGTCGGAAAGACGTCCGGCTCGCCATACACTGTCGCGCTGCTCGCAAAGGCAATGCGTCTAACTTCATTGATCCGCATCGCTTCCAAGACGTTCCACGTGGCAATGGTAGTCTGTTCAAGGTCAACTCGTGTTTGTTGGATACCGCCGCGCACATCAGCATTTGCTTGGAGGTGAAACACAAAGTCGCAGTTTGCCATTTCCTTTTCGAGCCGTTTGCCGTCGAGGACGTCGGCGTGCACTACTCTGACCTTGGGGTTCCCGGCATGGTGGATGATGAACTCCTCCTGACCGGTGCTGAAGTTGTCGTAGATTGTCACGTCGGCGCCACCTTGCGCGAGTCTATCGACAATGTGGCTCCCAATAAAGCCGGCGCCGCCCGTAATGAATGCCCGATTTATGCCCGCCGAATTCATAGTTCTAGCAAAGCTAGATCGAAAATGTTGCGGCTCAAGTCATTCCTCCGAAAAGTGAATAATTCGGGAGCCATGAAATTCAAAATGGAATGGGATCTGTCTCAGCCGGTGCATTGCTGCGAGAAAACAGCTTTGAGCCGGTGGTGGGCAGTAGAACAACAGAAATCCGCCGCCGCCGGCGCCGGCCAGCTTGCCCCCCAGCGCGCCGGCATCGAGGCCTCGTTGGTAGTGGGCGTCGATCGCGTCGTCGGAGATCTTTGACGCCAAAGTTCGCTTTAGGGCCCAGGCTTTATGCAGCAACCGGCCAAAGCCATCCAGGTCCCCATCCCGCAAGAGTTGTATACCCACATCCACCTGGGCCACCATAGCCTTCTGCGTCTCAAAGATCTCCACGTCGGCCAGGTTGCTAGTTTGTTCTTCAAGAATCGTCGAGGCCGAACGCGTTATGCCGAGATAGAATAAGAATAGAGAGGCCTCCAATCGCTTGATGGTATCGGCCGCCACAAAAATCCTTTCGACCGTCGTCCTTCCGTCGGGATGGAATTCCAGGCGATTGAGACCGCCGAAAGCAGAAGCGTATTGGTCCTGTTTGCCGATTGGCTCCTTGAGAACGTCGATCTCGATATAACACGCATCTTCCGCCAGCCGAGCAGGAGGAAGAAATCGCTGAAGGCGCGCGTTCAGGTTCTGAATTAGCCCTACAGTAAAAGCGGAGGACGACCCGAGGCCCGTCCCCCCCGGGATATCAGCAATTGAGGCAACTTCTATCCCACCATTCGGCACCAGTTCACTAAGAACGGCGCGCAGGATCGGATGCTCGATCTGGTCGACCGAGGCGACAAGCTCGGTCTTCGAATATTTGAGATGTATAGAGGTTGGCTCAAAATAGGGATGGGTCGTCATGTACATGCTCTTATTGATCGCAACGCTCAGCACCGCCCCTGGGTGGCGGCTATAGAAGCCGCTTATATCGGAGCCCCCGCCGAAGAAGCTGATGCGAAAGGGCGTCTGCGTCGTGATCATGGCTGTGCTCTCTGAGTCGGCACGACGATACCGGACCCCAGAATTATGTCCACGGCCTCTCGCAAGTCTTCGACGAGCTGATCCGGCAATTCGAGAGCGTCGCAATCGCGGCAACCGTGACCAGTTTTGACTCCGATCGCGCCGATCCCCATTCGCCGCGCCGCGACCACGTCACGGCGGCTGTCTCCAATACCGTACGAACCCGACAACGAGATATTCCAGTCCTGGACCGCCTGGTCGAACATCCCGGTTTTCGGCTTGCGACACGCGCAATCGACTTTCAATTCCGGAACTTCGCCGGCAAACCCTTTGTCTGGATGATGGGGGCAGAAATAGAGGGCGTCGATCCAGGCGTGCTCCTGTCCCAGGAGCGCCTCCATCTTGTTGTGAATGAGCCGCAGCACATCCGGAGTGCACTCGCCGCGCGCGACCACCGGCTGATTGGTCACGACGACGACCAGGAATCCTGCCTGATTAAGCCGCCGAATGGCCTCGGCCGCACCAGGGATTAGCTCCATCTGTGCCGGATCTGAAAGATGCGAGACCTCTTTGTTGATGACGCCGTCCCGGTCAAGGAAGACTGCCAGGCGCCTGTAGCCCCGGCTGAGGCGTGTGGGCTTGCCGGTTTCAAAGTCTAAACGCACGCGCGCCAGACGGTCCGGCGTCCCGAAATCCTTGAAATATTCCGCCGAGCGATAGGCCCTGAGCCCGCGATCGCGGGCCGGCGCCGGAAAGATGTCGTGTACCAGATCCAAATGCTGGCTCGGCGGAATCAAGTCTAGGATCTTACGCTCGATCACCGCCACACCGGCGTTGACCATGTTTGCCAGATATTGAACCTCCGGCCTCGGCTTCGGATGGATCGCGGATATCCAGCCCTCGGCATCGACCTCGACGAGGTCGCTGTCGTAGGGATGGTCATTGGGATGAACGACAAGAGTGGCGAACGGTCGGCTCTTGGCGTGGTCGGCCCAAAGCCGTGCAAGGTCGCACTCGACGAAGACATCTCCGTAGAGAACGAGAAAGCGGTCCTGCAACAGAGCGCTCGCATGGCGCAGCGCCCCCGCCGTGCCGAGCGGCGGATCTTCGGCGGAGTATGAAATCTCCATGCCGAAGCGCCGACCGTCGCCGAAATGGGCTTCGATGCGTTCGGCAAGATGCGACACCAGGAAGAGCACGCTTGTGAAAGCATGGCGCTTGGCCAGCAGAACCTGATGTTCCAGATTGGGCCGGCCGCCAATCGTTACCATCGGTTTCGGGATCGACCGCGCATGCTCGCCAAGTCGTGTACCCCGCCCGCCCGCCAAGATGGCCACTTGCATGTCAAGCGCCCCGCACCGAACGACCAAAGATATATTGGGCGATGTTATGCATAAGAATTTGATGGCAGTCTTCGACGACGCCATAATTGTCAGCAGCAACGTGGAGGCTGACGTCGGCCAACCTTGCCGCCTCGCCGCCACTGAACCCGGTGAGGGCGATGGTCTTCAAGCCCATGGAGCTAGCCTGACGCAACGCTGCCAAAATGTTTGCGCTGTTTCCTGACGAGGAGATGCAGATCAAAATGTCGCCGGGTTGAGCCTGCATCTCGATCTGGCGCGAAAAGCTAACTTCGTAGCCAAAGTCGTTGGCGCAAGCCGTGAGTAAGGCGGTATTGGATACGAGAGAGTGAACGTGAATTGGCGTCTGTAAGGGCGTGAAGGTGCCCTTGACCCAGTCGCACAACAGATGGTCGGCAATCGCAGCCGACCCGCCGTTTCCCGCCACCCAAAGCCGCGCCTGGCGCATGCGCACGCCCTCTATTGCCGCGATCACAAGGTCTAGTTGGCGCCAATCGATGGAAAGAAGTGCCCTGGACAGAGCGTCCGCATAAGCCTTGACGTGCGCCTCGATCGTCTCAAGGTTGAATCGGCAATTGAGGCGGCGAGGATCTTCAGACGGACCCATTATTAATCCTTCGACATTGTCTTGAGGCTGCTGAAGCGTAGCACAAGTTGCGCTATTCGGATCGTCCGTGTTAGCATCGCGATGCACCCGAGCTTGCCGAGATTTGCGCAAGCACGCTCTCCCACGGCTATGGAAAAGCCGCTCGGCCGTTACGCCCCTCCGATGCAGGGACCCGAACGCTTACCGCTAGCGCCTCACGGCCGAGCCGTCAAGCCGGATCTCCAGTGGATCGCTTTCAACGCTTGTCTCCCGCGCTAGACCGCGGCGAGGATGGCGTAACCGCGCTTCTCGCCGAGCGACAGCACGAGGCTGTCGGACCGCGGGTCGAGATAGAATCCGACCACGTCGCGTGGAGCTTGGTAAAAGCCGATGCGGGACACTGAAGCGGTGCGCCGCTCGCATTGATCGGAGGCAGCGACACGCCGGCCGCGGCGGTTATCCTCTGGCCAGTCCATGCCCCGCCTCGCCCGGCGGCTCAGTGAGCGTCGGCTCGACCGTGCGCTCGATAAGCGCGCCGGCGGCGAAGGACGCAGGCCGGGCGCTTTTTCCTCTCGGCCAGCAGGCCGATGAACCGCGCTCGACGGCGCCTCGCGGGGATTTCGAAACCCACGGCGGCTCATTTCCAGCCCGCCGCAACGCTCCGCCGTTGCCAGAATGAACCACGCCCGTAGATATGCACTTGGTTCGGATCCCGCCACTGGCGCAGCGAATCGCTGGCGGTGTGCGGCACTTCACCTAACTTAAGAGGCGGCGCGGAATGTGAGCCAGACGCGATAGAATAGCCAATTGCAGAATGGGCAATTAGCCGGCATTCGGGGAAGGATTTTCTGGCAACGATGCATAGGGTCGATGCCAGGCGCGATCCATAGCCGAATTAGCGTTGCCGTGTCCCGGCTATGGAACTAGGGATGTAAGCAGCCAAATTTGTGCAAGTGTCTCTGCTGTTGAACAGATGCGAATATTGATCACTGGAGGCGCCGGTTTTGTCGGCTCACATCTCGCTTTGGCTTTCAGGCAACAGCGCGACCGTCGCACTTGATAACCTGAAGCAGAGGGGAAGCGAATTGGCGCTGCGCAGGCTGGCGGTCGGCGGCGTCGAGTTTCGCCATGGCGATATCCGCAACCCAGAGCCGACACCGGAAGTCTCGACCTGCTCGTTGTATGCTCAGCGGAGCCCTCAGCTCAAGCAGGGCTGTATGGGGGAGAACGCTACCTCATCAATACGAACCTCATGGGCACGATCAATCGCCTCGACCACGCCCGCCACCACGATGCCGCCGTGATTTTTCTGTCGAGAAGCCGAATCTACCCCGTCACATCCCTACGCGAGCTGCCGTTGGTTCTCGGTTTGTCGTCCCAGCGGCTAGTACAGGGCCGGGCGTTCGGCCTGCGGCATTACAGAGGAGTTTCCCCTCATCGGGAGCCGTTCGCTTTACGGGACAACCAAGTGCTTTGCTCGGAGCTAATCATTGCCGAGTATGTGGCGCTTTACGGGCTGCGCGCCGTCGTCAATCGCTGCGGCGTAGTTGATTGGCCGTTGCGAACGGGCAGGATCGACCAGGGTTTCGCGGGGCGTGTCGCTCACGGAACTCACGGAAAAATGCGCAGAACGTACTGGCCAACTCGTGGGGATAATGTCTCGGGCTGGAGACCACTCCAGTGGACATCCCATTCTATATCACGGACAACACGGCCGTGGCTGCGGCTACCGGGTGGTGTCCTCGCCTCTCGATGTGCGAGATACTTGATTACATCTTGAGTGGCTACGGAGCGCCGCGGAGAGGTGGAGGCGATATCAAGGTAAGGAGGTAAGAGGAATGGCTGTTGCGGTTATCACTGGCTCGGCGGGTCTGATCGGGGCCGAGGCCGCGCGTTTTTTCGCCGATAAGGGACTCGACATTGTCGGCATCGACAATGATATGCGCCGTGAGTTTTTCGGCGAGGAAGCCAGCACGATCTGGAGCCGACAGCGTCTAGAAGCCACGCTCGCGGGCTACCGGCACTGCAACATCGACATCCGCGATCAGAGCGCGATGCTCGGTCTCTTTGGACAATACGGCAAAGACGTGGCCGTCGTCATCCATACCGCGGCGCAGCCCTCGCACGATTGGGCTGCGAAGGCGCCCTTTGTGGATTTTTCGATCAACGCTACTGGGACGCTCAATCTCTTAGAGGCGACACGGCAGTGTTGTCCGGATGCATGCTTCATTTTTACGAGCACCAACAAGGTCTATGGCAACACACCTAACCGGCTGCCGCTTGTCGAGCAAACGGGCCGGTGGGAGTTATTGGATGATCATCCTTATGGACGTCACGGCATCGATGAGACGATGAGTATCGATCAAACAATGCACAGCCTTTTCGGCGCCTCCAAGGTCGCCGCCGACGTACTGGTGCAAGAATATGGGCGTTATTTCGGCATGAACACGGTTTGCTTCCGCGGCGGCTGTCTTACGGGTCCCGGCCATTCGGGGACGCAGCTGCACGGCTTTCTCGCGTATCTGGTGAAGTGCGCGGTTACCGATACCCCTTATGTCGTGTTCGGATATGGCGGCAAGCAGGTGCGCGATAACATCCACTCTTTCGACCTCGTGAACGCGTTCTGGCATTTCTTTGAGGCTCCGCGCTCCAGTGAGGTGTACAACATTGGCGGCGGGCGTTACTGCAACTGCTCAATGCTGGAGGCAATCGAGAAATGCCAGAACTTGACCGGCCGGAAAATGCGGTGGTCGTACAGCGAGGCCAACCGTGCTGGTGACCACATCTGGTGGATCAGTGATATTCGCCGATTCCAGGCGCATTACCCCGGGTGGTCGATGCGCTACGACCTCGACGCCATTCTGGGTGAGATTTTCGAGGCGATCGGCGACCGGACGAGGCGATCGGAGGTGGTGCGATGCCGATATTAAGTCAAATTCTTGGCCCGAATGGCAGCGGGACTCACCGGCAAGTGCTCTCTATCGTAGTCTCGACGCAGCTAGTCCCTGCTACAGTTCACGTTCCATCCGATCGAGTGGGCGCGATTTGTTTCTCGATCGAGATTACGGTTCGTTGTTTTGCGATACTTCCACCTCCCGATCCTCACTGGGTCCGCGATATCCTTCGTCACCCCACGATCACTAATTATCTCCTCTGCTGCGCTTTAGTCTTCCGCAGCGTCGATCCTCACGATCGCTCCGGTCGTTCGCAATTGCTTCGACGTTAGGCGAGTTTTTGCAGCGCTCCCATCTAGCCTTGGGAACTATCTCGGACTCGCGCAATAGTCGTTGATGAGCCCGTCGTTACGTTCGCGGCGCGCGTGAGTGCGAGGCGGTGAATCTTGAAGATCTCGCGGCGCGCTTCCCGTTTGAGCCTGGGCTGCCAGCTTTTGCGTGTTCCGAGACTATTGGTCAACGGTCCGTTATTAACATATCTCTCGGTTCACCGATGCTTAACTGCCGGCCGAG